>Ga0194132_10002594_pt1 | contig 33482 bp, 18 predicted proteins | sample TA2KigOf80mmetaG_FD_148612 | JGI IMG/M metagenome (GOLD analysis project Ga0194132, IMG submission 148612) | Freshwater microbial communities from Lake Tanganyika, Tanzania - TA2015054 Kigoma Offshore 80m | ecosystem: Environmental > Aquatic > Freshwater > Lake | place: Tanzania: Lake... | reverse complement strand
TCATCGCGAGTCGATGCTGCGCGCCGTCGATAACGCGCATCGGCTGCTCAATTCGGAGGATCGCAAAGCGTTTGATCTGTCGCTGGAGCCGGCGGAGAATTTGGAAAAGTACAACACCGGCCGGTTCGGGTTAGGCTGTCTACTGGCGCGGCGGCTGGTGGAGTCCGGGGCTCGCTTTATCGAAGTCACCACGGAGTACGTGCCTTTTCTGCATTGGGACACGCACGAAAACGGCCACGAGACGCTGGTGCGAATGAAGCAGGAGATCGACCGCCCGATCGCGCAGCTGATCAAGGACCTCGAGCAGCGCGGGTTGCTGGACCGGACTCTGGTGGTCCTGGCCACCGAGTTCAGTCGCGACATGATGATCGAAGGCGTGCCGGGCAGCACAGCTAGCGATCAGTCCCGCGCCAAGACCGATGTAATGCGCGAGCCCAAGCATTACGGGTTGCACCGGCATTTCACCGGTTCCGGTTCGGTACTAATGTTTGGTGGCGGCGTCAGGAAAGGCCACCTGCACGGCGAAACGGCGCCCGAACGTCCATTGCTGGTCACCAAGGATCCCGTCTCGATTCCCGATCTGCACGCGACAATCCTGGGACAGCTGGGCATTGCGCCTGATACCACTTTGGAAGTGGAAAAACGCCCTTTCTATGTGACCGAGGACGGCAAAGGGAAGCCGATCACAGCCCTGCTGGCCGGTGGCGCTTAATCCGCTCGGCCCTTCTCTCCACCCGCATGACCGCGAATTCCCGCTGAAAGTCAAGGGACTTTCACTTGGGCTTCACGAAACCTTCATGTTTCCGGGGCAGATTATTGGCAGACGAACGTGTAACGACGGACTGCCAATTACTGCATCCCTTAGGAAGAAGAAGGAAGACGATGGAAGGTCGCAGGAATCGTGTCGCTGGATGGAAATGGAGTCTGTTCTTCAGTTGGGCAGCAGTGGTGGGATGGTTCCCCGCCACCGTGGTCGCCCGGGCCCCCAAACCGGTTTCCGAAGCGGCTCTGCAACTGCACCGGGACGCCTTGGTCTTTGACGGCCACAATAATCTGGCGCGGGCGATCCTCAAATCGAAAGACCATGACCCCGAGAAGATCGACCTGAACCGGTTCCAGACCGGGCTGCACACCGACCTGCCGCGCCTGCGACAGGGAGGGGTGGGAGCCCAGTATTTCGCGACCTATGTGTCGCCGGAGAGTGTCAAGAAAGACAACGCGGTTCGTGAAACCCTGGAGCAGATCGAGGTAATCAAGCAGCTGCTGCGGCGGTATCCCGAGTCCTGGGAGTTGGCTGGTTCTTCGGAGGATGTCCTCCGACTTCGTGGTGAAGGGCGTCTGGCCGGCCTGATTGCGATTGAAAACGGCGAGGCGATCGATGGTTCGCTGGCCGTGCTGCGGACCTATTACCAAGCCGGGGTGCGTTGCCTGGCGGTGACGCATGACGACACGCACGGTTGGGCCGACGCGGCGCTGGACAAGTCGAAACATGGCGGGCTCAGCAAATTCGGGGAACAGGTTGTCGCCGAAGCCAACCGGCTCGGAATCGTGCTCGATCTGGCGCACGCCGCCGAGTCGACGATTCGCGACACCCTGGCGAGCAGCGCCGCACCCGTAATGTTTTCACATACCGGAACGCATCACCTTGCTCCCCATCCGCGAAATCTGAGCGATGAGGTCCTGCGACTGGTGGCGCGGAATGGCGGGGTCGTCCAAGTCAATTTCTTCGCCGGATTCCTCACCGCGGAGTCGGTCAAGTCGTACCAGGACCGCAGCAAAGCGGCACACGAACTGCGCAAGTCGTTCAAGACCGAGGAACAATATCGGCTGGCCCTGCAACAATGGCTGAAAGAGCATCCGCTGCCGACGACAACCGTCGCGGATGTCGTCGACCACATCGACCACATCGTCTCGGTCGCGGGCATCGACCATGTCGGACTCGGTTCAAACTTCGATGGAATCGTCAGCGTTCCCAGGGAACTGGAGGATGTCTCCTGCTTTCCTCGCATTACCCAGGAACTGTTCGATCGCGGTTACACCTCGGAGCAGATCCAGAAGATCCTTGGACAAAACACACTGCGCGTGTTGCGTGAGGTGGAGCGGGTCGCGTCGCGCGGCGGTGTTCCGGACAGCCCAATCGCTTCCGCGCAACGAGTCAATCAATAGTTGATCTGGAACTGGGCCCGGAAGACGTCGCCCTGGAACTGGCCATAGGAACTGCTTCCGGCCAGTCCATTGGCCGTGGTATTGGTGCGGTCGGTTGTGAGGTAGCCCAGCGTGAGTTCGGCGGCGGGCGTGATCTGCCACTCGGCGCCGAACTCCCATTCATTGATGGTTGTGAACGGCGCGTTCCGTTCGGACTTGTAGCCGCCCTGGAAATACCCATAGCGCACGTACGGCAACCAGGTTCCCGCGAACCAGCAGTCCTCCGGGCGTTTGAGTTTATAGAACAGCATGCCGTATCCGCCGCGTAGCGATCGTTCCTCAAGTTCCGTTTGAGCCGCATTCAGTGCCGGACCTTCGCCGACCGTCCATTCCGTCTGGAATCCAATCGGTTGCGGGTACCAGACCATCGTTCCGGCGATGCGTTTGTCCTGCCATCCCTCTCGGAATCGGGCCGAGGCCGCCTGCGTTGCCGCACTGGTAAAATCGACCGTTCCAACGGGTCGAATGACTCCGGTCGGACCGGGGGGATCGATCGAGGAGCCGATCACGGCGTATTCGCCGTAGTAGCCCTGAACGCCTAGTTCCACGCGCTGGCAATTGGACAGAGTGATCGGCAGGGTCAGCCGCGAGACCAGGTGCAGATTGTCATTTTGTTCGAGCAGCGAACCGCCTTGCCCGTTGTACAATCCGATCCCGAAAACTCCATAATTGCCGGAACCTTTCAGGCCCTCTTCCAGTACTTCCTTGAAAAAGTCCTGGGCCCAGATCGGCGTCCAGTAGTAGATTACGCCCAGATCACGTTCATTGCGGACGGCGCTGTTCAGCGCGTCGTTGCGATCGAACGAGATGCGGTTGGAACTGGACTGCAGGTTCTCCCAGCCGTACGGGATTTTTGACTGGCCGACCCGCAGCCGGTGAATCTTGTCCAGGTCCAAATAGAAGTCTCCGTACCAGTCACGGATCTGCGTGTAAAACGTATTGTCATTGCTGTTTGGGACGGTGGAGGCGAAGTCGGGCTGCAGGTAGACATAAAGTCGTTCATGGACGTCGCCGGAAATGATGACGCGTGCTCGCCGGATCAGGAAACTCTGGTCGGCTCCGATGGAACGATCGCCCACATACTGCGCCGGCGCGGAGCCTGCCCGCATGTCGATTTCTTCGTTGATGCGGAACTGGGCGTACCCTCGAATGCTCAGCTTTTCGAACCACTTCTTTGGCTTAGACGCCTCGGTTGTTGGCAAACTGGGTTCCGCCTGGTACGACTGTTCCCGAGCGATCGCAATCTCCGGGTCGTAAAGGTGAACAAAATGCTCAATCCAGCTGCTTTCCTCGGCGTCAGGAGATCGGGGACTGAGTCCTTCCAGTTCGGCCAGGCGAGCCTCGGCGCGCTGCAGACGGCGCAGAATGTCGTCGTCATAGTTTGCCGGACCGTCATTGTTCAATTCATTGGCCAAGTCCCCCGGCAATGTCACCTGCAAAGACGGTGGAGCGAAAGACTGTGCCTGTGCGGAGTGTCCCCAAAGTGCAATCAGGAAAGTGGCTAACCAATATCGACGGGTCATCTCGGTATTCCGTATCGCCAGCCGGCGCCAAGAGCCTTCCGCACAAGAACAGGTCCCCGGTGGAACTGCTTCCTGAGGTAAAATCGTCACAACCGGCGGCGGGAAGTATGAAGATTCCGTGTAGCAGGGCCACGGATAGAAGAAGCTGTATTTCGCGACCGGCATCATCGGCAGAGGCGGCAAAGTCGCGTCAGCGAGTCGCGAGGGGGGGCGGTCTCAAGCATTCAACGTAGGATGGGGCCTCCTGGCCCGTCCAGAACTGTGAATCGACGTCGAAAAAAAGTGCGCGCATTCGCAATCCAGCGCGAGACGGGTCAGGAGACCCGTCCTACGTACATTAGACAGGACACCGCACTTCATAGCGGGTCATCTGGTTGATTTTCTGTGGCAGTTCTTTGATCTGGCACGTTCGTCGGCATTCCGCGATGGTCATCTCGAACGGGACCCATGCTCCGCCCTTGAAATGGAACGTATTCCGCATCGCGTCTTCCAAGACCAGGATCGGCTTCCCGTAGACGACGGGGGCCTTGGGTTCGTAGGGAGTTGGAGGCTCGAGTCGTCGGTCGCTGGACGGACCGCCGCTGCGATTATTCCGCTGTTGGTGAAATCGGTGTTTTTGCGCCATCGAGTGGTCCCCTTGATGATAAGTGTCCCAGCGAGTCCCTTTGCGCGAGCAGTCGATTTGAATTCCGTGGTGCGGGTGCCTGGTCAGCGTTGACGATCGACTAGAATCGGCGTCGACCGCCGCCAGCGCCGCCTCGTTCTTCGCGCGGGCGAGCCTCGTTGACCGTCAAACGCCGGCCCAAATGCTCCTGGTCGTTCAACGCCCGAATGGCCTCCTGCGCCGCATTTGACTCCTGCATTTCCACGAACCCGAATCCTTTGCTGCGCCCCGTATCGCGATCCATGATCACCTGGGCGCTGCGAACGGCGCCGTAAGTGCCAAAAAGCGCCTCCAGGTTCGCATTGGTCGTCTCGTAACTCAAATTCCCTACGTACAGCTTGGTTCCCATCACCCAACTCCAAAAAATTGACCGAAACAGTAAGAACCCGGCCATCGAAGAACGACCGGTCGACCGGTCATGCAGCAGAGGAGTCCCGACATACAGCAATGTGGGGACAATTCAACTAATCAAATCCAGCCAGATGGAGTGTATGTGTTAAGGCACCGCACCGCAATGCCACTACGGTTTACGGGTTACGGATTGCGGGTTGCGGCGCGATTCGCGTCACAGGATAACACGTTCCCCGTTCCCCATTCCCCGTAACCCTCACGACCCATGGATCACGACGGTTTTCCATTCCGACATTTCCTGGACGGCGTAGGCGGGGCCTTCTTTGCCCATGCCGCTTTCTTTGAGTCCACCGTAGGGCATGAGATCCGCGCGCCAGCCGGGGCCCCAGTTGACATGCAGGCTGCCGCTGTCGACATCGCGGATAAAGCGCAGGGCCGCGTTGATATCGCGCGTGAAGATTCCTGCGCTGAGGCCGAATCGGCTGTCATTGGCGAGTGTCAGGGCATGTTCGAGCGAGTCTGCGGCTGTCACGCCTACCGCCGGTCCGAAGAGCTCTTCGCGGCTCAATCGCATATCGGGCGTCACCTCGGCGACGAGCGTTGGCGCGACCAGTGTCCCCTGGCGTTCACCGCCGCACAGGACCCGAGCGCCGCTGTTCGTCGCTTCTTCGATCCAATTCAGTACGCGCCGCGCGTCGTCCTCGCGGATCATCGGCCCCATGCGGATTGTGGGGTCGAGTGGATCGCCGGCTGGAATGGCGGCGATCCGGGGCGTCAGCAGGTCGAGCAAATCGCGGTAGACCGGTCGGGTGGCAATGACGCGTTGCGTCGAGATGCAGACCTGTCCCGCGTTGCCATAGCCGGTTGCGACGACGGCGGCAGCGACCCGCTCCAGGTCGGCGTCGGGCAGCACGATCAGCGGGCTGTTGGACCCGAGTTCCATCGTGACCCGTTTCAGACCGGCGGCCTGGACGATCGATTTGCCGACCTCGCTGCTGCCGGTAAAGCTGATCTTTCGCACGCGCGAGTCGCGGCAGAGTTGGTCGCCGATCGCACGGCCACGGCCGGTGACGCAGGCGATGGCGTCCGCGGGCAGGCCGGCTTCGAGCAAGAATTTCACGAGCTGCAGCGCCGACAACGGTGTGTCGCTCGCCGGTTTGACGATCACCGCGTTTCCCGCCGCCAAAGCGGGCCCGACTTTGTGACAGACGAGGTTCAAAGGGAAGTTGAATGGTGTGATCGCCGCGACGATGCCGCAAGGGACGCGCACGGTGAATCCCAGCCGGTCGCCGCCGCCGGGGGCCGCGTCCAATGGCAGAACTTCCCCGTTCATCCGCCGCGCTTCTTCGGCCGACAGCATCATTGTTTCGATGGCCCGACCGACTTCGAACTGACCTTCGGCAACTGTTTTGCCTTCCTCGCGACTGATCAACGAGCCTAATTCGGCTTGCCGCGCGGACATGATTTCGCCGGCGCGGCGCAGGATTGCGCCGCGATCGTATGCCGGCATTTTCCGCATCGCCACCGCGCCGCGAACCATGCCCGCCAGCGCGCGTTCCAGATCCGACGCGCTTGCCGACGGCACCGTGTCGATGACCGATCCGTCGAACGGATTTCGGACTTCGAATTGCTGCTCGCCCGCGACCCATTCTCCCGCCACAAACATTTTCATCGTCGCGAATCACTCTTCACTCTTCACTCTTCACTCTTCACCCTTCACTTAGGATTTCGTGGACGACGCGACCGTGCACGTCGGTCAGGCTGACGTCACGCCCGCCGAAACGGAACGTGAGCCGCTGGTGGTCGATCCCCAATTGACGCAGGATCGTGGCGTGGATGTCGTGGATGGTGAGTCCGTTCTCCACCACAGAATTGCCGAAATCGTCGGTTCGGCCGAACGCCATACCGCCGCGAAATCCGCCGCCGGTGAGAAAGATACTGTAGCCGTTCACGTGATGGTCGCGCCCGCAGGTGTCCGTGATTGCCGGCGTGTGGGGTGTGCGTCCCATTTCACCGGCCCAAACGACGATCGTGTCGTCGAGCAGGCCGCGTTGACGCAGGTCGACGATCAGCGCGGCGACCGCCTGGTCGGTGATCATCGCGTTTTCCGCGTGATGCAGCCGGATGTTGCCGTGCTGGTCCCACGGCGAGTTGTTCGCGTGCGTCAGCGGGCAGGTGATCTCCACAAACCGCACGCCTGCCTCCACCAGTTTCCGGGCTCGCAGGCATTGCAGGCTGTAATATTTTTTGTGCGGATTATCGCTGTCGATCCCATACATTCTCAGCGTGGCTTCGGTCTCGTTTTCGATGCCCGCGACCCGCGGGATCGCCGATTGCATTTGAAAGGCCGTTTCGTAATTGCGGATCGCCGATTCGATCCCCTGATCGTTTTGATTGCTCCGCGCGAACTCGCTGTCCTGTTCCCGCAGCAACGCCAGCTTCCGGCGTTGAATTTCCGCGCGATCACGGGGGACGATGTTGTCCACGGTCTGGCCTTTCGCGCGGAGCCAGGTCGCGGAGTGGCTGGCGGGCAGGAACGCACTTTCAAAGTTCTCGGAGCCGCCGTTGGGAATCCAGTCATTATTCAGCAGCACGTAGCCAGGCAATTCCTGGTTGTCCGTCCCCAGGCCATAAGAGACCCAGGAGCCGAGGCTGGGGGCGCGGCCGGTGACCCGGCCGGTGTGCAGCAGCAGGTTCTGTTGGCCGTGCAGTGGCTGGCGTCCGACAAGGGATCGCACGACGCAAAGCTGGTCCGCTAGGGACGCGATCCGAGGCAGCAGTTCGCTGACCCAGAGTCCGCTCTCGCCGCGCTGTTTGAACTCCCACGGGCTGCCGAACCAGACGCGGTCCGCGGTGCTCTGAGAAAGCTTGGAAACCGCGTCGCCACCGATCTTCTCTCCCTGGCGCCGCGCCAATTCAGGTTTGTAATCGAGTGTGTCGACATGACTTGGGCCACCATCCATGAAGCAGAATATGACATGGCGCGCCCGTGGAGCGAAATGCGGCTGCGGCAGTGCCAGCTCGCGCGTCGACGCGAGTGTTCGTGCCGGCGCCTCGCCTCCCCGGGCCTCCGCCAGCAACCCCGCCCAAGCCAGATACCCAAACCCACATCCCGAAGCACGAAGAAACTCGCGCCGCGTTGCAGGACTTGGAATCCCCCCCGGACATCGGGATCCAAACGCTTCCCCCAACGAATGACCTTTCCAAGAACTCATATCGCAACCTTTTCCCCCTTCCCCGTTTCCCCATTCCCCAATCATCGCAAATAAACGAACTCCTTCAAATTAAACAGCGCGTGAGCCAGATCCGACCAGAGTGCTTCGCTGCTGGCGATCTGGTCCGGCGACAGGCCGTGCATGGCGGCCAGGTCGCTGGTCAATGTTTCCCAGCGCGCCAGCTCGCCGGCGTCGGGATCCCGGCTGAGTGCCGCGCGGAAGCAGTCGCGAATTCGATCCGGCGCCGATTGCGGCGGCCCTCCCGCCAGTTGTTTGCCCCAGGCGGTCGCAAGCGCGACGACGGTCGGGTCGTTGAGCAGTGCCAGTGATTGAGCCGGCGTGTTGCTCACGTCGCGCTTGCCGGTCGGGATTTTTGGCGCGGGCTGGTTGAAGATTGCCAGAAATCGCGGCGGCTCCATGATGGTGACTTTGGTGTACAGCGAGCGGCGGAAGTTTCCATCGACCGGGCCGGAGAAGAGCCGCTTTTGCGGATCCTCGTTGACGCGATAGGGGTTAATTGGCGGACCGTAAAGTTGCCGATCGAGCAAGCCGCCGGCGGCCAGCATGGCGTCGCGAATCGACTCCGCTTCCAGTCGCCGCAATGGATAATGATGGTAGCAGCGGTTATCGGGATCGGCGGCGGAGGCTGCCGGATCGATGCGGGACGATTGCTGCCAGGACGACGAATGGGCCAGGCGACGGAGCAACCGTTTCGTCGACCATTCGCCGGCGATCAGGTCCGTCGCCAGTTCCTCCAGCAACTCCTGGTGCAACGGTGGATCGCCCAGATGGCCGAAATCGTCCGGCGTGCGTACCAGACCTTCGCCGAACATCCACTGCCAGACCCGATTCGCGTACACACGCGCGGTGAGCGGGTTGTTGGGCGAGGCAATGATTCGGGCGAGTTCCAATCGGCCGCTGCCCGGCGAGGTGAACCGGTTTGTGCCTTCGTCGTCGGACCGTTCGCTGATCGCGCGGACGAATCCACGCGGCACGGGATCGGCGAGGTCGGCATATTCGCCGCGCACGTTCAAGCGGTAATCGACGCCAGGATCGACGTCGGCCATGCCGTTGGCCGTTCTTGGCGTGGGGAGTCGGGATTCAAGTTCGCGGTACTGCTCGATCGAGCTGCGGGTGACTTCGGCGAATTCCGCGAGCCGATTGCTGAGCAACTCGCGCTGCAGCATCCAGTTCAGCAGTCGTACGTCGTCGCGCGACGACGATCCGAGCTGCCAACGCTCGATCGCCGTATCGAGCCATCCGCAGAATCGGGTGACGACCGTTTCGATCGCATCCGGATCGGAGTCACCCCACAGCGCGGCGAAGCGGTTCAATTCATCGGCGGGTGGTGCGCTGCCGTTATGCGCGACGATGCGCGAGACGCTCCACCAGCTGCGCGGGTCGGCCACCTGCTCTTCGGAGCAAGCGCCGCCCAGGCCGACACGAGGCGGGAAATTCGGATTGCTCGTCTTGGTCGCGATCTCCAGGTAGACATTCCGATCTTTGAACTGGCCCAACGTCGACTGCGTCAACCATCCGGGAAAGGGTTGATTCAGGTACTGTTGTCGTTCGGTGAGGAATGCATTGTCGACGACCGTGCGAATGGCCGCAAAATCTCCGCCGGCGTATTCGAAACTGAGAAACGGCTTGTCGAAGGTTCGCAGGAAAGGCGTGCGCAGTGCACCGTTCATTCGAATGGAGTACGCGCCAGTCGACAGTCCACCCAGCGAAAAGTGCATCAGCGCGTTCTCTCCGGACGCATGCAGGGCGAAATCTCCGACGGGAACCGGTTCGCCGACCGCCGTCCCGTCGACCGACCAGCCGGTCGGCAGGCCTGCCGACAGATCGGCGATCTGCAGGAAGTCCCGTTGATTGGCGGCTTGCCGTTCGCGTGACTGCGCGTCGTATTCCGCGCGTAAAGCCCGCCAGGCTGCAGTGATCGCGTCAGGTTCGCGAGCATCGCGCACCGCATGCCAGATGCGCAGAGGATCTTCCAGTGGCGGGGCAGAATCTTTGCGTTCCAGGAAAAGTCGCCGCCATCGCTCTTCGGCCATTTTGGCTGGAGCGGCAGGGTCGGATGCCGCGGCCACCGCCGGTGGGGAGGCAAGAAAAAGCCGCAGCCTGCCCAGTTCGGCTCGCCAATCCGCGGCCAGTAACCCGCGCAGTCGCGACTTGTGCTCGCGCAACCACGCGAAATGGGGTCGATGGCGATCGGGAAGATCGACGGTATTGGTGATCCAGCGTGAACTGATGAGCGCTCCACCCAGCGCGTAATATTCCGATTGCAGCACGGCATCCAGTTTGTGATCGTGACAGCGAGCGCAGGCGACGGTCGTTGCCTGAAATGCTTTGGACAGAGCGTCGATTTTGTTATCCAGCATTTCCTGGTGGATTCCGTCGAACTCGGCGCTGTCGCCGTGCCGTTTTTCGCCCAACTGGTAGAACATCACGCCGATCAGCGACTCGTTCATTTGCTCATCGATGTCCCGTCTCGGCGATTCGAGCAGGTCGCCGGCGATCTGCTCCCGTACCAGCTGGTCGAATCCGACGTCCCGATTGAAAGCGCGCGTCAGATAATCACGGTAACGCCAGGCGCCTTTCGCGGGGATGTCCCACTCGTAACCGTAGGTGTCGGTGTAGCGTACGACATCCATCCAATGCCGAGCCCAATGTTCGCCGAGATGGGGGGAGGCGAGATATTGGTCGAGCAATCGGTCCACCGCGTCGGGGTTGTCGTCGCGCGAAGTTGCTTCGGCGTCTTCGGTTGCAGGTGGGATTCCCAGCAAGGTGAAACTCAACCGCCGGGCCAGCGTCCGCGGATCGGCGGGCGGCGCGGAGGGGAGGCTTCGTTGCTCTTTCGCCGACTGCAGCCAGAGATCGACGCGGTTCGCAAGCGAGCCGGGCTTTGTTTCGGGAGACCGGTTCCGAGCCGGTAGGGGCCGCAGGCTCCACCAGTCGCGGCGATCTTCCCATTGCAGGGAGCGGAGCATCTCGCGCGTACCGTCGGGATCGCCCGCGTTTTCCCGCGGATCGAACGCTCCCCGGCGGATCCAGTTCTCAAAGTCGGCGATAATCGGTTCCGGCAGGCGTTTGCCGGGCGGCATTTCCAGGCCGTCGTGCCGCATCGCTTTTAGCAGCAGGCTGTCTTCAGGACGGCCTGGCACGACGGCGGCACCCGATTGTCCGCCTCGTGTGACGCCGGCTCGCGAGTCGACGCGCAAGTCTCCTTTGGGCTCGCTGGCCGTCACGGAATGGCACTCGTAGCAATACCGTACCAGCGCCGGGCGAATCCGCCGTTCGAAAAACTCGCGCTGCGCCGCTTCGTCGACCTCCCCGCCGCTTGCCGTACGACTTCCGCCCACAGGGATACCACGAACTCGACCTTGCGGTTGGCAAAGCATGCTTCCTCCGAGCAATGCTCCCAGCAGAATTGCCACCCGCCAGCCGATCACCGTGCCGCGCCTTCGCGGCGCGGCACGGCGCCGCATCGTCGATCGACGGGGCGCGTTACACCGGCGGCAGCAATCGTGGTGGGACATGGCGGATTCGCTTTCGGAGATCAGTGTAACAATTCGGCAGCGGACTTTCCAATCAACGCGGCTCGTGTACCCCTGAATTCGTGCCCCAGCATTCGAGCAGATCTGGACTTGGATCGCGCGGCGTTGTCCAATAGGTTTGTTCCCTGGGGAACCTTGATTCCCGCGTCGCGGCGTGCAGGTTTGAATCCCGTTTGTCAAAGGTCAACGATGATCTCGCGAACCACGATCAGTGATAGTGCGACTGCGTTTTGGAACCGTCGTCGCTTTCTGCAGGCTGCCGGGATCAGCGCGCTGCCGCTGACGGTCCCGGGCACGGTGGCGGCCGGTGTGGATGCCCAGCGCGGATTCGGAAAGGGCGCGGCACCGAAGTCGTGCATTTTCATTCTGTTATGTGGAGGTCCTAGTCATCTCGATACCTGGGATTTGAAACCGGATGCACCGGATACGATTCGCGGACCGTACAAGCCGATCGAGACGACGGTTCCGGGGATGCGCATCAACGAAATGCACACCCGGTTGGCGAAGCTGGCGGGTCAATTCGCACTGATCCGATCGATGACGCATGTCGGCAACATCAGCAATCATTTCGACGCGATGCATCACCTGTTGAGTGGTCAGGCCGGCGCTCCGGCGGACGCGCCGTATATTGGCTCGATCCTGTCCAAGACGCGCCCGACGGAGCGCGGCATCGCGCCGTACGTCTGGTTGATCAAGTGCGTCGGGGATCCGGTATTTTGCGCGCCGAACATCGGAAATGCCGGGCATCTGGGAGCGATGCATAGTGCGTTGTTCGTTGGTTCCGCGACCAATCATCCGGCGATGCCGACGTTTAAGGCGCCGGAGGAACTGATTCCGACGGTACCCGCGGAGCGGGCGGTGGAACGCAAATCGTTGCTCGAAGGTCTGAACACGGCCGGAGTCGTCCAGGGGGATCGCGCCACGCGCGATTGGCGCGACCTGCGTGATCGAGCGTTGGAATTGACGAGCGGCGCCGAGGGACGACTGCCGTTTGAATTGGATCGCGAATCGACGGCGACGCGCGAACGTTATGGGATGCATCCGCTGGGGCAGAATCTATTGCTGGCGCGCCGGCTGGTCGAATCGGGCGTCGGCTTCGTCACCGTCAACGGCTGGACGGGACCCGCGCCCGGTGGTGGCGGCGGACCACCCGCTTCCAGTTGGGATATGCACGGTGGTGAAATGGGAATGGGGAACGCTTTTGGCGCCGGTTCGTACGGTATGGGCTGGTGCTTGCCCTGCCTCGATGAAGGACTTTCCGCGCTGCTGACCGATTTGCAGGAACGCGGATTGTTGGAATCAACACTGGTGGTCGTGACCGGCGAATTCGGTCGCACGCCGAATATCAACGCGCCCGGCGCGAACCCGGGCCGCCAGCATTGGCCGACGTGCTATTCGACGATCCTCGCTGGCGGAGGAATCCGCGGCGGACGCGTTTATGGCGAATCCGATAAGCACGGCGCCTACGTGAAAGACCGACCGGTGCGACCTCAGGACCTGGGAGCAACAATCTTCCATACCCTGGGAGTTCCACTCGACCTGCGGCTCGGGAAGGACGGTTTCACACGACCGGTGTCCTCCGGCGAGCCGCTGTGGGATCTGCTCTGATCGTGGATGTCGGCTCATTTCCTGTCGCGAGCGGCCGAGAGCGCGCTGGCGGGCCGAGCGGGTGCCTGCGCGGCGCCAGCCTGAGGCACTGATGCTTGCGGTGAGGCGACACCGGCATCGTCGTCGCGAAGTTCCTGGACGAATCCGCGGACAAAAAAGTACAAGCACATTCCAGGTACGCTGCCAAACGTCATACCGCCCGCCAGCACCGTTTTCTCGACCGGAACTCGAAGCGTCGTCGAAAACCTCTGGGTCTGCACCGCCGGCCGCTCAATCACCGAGATCACCAGCGCGGGATCGTGTTGCGCCGGTTGTTCGGGACGCCGCGTGGCAGGCATTGCGCGGGCCAGCGTGACGCGGCTGTGCAGATCAAACACGATGTACCGGGCGTTGCGCGTGGCCAACGGCGTCAATTGAAGTACGGCGCCCTCGTGAATCGAAGTGAGAATCGGTTCGAATGCCATGGCGTTCGAGTTCTCCGCCGTGCCGAAAATCGGCGCCGCGCCAGTCACAAGCAGCCGTTGTTCCCCGGAAAAATTGTGTACCGTCTGGCCGTTGTAACAGGTGAGCGCCGTCTGGTAGCCCGCCGGCCGGTCGTCGCCCGGGTTCCGCAATAGTCGTTCCCAGACGTCCGGTTTCACCACTCCATGGACGGCCGGCTCATCGTTCGCGGCAATCGGGGCGGCGAGAAGCTCCGCCAGTTCAGGTTCGGTGAGCCAGACCCAATATCCCTGCATCGATACGGTGCGCAGCGACTTCCAGCGTTGGCGGAACAGGTCCAGCAGGTTATTGACCTGGGCCTGGCTGTTCTCATTGGCGGTCACGACCATCGACGCGCCGATCATGCCCATCGAGGCGCGTCCCGTCCGCCACTCGTCCGGAGTGATGGTCGACTTGATCACATCCTGCAGTTCGGAAATGGAAGTTCGCGGTCCGTTGGAACTGCCCACCGATTCGCCGAACTGATACAGCGGCTGTCCCTGATTCGCGAGGCTGCTCGGCACGGAGAACACGCCCCCGCCTCCGCCAAAACCTCCGCCAAAACCTCCGCCACCCATGCCGCCGCCACCGCCCATCATGCCACCACCGCCCGCGGCCGCTCTGCCGGCGAAGTCGGAGTCGCGAAAGAAGACGCTCTCGTCCATGCCAAGTAAATTCGGTTGCCGGGCGGGATACGAGGGAGCGACGGCGAATAGGTCGCTCAGATCGTAGATTCGCGTCACCAGCCTTGGAAGTTCCTCTTCGCGCGGCTTGGGCCGCGAGGCACTTCCGATCTCGGTGACCCTGCGGTTCGATTCGAATGGATCATTGGCGAGACCGTCCAGTTTTTTTTGCAGCTCTTCAAGCTGACGCCGCAGTTGTTGCGGTGTTGGTTCCTGACCGATCGCGGCCTGAATGCCGAAGCAGGTAATGAGCAGCAGTCCGAGCAGAATTCGCATCGCAGTTCTCCTGAACAGGAATGAGGCGAGTCGAGCGCAGCCGCTTTGACGGGCGGCGCGCTGTGCGCTTTCTATCCGCGACACCGTGGTTCTCGGCGAGTGTGACGAGGCGCCGTGGACGGTATCGACCGAGGGCTCGGAATCGACCCTCAGCAACTCAGTGTAGAACTCGATTCCGGCAAAGCAAGAAAATGGTTAATTGGGCAGCCGAGCCGGCAGCGCAGTCGAGCCGCGCTTATTCGAATGACAGCGTGCCGAATTTCTGGAACTCATGGAAGCTGTTGCCGACGCGCGCCCAATCCCAGGCTCGAGGCTGCGGGTCGTCGTAGTCCATGCGATAGAAATTCGCGCGCCACTTTGTGCCGGGCCTGGGCGGGAGATTCAGGAGCGGGTTCAGCGTCGCATACGGCAAAAATATCTCGACGGACCAGCCGCGGATCGTGGCGCCGGATCGAGCTTCCCCGCCTTCGACGGCGACCTTTTTGCTGATCTTGCGTTCGCCCTCGTAGTTCCACGGCAGCCAGCGGAGGAAGTCCTTGCCCGCGGGAGCGTTATTCGGGCAAAGGATCGGCAGTTCGTAACCCAGCGGCGAAATCTCGTACTCAAAATAGATCGGCTGCGATTCGTCCGTCCATAGGAAGAACTCAAACACATCCTCCGTCCAGAGCCTGGTGAAGTCCTTGTCGAGCGTCGCGGTGATTTTGTCGTCGGCGCCGTGCAGCAGCACGTACAGCCCGCGGTCCGAATACAGAACTTTGAATCGCGTTTCCCGCGCCGCATCGGATTGCCGATTGCCGCGCGCCGCGAGCGAATGCCAGGCGGCGGCCTTCCAGGCGGCGTTGCCGCCGTCCCCGGTGATTTCAAAGTCGGCGGTTCTCAGGACCCTCGCGATGGGCTCCCGAGTCCGGCCGCGCGAGTCGGCGTCGCCGGACGCTGCCGGCGTGTCGGGTTGTTTCGCCGCCGTGCGTCCCAAATCGCCTCCCAGAACCCGTTCCGCATTCTTGTAGTAGACCTGCTCGAGCACCTCCTCCGGCAGATAAATTCCGTAGATCATCCAGAAGCCTTGCAGGTGGTGGCTTTCCGCACAGTCGAAATACTCGTCGTCCGTTTCCAGAAAACGATAGTAGATGCGGAAGGCGTTTCGGCGCGGCGTCGTATCGGTGCCGAACATGATCCGGTCGGAGTACTTCAGAAAGAACTTGCGAGCGGAATAAGGCTGCCGGCCCAGTTCCGAAATCCGCGCGTCGATGTCGACGTACAGATTGGGGTAACGGTCGAGCCATCCGCCAACCGTCGCCAGGTCCTCGACGTTGTTGCCGAAGTGCGCACCGATGAAGGTCGTTTCCGGATGACGCTCGACCACGCGCGTAAACTGTCGCAGCAACTCCTCTCGAGCCGGGAACTGCTCGCCGTAGAACAGCCAGTTGGGATGTTCGTTCAGTTCGTGCCAGCGCTCGTTGTACCGGTCCAGCGGTGTAAAGAACGCCGCGGGATCGGCCGTGTGAATCATTACCGGCTTGCCCTTCCTGCCACACAATTTGAAAATCTGGGACAACTTGGGGTCGTCCACCGGCATCAATTTGCCGTCCTTGTAGCGATAGGAGAGCCCCAGGGACTTGTGGAACTTCAGCCCTTTTGCCCCATTGCGAAAACTTTCTTCCAAACGGTTGGTTTCGCGATCCGTCCACCCTTCGTCGTCGATGCCGTTGAAGTCGAGTAACGCGAACGTGAGAAAACGCCCCGGGTGGGCGTTGTCCAGAACGTCCAAGGTTTCTTTGAGGCGTTCGCCCCAGCCGCCGTCGAGGTTCACGACGGTGCGGACACCGGCCTCATTCATTTCCGTGAGGTACCCGGCGACCCGTTCCGGTGTCAGCGTCTGTTTTCCGCCGCCGAGATGATTGTGCACATCGACGGTGGGGAACTTCGGCTTTTGCGGCTGATGTTGCGGCACGACCAGCATGGAGCGAGGAGCCCAGTCGCGCAGCTTAAGCTGCCGGATATCGTCCTGAGAATGCAGCGGGTTTGGAACGGACAGCAGGGTAGCGGCGAAAAGAGCGGCGATCCACGGGGCGGATCCCAGTCCCCACAGCAACGAAACCAACGATGCACGGAACATTTCAGTGATCTCCCGCGGGCAAGAATGAGCTTTCATGAACCAGGCTCAGCGATCGCGCTTGTTGTGCCGATATCACGGCCGCCGTCGCGAACTATTGTCCCATCGATCTTCGAATTGGAAAGCGGGGTGACGGGATTGAAGCGGTACCCTCCCTGCGGGAGGATGGCGCGGTGGAAGAAGTCATGCTGGCGGTGGCGGCGACGGCGAGGCGTTTCGATGGAAAAACTGAAAGGCTGCAAAACCGATCGCCCCGGAGGCCAGCACCGCCAGGCTTCCGAGAATAACTTTGGTTTCCGCGGAGACGAATACAAACAGCCAACCTGCGAGTGCCACCAGGCAGGGCAGGGGATACAGCCACATGCGGAATGGAAACCGCTCGCGGGGCAAAACGCGGCGCGCCAGGATCAGCCCGACAATCTGGCCCGAGAATTGAACGACAATGCGCACCGCGACCGCGGCCGAGATGACGGTGGCTAGGTCGACAAAACAGAATGCGGCGGTGAGCATGCCAAGCGCCAGCAACGAAACGTAGGGGGCTCGACTGACCGGCAGGACGCGGGAAAAGATCTGAAAAAAATCTCCACGCCGGGCGGCGGCGTAGGGGATCCGAGAGTAGCCAAGCGTGATCGCGAACATACAGGCGATCACCGTCCAGAGAATCAGCAGGGTCAGTGCATTCGCCGCCGAGCGTCCGTAAAGACGTTCCATGAACAGTGCGGCGATATTCTGAGACGTGCTCGCCTCCTTCCAGGGAATCACGCCGATGATCGCCAGATTCATACTGAAGTAGATTGTCGCCACGACGGCAATCGAGATCATTACGGCTCGGGGAATCGTCCGCGCCGGATCGCGCACTTCCTCGCCCAGGTGGCAGACGTTGTAATATCCAAGGTAGTCGTAAATCGCGATCATCATCGCGGCGCCCAATCCCTGCACGAACTGCCTGTCCAGCCGGAACGCATGCTCGGGCAAACGCAACAAAGAGGCGTCAAAGTTCAGCCAGCCAGCCACGATCACCACAACGACCGTCAGTAATGTGCCGGCGCAGAGAATGATGCTCAACAGGCCCAGCCGTCGAATTGGCTGCAACAGGCAGAGACTGACCACCAAGGCGGCGGTGGCCGCCAGGCAACTCGCGCCACCCGGCAGTGGCAATTCGTCCAGGCTCGGCCAAAGATATTTCAAGTACATCACCGCGCCGATGTACCCTGACGCCATTTCCAGCGCGCCGCTGATCAGGAACTGCCAGATAAACAGGAACGGCATCAAGCGTCCCCAGCGATACCGTTCAAACAGTTCGCGGAGGAAATGGTAGGAGCCGCCGCTGCCGGGGAAAGCGGCACCCAGTTCGCTCCAGACCAATCCATCGGCAGTGACCAGCACCGCGGCGATGACCCAGGCGATCATCGCCTGCGGTCCGTTCATCGCCGCCAGAAACGTCGGGATCGTAATGAACGGCCCGATGCCAACCATGTTCGCGATATTCAGCGCAGCCGCTTGCGGGAGACCGAGATCCCGGTCCATATGCGAAGGCGACTGCGGTGCGCTCGGCGCGGGATCGGTTCCCGTCGGTGGCAATAGATTTTCCATCGTTCGAGAGGGCTCAGGGGCTATCCGGTTTCACGTGCGGCTCGTCCAGGGCGCGAATTGGAAACAGCTCACTGCGCCGGTGCTGCTCGCTCATCAGAGCCAGCATGCGAGCAACGATCTCCGGATGCTGATTGGCTAAATCGGTCTCTTCACGCCGATCCGCGGCCAGGTCGTAGAGCTGCAGCGCGCCTGGGGCCTGGTTACCGGCTTTCGAGCCGGGGTTCAGATTGACCCGGATGCCTTTCCAGTCGCCGATGCGAATATACTGCTGCCCGCCGTATCCAGGCGATTCGCGGTACAGGAATGGGCGGGGCGGCTGCGGATCGCCGCGCAGCGTCGGTGCGAAACTGATCCCGTCGATTGCACCTGGAATCTTCTTCGCGGCCGACGCCAGATCGAGCAACGTCGGCAACCAGTCCTCAAACCCGCAGACGCGGTCCGAAGTTCGACCGGCGGGAATTCGATTTTTCCAACGCACGATGCAAGGCACGCGAAACCCGCCCTCATAAAACGAACCTTTGCCGCCACGCAGATCGCCCGCGCTTTGAAAAAACGGAGTGTCCGTTCCGCCCAATCGACCCACGGGCGGCCCGTTGTCGCTCGTGAAAATGAACAGTGTTTGTTCTTCGAGTCCGAGCGATTGCACGCGGGCAACGATGCGGCCGATCTCTCGGTCGAGTCGCGTGATCATTGCCGCATAAGCCGCACGAGGCGTGCGGTGCGGCAAGTAACTGCGATCGCCTGGGTAGGGCTTGTCGGGAAACGCCCCTTCATAATCGTTCAAAGAGTCCTCGGGGACCTGCAACGCAAGGTGCGGGACCGTGGTCGGATAGTAGAGGAAGAAAGGCTGCTCGCGGTTCTGCTCAAGGAACAGCAACGCCTGTTCCGTGATTACGTCCGGCGCGTAGTCCTGACCGCGGTACTCGGTATAGCTTGCCGGATCCTGTGGATCACGATCTTTGGGCAGCCGTTGATGGGGCGAGAAAACCGGATTGCGAAGTTCCCGACGCTGGTCGTTGTCCCAAAGGTGCTTCGGATAAGAGTTGTGCGCCACCGCCTGGCAGTTGTAACCGAAAAATCGATCGAACCCCTGCTGCAATGGATCGCCGCTGCTGCCGACAGGACCCAACCCCCATTTGCCGAAGCCGCCCAAGCGATAACCCAGAGCCTTCAGAGTGAGTGGCAATGTCAGTTCGCCCGCCGGGACGGGTTCCTGACCCTCGCTGCCCTTCAGCCCGCCGCGATTGTCGCGAATGTGGGCATGGCCGGGATGCTTGCCCGTCATCAAAACGCAACGTGACGGCGCACAGACGTTGTGGCCCGAATAATGTTGCGTGAATCGGATGCCTTCGCGAGCCAGTTGGTCGATGTTCGGAGTACGAATCCTCTCCTGGCCGTAGCAGCCGACGTCGCCATAGCCGAGATCATCGCAAAGGATAAAAACAATGTTCGGCCGACGTGGCTCGTCGGCACCAAGCATGTCGCCATGCAAGATCGCAGCGGCCAGTAACAGCCATGGAAATCGTGAACGAGTTGCAGCCATGGGATGGGTTACGGGTTACGGGTTACGGGGAAAGACAGTGTACAGTGTGTGCCGTCCAAGAACGACAAGTCGAGGTTGGCGGGGAACGGGGAACGGGGAACGGGGAACGGGGAACGGGGAACGGGGAACGGGGAACGGGGAACGGAGAACGGAGAACCCAGAACAGAGAACACCAGTGCCGCAAGCTGTAATCTGTAACCCGAATCCTGTAACCTGTAACCTGTAACCTGTAACCTGCAACCCGTTCACCGTTCCCCAATGCTCGAATTTCTCGGACGGCAATCTCGAACTTGCGAAGGGCTGTCGCGGCGGCAGTGGCTCGGGATCGGCTCGTTGGGGTCGATCGGTCTGTCGTTACCGTCGGTGTTGGCAACCTCGGTTCGAGCGGACAACGGGGTCGTACTTGATAAGGTTCCGGCTGCGATTCGCGGCAGTTTTGGGCGGGCCAAGTCTTGCATTGTGCTGTTTTTGTTTGGAGCTCCGGCGCACCAAGATACCTGGGATTTGAAACCGGACGCGCCGGCGGAGGTCCGCGGCGAGTTCCAGCCGATCGCCAGCCGGACCCCCGGGATTCTCGTCGGCGAGCACCTGCCGAAGCTGGCGACGCGCACCGATCGATTGTCGATCGTCCGTTCGTTGACGCATGAAGACAACACGCACACCGTGGCGATGCACTACATGCTGGCGGGTATTCGTCACAAGCGCCCCAGTACCAATCCGCAGAATGCGCCGGACGATTTTCCCTGCTTCGGTGCGGCGATGAATTACGTGGAGCGGCACGGGTTGCGAACGGGTCGGCCGCCGCGCGGGACGCAGTCGGGGTTGCCGTCGGCGGTGAGTCTCAATGCGCCGGCCAATCAGGTTTCGGCGAACAATCATATTTTTCCAGGGTTCTTTGCCGGGCTGATTGGCGGCGTTTACGACCCGATGTTTATCTCGCAGCATCCCAACAGCGATCGTTTCCAGCCGTTGGCGACGCACGATGCTCCGGCGCGGCTGATCGCGCGGCGCGAACTGGCCATGGAATACCAGCGGCGCCTGAGCCGGCTCGAGGAGTCCGCGTCGGTAAGGCAGTTGGGCGAGTATCAAGCGCGCGCGGTGCGGCTACTGGCCTCCGACGCTGCACGACAAGCATTTGAGCTGGAGCGGGAGTCGCCCGAGCTGCGCGGCCGCTACGGCAATACGCCGTTCGGGCAAGGCTGTCTCTTGGCGCGGCGGCTGGTCGAGGCGGGCGTATCGCTGGTGACGGTGAACTGGGAGCGTGACGACGCCTACTGGGACACGCACAAGAATAATTTCGTCGATCTGAAGACCAAGTTGCTGCCCAATTTCGATCAGGCCTGTTCGTCGTTGATGGACGACCTTCAGGAGCGAGGATTGCTGGACGAGACTCTTGTGGTTTGCCTCGGCGAATTTGGTCGAACGCCCAAGATCAATGCCGCGGCGGGCCGGGACCACTGGGCTGCCTGCAATTCGGTGGTGTTGTTCGGCGCTGGGCTGCCCGGCGGATTCGTGCATGGCGCTTCGGACCGCCAGGCGGCGTATCCGACACGGGATCCGGTTTCGCCCGAATCGCTGGCCGCCACGATCTACCACTTGCTTGGCGTGGCTCCCGACGCCACATTACACGATGCCCTGGGACGCCCAATGCGTTTGATCGCGGCGGACCCGATCGCGACGCTCGTGTAACGCTTCCGACAAGTCGGTCGAATTTCCGCGCCGCGACTCGCTCAACGTCGATGCGGAGCAGAGTGTTTGCGGATTCCACACCGCTTTTCGCGACCCGGTACCGCGATGCGCCTTCCCCCGGAATGAACGGACAGATTGGAAACTCCGGAAAAAACGAAATGAAGATCTTCACTGCCGCCCCTTCGATCCTGGCGACGGGATCACGACGATTGTTGATCCTGCTGGTCTGGCTGCTGGGGAGCCGACTGCCGGTGGCTTCGGCGGATGACCTGGAACGCTGGGCGTATCTCCGCGAGCCTCTCGATCCGTACTACGTGCACCGCGAGTTCCCGAAACTGGTTACGCCGCAATGGGTCGTTGAACCGGGTGTCGATTGCGTCGTCACACTGGGCATCGACGACATGCGGGATCCGGCGGTCTACGAGCGGTTTCTGCGACCGATCCTGGAGCGATTGAAGCGGATCGACGGGCGAGCGCCGGTCAGCATCATGACGTGCAACGTGCCGGCCGATCATCCGCAATTGCGGCAATGGCTCGAAGAAGGTCTGAGTATCGAAGTGCATACCGTTGACCATCCCTGCCCGTGCCTGCAAGGCGGCGATTGGAAGAAGGCGAGAAGCACCTACGATCGCGGCGTGGACTTGATGCATACGATCCCTGGAAACCGGCCGGTTGCGTTTCGGATGCCGTGCTGCGATTCACTGAACACTCCCAGTCCTCGCTTCTGGCACCATGCGTTCGGCGCGCGAACGCCGCAAGGTAACTTCCTGCAAATTGACAGTTCGGTGTTCAACATCATTACGAGCAAGGACGGCTCGTTGCCGCGGGAAATCGTCGAGCTGCCCGACAGCGGCGAGCGTTTCCGGCGTTACATCCCATTCCCGTCCTTTGTCAACACGATCGAGGACTATCCTTATCCCTACATGATCGACGGCACCTGCTGGGAGTTTCCCTGCGTCGTGCCGAGCGACTGGTCGGCGCAGCACGTGCAACGTGCAAACAATCCGGACACCATCCGCGATTGGAAATTCGCCCTGGATGCGGCGGTGGTGAAACGCGGCACGTTCAACCTGGTCTTCCATCCGCACAATTGGATTCGTGCCGAACAGATGGTGGAACTGATCGACTATGCCGTGGAGCGTTATGGCAGCCGGGTGAAGTTTCTGACATTCCGCGAATGCGCCGAGCGGTTGAACCGCGATCTGCTGGACGGTCATCCGATTCGCAACTCCGACGGAACGGCATCTTCGACACGGCTGGTGGACATCAACGGGGACGGATACCTGGATATCGTCTATCGCGATGGTCCCGAACGGTTCACGCACAAAATCTGGGATGACGAGCGATCGGCCTGGCGAAGCCCGGCGGATTCGATTCCGTCGGACCTGAAGTTGCTGCTGGAAGAGTCGTTGTTGCCCGCCGACCGGAACCAGGTACAAACCTGGTACCGGGACCTTGATGGCGACGGGCGTTCGGAGAGGATCCAGATCGATTGGGGCGCTGCCGGGGGCCCGACGAGTCGTATCGCGGTGCGCGGCGAGGAGGGCAGATGGCGCGATCTGTCGTGGAACTTGCCTGCCCTGGCCAATCGACTGCATCCGCGTGGGGATCGCGCCGATCTTCGCTTCATCGATCTGGATGGTGATCGTCGACTCGACGTATTGTATTCCGGTCCGGAATCGTACGGCGTGTACTTGTTCGAGAGTCTTGAAAAGGGTTGGTCGCAATGCGTGGTCGAAGGGATACGTGGCACGGCGGGTACGGGACCGTCGATTCCACCCCTGGTTCGCGCGGATGGGACCAACAACGGCGGCTGGTTTCATTCCCGGCGTCTCTGGCTGCAGAATGAAGACACGAATCGATTGCCGGACCATGTCGATCGCATTTCGTACGATGAAATGCTGGTGAACTGGACCGACCGCAAATTGAAGCGGGCAATGCCGCCCGGGGTCGTGGGCGCGGCGCGCATCGATATCACGCCTGACGTCCCAATTCGGCTCGCGGGATACGGTAATCGCAAGCTGGAATCCCGCGCCGTGTCGCAGCGACTCGCCGCGCAGGCGCTGGCCATCGGCGGCCGAGTGGCAGCGAACGACGCCAGCGCGGGCAGCGAGCGTGCCGGAGTAGAAGGGGACAGCCCCGCGATCTTGATCGCCGTCGATAGCTGCGGCATGACGGCGGCGGTGCGCGATGCGGTCGTCGGCGAGTTGCGGGAGCAGGGGGTCCGGCCGGAACGCGTGGTGATCACCGCGACGCATACCCATGCCGCGCCATGTCTCGACGGCTGGGCGCCGTATCTCTTTGGCGAAGACCTTTCCGGCGACGAGCGGGCGGCGATCGCGTCGTACACGACCACGCTGACGGAGAAGCTGATCGCCGTGGCGCGCGCGGCATTGGCGGCCCGCCAGCCGGCTCGACTGTCCTGGGGACAGGGGACGGTGGGATTCGCCGCCAACCGGCGCGTGCTGAAGGACGGCAAGTGGGTTGGATTCGGTGTCGAAGCGGGAGGACCGGTCGATCATGGGTTGCCGGTGCTGGCGGCCCACGACCTGCAGGGACGGTTGATCGCCGTCGTGGCCAACTATGCCTGCCATTGCACGACATTGACCGGCGAATTCAACCAGATTTCCGGCGATTGGGCCGGCTATGCCCGCGAGTCGATCGAACGGAGCTTTCCCGGCGCGGTCGGCATCATCACGATCGGCTGCGGTGCGGACGCCAATCCGGCGCCGCGCGGAGCGGTCGAAATGGCGGTCCGTCACGGCGAAGCGATTGCCGTCGAGGTTCGTCGGTTGCTGGCCACCGAGCTGACGCCGATTGCGCCGCAACTCGACTGCCGCATGCGCACGTTGACGCTGGAATTGGAGGCGATCCCGGACCGGGTACAGTGGGAAGAACGGGCTCGTCAACCGGGTGTCGTCGGTTACCATGCGCGCCAGCAACTGCGCAAACTGGACCAGGCCGACGAAATATCGAAGACGGTTCCTTATCCGATCGCTACCTGGGTGTTTGGAGCGCGACTTTCCGACGGCGCTGCCCGGCCGACTCGTATTGGCGACCTGGCGATGGTCTTCCTCAGCGGCGAAGTGGTCGTCGATTATGCGACACGGCTGCGGAATGAGTTGGACGCGAGTCGCCTGTGGATTACGGCCTACGCCAATACGGTGCCATGCTACATCCCGTCGAAACGCGTTCTGAATGAAGGCGGATACGAGGTCGATACGTCGATGCTCTACTACGGCATCGCTGGCCGTTTTCGCGACGAGGTCGAAGACTCCATCGTCGATACGGTGCAGAAACTGCTGCCTGCCTGGTTCTACCCGGCGGTCAAGCAGGCCGACATTCCGCCTCCCAAGTCGCCGCGCGAAGCGCTGGAATCGATGCGGCTGCCGCCCGGCTTGCGGATCGAACTGGTTGCGGCCGAGCCGCTGGTCGAGGACCCCGTTGCCTTCGATTGGGGATTGGACGGCAGCCTGTGGGTCGTGGAAATGCGCGATTATCCCAACGGCTTGAACTGGAACGGACCCGGGGACACCAAGGGCGTGCCGGGCGGACGCGTGAAACGACTGGTCGACCGGGATGCCGATGGAGTCTATGACCAAGCAGAGTTGTTTCTTGATGACATCCCGTTTCCGACCGGGATCAAGGTCTGGCGTGATGCGGTCATCGTCTCGACCGCTCCCGAGGTCTTTCTGGCGGAAGACACCGACGGCGATGGTCGCGCCGATCGACGAACCGTTCTGCTTCGCGGGTTTCAAGAAGGGAACCAGCAGCATCGCGTCAACGGTTTGCGCTGGGGATTCGACAATTGGCTCTACTTGGCGAACGGCGACAGCGGCGGCGAGATCCACTCGACGCGATCGATGCAGACGGTCGGCATTAGCGGTCGCGATTTACGATTTCGACCCGATACGGGTGAACTCGATGCGCAGACAGGCCAGACGCAATTCGGTCGTAATCGAGATGACTGGGGCAATTGGTTCGGTGGAAACAACGCGAATCCGATATGGCATTATGTGATCGAGGATCACTATCTGCGGAGGAATCCGCATATCGCGCCGCCGGAACTACGGGTGCACGTATCCGAACAGCCGGGGGCGGCTCCTGTTTTTCCGATCAGCCGAACCCTGGCGAGGTTCAACGATTTCAATATGTCGAATCGATTCACGTCGGCCTGCAGTCCGGAGGTTTTTCGCGACGTGTCGCTCGGAATGCCGTTGCCGGAGGGGCCATTTTCGGCCCATGTTTTCATCTGCGAACCGGTTCACAATCTGGTGCATCATGAGGTCATGACCGGTGAAGGGGTATCGTTCCGCAGTCGGCGTACGGCGGATGGGCAGCAGAGCGAATTCCTGTCGTCCAGCGACAATTGGTTTCGGCCGGTGATGGCGCGGACCGGTCCGGATGGCGGACTCTGGATCGCCGACATGTACCGCGCGGTGATTGAGCATCCCGAGTGGATTCCGTTGGCGTGGCAACGGAAACTCGACCTGCGCGCCGGATCTGACCGCGGCCGGATCTATCGGGTTGTTGCCGCGGACGCGCCGCGCCGTGCGCTTCCCGACCTGGAGCCGCTCGACGCACAGCGCGCCTTGCGGTTGCTCGAATCGAACAACGGCTGGCTGCGCGACATGGGACAGCAGTGGATTGTATGGAAAAACGACGTGTCGGTTGTTCCCTCCCTGGAGTCACTCGCGCGGCGATCCGACCTGCCGCAGACCCGGATGCAGGCGTTATGGACGTTGGAGGGGCTGTGCGCGCTGCGTGATGAAGTTCTGACGCCGGCGCTGCGTGATTCCCACCCCGGTGTGCGGCGTCAGGCGGTTCGCTTACTGGAATCGCTGGCCATCACTGCGGGCGGCGACATGTTGAACTCGTTGCCGCCGCCCTTGGACGCATTGCTTCACGATCCCGACCCCGCGGTGCGCCTGCAGGTCGCGTCGACAATCGGCCAATTCCGTGATCCCCGCGGTGGGGAGTTACTGGCCGAACTGCTGGCGCAGTCCGGTGGTAATCCGTATCATCGGACAGCCGCCTTGAGCTCGCTGCATGCGTCGAACCTTGAAGCGACCTTACGCGGCGTGCTGAAAACGGGCGTGGCGGCTCGCGATGGAGCGGTTCTCGACGGGATTCTGTCCACGGCCGCCGCGGTGGTGCCCCAGGACCGGTTGTCGACATTGTTGGCGTCCCTGGTGCGTCCCGTTGATGGCAAGTTCCAGTCGTGGCAGTTCAGCGCGCTGGCGGCGATTCTGGACGCTTCCGAGCGACGGCAGCGGCGGATCACGATGCTGGTCGATGCGGAGCTGCGAGAGGAACTTGCCAGACTGACGGCCAACGCCGGTCAGGTGGCCATGGATGATGCGGCGCCGATTGCCGACCGATTGGCGGCCGTACGGTTGCTTGGACGCGATCCCGATCGCAGGGATGCGGAACGGCCTGTAATTCAGAAACTGCTTTCTCCGCGCGTTGCGATGGAATTACAATCGGCCGCGGTCGCGGCGGCGGCTCGAACGGGCGATGCTTCCGTCCCCGACACGTTGCTCGCGGGGTGGGAGCGTCAGAGTCCTGGCTTGCGGGCGGTAATCCTGGATCTACTGATCGGTCGCGTCGACTGGACGCAGAAGTTGTTGGAGATGGTCGAGGCGGGAACGCTGTCGGCCAGTCAGCTTGACGCTCGACGCCGCCAGCAGCTGCTGGCGCACGCCAACGATTCCATCCGCCAGCGCGCCGCGCAATTGTTCTCCACGTTTGGCGGTGGTTCCAAAGTGGAACTCGTTCGGCGCTATCTCGCGGAAATGACGGGCGACGCCGACGATGGCGCCGGCAAGCTGGTGTTCGCCAAGCGTTGCGCGCCGTGCCATCGGCTCAACGGAGAAGGCCATGCCGTGGGACCCGATCTGGCCGCGCTGGCCGGCAAGCCGCTGGATGCCCTGGTGACGTCGGTCCTTGATCCGAATCGAGCGATCGAAGACCGCTACCTGGACTTTGTCATCGTCACCGACGACGGCCGTTCCTTGACCGGGATGCTGGCGGCGGAGACAGGCACGAGCGTCACGTTGTTGGGGCAAGACGGTAAGTCGGTGACGGTCTTGCGTTCGCATATCGATACGCTCAAGTCGACCGGCAAATCGCTGATGCCGGAGGGATTGGAAAAGGATCTCTCGCCGCGAGAACTTCGCGACGCGATCGCCTATCTGCGCCGGCACGCGACGCCGCCGAAAAAGTTCCCGGGGAACGAACCCGCGACCGTGTCCGCCGAAGACGACGGAGCCTTGAAATTGCTGGCCACAAACGCCCGTATCTACGGCCCGTCCCTGGTCCTTGAGGACCAGTACCGGAATCTGGGGTATTGGCAGAGCACCGACGATCGCGCCGTCTGGACGATCGCCGTGCGCAAGCCAGGCAAATATCGTTGCGTGATCGACTACGCTGCACATGCCGACAGTGCGGGAGATCGTTACGTCATTGAAGTTGGCGATCAGACGATTGGCGGTTCCGTCGTCAGCACCGGCGATTGGGATCAGTATCGCACTCGCGAGGTGGGCGTATTCCAGCTCGAGCCGGGAACGTACGAGCTGGTGATGCGCGGACTTGGCCCCATCAAGTCGGCGATGATCGACCTGCGCGGGATTCGCCTCTATCCGACCCGGTGAGTATTGCCCGTGGGAGCTTCACCGAGTCGAAGAGTCGCGCCGATCGCGGAACTCCGCTGCAGCAGGGACGCTTCGAGTGACGCCCCTTCGCTTCCCCGCGCGGATATTCCCGGCTGAATCTCGATGGAATCAGTGCAAGGTAGTTGCCGGCGCATTTCCTCGGGCAACTGGTCGATGGCATCCAGCAATTGTCGCATGCTGAGTTGCGGCTCGGAAATCACTCGCGGTTCGGTGATCAACGTTTGCCCACCCGGCGAGCGGTTCGGAATGTCGACGAACAGGCCGGCGGTGCGCATCGCGCGCGCCAATGGTTCGACTTGAAAACGAGCGACGATGATCAACCGCGCATTGCGCGGTGCATCGCCGGGTGATCGTGACAATGAATTCCATTCTCCCATGGCTTGTTGATGACCAGTTTCGCGCTGGATGGCCACCATTCGGCCAGAAACGTTCCATGCGAGAAACACCAATGGTGACCCTGGTTCTTGATCTGAAGTGTCAATCCCAGCGCCTGGCAATCGCGGCGCACCTCGGACTCACGCTGCAGATTCATCGCGTGGCGCCGTGCGTGGCGATTGGTGCCCGATTCGCCTTTGCGGAACGGCACCAGAGCACTGCCTCCTGCCTTGCGTCGATCGGGCTTCCCATCCGCGCCGCCTGTTCCTTTGCCTTGCCGCCTATGCCTTGGCGTTCGCCCGTTCCCTCGGCCGTCGAAAAGCACTTGAATTGGCGAGCAAACTCTGTCATCGTAACACAGAGATCGCCACGGGCGGCGAGCAAGAGAATTCGGACTTGCTGGCCGGCCGTGGTTTGACCCGCCTGAACTTTCCCGCCTGTGGACTTGCATGCCGGTAGTATCCCCCATGATTTCGTTTCCTCGCCAACGCCGCGTCGGATTACGCAGTCAATCTTGTCGAATGTCGCCCGGAGATCGTCGGCAGCCGCGCCGTGTGCGGGGCGAGCACTCGATCGTGGCCCGGCTGCTGGCGTTGCTTGCCGCGCTGGCCGTGCTTCCTCGACTGAATGCGGAAGAGGTACTGACCTATGAGCAGCATGTGCGGCCGATCTTCAAAGCGCACTGTTTTCCATGTCATGGCGAAGGGGGCGAAACGCAGGCGGGACTCGATCTGCGCTTGCGCCGGCTGGCGCTGCGCGGCGGTGACTCCGGCCCCGCAATCGTGCCGGAGCGGCCGGACGAGAGTTTGCTGCTGCGACGCATCATGAACGGCGAGATGCCGCCCAAAGGGACCGTTAGCGCCAAAGAGCGGGAGACAATCCAGCGCTGGATCGCCGGCGGCGCGAAAACCGTTGGGCCGGAACCGGAAGATGCCGCGGAAGCGTTGATCTCCGCGACCGAACGCGAGTACTGGGCGTTCCAGCCGTTGCGACTGCCGGTCCCGCCCGACGTGGCCCGCGTCGGCGCGCTCCGCACGCCCGTGGATGCGTTCATTTCGAGTCGGCTCGAACGGCAGGGATTGCATTTTTCGGACGATGCGCGTCTTGAGCAGCTCGCGCGCCGCGCGTCGTTCAACCTGCGAGGCCTGCCGCCCGATCCGGCGGAAGTCGCGGAACTCACCGCGGACGATCGTCCCGACGCCTTGGAGCGGTGGATCGATCGCCTGCTGGCATCGCCGCGACTCGGCGAACACTGGGGACGGCACTGGCTGGACACGGCGGGTTACTGCGATTCGGACGGTTACTCGGAGACCGATCCGCCCCGCCCCTATGCCTACAAATATCGCGACTATGTCATTCGTTCGATGAACGCCGACAAGCCGTGGGACGAATTCATCGTCGAGCAAATCGCCGGAGACGAGCTGCTGCCGCAGCCGTTCGCGAATTTGTCGGCCCAGGATCAGGATCGGTTGATCGCGACCGGTTTCCTTCGCACGGTACCCGACGGGACGGCGTCGGGAGCGGCGGTGAAAGAGGCGGGCAACGCGGTGATCGCCGAATCGCTGAAGGTCTTCAGCAGTTCGTTGCTGGGACTCACGGTCGGTTGCGCGCAATGTCACGACCATCGCTACGATCCGATTTCACAGGAGGACTATTACCGCCTGCGAGCGATATTTGAACCGGCCTTTGATCTCGGCGCATGGAGGAATCCATCGCAACGCCAGGTGTCCCTGGCGACGGACGCCGACCGCGCGAAGTCGACCGAAATCGAGGCCCAGGCGGTGCAGGCCGAGGCCAAGCGAACGGAAAAACAGAACGACTATATCGCCAAGACCTTGGAAAAAGAACTGGCGAAAATCGCGGACGACAAGCGCGAACCCGTGCGGGAGGCCCGCAATGCGCCCGTGGACAAACGCACTCCGGAGCAGGTGCAGTTGTTGAAGGAATTTCCCAGCGTGAACGTCGACGCGGGGTCGCTCTATCTTTATGACAACCAGGCCGCCGAGGACTTGAAGAAGGATGCGGAGACGATCGCCAACCTGCGCAAGACGAAACCCGTGGAGGATTTTATCAGTTGCCTTACCGAGGTGCCGGGCCAACTGCCGGAGACCCGACTCTTCCGCCGCGGTGATCCCGATCAGGCGCGACAGGCGCTTGCTCCCGCCGAACTGTCGGTGCTCGTGTCGCACCAGACGGATCCGCTTCCGACCAAGGACGCTCAGCTGGTAACTTCGGGGCGGCGGCTGGCTTATGCCCGGCACTTGACATCGGGGCGGCACCCGCTGGTCGGACGCGTCATCGTCAATCAGTTCTGGCACCATCATTTCGGTCGGGGAATCGTCGCAACGCCTGGTGACTTTGGAGTTTTGGGCGAACGTCCGACGCACCCGGAGTTGCTCGATTGGCTCGCGGCGCGATTCGCGGCCAGTCCTGTCGGCAGCGGGGAGGCGTCGTCGTTGTCGCGGCGGGGCGCGGACTCGAATGCGCCCTGGTCGGCGAAACGCCTCCATCGCATGATTCTCTGCTCGACGACCTGGCGTCAAAGTTCGCGCCGCCGCGAGGACCTGGAACAGGCCGACCCCGATAATCGTCTGCTGGGCCGATATCCGGTGCGGCGTTTGGAGGCCGAATCGGTCCGCGACAGCATGCTGGCCGTCAATGGCATGCTGGTAGCAAAAGCGTTTGGTCCCGCGGTCCCGGTGATGGAAGACGAAGTCGGGCAGATTGTAGTCGGCATCGAGAACAAGAACGGCGAGAATCGACCCGGGCCCGTAATCCCGATGCACGGCGAGGACTGCAGGCGCAGCGTCTATATCCAGCTGCGACGCACACGCCTGCTGGGGATGCTCGATACATTCGATCTGGCGTCGCTGGAGCCCAATTGCTCGGCCCGCAATGCGTCGACCGTGACGCCGCAATCGTTGTTAATGATGAACAGCGATTTCGCCGTCGAAGCAGCCCGTGATTTCGCGAGACGGTTGCAGCTGGAGGCTCCGGATTCGCCGGAGTCTGCGGAGTCTACAAACGGCTTGGAACGAATTCAGCGCGCCTGGGCGCTGGCGTTTGGCCGGGCCGCGCGCCCCGCCGAAGTTGCCGCCGCGCAGCAGTTCCTCGCCGACCAGACTCAAGCCTTCACGGCAAGGGCAGGGGAGGAGCCGGACGCGTCGAAGAGAATTGATCCCGTCCATTGGGCATGGGCCGGGTTATGCCAGGCGATCTTCAGTTCCAACGAGTTCCTGTACACGGAGTAACCCGCCGATGTCCGCGTCCCTTTCCCGCCGCAAGCTGCTGCATTCCGCGACCTACGGAGTCGGATCGCTGGCCCTGGCGTGGCTGATGCGCCAGCAATCGATCGGCGCACCGGCCCGTCCGGAACTCGTCCCTCGCAAATACGACCTCCTGCCGAAAGTCGCCCCTTTGCCTGCAAAGGCCAAGTCGATGGTGTCGATTTTTATGCAAGGTGGTCCGAGTCAGGTCGATTTATTTGATCCGAAACCGAAGCTGAACGAGCTGGATGGGCAGACCTTTCCCGGGGAAATCAAATACGACAACGCAGCCCAGGCCAGTTCCAAAGTGCTGGGCTCGCCGTGGAAATTCAAGGAATACGGTCAGGCCGGGATGCAGTTTTCGGAATTGATTCCTGAAACGGCTTCGATCGCCGATGAAATCACCCTGATCCGTTCGATGCACACCGGGGTAAACAACCACGGCCAGTCGATCGATGCCATGAATACCGGGCGCGCGGTGTCGTATCGCCCGTCGCTTGGCAGTTGGCTCGCGTATGGTCTCGGATCGGAAAGCCAGAATCTGCCGGCGTTCGTCGTCTTGATCGATCCGGAAGGGCTGCCAGTGCTGGGCGTGCAGAACTGGTCGAATGGTTGGCTGCCGTCGTTGTACCAGGGCACGGTGATCCGACCTCGCGAACCGCGCATCCTGAATCTGGATGCGCCGCCGCAGTTGCAGGGTGCGCCGCAGGCTCGTTACTTGAGCTTCTTGGAATCGCTGAATCGCGAACATTTGAGCGAGCATCCTGGCGAATCGGATCTGGAAGCGAGGATGGCCAGCTTCGAATTAGCCGCCCGGATGCAGTCTGCCGCCAAAGAGGCGGTCGATCTTTCGGGCGAGACGGCCGATACGTTGCGGCTGTACGGAATCGATGACCCGGCGACCAAAGATTTTGGCGAGCGATGTCTGATTGCCCGGCGACTGGTGGAACGTGGAGTCCGGTTTGTACAGATCTACACACGATATCAGTTCTGGGATCATCATGGCAGCATCCGTTCGGCGTTGCCGTCCGCCTGCCGAAAAGTGGACAAGCCATCGGCCGCTTTGGTCAAGGATCTCAAGCAACGCGGTCTGCTCGCAGAGACGATCGTGCACTGGGGTGGCGAAATGGGTCGACTGCCCGTGATCCAGAACGATACGGGTCCCGACAAGGTCGGTCGCGACCACAATACATACGGTTTCAGCCAGTGGGTGGCGGGCGGCGGATTTCGCGCGGGATATGTGCACGGCGCGACGGATGAGTTCGGTCACAAGGCGATTCAGGATGTGGTGACGCATAACGACTATCAGGCCACGCTGCTGCACCTGTTTGGACTCGACCACAACAGCTTGACCTTTCCACGCAATCTGCAGGAAGTCTCGCTGGTCGACAAGCAACCGTGCGGCATCGTCCAATCGTTGCTGGCCTGAAGACCTGGCAGGCAATCTGGCTCCGTGGACGCTTCGCTCGGCATTTTGGCAAGCTTCCCGAGGAACTCGGTAACACTCTCCCAAATGCCCCCGGCTTGTCCGGGGGCATTCAGATTGTTCGTTTTGGCCTCGTACTCTCCGTACTCGTACTCAGGCGCCAGCCGGTACTCGTACTCGAAAGGGGCATGTTGAGCGAGTTGGTTGTCGATCACGAGACATTCGACGTTTGTGCGCCGTG
>Ga0194132_10002593_pt1 | contig 33498 bp, 31 predicted proteins | sample TA2KigOf80mmetaG_FD_148612 | JGI IMG/M metagenome (GOLD analysis project Ga0194132, IMG submission 148612) | Freshwater microbial communities from Lake Tanganyika, Tanzania - TA2015054 Kigoma Offshore 80m | ecosystem: Environmental > Aquatic > Freshwater > Lake | place: Tanzania: Lake... | reverse complement strand
GGCCTACTGCGTATCCATCGGCGTGCTTGAAGACGGTCGTCCCCATGTCGGTGTGGCGTACGACCCGACCCGAGACGAACTCTTTCACGCGGTGTGCGGTCACGGCGCTTTTCGAGACGACGTCCGGATTTATGTCCGAACCGTGCCGCTTACCGAATATTCGCTTTTCGGCTACTCTTCCCGGTTTATCGGAGCCGCTCCCCCTCATATCCTTGCCATGTTAGAGCGTTTTGACGAATACCGCAATTTCGGATCGGCGGTGCTCCATCTGTGCTATACCGCCTGCGGATGGCTCGACGGGGCGTTTGCCGATTCCACCAAGCTGTGGGACATCGCAGCCGGCGGGCTGATCCTCCAAGAAGCCGGCGGGCAAATCATGGACTTCTCGCTAGACCCCCTGTTTCCGCTTGCCCACGACTTGTCCCATTACGAAAAAACGTTTCTCCCCTTTGTAGCTACAGGCGGATGTGCCGATCTGACGCCGCTGTGTGGCATATTCGGACGATAAGTCTATCCGCTTGTATCCGGCATAACTTGAAATAAAAAAGGCGTCCTAAACAAAACGGACGCTTTTTTTATTTTCCTATCGTCACCGAAACATGCCTATCCTTCGGACGCCGGAGTCAGAGCAGCCTGCTGAATACGCACCGTCGAAATGGCCTCCCGCACCTTGTCGATATTCTCCGTAAACAGAATACCAAGTTGGGTCAGCGTACGGTCCATCCGTGTATTTTTGTCGTAGACGGGAAAGATATGGAGATTTTGAACCCGTTTGCGCATTTCCTCGACGGTTTCGTTGGCCATAACCACCAGATCGGAATCCCGTATTCCGGCCAGATGCTCCTCGCTAAACACCTCGACCCGCACACCCATTTCCGTCAGAAAGCCGTGCAGCACACCTCTTACATCCACGTTGGATACGGCCAGCAGGACACGTTTGTATCGATCCGGGTTGAGCGAAATGTTTTCGGCCCGCAACTCGTGCATATATTCGACGTGTTCCTTGAACCACCGATTGAGGATGGAGTGTCCGTTAAGCCGAAGCAGGCCGTTGCGCAATTGTCGGGCGGCTTCGCGTTTGTCGAATTTCAAAAGACTCACGCCAGCCTTGATAAACTTGCTTGTAATGCGTCCGGGCGAGTACATGCTTTGCATGCCCTTCATCACGGTGTTGACCAACTCAAAGCGGGTCATGTTGGGATGCAGATGATTGGCATGGTGCCCGTCGTAATGGCTCCAGTCGCGGCTCAGATAATCACCGCCTTGCAGATTGTAGCGAACCGTATCGTCCGCACCGGGCAGATAGGTAAGAATCATGCACTGCGAGGTGGCGAGACCTTTGCGACGAGCAAAATCGAACTGGTATTCGATGGTCTCACGTCGATCCGAATTCGCGCCGGCGATAAACATGGCGTGAATATCGATTCCGTGTTCGTGTATCGAGTCGATGGCGCGTTCCACATCGCGCGCGGTTTCCTTTTTCCCGTACAGTTCGAGCGCCGTCTCGTCTATCGACTCGAACCCTACCATGATCCGGTCACAGCCGGCTTCGCGCATTTTTTTCAACAGCGCAGGTTGTTTGGATACTTCGTGACGCATCTGAGCCGCCCAAGGTATTCGCAGTTTTCGGTCGATCATACCTTGCATGATGGCCATGGTTCGCTCGACCGGCACGTTGAAAATGTCGTCGGCAAAAAACAGATACACAAGGTCGGGATGCTTGAGATACGTTTCCATCATGTCGAGCACCCGTTCCACGGAATGACCGCGCAGTTTGTGACCGTTAAGTTTGGTCACGGTGCAGAAACTGCAATCCCATGGACACCCGCGTTGCGTCTGGATCGACATGATGTCCATCTTGCCGCGCGGAATCAGGTTGAAGTCCGGGACAGGCAAAACGTCGAGGTCTTCGGTCTTGGGGCGTTGCGGGTTGCTAAAAACGCGACCGTTTTCCTTCCACGAAAGGTTGGGGATATTGCGAAAATCGGCCCCTGCTTGGATACATTCGAGCAACTCCACAAGCGTCTCCTCGCCTTCGCCACATACGACAAAATCGCAATGTTCGAGGGCTTCTTCCGGCATAAAGGTCGGATGCGTCCCGCCCATGAGCACGATCTTGTCGGGGTAGACGTTGCGAATAAAATCGGCGTACTGATACGAGCCCGGCGCGGTGGAAGTCAGACTGGAAATACAGATCACGTCGGACTCGGCAAAAGCCGCGGTATCGACCCGTTCCACTTCTTCGAGCATGACCCGAATGCCGTACCCTTTGTTACGCAGGATGGTAGCAAGCATCAGGCTTCCGATGCGAGGTATATAAGCGTCGGAGTATACGTGCAGATGGGAAGATTTGGGTTCCAGAAACAAAACGTGTTTGATCGAGCGACGCATGCTTGCATTCCTCCGCGGTTGTAAGTCTTTGTAGGTGGCGAGCCGGATCGGGGAAACGCGACGATAGACGGCCGAGCCGGCAAACTATCGGTGTGTCCGGATAAGATCTACGAATTCGTCAAAAAGATAATCGGCGTCGTGCGGTCCGGGAGAAGCCTCCGGATGATACTGGACGCAGAATACGGGATGCTGGCGGTGACGCATTCCTTCCAGCGTTCCGTCGTTGAGATTGATATGCGTCGGTTCGACGACGGTAGTATCGAGCGATGCCGTATCTATGGCAAAGCCGTGGTTTTGGGACGTGATTTCGACTTTGTTGCGCGGCAGATGTTTGACCGGTTGGTTGGCGCCCCGGTGTCCGAACTTGAGTTTGAAACTACGCGCGCCGAGCGCCAGCCCTAAAAGTTGATGCCCCAGACAGATGCCAAAGACCGGTTTTTTGCCGATCAGCCGTTTAAGTTCGGCGATGGCGTATTCCACGGCGCCGGGGTCGCCCGGTCCGTTGGAAAGCATGATGCCGTCCGGATCGAGCCGCAGGATTTCGTCCGCCGAACAATCGGCCGGTACGACCACCACCCGACAGCCTCGGTGCGCCAGACTGCGCAGAATGTTGTGTTTGGCACCGTAATCGAGAACCACCACACGATAAGGCAAGGTATCGGGAAAAGAAGCCCATAGAGCCGACGGGTCGATCCGCTCGTTTTGCACAGGATGTCGGCGATCATCCATCCAGCGGTACGGGGTACGGGTCGTCACTTCCTTTACCAAATCTCGCCCCACCAATCCGGGCGAATTTCTGGCGCTTTCGATCAACCGGTCGTTGTCCGACGTGCCGGTAGAAATGACGCCTTTCATGACCCCGTCTACACGGAGCCGACGGGTCAGCGCGCGTGTGTCGATGCCCGAAATACCGATCACGCCGTGACGGGCCAAAAATTGATCCAGCGACTCGGACGCTCTCCAGTTGCTCACGTGGGGCTGATACTCACGGACCACAAAACCTTCCACGTGAGGGTGAAGCGATTCCAGATCTTCGGGGTTGGTTCCGTAGTTGCCGATCAGGGGATAGGTCATGGTGACGATCTGACCTTTGTAGGAAGGATCGGTCAGAATCTCTTGATAGCCGACCATGCCGGTATTGAAAACGACTTCGCCGCTTTTCTCGCCACTTGCGCCAAAGGCGTTGCCCTCGAATACGGTTCCGTCTTCGAGCGCCAGACGCGCCTTCATGGAATCTCCTGTCGAAAAAGTGGATCGAAAGCGAAAAAAGAGTCGTCGAATGCCCAAAATACCTGCCACTATAGGCTCTGTCAAGCGAAATAAGTTTGCATGAACCGCAAATCCACCGGTATATTGTAGAAACAGCGAAGGAGCGCGCATGTCGTTTTTGAACATCGTAATGCTGGCCGGCCTGGCGACGGCGGCCATTCCCTTTTTGATCCATCTGTTTCAGCGCCAGCAGGTCTCTACGGTAGATTTCAGCTCGATCCTGTTTATAAAACGCCTCCCCGTCAGTCAGGCAAGCGCGGTAAAACTCCGTCATATCGTCTTGCTCGTCCTGCGCACCCTCATCATCGCCTTGGCCGCTTTTGCTTTTGCCCGCCCCGTGTTGAGCGGATTTGTCGGCGCATGGCTGGGTTCTTCGGCCTCGCAGAAAACGGCGGTCGCCATCGTACTCGACAATTCGTACAGCATGGGCGCAGGTGGCGTCTCTACCCCGTTCTCCGCGGCTCAGGAGGCGGCCCTTGCCTTGATGGACGATCTTGGTGACGGAGATTACGCCGTCGTCGTCTTTACCGCCACGCCCGCACACGCCGAACCCGAACACCCCACCCAATCACTGACCGATGTCAGCTCTCTCCTCAAAAAAGCTACCCCCTCTTATGGAACCGGTGACATGGCCGCCGCGCTCGGTCTTGCCGGCTCGCTCCTCGCCGAAATCGACGCCGTGCAAAAAACCGTCTATCTTATGACCGATCTTAGACGAAACGACTGGCACGCCTTTACGGACTCCACTATACGCGAGATCGTCAAACCTCCCATAACGCTTTCGATCGTACCCTTTCCCACCCAAAACCTCTCCAACATAAGTCTCGACGATATCCGTGTCGGGGAATTCGTCTCCGTCGGCGGCGGAACGGTGGACATTACCGCAAACTACACAAACCGGAGCGATGCCCCGGTTTCCGGTCGGCGTATCCATCTTTATCTGAACGGCGTAAAACGCGGCATCCAGTCCTTTTCAGCGCAACCCGGCCAGTCCGGATCGGTAAAATTCTCGCTTGCCCCGGAAGGATCCGGTTGGTTCGAGGGCTATGTCGAAACGGAGACGGATGACCTGATGGCCGACAACCGAGGCTATTTTTCCTTTCAGGTTCCCGAACGCATTTGGGTGGATATCATCGCCGGCGATGACGCGGCCTATTTCGTCCAGCAAGTGCTCCGCCCCGGCGAAATGGCCACCACAGCCATCGACGTGCGGCGTGCATCCGTCGCCGAGTTAAACGGGGATGTCCGCGAGCAAACCGAAGTGCTTCTTGTGGACACCGGAGCGGGGTTGTCCGCCGTTCACGCGGAGACGCTGAAAAGGTTTGTGGAGCGAGGCGGCGGCTTGTTGATGTTTCTCGGCGATGGCGACCTGAAAAAGATCGAAACGCTATGGCTCCGCCCCGTGTTCGACGTAGCGGTGCAAGGGATGTCGGGTGCGCCGGGCCAGCGTCAGGCGCATGTCCGGCTGTCGGACATGGATGCTGGCCATCCCGTATTTGCCGGACTGGAAGGGGCATGGAAAAAAAACGAAGACGCGCCCAAATTTTATGCACACCACCGGCTGGTCGAAGGTTCCGGCGCAACTGCGTTGGCCCACTATAGCGACGGCGCTCCGGCGATTCTCGAGGGTCGTCTCGGACGCGGGCGCGTGCTTTTGCTCACTGCCGGAACGGATACCCGATGGACCGATCTTGCTCTAAAGGGCTTTTTCGTTCCTTTTATGCACCGCGCCGTCCGTTATCTACACCCTGCCAATCTCGCCGACCGGGCATACGGGAAAATAGGCAGGCCGATCGAAACGGCACTGCCCGGCTTGCCTTCCGACGGTATCGTGCTCCGATCTCCGTCGGGAGAGGAGACGGCGGTCGCTGTGCAGACGACACATCTCGGCATGACGGCGACCATAGCCAATCCCCGGAATCCGGGCGTTTACCGACTGCTGACGGGAACGCGCACGATAAAGGACATTGCTGTAAACGTCGATACGCAAGAGTCGGATATCGCAAATCTGACCCCGGAGGAAGTCGTCCGGCTGGTTCCGGAGGCACGGATCGGCAACACGGGATCCGTCTTAACCGCGGCGAGCAAAACACCTGAGTCCGACGAATACGAAATCTGGAAAACGTTGATCTGGCTTGTGGTCATGCTGTTGATCGTCGAAGCGTGGTATGCCGGGATGCCACGCAAAACGACCTGACCCGTGCCGTTGTGTGGCATCCGGAAAGGAAAACATCTTGCACGACACCCAATCGAAAACACAGGAACGCGCCCTGCTTGTAGGCGTATGCCCGGATACCGATTTGTCGGACGAAGTGGAAGAGTCCATGCGTGAATTGGCACGGTTGGCCGATACGGCCGGTGCTTATGTGGTGGATCAAGTGATCCAGTATCGGCATTCGCCCAATCCGGCGTATTACATCGGTTCGGGAAAAGCCGCCGAAATCGCCGAAATCTGCAAGGAACAAGAGGTCGATCTGGTTATCTTCGACAACGATCTATCGCCCGCACAAGTTAAAAATCTGGATCGGTCGATCGAACGCCGCATTCTGGATCGAAGCGGTCTGATCCTCGACATATTTGCGAGCCGGGCGCGTTCGAAACAGGCGCGGATACAGGTGGAACTCGCCCAGTTGAAATACATGCTACCCCGGTTGACACGGCAATGGTCTCATCTTTCGCGACAGGCGGGTGGCGTAGGCTCCGGCGGAGCGATCGGGGTCCGGGGTCCGGGGGAAACGCAACTCGAAGTGGACCGTCGACTGGTTCGTGGCCGTATCGAGCAGTTGTCGCGCGCGCTGGAGCACGTCGAAGAAGCCTATCAAAACCAACGCAAGGGGCGTATCGACAAGTTTTGCGTCACCCTTGTCGGTTATACCAACGCGGGAAAATCCACTGTTTTCAACGCGCTGACACAGGCGGGTACGCTGATCGAGGACCGGCTTTTTGCAACGCTGGACGCCACGACACGCATCGTCCCCGTGTCGGGCGGTCAGGATATTCTCCTGTCGGATACGGTAGGGTTTATACGCAAGCTTCCACACCATCTGGTCGCATCGTTCAAAAGTACGCTGATGGAGGTGTTTCACGCCGACCTGCTTCTTCATGTGGTCGATGCAAGTCATCCGCAGTGGGAGGCCCACATGGAGACGGTAGGACGCGTGCTTGACGAACTTGGCGTGCACGACATCCCGATGATTCCGGTATTCAACAAGCGAGACGCGGTAGAGGATTTCGCCGTATTTCAGCGGATGCAGCGTCTGTATCCCGACGGGGTGGCTGTTTCGGCGCTCGACCCGGCGGATATGGAACGGCTGCGAAACAAGGTGTTCGAATACATCGACCGGTCACGTCTGGAATTGGGGCTTGTGATTCCGTACACCGAGGCGCGATATCTTGCGACGGTCTACGAATCGGGCGACGTGATTTTCCGGGCGGACGAGCCAAACGGGGTGAGGCTGGTGGTCAGGGTGATGCCCGCAGCGGCGGGGAAGCTAAACAGGCTGTTGGATCGTTTTGTGGCGTAAGGGTGGAAGGCTTAGGCGATTTGAACGCGATCTGAAAGGAATAAGGGGCTTCGGCGTCGTATCCCGCTTTGGTCTCGGTACGCCATTTTCATCGGTCGAACCTATAATAGAAAGCCTCGCAGCGCTCCCGATTCCATACCGAATAGCCGCGTTCTTCGGCAATAAAGGTAAGCAGGATAAGTTCTTGCATGCTGTGGAACGTAAACCGGTCGATGCCCGGTGCGCGGTCGTCCCACCATGTATCCAGAAAAAAAGAGCGGATTTCACGCGGCACTTCGCGGGCCAAGAGAAACGCACCGGCGTTTTCAAACCAAAGCCCAAACTCTTCTTGGTATACCATGCGAAACTGATGGCTGGTCACCATGCGGGCGGCGGAGGCCAGACAGCATACCTGAAAAAAACCGACGGATTCGGCAAGACAGGGCAGAAGTGCGAGAGACCGCTGCGGAGGGCAATCCAAAGGGTTGGGAAAGGCATGGCGGACGGCCTCCTGGATATGCCGATCCGGCAAAACCATATCCAAACCCTTCCTGAAAATGGCGGTTACTTGGTATCGTCTGTGGTAGAGCCGGGTTTGGCTGCCGGGCCAACCTCTTCGTGCGGTTCGGAACGGGCGGCCTTTTTAAATTCGGTAAGACCTTGCCCCAGTCCTCTAGCCAGATCGGGCAGCCTTTTTGCGCCGAAGAGAATGATAATGATAAAGAGGATGATGAGTAGTTCGGTAACACCAAATGAACCCAACATGGGATGGGCCCTCCTTCCCCTTCAGAATACCTGCCGGGGATACCCGTGTCAAGCGGGAATATGGGTGCGGTAAAAAATTTCGCGTCTATTTCTCCGTCTCAGCCGGGACCACGACGCGTTGTCCTTCCTGCGCCGCAAAACAGGTCAAGTTCGAATCGTCGGGAATAAGACGGGTCTGGCAAAGCGCTACGATTCCGTCCATTTGTTCGTCGGAATTAGACGGGTCGTGATGAAACAGCGCCAGTTGTTTTACACGCGCTGCAACGGCCATGGCGACGACGTCGTCGATACAGGCGTGTCCCCATCCGGCTCGATTTTTGTATTCCTCCGGCGTATAGGGCGAGTCTTCGATGAGCAGATCGACCCCCTCACAAAACCGGGTGTATTCGGCGTCGCGCTCTTGAGCGAAACGTAGATTTTCTTCTTCGGAAAGCCCGTTTTCTACGGCGATTTTGAACCGAGATGGGGTGGCCATCAGTCGAGAATACGGCTCATGGTCCGAGAAATACACCACGCTGCCGTCGGGGGAAGATATCTTATACCCCAACGACACCCCCGGATGGTTCAGAAAACAGGTTTTCACCTTGAGATGATCGATGGAAAAATCGGGTTGGTCGATGTGCCGGAATTGCAGGGTGGCGGCCATTTCCTTGAGCGTTACGGGAAAATAGGGGCTTTCCATCTGACCGGCGAGCGTATCTTCGATCTGGTGGTTGACACCTTCCCCGCCATATATCGTAAACGTGTTGGAAGGAATAAAAGCGGGGATGAAAAACGGAAATCCCTGTATATGATCCCAATGGGTATGGCTGATGAGGATATGGGCATGGACCGGGTTGCCGTTAAAACGCTGGAGCAGGCTGTTGCCGAGTACCCGGATACCGGAGCCGCAGTCGATGACGATCAGCGTGTTTCCGTCTTCTACGGTGACGCAGGGCGTGTTGCCGCCGTATCGGCACGTTGCGGGGCCGGGCGTGGGAATGGAACCCCGCACCCCCCAGAAAGTCACCACCATGATGTTATCCGGATATATCCGAAGGTTCGTTCATAAGAGTCCGGGATCGCTCTACGATTTGCCGAAGCGCAAAGGGTTTGGTCATAAATGCATTGGCCCCCATGGCTAGCACTTCTTCCCGGTCTTTGGGATAGTATTTTGCCGAAAGAACAAGTATCGGCATAGTGTCAAAAGACTTGTCGGAGCGGATTTCCCGACAAACCCAATAGCCGTGTCCATTGGGCATCATAAGGTCCAGAATCAACAGATCCGGATGGTGGGATTTGACCATTTCCATAGCCTTGCGACCGTCCGAAGCCGTCAGGATTTCATACGAGCCGCCGGTGGTCTCAAATGCCATGGAGATGATTTCCAGCATGTTCGGATCATCGTCCGTGATCAGGATTTTTTTCATAACACAATCTAGCAACAAAGCAAGGGAAAACGCAAGAGAAAGTCCTTGCCTCCATTCCGGGCGTCCGTTACTATGTCAAAGGGAGTTTCAAAGGAACCCTGGACCGGAGGACGGGAGTGATCGTACGGATAAGGTACTGCGCAGACTGAGGCTATGAAGAAAATGCCGCCGGTCTGGCGGTTCGTCTGCTGGAGTACTTCAAACACGATATCGAAAAACTCGAACTGATTCCATCCGACGGTGGCTGTTTCGAAGTTTCAGTTGACGAACACCCGATCTTCTCGAAACTGGCCGAGGACCGATTTCCTACCTATCAGGAGATCAAAAAGCTCCTGACGGCACGGTGACCGTTCTTGTATATCCAGGGGAATTCAGACGTTCTATCTTTTGAAAGATATTACGCTTCCGGTCGCATGTCAAGGATTTGTTGGATTTGTAGACTTCACAAGCGGTTATCGGCTCGATGGTTTCGGTTATCGAAATGCGGGAGAAGTAAATGGAAATCGAGGATACCTTAACGGGCGATGTGGCCGTGTTGCGGCTAAGCGGACGATTATGGGGGGAGACCGACACCGCCAAACTGTATACCGCCGTTACCCGGCTCTCGGAAAACGGCCGTCATCATATCATCCTCGATCTCGCGGACGTCCCCTTGCTCAACAGTTCCGGACTTGGAGCGTTGATCGCCGCCTTCAAGTCCGTTCGGAAGGCAGGCGGACAACTGGTGCTTATCCATACGACTCCACGTATCCAACATTTGCTTCAAGTAACCAAACTACACTCCTTGTTGAAAAATTTTGCTACGCTCGATTTGGCGGTCAACTTCTTGAAAACATAGTCTTCATCGCACAGGGGAACGACCATGCCGGATTACGAACCGTTGGATATCTCTTCCATGTGTCAGACCGACGCCGCGTTTTTCACGGCAGTCGTCAATCCCCCGGCAGGCCGCCAGACCTTTCGCGGTATCCCCTTTCAGATAGGCAGCGGCGTGTCCGGCTCGCCCCTTTTCATAGGTTTCGACACCGCTTCTATCGGACACCCCCTCTCCATACCCATCGCTTCCCGCGCCAAACGCGTGCTGTTCGCCCATACGGTGGTCGAGTCGAAAATCCCTTCGGGCGGAACGGTCGGCAAAACGATAGCCATATACCGTTTTTATCTGTCGAACGGTCACGTATACCCAATCCCCATCCGCGAACGATTCGAAATAGGATATTTCCCGCCAATGTGGGGACAGTTGCCCTTTCTCTGCGTGCCCGACCAGCCCGATACCTTGATCGAACGCCACAGAGGCGCATGGCAGGAGGCGGGGCGCCGTCAGACCGAGGCCAGTCAGGCATGGCCCGGCGCCTATTATCTATGGGCATGGGAAAACCCGGAACCCGATGTGGAGTTGGGCCGCATCGAAGTGACACCGGAAGATCAACCTTTTCTCATCGCGGGCATCACGCTGGGGCATCTTGCCGAAGATCCCTTTTGCCGCTGGGCGGTACAGGACGTGCGCATCGATCTTCATCCGACGGATGCGGCGCAAAAACCCTTCGATCTTGCCGTAGAGGTAGACCGAGGTTTTGCTACCTATCCGTATCCGCTACCTTCCGCGTCGACCGAAGCGTTTGTCAACGATACACATAAAGGATGGGGAGAACCGTCGGCCACTTCCAGCAGTCCCGCCTGCGTCGGCATCGCCGGAACACCGTCTGCCACGGTCTCGGTAACACAGTCAGGCGAAACCCTCGGCACGGTCAACTGGGGTGAACTGGATAAAAGCCGGGTGGTAGATACTCCGAAAGTGCGTTTCGAAATCGTCGATTCCGGACGAAACTGGGTGCATACGACCGTACTGGACGGAGCCACGGGAAAACCGCTTCCCTGTCGTATCCATTTTCGGTCCGCGCATGGCATTGCCTACGCCCCGCACGGACACCATGCCCATGTCAACTCCGACATGGGTACTTGGCACATCGACATCGGGGGTGATGTGCGGTTAGGCCAGGCCACGTATGCCTATATAGACGGCAAATGCCAAGGCTGGCTGCCACGGGGAGACGTCGTCGTGGATGTGGCGCGTGGTTTTGAATACGAACCGCTACGCACCGTCTTGTATATACAGCCCGGTCAGCGCGAACTGACACTCCGGCTAAACCGCTGGATCGACATGAGCGCACAGCGGTATTTCAGCGGGGATACGCATGTCCATTTTCTGTCTACCCAAGGTGCCCACCTCGAAGCCGAGGGCGAAGGGTTGAATGTTGTCAACCTGTTGCTTTCGCAATGGGGAAGTCTGTTTACCAACACGGAAGAGTTTACGGGCCGGCCCAGCGTTTCGACGGGTGGCGAGACCATCGTCTACGCCACGCAGGAAAACCGACAGCATATGCTGGGCCATCTGACGCTCTTGGGGCTTAAAACGCCCGTCATGCCTTGGTGCTCCGACGGACCGTCGGAAGGCGAACCGGGTGGCAATCTCGAAACCACGCTGAGTTATTGGGCGGACGAGTGTCACCGTCAGGGCGGAACCGTGGTGATTCCTCATATCCCGAACCCGAACTGCGAACCGGCGGCGCTTATCGCCACGGGGCGCGCCGATGCGGTGGAAATGCTGATTCACAGCGAGTACAATCACCTGGAATACTATCGGTATCTGAATTGCGGCTACCGGTTGCCGTTGACCGGCGGAACCGACAAAATGACGAGCGATGTGCCGGTGGGGCTGTACCGAACCTATGTATATATCCCGCCGGACGAGCCGTTTACCTATGAAAGCTGGCTTAAAGGGTTACGCAGCGGGCATACTTTTCTCAGCGGCGGTCCGCTGATCCGTTTTTCGGTAAACGGTCATCCCATCGGAAGCACGGTGCATCTAACCGGAAACGGCGGCACGGTGGAGATCGAAGCACAGGTGGAATCGACGCTTCCGGTGCATTCGCTGGAAATCGTAAACAAGGGAAAGGTAGCGGCGTCTACGGAAGAACGCCAAGGGACGCGGCGTCTGATGCTCAAGACATCGCTTCGAATCGACGGCGACACATGGCTGGCGGCGCGGTGCGCAGGCCCCAACTACGCTGCCATACCGCACCACGATGGCTGGCGACGCGGCATCATGGCCCATACCTCGCCGATATACATAGCCTGTGGGAAAGACTATCGGCTGTTCGACCTCGAAAATGCGCACTACATGCTGAGTCTGGTAGAAGGCGGGTTATCGTATATCCGACACCGGAGCGCTCAACATCCGCATGGCAACGTCACGCATCATCATGGCGAGGAAGATCATTTAGCGTTTCTCGAAAAACCCTACCGGGAGGCCGTTGCGGCGATCCATCGGCGGATGCACGACCTTGGCATACCACACTAACTATACACCACGCCAAGTTTCATGGACATTCGGGACGCTCGTCGCTCTCCCGATAGGCTTCGGTAGAGTGGTCGATTAGCCCCTCTACGGAAAGCCGTCTGCACCGGAGCCTCTGTTTGTATGACCGGCAGTCGGGGGTCTATGGCAACGAGTGTTCTATACAGGGGAGGAGTACCTCAAAAACTGGCGACGGCTTCTTCTACGGTTTCGTATACGCCAAAAACAGTGGATAGTTTGGTCATGTGGAGCAGGCTTTCCACACTATGGGTAACCCGCGCCAGTTTGAGTTCGCCTTCCACCTTCTGGATGCGGGTATAGGCACGGATCAGCAGCCCCAACCCCGAACTGTCGATCCAATAGACCTTGTTCAAGTCGAAAACGAGTTTTTTAAGTCCCTCGTCGATCAGTTTGTTAACCCGGTCGGCCAGCTCGTCCATTTCTCGCCCCTCGGTCAGCCTGCCGCTTAGCTCGAAAACTATCACCTCGTTCTGCCGAATCTCACGTACTTTCACCTTTTCCCCCTCATGAAGAGCCTGTCCTACCAGTCGTATTGACAACCGACGGACCGTTCGATATTATAACCGCACAGGGCGGGTGTCTCAAGCGACACGGGCCGCACGGCCTAAAAACCGGATGTGCGACGCAACACGCGGATTTGCGAAAGCCATGATACACACAGTCAAAAAAAACCTACGCTTCTCGATGAAATGTACGATCATGTCACCGACATCACCCACGACATCCGTGAAAGAAACCCTCAGGACATCCATTTTTGGAAAGGCTGTTCAAGTTGTTGTCACACGCGCATCGAGTTGTTTCCCGTAGAATTCGACCGGATTTCCGCCGCCTTCCGGAGACTTCCCATATCGCGTCAAGACGCGATATGCCGGGACGCCGCCCACCGATGGGCGGAAGGTATCTGTCCGCTTCTGCTCGACGATGCGTGCAGCCTGTACGAATATCGCCCGTCGATTTGCCGGACACATGGGTTTCCACTGTATTCGGGCGTGCGTCATGAAACGGGCACGGCTGTAAGCGTGTGCGTGCTGAATTTTACCGACGGCCCCACGTTTGGCGACCAGGATTTGATCGATATGGATAAACTGGGAATGACGCTTATAGCCGCCAATCTCGAATACCTGCGGTGTTGCGATACGCCGACAAATTCGGAGGAAACACGCAGTCTGCTCGAAGCCCTGCAAGACGAGCCGTCTGCCGCCCCTCCCCCTTCGCTGTACGAGTCGTGATGCTATAGTACGGATACCGGAGACCGATGTCAAGACCGATCGAAACGGACGGCGCGCCGCTGGGCCGGCCTTACGTCACGTTAAATTTTGCCATGAGCGTGGATGGAAAAATCTCCACTACCGCGCGTCACCCGTTTCGTTTTTCCAGCCGAGCGGACCGGGATTTGATGGACGTACTCCGTGCCAAGACCGATGCCATCCTCTACGGTGCGGAAACCGTAAGAGCCGAAGATCCACCGGTCCGTATCCGCAGCGGTAGCCGGCGTATGCAGCGCGAGGCGGAAGGAAAACCGGCCCATCCTATGGCCATCGTCGTATCCCGCAGTCTCGACCTTCCCGTTCACGGGCGTTTTTTCCGGCCCAGCGACGGAGCGCGGCTTATTGCCATCCCCGAAGATGCCTCGCAGGAACGTATCGAAACATTGCCTCAGACCGCCGAGATCGTCCGATTTGGAAAGGGTGAGGTCGATCTGACGGCGCTTTGTTCCCATCTTGCCCGCACCGGCGTGCGCCGTTTGCTCGTGGAAGGCGGCGGAGCAATCAATATGGGGTTTTTTTCCCGTGCGCTCGTAGACGAAATCTATATGACGCTCTGCCCCGTGATCATCGGTGGACGCAACGCCCCCACCCCGGTGGACGGTGCCGGGTTCAAGATCACCGAAACGGTTACGCTGGATCTTGTCGAATCCCGCCGCATAGGCGGAGAACTGTTTCAGCATTTTCTTGTAAAAAGATAAACTGGGAGAAAAAATGGCTACACCTCGTGTTACACCCGGTGATGCGGAGTTATTCAAAAAATTGTCCGGTCTGTGCATAGACACGGTATCGGGTATTCTCATGGGATTGGGGTTTCCGGACCAGTATATCGCCGGTATTCCGCCGATCACGCTCGACATGAAAATGGTGGGACGCGCCCGCACCTTGCGCTATCTTCCGATTCGACCTGATCTGTCGGAACAGGCCAAACACAAATATCCCTGCGGGCTGACACACCGCGCCGTGGAAGACTCCCATCCCGGCGACATTCTGGTCGTGGATTCCGGGGGGTGTACGGAATCGGGATTTATCGGCGATGTGATCGTATCCCGGTTTATCGTAAGAGGCGGCGCCGGCATCGTATGCGACGGCGCTATCCGAGACTATTCGATACTCCGGCACATGGGGCTTCCCATCTATACCAAAGGTGTCCATGCCGCGGTAAGCCAGCGACGGCTGATCGGCATCGGATACGAGATGCCCGTCGTGTGCGGGGGTGTATCGGTGTTGCCGGGTGATATTTTGCTGGGCGACGACGAGGGCGTGGTCGTCATTCCGACACATCTTGCCGATCAGGTAGCCGACCGTGGACTGGCAACTGAACACCGGGAGACCTTTCTCCGTCAAGTGCTCGAAAGAGGTGTCCGTCCCATCCACGAAGTGTATCCGCCCAACGAAGAAGTGCTCAAGGAGTACGAGGAGTATAAACGTCAGGGCCACTGAAAGGAATCGGCATGTCCTTAGCGTTTGGGTACTGTGTACCGATTTTTGCGTTTCCGGGAAGCCGCTTTTTCCGGACACCCGCGTTCGAGCGGCTCGATCCGGCAAAAGCGCTTTCGCTTGGCGTACTGGCCGACCGGCTTGGCTACCATTCGCTATGGGTCGCCGATCACCTTATGTTGGGACGCGATCAGGCCATCTTGGAAGGATGGACGACGCTCAGCGTTCTTGCCGGGGCGACCTCGCAGACACGGCTGGGTATCATCCATCAGGCCAACCTGTTTCGACATCCGGCGCTTGCTGCCAAAATGGCCGCAACGTTGGACCGGCTCTCCGAAGGGCGTTTTATCTGGTTTGCCGATCCTGGCGCGGCAAAACATGAGCATGTCGCGTATGGTCTACCCTGGTCGGACTCGACGGAAGAGCGGGCAGAACGGTTTGAAGAGGCGCTACGGCTGACGCTCGATTTGTGGAAAGCGGATCGTCCGGTATGTTTTTCAGGAAAACACTATACCGTGGATCAGGCTGTCTGCACGCCGTCGCCCCATCAGTCGCCGCATCCGCCGATCTGGATCGGCTCGACAAATCCGGTCATGCACCGGTTGTGCGCGCGTTATGCGCAAGGCTGGAACACGACACCGGCTTCCATAGAGGGACTGAGACGCACTTTGGCCGATCTGGAGACCGCCTGCGTCGAAGTAGGGCGACCTTTCGGCGAGATCGAAAAGACGTTGGAAATCCAGATCCTGATCGCCCCCGATCTAAACGGCATCCGCGCACGCCTGCTCGACATGGTCCGCATAGACCCTGAACTGAGACCGGTAAGCGACGAGTGGCAAGGGTTTCTGAGCGGCGATACCGATACGTTTCCTTCGGAGATGGCCGAATCGTGGATCGTAGGAACCCCGGATCAGGTGGAGACACGCATCCGGGCATATAGCGACTCCGGCATTTCGCATTTCATGTTGTGGTTTTTGGATGCGCCGGACGAAACCGGGATGCGTTTTTTTGCGGAGACGGTCATGCCTCGTTTTCAAGCGACCGGGTAATCGCGCCCATCGCGTCCGCAAGGATGGCGGACGGTTCGCCCACGCACAGAAAAGTAAATCCTTCACGGACAAGCTGAGGCCCGTCGCCCATGTGCCACATGTTTTTGCCGACGCATCGTCCCGCCTCTCGGATGCGGGTTACGGCCTCCTGGAGCACGGGATGGTCGGGATGCCAGCAGACGCCAAGCTCGGCGGACAGGTCGTACGGTCCTACGGCGATGGCCGTTGTCATCTCATGGCCTGCGATGGCATCCACCTGCGCCAGTCCCTTGCGGGACTCGATCTGTGGCAGAACGATAAAGTCGTCTTCGAACTCCTGTTTCCAGTTCTCATAATGGAAGCCGTTTACCCAGTGACACCCTGCCCCGCCGGGCCGCCGTCTTCCCCTTGGCGGCAGGTATACCGCCTCGCGGACCTCGTCCAAATCGGAGGGCGACTCTACCCCCGGCAGAAGCACCCCGCACGGCCCCCGATCCACTACCCGGCGCAGGGTGGCGTAGCGGAAATCGATGGGGCGGATCAGCACGGGAAAGTCTAATTGCCGACCCAAGACACATGTTTCCGATACGCGCTCGTCGTCAAATGCTCCATGCTCCTGATCAACGATGAGATAGTCCAGCCCGGCGTTTTTTACGAGAGACACGAGTCCCGTCCACAGATGATCGGTGACCAGCACCCCAGCGGTCATCTGTTCGGCATTGATCCGTTGCTTCAAACGTTTTGCTGTATCCATTTTGCAAACTCCGAAAGAAAACGATGGTCCATAAAAAGACGGTTATGAACGACGCGGACCTGACGGCTTTTCGCGTCGCGCTGATGGAATGGTATCAAACCCATAAAAGAGACTTGCCTTGGCGGAACACATGCGATCCGTATGCGGTTTGGATTTCCGAAATGATGCTTCAGCAGACTCGTGTGGCGCAGGCGCAACCGTATTTCGAGCGGTTCATGACCCGGTTTCCCACGGTGCGCGTGCTTGCGGACGCCGATATCGACGAAGTGCTCAAGCTATGGGAAGGACTCGGCTATTACGCGCGCGCCCGGAATCTGCATCGGGCGGCGCGTCGGATCTTGGACGAGCATGGCGGGCGCATCCCCGATGAGCGGGACGTCATCGCGCAGTTGCCGGGTATCGGTCCCTATTCGGCGGCGGCGATTCTGAGCATCGCCTACGGAAAAGACGAGGCTGTCGTAGACGGCAATGTCATCCGGGTGCTTGTGCGTCTGTTTTTGATGACGGAACCATCGGATACGCCCGCATTCCGTCGTCGTGCCGGCGAGATGGCCGCTTTTTTGCTGTGGCCGGGACGTGCCGCCGACTTTAACCAAGCCATGATGGAGCTGGGCGCTACAATATGCACACCCCGGTCGCCCCGGTGTGCGGTTTGCCCCGTTCGGCATCTCTGCGGGACCGTAGCTCGGATGCGCAATCCGGAGACATTGCCCTGTCGACGTCCTCGACGTGCCCGTCCTCATCATGCGATGACCGCAGGCATAATCCTGCACAACGACCGCGTTCTCATCGTGCAGCGACCGATGGACGGATTGCTGGGCGGTCTTTGGGAGTTTCCGGGTGGCAGGCTTCAGGACGGGGAACTCCCCGAAGAAGGGTTTGTCCGGGAAATACGCTCGACGTTTGGTCTCGAAGTCGGCGGTCTTCGATATCTGGCGGCGATTCGTCACGCCTTTACGCATTTCGAGATTACGCTGCACGGTTTTCTGTGCGAATGGATATCAGGCGAGAGAGCGTACCCGTCTGCGGTATGGGTGACCGAAACCGAACTGGCCGGGTTTGCGTTTTCGAGTGCGCACAACCGCCTGATGACTGCATGGCGGGAAAACGCTACATCGGCCCAACTGCGGCTACTCTGACCGTATCGTCTACCGCTCGCTTGCCCATGTCTTTTTGCCGATAAAAAACGGCCCCAGCGAATCTATGTACAACGAAGTCTGTTGTGTCTTGCGCATATCTTGAACGACTTTGGACAGCGGATGCAGGGCTTTTCCCACCAGTCCGATGACAAAATCGTTGTCGTGTTCGTCCATGCCGTAGCAGGCCAACCGGATATCGTGCGCAACATCGGCGCGTCCATAGGCTCGGCCAATGGCGGCATGTTCCATGAGGATTTCACGCTGTGTCTTGCCGTCCAGTCGCGCAAACGCGCCGTTGCGTCGCAAGGGATACCAGATCGCCCAGAGCCAGTCCGGATTGAGCACTGTCCTACGCGGACGACCGACAAGCGCATCTTCGAGGTCCGGCTCATATCCTGTGGCGTAGCTTCTTCCGAACATCGTCATTTCCGGACGACGTTTCAGACCGTCGAAAGGGGTGGTAGCGAGGAGGCTTCGGATATCGGCTACAAAGTCGTCGGGATTTTCCGAAAGGAAAACGATCCCCGCACCCATCGGATCTGCGGCATCCGCATACAGCGCCGCTGCAAGCCCGGACGCCGACAGCGCGTTCCGGATCGTCCCCATATCGGTCACGCCGGTATACGCTTGGAGTTGCATATAGAGACGGCGGTCGCTGGTCTGCGGTTTTCCGTCTACCGGCGCGCCGTATTCCCGCATATCGGGGGATGAATGGGATTCGGATGACATGAGCGCTCCTTAGGTTTCGTTCTTGTCCTGTGTGACAGTAAGGTACAATATACGCAACAGAGGGCCCGATCAAGCATTTTGTCAAAACCAAAGAGGGGGGAAATGGCGGATTATCAGGCGATATTGGTCGTTTCGTTTGGCGGTCCCGAAGGACCGGAAGACATCATGCCGTTTTTGCACAACGTGCTGCGCGGGCGCAACGTCCCGCCGGAACGCATGGAGGAGGTTGCCAAGCACTATCGGCGTTTTGGCGGTGTCAGCCCGATCAACGGGCAAAATCGTCGGTTGATCGCGGCACTCGAAACCGAATTGAAAACACAGGGGATGGACCTGCCTGTGTACTGGGGCAACCGGAACTGGCACCCCATGTTGCCGGATACGGTCGAGACGATGAAACGGGACGGCGTACGGCGGGCGCTCGCTTTTGTCACTTCGGCCTACTCTTCGTATTCGAATTGTCGTCAGTATCTGGAAAATATCGAGGAGGCGCGTCGGGCGGTCGGGGAAGGTGCGCCTGTCATAGACAAACTGCGGGCGTTTTTTCATCATCCGGGTTTTCTCGCGGCACAGACCGATCGAGTTGCGGCAGCGTTGAACCAGATACCGTCGGAGCGAAGAGCCTCTTGCGAATGGGTGTTTACTGCGCACTCGATACCGCTTGCGATGGCCGCCGGCTGTCGGTACGAAACGCAGTTGCGTGAAACCGCTCGGCTTATTGCCGCATCGGTTGAGCATCCGGAGTGGACGCTTGTGTATCAAAGCCGAAGCGGACCATCTTCGCAGCCTTGGCTGGAGCCGGATATCGGTGATTATCTACAGGAATTATATAACCGGAAAGGATCGCGCGATGTGATCGTCGTGCCCATCGGCTTTGTCTCGGACCATATAGAGGTGGTCTACGACATCGACGTAGCGGCGCGGGCCGTCTGCGACCGGCTTGGGCACCGTATGGTGCGCGCGGAGACGGTGGGTACGCATCCTCGGGTTGTCTCCATGATACGCGAACTGATCGAAGAGCGGCTTTACGACATGCCGGAGCGGGTCTGTCTCGGCGATCTTTTGCCATTGCCCGATCGGTGTGTGGTTGGGTGTTGTCTTTCGGGGCGTCCGGAGATGCGTCCCGCATGAACGCACCGACCGTACTCATCGACGGTTCTCTTACACGGGAACGGCTGGCCTGCGCCTTGCGCGCGGCGGCGGGGGAACGCTGGTGCGGGGAAACCGTGCAGATCAAAGGCCCGACACGCAGCCGGGACATGGCACTGTACACGACGGAAGGCATCGTTTTTATCGAATACGATGACGCGATACACTATACGGATCCGTTTCGTATTCGGATCGACCGGGAGCAGGACCGCATCGCCGAAAAACACGGGCATCGGATCATCCGTTTTCCTTATTGGCTCCAACTGGATACGCAGACGTTTCGTCGTTTTTTCGAACTGACGGCAACGGTGACGCAGGAGATACCGCACGGTTTTTCGCCCAATGCGGTATTTCCTGCGGCTTTCTGCGAGGCGGGGCTAAAACGGTTTATCCGAGAGTTGCAGGGACTTCCGCGACCGACAGGCGATGCGGTGGCTCGGTCGCTTAGGATGCGCGTGGCGGAGTACGGGCTGGCACGGGTGTTGCCCGAATCCTTGTGGCATGTCGCCGAGACGACTTCACCCCGGTCTTTCCAGTGTTTTTGAAAAAACCGGATCTTATCAGACTTTTTGTGTTGTCGTTTTGAGTTCGTCGCCTGCTTTGCAGTTACGCAGCCACACCGAACGCGGGGGCGTATCATAACCTTTCCATGCGTACGGATCCGCGCCGGAGACCGGAATCACACAACGCCGGTCCGCGTTGGCGACCCGTTCTCCCTCTTTGATGCTCCAGGGCAAAAGACTCCACGCATTGCAGTAGTGGTTTACCAGCACGCGGCGATATATGTTTCCCCGGTTTTTGCGTGAACGGTGGAGCAAATACCCGTTAAAAAATACCAAAGTCCCCGCCTTTACCTCTACCGGCACTTCGAGACTTTCGTCAAACCCGTAGCTTTCCGGAGCAAAATCGAACTCGTCGGGGTTGCCGTGTTCACGTTGCCTATATAGATAGCCCATGCGGTGCGATCCGGGAATTACCCACAGACAGCCGTTTTCTATGGTAGCATCGTCAAGGGCGATCCACGCACCGATCAGCGAACGATCGCGGGAGGGGATGTAGATTTCGTCCTGATGCCATGCCTGCCCTTGGAAACCCGGTGGTTTGACAAAATACATCGACTGCATGCACTTGACACTGCCGTCCCAGAACGGCAGATGGGCGGCGGTGATCTGGCTCAGAATACCGCAGATCAACGGATGCCGGACGTATTTCTCGATGACCGGGCTAATAAAATGTGGTTGATGGATACACAGAATCTGGCGAAGCACTGCCTCGTCGGTCGCGTCCGACGAGGCAGGCGTAATGCCCTCGCACGGATACTTTCCTCGCGCAATGTCGATCAGATCGGTTTTGAGTTCGGCTTGTTCCGCTTCGGGGATCAAATCCGGAACAACCAAATAGCCTTGTTCGATAAAAAAATGTACTTGGTCGTCGCGGATGGGTTTGGGGACTTCGATAGCCGGTCCCGGCGGCTCAAGGGTAAGGTTCATGTCAAGTTTCTCCTGATGGGTTGCCTACGTGGGAAAACATAGTTGATTCTGTGTGTGTAAAGAGTAGAATGGATTAAGGAATTGTCAACAGGGTTCTTCAAATCAGGCGAGGATGACAAAAATATCGAGATAAAGAGCGAACAGGCGGTTATGACGGGTATAAAGAGTAAAAAAATGGCCTTGATCCACACCTACAGAGTCTGTTTTGCTGGGTTTTATCCGCAACAAGGAAAAACTGCGGGCGTTAAAGAAAACGCTGGCCCGGTCGAATACCCGTGGGGTATATAAAGGGGATGACCACGACCGATGGATGGCCGGTCATCCGGCAATACTTGGATCGAGCGAATCGAAAGCCGACGCAGGGAACTGAAGACCGACGTTATAGTAAGTCGTATCGAGCTACAACCGTCAAAGTGTGGTAACGGGAAGACAAAACCTACGGTATCGGAAGTGAAAAAGGACTCTCATGAAAGTATGTATTCTCGAAGAAGACTATGGTTTGTCTCAGGCCCCCTATGGGGAATACAACCCCCCCTCGTCACCGGAAGCCTATTTTGCCCGGTATGCGTGGGAACGGTATTTTCTGACACGCACCAACGGTGTCCGCCAGGTGATGGAACTGACCCGCAAAGGGTTCGACGTAGTTGTCAATCTCTGCGACGGTTCGTGGGGTGGCGAATCTCCGGGCATCGAGATTGTGGAAACGCTGGAACGGCTCGACGTGCCGTTTACCGGTGCGACGTCGGCCTTCTATGAACCAACAAGACAGCAGATGAAGATGGTGTGCGCATTCTTCGACATCCCCACTCCTCCCTGCCGTTTTGTGCTAAACGCCGAAGATGTGGATGCTGCTGCCGTGTCGCTTCGTTTTCCCATGATCGTCAAACATCCCAACAGCTACAGCAGCATCGGTCTTACTGCCGCCTCGCGTGTAACCACGCCCGACGCGCTCCGTGAACAGGCGCGTTTCATGATGGAGGTCTATGGTGGCGCGCTGATCGAAGAGTTTATCGACGGCAAAGAGTTTACCGTGCTTGTCGCCGAAAATCCCGACGATCCGCAGACCCCCATCGTCTATCGCCCTGTCGAGTTTATGTTTCCTGAAGGGGAGACATTCAAGCATTTCAACCTCAAATGGGTGGATTTTGCGCGTATGGGCTGTCGTCGGTGTGACGATCCCGATTTGATTGAGCGGCTTACATCCATGTCGCGTCGGATGTTTACCGGGCTAAACGGGGCTAGCTACGGTCGCTGTGACATCCGGATGAACACGGCGGGCGAGTTGTACATGCTGGAGATCAATCCCAACTGCGGGGTGTTCTATCCCCCTGAAGACGCAGGCAGTGCCGATTTTATCCTGATGAACGATCCCGGGGGGCACGCGGGTTTTGTAGACACCATCCTCCGCGCAGCGCTTTCGCGTCATGCCAAACGCCGGAAAAAATACGAAGTGCGTTTGCACCGCGACGGCCACTACGGTCTTTTTGCTACGAACGACATACCGCAAGGCGGGGTTGTCTTTTCTTTCGAAGACCATCCACATACCCTCACCCACAGGACCGGCACTACCCATCTTCCGGGGGCACAGCATGGGACATGGCTCGACCGCAACGGGTTTCCGATTACCGACGATATCTGGAGTCTGTGGACCGACGATCCAAATGATTGGCGTCCCGTCCGGCACTCGTGCGCCCCGAACGCTTGGTGGGAAGGGCTAAGCGTAGTCACGCGCCACCCGATAAAGTCCGGAGAGGAAATTACGCTCGATTTTGCCACATTCTGTCACGAATCCATGCCCGCCTTTTCCTGTGCCTGCGGTGCGTCCGACTGTCGCAAGATCGTTCGGGGGACCGACCTGTTTGAACCGTTTGTCGAGCGGTACGGCGCCCATATCACCGATTACGTCGGCCAAAGACGACAGCGCGTGTAGTTCGTTTGAAAAAATTCCGAATATGGATGTATATATCCGGGAACCGATTGCTTTGCTTTAGCGTCTTTATGAGATGATGTGGTGTTGCTGTGAGACACCTTCCTTTTTATTCCCTTTTATCCCAAAGAGATACCATGAACCGTTTTCGTTTTGTGCTGACGTTGGGTGTTGTGGCTTTTCTGACCGGCAATGCCGTAGCCGCCGAAAAATACAACATTGACAAGGTACACTCGTCGGTCGGTTTTGCCGTTCGTCATAACATGGTCAGCATGGTAAAAGGCAGTTTTACCGACTATATGGGCGAAATCATGCTCGATCCGTCGGACATCACCAAGTCGTCCGTGACGGTCACCATCAAAACCGCCAGCATCAACACCGCCAACAAGGGGCGCGACAACCATCTGCGCAGTCCGGACTTTTTCGACGCTCCGACCTATCCGGAAATCACATTCAAGAGCACGCGTATCGAAAAGAAAAACACCGGTTGGGTAGCGCACGGCTCGTTTACCATGCACGGGGTTACCAAAGAGATCGCGTTGCCGTTTACACTTACCGGACCAATCATGGACGGACGCGGTAAATTGATCGGTATCGAATCGTCCACGACGATCAACCGGCAGGACTATGGTGTCAAGTGGAGCCGTATTTTGGATGCGGGCGGTGTGGCCGTGGCGATGAGGTAAAAATCGAACTCCATATCGAAGCCATGGAAGCCAAACAGTAACCGACGGCCTTTGCTGTGACAGAACATCGGTATAGCTGTAAAAGAAAAACCCGCCTCCGGAAAAGGAGACGGGTTTTTCTTTTCGAAGACAACCCGAAGTGGTTTATTGACGGGCCAGCAACGTCTTTACGTCTTCCTCGAACGTAGCATAATCCCGGTATCCTACATATTTCCGGTAAATGCGGTTTTGTCTGTCCAGTACGAACGTCGTGGGGATCGCCTCGATACCGCCGTATTGCCGTGCCACGTCGGCGTTGCCGATAACCGATGTGTATGTCATACCTTGTTGTTCGGCAAAAGGTTTTACGATAGACCCCCCTTCGTCGTCCAGTGCCACACCGATGACTGTTAGCCCTTGCGTCCCATATTTTTCATGGAGCGCTTGAAAATGGGGGATTTCTTTGCGGCACGGTGGACACCACGTTGCCCAGAAGTCCACGATTTTTACCTGACCGTCAAAATCGGACAACCGTACCGTAGATCCGGATAGATCGGGCAACGAGAAATTCGCCGCCACACCTTCTACGTTGCCGCCGGAGGTCTGTATTTGGCTGTCACCTGCTTCTGCCGGCGCCTTTGACACGTTTATCCACGCGGCCACCACGCCACCGGCAATCAGCACGAGCGCCAGCATCTGAAATCCAAATCCCTTCTTGGATGTAGACATATTTTCTCCTATGGTTAAAGTAAAACGCCGGGGTGCTATCGGAACAACGCCAGATCCAGCGGAATGGTTCCGTCGACGCCAAGTACATTACCCCGCACAGAGCGATTGGAATAACCGGTTTTGCCGACGATCAGATCAAACCGATAGCCGGGAGGAATGGAAACGATGACGTATTTCCCTTCGGTGTTCGTAAAGGCAGACCGCCCCAGACAGACGATTTCGGATGGATCGCACGCTACGACGAGGTATACGCCTTCTACGGGATGTCCGGTAGCGGCATCACGTACGGTTCCGGTCAGCATGGCGGAAGCGACCCCCTCTCCGGTCCATGTCAATACGATATCGGGCGCGGTGGTGGTCGCTCCGGCCTGTACGGTAACGATTCCCGACACAGCGGAGCGTTGATATCCGGGAGCGGACGCATAGACACGGTACGCGCCGGGTGTCAGATCGTAGAGTGTGTACCGTCCGTCCGTGCCTACGGCGACAACCCGGCTTGAAACATCGTCAAGACGCGCCTCGACTCTAACGTCTTGTCCTCGTGTCGCTACCCGACCCTGCATCCGCCCTGTGGCTGTCGGAGAGATAGACGGGTTGGCACAGGCTCCGAGCACAAGCAGGATGACCACCGACAAGCCTATTGACAGGTTCATGGAATACCTTTCCCTACACCCGTGCGTTTCTTTCTTCTGTCAATATAACACGCGGCATTAAAAAACGGTTCCGATTTTTTGAGGGAACCGTTCGAGACCTACGGTCATTACAGAAGCTAAGCGGGTGTACGAAAAGCAGCTCTGTCGGCCAAAGAACACGTGAAAAAACCGCTATCATGGCGCCAGGAGAAACTTCCCCTACACCCTCAAGAGGGTGTAGGAGTTTATGCCACGATGTCGTCCCCTACCCAGGAGGTTGTCATGTCCGATGGTGCCGCTACCCCGAAGCCTGCCAAGTCGGGAGTATATGCCAAGTTAGGAATTTTGCTTGCCGTCGTTGCGGGTGGATTTATCGCTTTTCGGTTTACGCCGCTCAGCGAGTATGTGGAACCTACGCGTATGAAGGCTTTTTTTGATTCCATTTCCGGGGCATGGTGGGCGCCGCTGGCTTATATCGCCATTTATGCGGGCGGTACGCCGTTGGGACTGCCGGGATCGGTGTTGACGATTCTTGGCGGGTTGACATTTGGAACGCTCAAAGGCTCGCTATACGTTCTGATTGGCGCCAATATCGGTGCCAATCTCGCCTTTGGACTGGCGCGGCTGCTCGGACGCGATTTTGTCGCCCGTTTTGTCAAAGGTCCGATCGACCTGATCGACCGGCAACTACGGGATCAGGGTTTTATGCGCATCCTCCAGCTTCGGCTCGTGCCGGTCGTACCGTTTAATTTGCTCAACTTTGTTTCCGGGCTTTCGGGAGTACGTCATATCCATTATATGCTTGGCACGTTGCTCGGCATGATTCCGGGTATTTTCGTATATGTAAACAGTGCCTCGGCGCTTGCGCAGATTTATTTTTCCGGGGCAGAGGGGCAGGACGAAGCGTCGCTGGCGGCGGCTCGGCAGACCGCCCTGTTTAACTTTGGTATCGCCATTGCCCTGCTCGTAGCCGTTTCCATGATCCCATACGTCTATCGAAAAATCGCCGGTAAAAAAGCGTAACACGAAAACCCCGGCCGGAGGGTGAAGACAGACCGAAACGAGTGAGGAGAAGCCGCAAAGCCACAAGACACGGACGGTTGACATAGTCCGAAGACGAAAGGATGCATGATGGAGCGATACAATATCATAGTGATCGGCGCGGGGTCGGGCGGTCTGGTCGTGGCGGCGGGCGCGGCGGGGTTGGGTGCACGGGTTGCGCTGATCGAAAAACACAAAATGGGCGGCGACTGTCTCAACTACGGTTGTGTACCTTCCAAAGCGTTTATCAAGGTAGGCAAGACCGCCCACGCCGTACGCACGGCCGATCGTTTTGCCATACATACCGGGCTGGATACGCTTCCACCTCAGGATTTGAAAGCCGCGATGGACTATGTGCGCAAGACACAGGCCCACCTCGCCCCGCACGATTCGGTGGAACGGTTTACTGGGCTTGGTGTCGAGGTAAAGCTGGGCAGTGGCAGGCTCCGTTCGGCGCACGAAGTCGAAATCGAAGGGACCGGAGAGACGATCTGGGGCCGACATATCGTCATTTCGACCGGGTCGCGCGCGTTCGTCCCCCCGATACCGGGTCTTCAGGACGCGGGGTATCTGACCAACGAGACGGTGTTTCAGGCCACCGAACTTCCTCGGCGGCTTATGGTGATCGGTGGAGGGCCGATCGGCATCGAAATAGGTCAGTCGTTTCGAAGACTCGGCTCCGAGGTGACGGTGGTACACGATCTGGCGCATATCGTACCCAAAGAAGACGAGGACGTGGCCGAAGCACTGGCACGTAGGTTCCGGAGCGAAGGCATACGTATCGTCGATCTGATCAAGGTGGCCGGAGTGGAGCGAAAAGACGGCGAAAAACACGTGACCGTCACGACCGAAACCGGATCTGAGACGCATGTAGTGGACGAAATTCTGCTGGCTACGGGGCGGCGTCCCAATATCGAAGGCCTGGGGCTGGACGAGACGGGTGTCGTGTACGACCGTCCGGGGATCAAGGTAAACGCGGCCTGTCGGACCAACATATCCTCGATATGGGCGATAGGCGATGTAGCCGGACCGTATCAGTTTACCCACTGGGCCGGGTATCAGGCGCGGGTGGTCATCCAGAACACGCTTTTTCCCGTTACGGCCAAGTGCGATTACGAAAACACCCCGTGGGTCACGTTTACCGACCCGGAAATCGGTCGTGTCGGGCTTTCGGAAGACGAAGCGCGGCAGAAAGGAATTTCTTACGACGTGTATCGCGTGGATTTCGAACACATCGACCGGGCGGTATCCGAAGGCGAGACGGAGGGATTTGCCAAAGTTCTGACGGCAAAGGGAACCGGAAAAATCCTTGGCGCGGCGATCGTTCATCCTCATGCGGGAGAGTTAATCGCCGAACTGACGCTGGCCAAAAAGAATGGTCTGACCCTCGACAAACTGTCGGGGGTCATCCATGCGTATCCGACGCTGTCCGATGTCAACCGGGCGTTGGGAGACGCCTATCGCCGGACCAAACTCAAACCATCCATGAAGGACCGGTTAACCTGGATATACGCCTATTTGCGGCGATCATGACCGCCGGGCCAAATACGAAGCGTACCAGATCGCCGGTGTACGACGCGAATACTGGGTGATCGATATACGGCAACCGCTTGTCACGGTATTCGCGCTTGAAAACGGTCTCTATGCGGTGCAGGGTGCATACGGAGCCGGAGAGAACGTCGGGGGATTCTCAAAGGGGTTTCCATTTCGGTGGATACGGTATGCAACGGGTAGCGGGGTGCTTAGCGGAATCGATCCAGTTCGGGCGGCAGAAAAGGCCGCCCGTTTTCGTTTACGGCAGTGGCGGTCATACGCGCTTTGAGGATAAGATCGGTTTTGCCGTCTTCGACTCGGTGAATTTCCTGATCGAAGACGATCCGGACACGCGAAAGCGGCGCTACGTCGAGTCCTACGATAAATCCGTCACCGCTTCTCAGCGAAGCTTTGTAGTCGATTTCCGCACGTACCACCACGATGTTTACATGGCGTTTTGCCAATGCGACCACGTCCAGCCCCAGCGTTTTGGCAAACTCATGCCGGGTATGCTCCAAATAGTGTAGATACACCGCGTGGTTGACGATCCCTTGAAAGTCGCACTCGTAGTCTCGGACCGACATCGTTTCGGTAAATCGAAAAGTTCTCATCGGTTTTTTTATCCGGTACGCATCGCAAAAAGGTCCGCGTCCTGTAGCACGAAACGCAGACGCACGGGGCTTCCCGCCAGCGCGGCGATATCGCCGCCGTTCCGCCACAAAACCGCTTCGTCTGTCGCATCGCCAAAGATCGGCACACAGTCGTCTATCGAAAACCCGGGAATCGGGTTGGCATGCGCGTCCTGAATCTCGACCTTGATCGAGCCGGCGGCGGAGGTGGCGTAATTGAGATACAACATCTGTCCGGAAAATGAAATCGGACGAGTAATCACCTCTCCGCCTCGATACCCGGCATTGATGGATGCAAAACCGTAAGGGCGCACCGTCACCCGACGTAACCGATTGGTAGACCACCCGTAATGCTCCGTCACGTACATCGACCACTCGTCCGGAGCGGTCGTCACGATACCTGCTGCCGGAACTTGATTGCGGTGTGTCCAATTACAGCGGTCCGGCCCCGGTCGAAGCCATGCTTCGAGAAAAGTACGGTCCCAGTGGATTCCGTCACGACTTGACATGAACACGGCGTCCGACACTCCTTCGCCTTGGTAGTCGTATTCTGCTCCGTCGTTTATTTTGGTACGATCCGGCAGAAAACGCATAGGAAAGGAAAGCAAGATATGCTCGGCGCCCGGACAGGTCATTGTTGCATTGGTATAGAAATGTTCCATTGGAACCCCCGGATCGTATACGTGCGCGACGGGTGGTGTCCAATGGATAAAATCGTCGGACATGCAACTCTGGATGGCCCGAATACCGTGTCCGCCTTGCGACGGCTCGAAATAGCGACTGAAAAGGCGGTACTTTTTCGCATGGGCGTCCCACAACGGGACATTGACCGAGTCGAATGCACCGACAATATCGAGCGGGCCGTCTTGTATGCGGCTCCAATGCAGACCGTCGGGCGATACGAAACCGTGTAGATTGTTGTGCGACGATCCCCCTACGGCTTTGAAACGCCGTTCGGGGGGGCTGGCCGGATTCCGGTCGAGAAAAACGGTAAAATTGTGTCCTTCGTATCCTTGGTAGATGACATGGTTGTCCTTCGATCTGTTTGTTTCTACCAGACCGAGATGGGGACGCTCGAACCAAACACCGTCTTCGCTAACGATCAAGTTCGCCGTCTGTGTGGCCTCCCATCCTTCGAAGCGTGGACCGATCGGATAAAACCCTCGATAGTAAACAAGCACCCGATTGCCTTCCTGTGTGACGTTGTAACACCCGGTGCAGGCGTTTTCCATCGGAGCTTCGACCTGAAAGACCACTTCGCGGCGAACGGGTTCGTGGAGATGCATCCGCGCGTCTCTGAGCGCTTCGACCAGATACCGATCCACAAAAAGTTCGATTCTGTTTCCGATGGAAAGAGGGGCAGACATACGTTGTCTCCAAAAAAGGAATGCGGTTGTGGCAAATGCCGTCTTGCGCTGAGCCGTCGTATCCGTATTTTCATGGGAAAATACGATCGGTCGATGGGTTGAAAATAGCTTCCCGACCGACAAACAGCAAGATCAATCCAGTTTTTGTTCGGCGAAGCTTTTGTGATGTCGAGTTTTCTTTTCTCTCTTCTGCAAGGAGGTTTTCATGGGGTTCGACGATCCGTTTATCATAGGCAAGAATCTGGGCAAACGGTTTGACATAGCCGCCGCCGACCTGCCGCATGAAAATGCGGACGGTCTACCTGTCATAGCACCGACGGACGAACAGAAGTATTTGTTTGATATGCGAGGCTGGCTGATGTTTCCGGGCGTGCTTTCCGCGGGCGAGGTCGCCGAAATGACGGCCTTTTGCACGCAACTGAAACACCACCCGGAGTCCATTCCGGAGGCACAGCGTTCCGCGCTCGGCGGGCCGTTGCAAAAACTTGTCGACCATCCGGTGGTGGTGGGGTTTCTTAACGAATTTCTGGCGCATCCCGAACTGTCGAGTCAGGCGTGTTATGGTTTTCGTCAGGAATCGTGCAATTTGTTTTATCGTACGAAAGGAGACGGAAATTTCGGTCCTCACAACGGCAACGGTCTGCTTCGTTTTCCGGGCGACTCGCACCTGTATCGTTGTATCCCCGGGAAGGCGCATAGCGGGCTTACCCGCATCGTGTGGGAACTCAATCCGGTCGGGCAGGGCGACGGGGGAACGCTTTTTGTTACGGGAAGCCACAAGGCGGTGTATCCTGCGCCGGAGTCTATACAACGTCCGGATTCGCCGATCTGGGACACTTACTCGTGCCCGGCAGGATCGCTGATCGTGTTTACGGAGGCGCTTACCCACAGCGGCCAGCCATGGACAAATCCCGACCGTCCTCGCATCGCCATCTTTAGTTGTTACAATACCGTCAACAGCAAATGGCACGAGTGGGATCCGCATCCCGATCTGTTGGCATCCATGCCGACCAAACGCCAGACGTTGTATCGTCCTGTCCGTGCAGCCAACAACCTGATCGGGTCAGAGTACAGACATTGAGCAAGGAGGACCGTGGTGAACTATCGCGTGCTTGGCAAAACCGGTCTTAAGGTAAGCGAGGTGGGGCTGGGTGGATTGTTTGTCTCTTCCGCCGGGGCGTCGCGCGAGGAGGGATGCCGGGCGGTGCGCCGGGCGCTGGAACTCGGAGTCAACTATGTCGATACGGCTCCGACCTACCGCGACAGCGAGGAGGTGCTGGGAGAGGCACTGCAGGGGGTTCCGCAGCCGTATATCCTTTCGACCAAGCTGGGTGGACGCCCTCAACCTTTTGAGCCGCAGAACAAGGCACATCTGCGCGAATCGGTTAAAACCAGCCTAAAACTCCTAAAACGCGATACGATCGACATCTTGATGATCCACGAACCCGACCGGCCCGGTCAGTACGACTGGTTTACCGATTGGGAATCGTTTCACGGACCTGTTTGCGACGTGTTGGAAGCACTCAAAACGGAGGGGATCATCCGGTTTACGGGTTTGGGCGGCACGACGGCCTATACGTTGCCTCCGATTATCGCCACGGGGCGCTACGACGTGGTGCTGACGGCGTTTAACTACAGTCTGCTATGGCAGGAGGCCGTTTATGCGGTGTTGCCTGAAGCCATACGACAGGGAGTTGGTATCGTGATTGGGTCGCCGCTTCAGCAGGGTGCGCTGGCACGCCGCTACGACGACGAAATCGAGCAGGGCGCGGCGTGGCTGTCACCGCCGCGAAGGGGGCAATACAAACGGTTGTACACGCTGCTGGACGACCTGGGCATGTCCCTGCCGGAGTTGGCCATGCGTTTTGTCCTCTCGAATCCGGCCATCTCTACGGTGTTGTCCGGGGTTCGCTCGGTCGCGGAGATCGAAGAAAATCTCCGGTTTGCGGCGGCGGGACCGCTTTCGCGGGAGATACTGGACCGAATTCAGGCAATAGCGGCTATGGTACCTTTTCGTCCGTTTGAGGAACCCTCCGGTCTGCCTTTCAATCGGGTATACAAAGGTCCCGGCGGAGCGAGATAGCCGGTTAGTCGATCCGTACAAAATCCTCCCGCAAAATCCGGTCCAGACACCCTATCAGATATTCGGCATTGGACCTGTCAAACACCATCGGTGGTTTGATCTTGAGGACGTTGTGTAGAGGCCCGTCCGTGCTGATGAGCCCTCCGTGATCCCGCATCCGATTGGCAATGTATGACGCCTGATCCCCGGCAGGCGCAAGGGTATCTCGGTCGAGCACCAACTCCGCGCCAATATAAAAACCCAACCCACGCACATCACCGATAAGCGCGTGCCGGTCCATCAACCCCCTTAGACCGTCCATCAGCCCCTGGCCTACCCGATGCGCGTTCTCCTGAAGCCCCTCGTCACGCATCACATCAAGCACCGCCATGCCGATCGCGCACGACACCGGATTGCCCCCGAAGGTGTTAAAATATTCCATGCCGTTGGCAAAAGCGTCGGCGATTTCCGGTGTGGTGATTACGGCTCCCAGCGGATGCCCGTTTCCGATGGGTTTTCCGAGCGTCAGGATGTCGGGAATGACGCCCTGTGTCTCAAACCCCCAGAAATGCGTGCCTACTCGCCCAAATCCTACCTGCACCTCGTCGGCGATACAAACCCCGCCGGCGTTTCGCACATGCGCGTACGCTTCGGCCAGATAGCCGTCCGGCAACACGATTTGACCTCCGCACCCCAACAGCGATTCGGCGATAAAGGCGCATACTCCTCTGTTTTCCGCATGCAGGCTGTCGATTTTTTCCCGAACATGACGGGCATAGGCCGTGCCCGTCTCGCGCCCATAGCCTTTGTAGACCCCCCGATACGGATCAGGCATAAGCAGTTTGTGGACGTGGGAAGGGGCACCTCGCCCCCCAGGACCGTCAAATTTGTACGGACTGATGTCGATCAGTGAGGTCAGGTTGCCGTGATAGGCTCCGTCGAGGATGAGCATGTCTCGATGTCCCGTATACGCCTGCGCCAGACGAAGGGCGAGGTCATTGGCTTCGCTGCCGGAGTTGACAAAAAAACATACGCAAAGCGGCTCCGGCAGGAAGGCGCAAAGTCGTTCCGCATAGTCTACCAGATGGTCATGCAGATACCGCGTATTGGTGTTGAGCGTCGCCATCTGCCGCTGACCGGCGCGTACGACCGCCGGATGCGAATGCCCGACATGCGGCACGTTGTTGACTGCATCTACAAACGCGC
>Ga0194132_10002592_pt1 | contig 33499 bp, 29 predicted proteins | sample TA2KigOf80mmetaG_FD_148612 | JGI IMG/M metagenome (GOLD analysis project Ga0194132, IMG submission 148612) | Freshwater microbial communities from Lake Tanganyika, Tanzania - TA2015054 Kigoma Offshore 80m | ecosystem: Environmental > Aquatic > Freshwater > Lake | place: Tanzania: Lake... | reverse complement strand
TTGCCAAACGAACCTTCCACCGCAGGGGGGCGCGAGCTGGAGGCTCGCCGCACGCCCCCCGCTAGTTCTAGCTCGAGGCGCCGCCCCAAAATGGTCGAAAATCACCCACACAAGTACGCGAAGAGGCCTCTTTCGCCGTGCGGACCCAGCGTTTGGCAAAGGAATTCAAATTGGGACTTTTTCTCGGCAGTCGGACTGATTTGACTCTGCTTTCTTTGAGAATGTTCCTGAAGGCGTCGGAAAAACAGGGCGCTCGATCATGGATCAGGTATTTGTAGCCTTTGAGGAAGCCGTCGATTCCGTCGGTCAGGTGCCGAGCGATCTGCTTCATCCAAGCGTCGTTGGGTTCTGGGATCATCCCGGCGATCTTCACTTCGCGGGTGGCCAACCGGATTAAGAATAGCACGTGGTAGCGGATCAGTCCGCCTACGGTCCAAACTTCCGCCGTGAAGAAATCCGTTGCGGCCAGAACATTCCAGTGACTCGTGAGGAACTCCGACCAACTCATGCCCTTTTTCCGTTCGGGTGCAGGCTCGATGCCAGCCTTCTTGAGCACGCGAGCAATGGTGCTGCGGCCTACATCGTGCCCAAGATTCAGCAACGCTCCATCGATCGTAGCGTATCCCCAGGTTCGATTTTCCCGAGCCAGGCACACGATCAGCTCGGTGATGGATTCTTGAGTTCTGGGCCTCCCGACACGCTTGGCACTCGAATCATACTTCTTGGCGATCAGCCGCCGATGCCAGGCGAGCAGAGTCTGGGGCGTGACGATACTGGCGATCTCCTTGAGCATGCCGAACGCGATCGCTTTCGCCTTGCGGGCCAGTCGGCTCCGCTGTTCGTCACTGAAGTGGAGCCGATTCACCCCGAGTTGTTCCTTCAGCACCCGCACCTCTTCTTGAAATTACTCAATGACGCACTGCTGGTTCCGGTTCATCCACCCGGCCAGGTAAATCAACACGAAACGAATCGGATCCATCCCCTCGAGAATCGAAAACCCGGCCCCATTGTCCAAGCAGAATTAGAGCAGTAAGCCGGTTTCGTAACAGCCTGACTTCCAGCATTGTAGCCCTTGTAATCGAGTTTTGGGATATTACGCCGGGCAGAGCAGGTATTACAGCCGTCCGGCGGACCGTTCTAACCCAAGTAACTGGTAGGGCAACAAAACCCGCAGCCCGTAAAACTCGCCGCCGAGTACGTCGGCGAAATCGAATTTATCCAACGTGAGCAACACCTCCGTCCAAGCCAGAGCCGTGAAAAGAATCGGTCGATCCTTGCTCGCCGCAAAGACGACCGGCCGATCCAACGACACCACGTCATCCACCACCAACACTTGGGAGCGCAAGCCAAGCCATGTCGTTGTCGCACCCACAGGCAGTTTGGGAAGGTTTCTCAGGACTTCGTTCACTGCGTAGGGGCTGCTGACCAATACCCATCCCTGCCGTCTGCCATAGGAAAAAAGGGCACGAGACGCACCGTTCGACGAGCCAGCAGCAGCGAGTAATACGCTCGCGTCCAAGAATAGCCTCACCGGCCCTCCTGAAATCGCCTCATTCCCTCTTCGTCGTCGGCGATCCAGGCTTCGATTTGTTCCCGGGTGAATTCACGCGGTGGAGGAAGTTGCCCCGCACCGCGCAATCGCGCCGCAAGGAAAAGAAAAAGCTCTTGCTTCTGCTCCGGTGGGAGCGCATCGGCGGCGGCTTCAATTTCTGCGAGCGTGCTCACGGCGGAACCTTAACACGGCATAGGCGGAAGCCTCAAGCGCAGTTCCGCCTGTAGGGTGTGCAAATTGATCCGCCGATTTCAATCCGATCGGAAGTTATTCAATTGCAATCGGTTTCGCTTGCTGCCATCTGGTCTTTGCCGCCATGATCCTTTGATGTCATCGAACGGCGTAAATCCTTTGGTCGCCAGGATTCAGACAATTTTCAATCGGGATCTCGTTCGCGAAAACGACTGTCTGCGCCAGGAGAATAAGATTCTGCGGAGCAAGTTCGGCACTCGCATTCCCAGGACTGATGCCGACCGCAGAATTCTCCTGCTCTTCGGCCTCAAGCCTTGATGTCACTTGGGCGGCCGATTTCTTTACCGAGGAGGTCTGGACACTGGGCGGTTGGGTCACGTTCTACGTTCTGTTCTTCATTCACCTGGGCACGCGGCGCGTCTTGGTCGCAGGTTGCACGCCGCATCGCAATGGCGATTGGACCGCTCAGCAGGCGCGCAATTTTTCCATGTTTCTCGGCGAATCGGGGTTGCCGTGCCGCGATCTCATTCACGACCGCGATTCCGTGTTCATGCCCTTCGATCCCATCACTCGAGCGGACGGGATCGAGGTGATTCGAACGCCGCCGATGGCACCGCAGTGCAACGCATTCGCCGAACGGCATGTTCGCGAAATCCGCGAGACCCTCGACAGTCTGATCCTTTTGGGTGAATCCCATCTTCGGCATGTGCTCAAGTCGATTGAGGCTTTTCACAATCATCGACGTCCCCATCAAGGAATCGCAAACGTCATCTCGATTTCTTTTGATTATCCGGACCGTGCCGCCGAGGTTAAACAGGTTGAACTTGAGTCGGGCTTGGGCGGGCTCCTGAATCACTACCGGGTTCGCGAGGCTGCCTGACGATCGCGCTTTACGCTTCCACGCGGTCGGTTGGTTTCGCCGATGCGCAGAGGTCTGTCTCGATCGAAACCCGGAGAGCAGTCTGGCCTCGCTCCCACCGGACGGAGCGCATTGAGGCTCGCGCATTGACGATACACTTCTCAGTCAAGCCAATCGCGACCTCCAAATGATCGCATTCGCCCACTTACTTCGAATCACAGATGAATTTCCACACCCTACAGGGTCAGAACTTTTTGAAGTAGAAGTCGTCGCGCCGGACGCCGAGATCCTCGATAATGTCAGCGATGATGCCGCGCGGCACGTCACTCGGATGCCAGGCAAAAGTGATGAGGCGGTCGGGTCGGAGGGGGTTCGATTAATGCCGGTGGTTGCCGGCCGTGCGGAGGAGTTCGCAGCCGATTTCGCGGAGCCGGTGCTCCAGTTGACGGCAGTTCCAGGACGGGTATTTGCCCACAGGTCAGGCAGTGATGACGAACTTGTCGCGAAAGGCTGGGGGAATGGGCCGGCCCGTTTCCAGCAGGGCCTTCAGATGGGCCTTGGCGGCTTGTTGAAACCGGAGGATGGCCTCCCCCCGGTCCTGCCCGTGGGCGTGACAGCCCGGCATCAGGTTGGACTTGGCAATCCACACGTCATCCTCGTCGCGGCGGACCTGAATTTTGGAAATGGGAACAATCAACTTAGTCGGAGGGTAACCCAGTGCTCGCCGGGCGTAAAGTGCGATGCCGTGCCGTCCGGAAATTCGAATTCATGCGGTTTTACACGGCTCTACGATGGTAGTAGTGGATGAGGTCGCCAGTCGTGACCGGCAACGGATCTCGCCCTCTGTCGTCGGCTTGACGAGACCCTGATGTCGGCGCTCCCGGTGGTAGTGGACGACGAACTCAGAGACGGCACGTGGGAGCGAGGGTTCGCCAATCAAGACCAGGTCCCTCAGGCAGTCTCTGGCCTTGATTAATCCATCCGGCAAGGCAGAAGAGCGTAAGACGGACGAAATCCAACCGCGAATTCTTGAGACAAGCAGGCCGCCGGTGCCACGAAAATCGAACCCGAACACGTTCCAAGAGCTGGCTCCTGTGCAACAATTTACAAATGATAATCGAGTTTCCGGACAGTATTGGCAACGTCATTCCTATTCCCTTCGCGTACCTCGACCGAGCGGCGGAACCCACACAAGTTGAATGCAATTTGAAGATCGAATCCACTGCGGTTCGGTTCGCAACGGTGCTGCGCTCAAGGGGGCGGCGGGGCAGATTCGGCGGTCCGCTCCCATTGGGCATGGAGGAGTGTCTCAATTCGACGGGCTCCCACCTCTCCCAGACCGTCAACTTGCATCAATTGCGGCTCGGTCGCCTGCATCGCGGCAGCGATGCTGCCGAAGTGTTCAAGCAACAGGGCCGCTCGCTGCGGCCCGATTCCAGGCAAACCCTGGAGCACATGCAATTGCAGCCGACGCTGCTTGCGGGGACGGCGTTCGTGGCGGATCACGACGCCACGTTCCATTCGCTGAATCTGGCGTGCCGCATACAGCATGAGTCGAGCAGTTTCCATGGGGCCACTGGATCGAAGTATCGGCAGCCCAAATACCATCTCGACACTGATCAAGGCCCCTTGCAGCGCTTCGCGCGCAACGCCGACGGTTTCCCAATCGCGCTCCAAACCTTCGAGCACGAGCGCCGAAGTCCCGGGAGTGGCAGCCAACCGTGTCACTTGACGGAAGAGCCTGCCATCCACCACCGAGGCAGCGAAGTCGGCATAAGTCTTACGTTCGAAGACGCAGCGACCATCTACTCGGTAATCCCCTGTGCTCAATGGGCAGATTGCAACACGCACTTCGGGCATGGCGGTCAATGCCTCGATGACGCCGCTGGTCCGTTCCCGGTGATCCGCTTCGACGCGCACCGGTGTTCGCTTCGTTAAATCGCAAACGGTCCACTTGATCGCATCGCATTCATCGAAACCTCTGGTGTCGGTCATATCAACCTCCTCTTCTGTTTGCGTTGTGGCAGGCGTCATGAACTGGCGGGTCCACTGGGTGTATGTGGTTTGGCCAAAACCGCTTCAGGGCGAAGGTGTCGCCGGAACCGGATTTGAGATAGCGCTCGAACTGTCGAGCTGTTCGCTCGATTTCGAAGGCGGCATAAGAGGTGAGGCGTCGGGGACGGAACGGAGCGGTGGTGGGATTGCAGCCGCGAGGGTGGTTGCCGTGGCGTTGGCGGAGGTCGTTCGGGAAGCCCGTGCAGGCACGGTCTGGCGAAGCCGTGCTGACCATGCGGCAAACGGAAAACATGGCAGACTCCTTTGAACTCCTCCTTGCACTGCGGCCCTCCTACGCCTCTCCACTTCACTCGGGGCTTCGGAGGGCATCCTTCGACCTGATCTTCCTTCTCCCAATCAGATGGCTCCGCCATCCGTAGCCCCGAAGCCGAGCGAGGGGCGAAGGATGGGGTGGCCGACGGGACTCGAACCCGCAACAACCAGAACCACAATCTGGGGATCTACCATTGATCTACGACCACCAACCGGGATCGAGAATACGGGGCGGTTTGTGAGGCCGTCAAGCGTGGTGAGATTTGGAGTTCCGCGTCGCTTGCATTGAGCCGGGCATGCCGTTAACTTCCTCAAGAATTGTCAGAGCGATGGTTCGATCGTTCACCATGAAACAGCGCATATTGTATTCCCTGCTTGGGGCCGCCTTGGCCGCGAATGTCTTGATGGGGGCGAGGGTTTATCTCGCCGCCGCCCAGAGCGGAGCCGCCGAGAATCCCTATCCGCATATTGAAACGTTCATGCGGGTGATGGAGAAAGTGCGGCAGGAATACGTAGACGGGGAGAAGGTGGATTACGAGGACCTTTTTCGCGGCGCGCTTCGGGGGATGATGACGTCGTTGGATCCCCACAGTGAATACTTGGAACCGCCGAAGTTCGAGGATTTGCGCAAGGACACCGAAGGGGCCTACGGAGGGGTGGGCATTCAGGTCGGATTCAGCCGGGACCGTGTCCTGACGGTGATCGAGCCCATGGAGGACTCGCCTTCCTTCAAAGCAGGCGTGCTGGCCGGGGACCGGATCATCAAGATCGAGGGCAAGAGCACGGAGAAGTTTTCCTTGGAGGACGCGGTCAAGCGCTTGAAGGGCAAGCCAGGGACGGTGGTGAACTTCACCATTTTCAGGCCGTCTTCCAATCTCACGAAAGACATCACGTTGACGAGGGCGGAGATCAAAGTGGACACGGTGCGGGACATCGAAGGGAAACACGACTACACCCTGCTGGAGAACAAGATTGGTTACGTGCGCATCCGGCAGTTTGGGGAACAAACCAGCGATGAGCTCGATCAGGCGTTGAAGAAGTCCGCGGGCCATGGGATGCGGGGTTTGATTTTGGATTTGCGGGGGAATCCGGGGGGGTTGCTGGATCAGGCGGTGAAGGTTTGCGAGAAGTTTCTTCCGCGAAAGAGCCTGGTGGTTTCCACCGAAGGGCGGACGCCAGGAATGAAGAATGAGTATCGAGCGGAGGGCAGGAATCCGCTGCAGCAGCTGCCCATGGTGGTGTTGGTGAACGGAAGCAGCGCCAGCGCGTCGGAAATTGTGGCGGGCTGCCTGCAGGACCTGGGGCGCGCCTTCATTCTCGGAGAGCAGACTTTTGGGAAGGGAAGCGTGCAGAGCATTTTGCCAATGGCGGACGGATCGGCGTTGAAATTGACGACCGCAAAGTATTACACGCCGAGTCACAAAGTGATTCATGAAAAGGGGATTACTCCCGACAGTGTGGTGGCCATGACTGCGGAGGACGAAGAGGCCTTGTATTTGAAGCGCGTCCCGGGCGCCTTGGAGAGTTTGGAGGAAGACCGGCGGGAGCGTGTGAAGACGGCGAAGGACATTCAGTTGGAGCGAGCCGTGGATTACTTGAAGGGCATCATGCTTTACGTGAACCGGGCGGGCGCCAAGACCTCCTCCCCGGCGCCGGCGCCTTGAAGAGGATTCGAATCTTCGGTTGTCGCTGGACGATGGCATCCCTCGAGAAGATCGCATGCGACTGCTTGCGCTAGAGACGTCGTGCGATGAAACGAGTGCGGCGGTGATTGAGGACGGGTGTGTGCTTTCGAATGTCGTGTCCTCGCAAATCGCGGTGCATGCGGAGTACGGGGGGGTTGTTCCTGAGTTGGCGGCGCGTGAGCACTTGAGGCAGTTGGGCCGGGTCATAGCGGAGGCTTTGGCGAGGGCGAACTGTTCGGCGCATTCGATGAACGCGATGGCGGTGACGCGAGGGCCGGGGCTTCCGAGCGCGTTGTCTTCGGGGGTGCGGGTGGCTTTATCGGCCGGGTTGTGCCTGGGGGTTCCTGTCCTGGGCATTCATCATCATGAAGCGCATCTCTATTCCGCCTGGATGGGGGGTGAGCCATCGAGGTCGAATCTGGATGCTTTTCGGCCCCATGTTTCGCTCATCGTGAGTGGCGGCCACACCTTGTTGGCGCGGTGTGGCGGTCTGTTCGAGCATCGCATTCTGGGGGGGACGCTGGATGATGCCGCCGGGGAGTGTTTTGACAAGGTCGCAAAGATGATGGGGTTGGGATATCCGGGAGGACCTCAAATTGAGGCGATGGCGAGGGGAGGCAATTCGCGGGCGTTCGATTTTCCGCGTCCGAAGCGCGATGATGCGGACGACGACTTCAGCTTCAGCGGTTTGAAGACTGCGGTGAAATATTTTTTACGGGATCGCAAGGGTATTCTGGATTCATCCGAGGGACGGGCGGATACTTGCGCCAGCGTGCAGGAGGCGATTGTGGAGGTTTTGGCGGTGAAGCTGTTGAGGGCGGCGAAGCGGGAGAGGGTTGGGTTGGTGACGGCTTCGGGCGGGGTGGTTTGCAACGGGCGCTTGCGGGAGACCTTGATGGATCAAGCGCGGGAATCGGGGATCGAATGCCGGTTGGCGGAGAAGCGGTATTGCACGGACAACGCCGCGATGGTGGGCATTTTGGCCATGGAGAAGATGAAGCGAGGGATAGGGGAGTTTCTTTCCTGGGAGGCTGAGGCGGCGCCGGGGATGGCGTTGGAGTTGGAGGGGCGCGGTTTGAGCGCGGCATGAATGAAGCGAGGGGCGAGGCGCTGGCGCTGAGGGTGAGGCTGGTTTCCGAAACGAGCCTGATTGTGCATTGGCTCACCCGCGAGCACGGGAGAATGGCCACGATGGCCCGAGGAGCGTTGCGACCGAAATCACCCTTTCGAGGAAAGCTGGATCTTCTTCATCAATGCGAGATTCTGTGGGTGAAGAGCCACCGTGGCGATTTGCATGCTTTGAAGGAGGTGCAGTTCGTTCGGGGTTGGCCGGGATTACGGGCCGAAATCGGTTCTTTAAGGGCGGCATCGTGCGCGATTCGCTGGGTCGAGCACTGCACCGAGGCTGACACGCCGTTACCGGGTCTTTTTGAACTCCTGAATTCGATGTTGGACGGGATCGAGAGCCAAGAGGACGCGCCGATGGGGTTGATTCGGTTTGAGGTGCGTTTTATGGACTGGCTCGGATTATTGCCAGCGTCGGCGGAGTTTCCGGTGCGATCGGAGGGGAGAACCTGGCTGGAGCGATTCCGAAAGGAACGGGGATGCGCAGACGCGGAGTTCCTTCCCGGGCAGGCGGGGTATGCGGTGTTTCTGAGGGCGTGGGAAGGTTTCCTCGTCCAGCAGTTTGGGAGGCTCCCGACGGGCCGCCGGGAGGCTTTGGCGGTTGTGAGTTGACGCTGCTATTGGTTCGGCTGCGGGGTATAGCGGAGGTAGGGTTTCACTTTGCGGAAACCGCGGGGGAAGAGTTTGGTGGCATCGTCGTCGGAGAGGGCGGGCACGACGATGCAGTCCTGGCCGCTTTCCCAATTGGCGGGAGTGGCGACTTTGTGTTGGGCGGTGAGTTGCAGGGAATCGATGACGCGAAGGATTTCGAGGAAATTCCGTCCGGTGCTGGCGGGGTAAGTGAGGGTGAGCTTGATTTTTTTGTCCGGCCCGATGACGAAGACGGAGCGGACGGTGGCTTTATCGTCCGCGTTGGGGTGGATCATGTCATAGAGGGTGGCCACCTTCTTTTGGGGATCGGCGATGATGGGGAAGTTCATCACGCAGGCCTGGGTTTCATTGATGTCTTTGATCCAGCCGTGGTGGGAATCGAGAGGGTCCACGCTGACAGCGATGACCTTGACGTTGCGCTTCTCGAATTCCTGTTTGATTTTGGCGACCATGCCGAGTTCGGTGGTGCAGACGGGGGTATAGTCGGCAGGGTGCGAGAAAAGGATTCCCCAGCTCGATCCGAGCCATTGGTGGAAGTCGATGGTTCCGTCCGTGGTTTCCGAGGTGAAATTGGGGGCGAGATCGCCGAGTCTGAGTGCCATATTTTATGGGTGCGAAGTGTTTTCAGGGTTATTCTGCTTGATAGGCCCAGGGTCGGGCAAGACTAGATCCCCTCCCCAAAGTCCTGGCGGTGCATGCAGAGGTTGTCGGTGACCGGGTTGTCGTGGTAACGCAGACAGCCCTGTCTGCTGTAGCGCAGGCTGCCCAGCCTGCGGGGCGACGAAGGGAACCAGGCGATTGGAGAGCATGGAAGGGCCTCGTTCTTCACCCGCCGGGCCGACTGACCGTCGGCGATACGGCAGGCTGGGCAGCCTGTGCCACACGACAGGCAGCTTTGGGATGCACGGAACGCCCGGTGAGGACACCGGGGCCTACGAACACAGAGGCAGGCGCGATTGTAGGCCGCGTGACCTCACGCGGCACACTGTCGCGGATTCAAGCTCAGTATGAAATATCCGGGCCAGGCATGGAGGGAAATAACGAGATGGAGACGGAGCCATGGAATCAGCGGTTGCCGGGAGAGGAGCTGCCGGTGGTTTGGACGACGCGGTAGAAGCGCATGCCGGAGCGCGGGGGTTGGGTGTCGCGGACGGTTGTGCGGTTGGAGGATGCGGTGGCAAGAGGCCCGATCACTCTCCAGTGGGCTCCTTGCAATTGGTCTGCCGCCTCAAGAAAGTAAGTCATTCCGGCCGACGAAGTGAAGGTCATGGAGAGGCCGGCTGGATCCAACCGAGTCTCGACAATTTCCAGTTTGCCGGTTGCGGGATTGAGGTTGTTGGGGGCTCCGGGCGTGGCGAGGGGAAGGGTGGCTTGGGAGAGTGCGACGGAGGTGGAGAAAGAGTTGTTGGCGAAACCGACTGTCAATTGGCCTCCCCCCTCGCAGCGGCTTGTACCAAAAGCTCAATGTGTAGAGTTGTCCTGATTGGAGGGGGCTCCTCAGCGACTGGCGGACGGCCTGGGATGAAGACGGAGCGGCGGTGGCCGAGAGGCGGAGCGCGTTGCGGCCTTCGAGGGCATCCGTCCCCACGACGAGACTCGACGCGTAGGCTAGGTCGAATTGCCAGATGCCGGTGGATTCGAAGCCGGGATTGGCGAGGAGATTGGGATTCGCTCCCGGGATGGGGCCTTCGACGAGGTTGAACTCGTCGAGGAGAACCTCTCCCAGTTCGGCGAGTTGAATCAAGAGAGTGGAGCCGGTGGGGCGTCCTGAAACCGACACATACTTCCAGTCATCGCCAGGGCCCGCTTGTGCATTTACGGCGCCCCAGGCGAGGGGGAGCAATCCGATGCCGGGTGTTTCATGGCTCAGACGCTGGAGAGAAGCGCCCGGAACGCTGGGGATCGGCCATGGATCGTTCGATTCGTATCTCACTGCATCAACCAAGTCTGGTGAACCGGGAGCCGCCCCGGGTCGAACAAGTCGAAGCACGGCCCCTGATCCGTCGAGCCGGCTTTCCAAGCGCGAGGCGATGGGGAGGTCTTGGCCGAAGGCGTTACGGAGGGCCTCGGGGTCCCTGGGAATCACGAGAAAGCCCAAGGGTTTGAGGATGGTGCTGGCCGGGAATTCCACTCCGGCGCCCAAGATCTTCCAGCCCGAAAGGTCATAGGCCTGGCTGAACGAGGGATTGAAGATTTCAAGAAACTCGCCTCCGGCTGCGGAGTTGTCCCAATTGGATTTCGCTGATGACCGGAGTGGGAGGCGAGGTTTCGGAGGAGGCCAGGTAGTGGATGGTGATGGAGATCTTGTTGGTGGGATCCGGAAGGCCGTCCAGGTTCAAGGTTGAGAACTGCAATCCATTCGTCCCTGGCTGGAGTGCGGTGAGGATGGTCCAGTGGTTGACGGAGGACCAGCGGGCAGGATGGGAGACACCATTGACAAGGATTTCTTTGACTTGAAGGGGGGCGGTGCCTGTGATTTCGATGAAGCTGCGGTTGGTCGTGGACGATTCAGGGATGGAGGTGAGTTGGAACGGGGCCTGGTTGGAGGATAACGTTTGTGAGATGAAATTACGTCGGGAACGGATGAAGGATCGGATGGCATTGGGATTGGCGATGGGCAGTCCGGCTCCAATGAGAGCGGCGTGGCGGGCGTCGATGACGGGGTCAAGATTGGCGGGATTGAAAGGGCCGTCCACGATGCGTTGGAAGGCCTGGAGGTAGAGTTTTCGGAAAGGCGGGTGCTGGAACATGCGCCGGACGACGGGCTCGATGGTTGAGAAGAGGTCGGTGGTGGGACCGTCACCCTGGCCGATTCCGAAGGCGATATCCCAGTGGAGGAGTCTCCATCGGCCTTGTTCGGGCTTGTAAGCATACATGTTCTTGCCACGACGGTATCCGTAGGCGTCCCAATCACCGACGGCGTGGCGAAGCGCGATGGCGGTCATCCATTGCTCGACATCAACGAGTTGGTTTACACGATCCGTGTAAGCGGCCGCGATCGGCTCGTTGACCGCGTCCACCAGCGCGAAGAGTTGAGAATAGTCGTGAGCCGATTCGTCATTTTGGAGCGAGCGTTTCCGCCAGGTCCATCGGTAACGCGCCAATTTCTTGGATTCTCCCGAGGTCAGGAAGTCTTGGAGAGAGGCGTCCACATTGCTGAATCCGAGGGCGGCATTGTCATATTCGAACCAGTCCTCAATCTTGTAGAGTTCGCCGTCCGGGTCGGATGGGAACCAAGTTTCGACGAAGTCGCCGTTGGGCTGCTGGGCGTCTTCGAAGAGGAACCCGCTGGCGGGGTTGCCGCGCTGGAATCCGTTCAGATAGAACCGGTGTTGACGTCGGTGGGTGACGGGTTGTTCGAGTTGGCTGGCGATCCAATAGAAGGTTTGTTCGCGCTGGGCGGTGTTGTCGTTGCCGAGATTGGAGGGAGGATTCAGGACGAAATCGCGAGCGCCCAGAAAGAGGTCATCCTTGGGAAACTGGAGCAGGTAATTGCAGTTGTTGCCAAGCGGGCCGTTGTAGGCTCGCCAATGGAAAGGGCTTCCGCTGTAGAGCGTGCGGATGTTGTAAACGATGCGTCCGTTTCCATCGACGAACGTGGCGTCAAAGGAATCGTTGCTGCCGGGCCCGCGGTCGATCCAGCGATCCTCGGTCGCTTGAGTGATCCAGAGATGGTAATTGCCCAAGCCGCCTGGAGGGCGTTGTCCTCCAAACATGACGAGGCATTCCCGGAGGGGAGCGTCCGAGGGGAAAACGGATCGTCCGGCTGCGAAGGCGGAATCCGAGGCTTCGATCGAGAAGGCGAGGACGACACCGGCGGCTTGTCCAGGGAGGGTGACGGAATGAATTCCGTCGCCGGCAACTTCATCCCCGAGCGTGCCGTTATCGACGAGATTGGTTGAGGGAACGGTAATGGAGGGGTCGAGGCGGTAGAGAAGTCGCGCGGATTGAACCCGGTCGGGATCGGTGATCAGAGCGGAAATCCGGATGGCTTCGCCGGCGGCAGGGAGGGCGGGATGGTGGGTGACCTGGCTGATCGCGGGGCCAAGGTTTTCGAGGGTCCGGGTGTTCGCGCTGCCTGGTGTGCCGGCACCGGGAGGAACCTTCATTCGCCCGGCGGCTTCGAGCCCGTTCCCGTGCAAACGGAACAGGATTTCCGGGTTGCCACGGAGCCACCGGACCTGGGCACGAATCGTGGCGGTGGCGCCGCGGGGAATGGTCGAGCGGAGGGGAACCATGGCCTGGTTGGGTCCGGTATCACCCCGCGCGGAGGCGACGAGTTGCAGGCTGCGTGAGCTCTTGAATCCTTCGGAGCTCACCCGGGAAGCGGCGTGGGTGCCTCGCAAGGTCCACCGGGTGAGCCCCGATTCGAAGTCTCCGTTCACCACGAGATTGGAGTCGTCGCCCGAAAGGACTTCGATATTGTCGACAAGACATTCGCCCGCGCCCATGAGGAGGACTTGGACATGATCCGCTTGGAACGCGGTGCTGGTATGGTCCAGAACTCCTGTCGTGGAGATGGTGGTCCAAGGTGCTCTGAATCTCTCGTCGCTGGCGGCCCAATGGGACGGCTCTGCGGGATCGGAGCGGACGTCCAATCTTTCCAAACTGGCTCCGCCGCCGTCGGCGGCTTCGTCCCATCGACCGCCGCCGTGGTATTCGACGGTTTCGACGGGGACGTGGACGAGATGGGTAACGGGTCCTCCCGCGTTGTTCGTCCCGACAATCCATTCGGGCATGCTGAGGGAGATGCGGTCGTTGTTGAGAGACAGATTGCCGGTGAAATTTCCGATGAGGTTGGTGGAATGAAGATTGGTAAAGAGCGTGGAGAGGTGGGCGGCGTCCTTGGCCACAACGAGGTAGCTGCGGGGAGCCAGGGTGAGGCCGCGGGGGAAGTTGAATTCAATGCCTCCTTCGAGCCGCCAATCGCTGAGGACGACAGGGGTTTCGCCCGGGTTGTGGATTTCGACGAAGGTTTCCCGGCGGTCCCGGGACAGTGGGTGGACTGGTCGTCGCTGGCGATGTCGAAGACGTACTCGCCGGTGATGGGGGGGAGAAGGAATCCGCGGAGGCGCTGGCCATATTGATCGTCAAAATCCGAGGGCGCCTCGAAGAAGTCGCGGATGATGTTGGTCGAGGACGGCTGGCTTGGGAAGCCGGGGGCGTTTGTGAGTTCGAACAGTGTGGAACCTGGAATGCCTTAATAAACTTCCCGAAGGATGCCGCCGGCTGGCGCCGTTTGGCTGTGGGCGTCCACGGTGGCAACGAGCGAAGCGAGCAGCATCAGCGAGGATAGGGCAAGGGCGTCGCGCAGGGTCCGGAGAAGGCGAGGGAGGCAGAGCCGGAAAGGCCGCGCCGTTGAAAGGAGAGGAGATTCCATGAGACTTGGGCGGCCGCAGTGGAGCTTGGTGGCCCGCACAGCAAATACTGAGTGAAGCAGACCGCAAAGTCACAGGTTTTTTGAACGGTCAGCCTCGACATTCGAGCCATCGGGAACACAATGGCGCGCATGAAAGTGCATTTCCTGGGGGCCACTCGCACCACCACGGGCTCGATGTATTTGTTGGAAGTGTTCGGTCAAAAGATTTTATTGGAGTGCGGCCTGTATCAGGGCCGGCGGGAGGAGTCGATTCAGCGCAATTGTTGTTTTCCTTTTGCGCCATCGAGTCTGGATGCGGTCGTCCTCAGCCATGCTCATTTGGACCACTGCGGCAATCTTCCGAATCTGACGAAACAGGGATTCACGGGAAGCATTTACTGCACTTTTGCGACGCGGAGTTTGGCGAGCATCATGCTGGAGGATTCAGCGAACATTCAGCGTTCCGACGCCGAGTTTGTGTCCAAGCAAAGGGCCAAGCGCGGACAACCTCCGGTCGAGCCGCTTTACACTTCCACCGACGCCGAGATGGCGATCCGTCAATTTGTGGCGGTCGGCTATGATCGTCCGGTTCGAGTGGCGAACGGGGTCACGGTGACGTTCCGGGACGCGGGTCATATTCTGGGCTCGGCGCAGGTGGTGTTGGATTTGCGCGACCCCTCCTCAAGCCAGCGGTCGCGTTATTTGTTCACGGGCGACATTGGCCGGGGCAGGGATTTGATCCTGCGCGACCCGCAGCCGGTGGAAAATGTCGATTACCTGCAGATCGAATCGACTTATGGTGGACGCGAGCATCAATCGAAGGACACCGCGGCGGAGATGTTGCGGACGGCGTTGCAGACTTTGGAGCGCGGGGGCAAGGTGATCGTCCCCGCATTTTCGGTGGGTCGGACGCAGCAATTTGTGTATGCGCTGAACCAGTTCTCGAGGGAAAACAAGCTTCCGGACGCCCCGATTTTTGTGGATAGCCCGCTGAGTGTGAACGCCACGGAAGTGCACCGGTTGCATCCGGAGTGTTTTAACGAGGAAACTTACAAGTTTTTGAGGGACGTGGCGAGTCCGTTTGAAATGGGCAATCTGACCTACATTCGCGACGTGGAGCAGTCGAAGAAACTCAACACCTTGCAAGGGCCGGCGATCATCATTTCGGCCTCAGGCATGGCGGAAGCCGGGCGGGTCCGGCATCATTTGGCGAATCACATCGGGAATCCCGAGAACCTGATTCTATTCATTGGTTATTGTGCCGAGCACACCCTGGGGCACCAGATTCTTTCCGGGAAGAGTCCGGTCAACATTTTCGGGGAGCCGCACGAGGTGAAGGCGAGGGTGCTCCTGGTGGATTATTTGTCGGGTCACGCGGATCGGAGCGAGTTGCTGGATCATGTGCGCCGGATCTCGGGGCCGCTCCGCAAGATTTTCGTGGTGCACGGGGAGGAGGAGCAATCGCTGGCCTTGGCGGAGGCGCTGGAGAAAATGAAGCCCCATGCCAAGGTCATCGTGCCCCGGCGGGGTGAAGCCCACGAGTGTTGAGATGGCTTCGGGGCGACATTCCTTCCGCATTTCCAGGCTCACTCCGGCGAGCATGTCGCTGTGTTTTCGTTTTCGCCCTGCCGACTGGGCGGCGATGATTCTCCGGCCAGGAATTCGAGGAGAGTGTTGGAGAGGCGGTGGGCGCAGTGGTTGAGTTTGCGTCGCAATCGGATCAGTTCGGGCACCAGGGCGGGACGAGCAAGCAGGTCGCGCGCGATGGCCCATGGATTCAGAGTCTGGTCGGGACGGGTCCAACGATTGAAATCCACCGGCAAGTCCTCGCCGGCCGTATCTGAGACGACGCGCAGGGTGAGAGATCGAAGGCCGAGGCGGGCGCATTCATCGCGAATCAGTTTGGATTCCATGTCGATGGCGTCCGCGCCGGTCTGAGCGTGCAGATGGGCTTTGGCCTGGGCGGTGGCCACGATGGATTCGACGTGGTGGAAGCGGGCGGGACGGGCGCCGCATTGTTGCAGGCGAGGCGCGGCAGATTCGTTGGGATCGGCGTGGAAAAGCACGTCGCCGGGGCGAAGCGAGGGGTGCAGTCCACCGGCGAAGCCGCAGGTCAGCGTCAGAGCGGGGCGGGTGGCCTGGATGTGACGGAGGACTCGCCGGGTGGTCTGGGCCGTGCCCATGCCTCCGACGAGGATTTCGACCCTGCTGGGGATTGCGGTGGCGCGCCAGGACTGGCGGAAGGGAGCCGCTTCTTCAGGGAGCGCAAACGTCACCAGGATGCCGTCCATCAACTCTGAACCGTCCGGCGGGGATCGCCGACTTGTGCCGCCTGGCCATCGAGCAGCTTGCGATAGGTTGCGAGGGCCAGCAGGGGCCAGCTATTCCGGTACATGTCGTACTTCAAGTAGAACACACGCGGGAATCCGGTGCCGGTGGTTTCGAGTTCGGACCAGGATCCATCGGGATTCTGATTGTCGATGAGGTATTGAACGCCGCGAATGAGGTTGGGGTTGGACGGATCGTCGAACGCGCACAAGCCCATGACGGCCCAGGCCGTTTGCGAGGGGGTCGAAGGGCCTTTGCCTTTGAAAACGGGATCGTCGTAGGTGTTGCAGCGTTCGCCCCACCCGCCGTCCTCGTTTTGCACGCTTTCGAGCCAGCCGCGGGCTTGGTGAAGCCACGGCTCGTTCATCGGGTGATTGAGCGCGCGGAGTCCGCGCAGAACCTGCCAGGTTCCGTAAACGTAATTGACGCCCCAGCGTCCGTACCAGGACCCGTCGGGCTCTTGTTGAGCGCGCAGGTATTGGAGCGCTCGTTGGATTTGGGGATTTCGGTTGTCGAATTTTTCGTAACCGAGCAATTCCAGGATGCGCGCGGTGATGTCGGCGCATTCCGGGTCGAGCATGGCGTTGTGATCGGCGAAGGGGACCTTCTCGAGGATGCTCTTGGTGCAATCCTTGTCGAAGGCGGCCCAGCCTCCGTCTTTGCACTGGAAGGTCATCATCCAGTTGAGCCCGCGCTGGAAGCATTCGTTGCGGGCCGCGGGGTTGCCGGTGGGGATTTGGCGGAGCGCGAGCAACACCATGGCGGTGTCATCCACGTCCGGATTCCATTTGTTCTCGTATTCGAACACCCATCCGCTGGGTTCGACGGGGGTGGGGTTCTTGTAGTGCCAGTCGCCGCGGAAGCGAATTTCCTTGGTCATGAGCCATTCACCCGCTTTCTTCATGGCGGGATGATCGGCGGGCACGCCGGATTCGCGGAGGCAGATGGCGACGATGGCGGAGTCCCAGACGGGGCTGAAACACGGTTCGATGCGGACGCTCTGGGCGGTTTCGTGCTCGAGTTTTTTGAGTTCGCGCTCGGCCCGTCGGACTTGGGGATGGTCGTCGGGGTAGCCCAGTGCTTTGAGGGCGATGAGGGCATTGAGCATGGCGGGGAAGATGGCCGCCAGTCCGTCGGAGCCTTCGAAGCGTTCGAGCATCCAGGCCTCGGCACGTTTCAAGGCGCGGCGCCGGAAGGGATGAATTTTATTTTGAGCGAACCACTCGGCGAATTTATGGAGCCGATCCAGGCCAAGGAAGAAATTGCGCCAGGTGAAGAGTTCGGGGTCCCTGGCGAGGGCGAGGTCGCGCTCGTGGTAGCCCTCGGGGTAGAGTTCGTCGAGCGTGACGGTGGGATTGAGCGGGCGGGTGGGTTTGAAATGGTTGATGATGGCGAGCGGGACGAGCATCGACCGGCTCCAGTTGCTCATCTCGTTGAAATTCACGTAGAACCATTTCCCGATGAGAATGACTTCGCAGGGGATCGTGGGGACGTATTTCCAAGGGTAGAGGCCGAGCAGCGCGAGGTAGAGTTTGGAGAAGGTGTTCATGCGGGGAACACCGCCCAGGTTCTTGGCCATTTCGCGGGCGCGGAGCATGCGCGGATCGGTGACCGGAACGCCGGCGAGCTTGAGGGCGAGGTAGGCCTTGATGGTGGCATTGACCTCCGCCGGGCCGCCGTAATAGATGTTCCAGCCCCCGTCCGGGAGCTGCATGGCGAAGATGTGGTTGACGGCTTTGCGCTGCCATTCGGGATCGGTATCGCCGGCCCAATGGTGGTAGGCCAGTTTATCGGCGACGAGGGTGCTATCGACAATCAACTCGCCGACCCAATAACCCTCGGGTTTTTGCTCGCGGAGGAGGTAACGTTGGGACTTTTCAACCGCTTCGGAAAGTCGAAGCGGAGGGGCGAATGAACTTGTTGGGGAGGCGCTGGGTGCGGGTTGGTTGCGCCCGGCCTGAAGGGTCACTGAAAACACCGGCGGAGCATGCCTTTTCGGGTTCCCGAGTGTAAAGTGGGAATTCCGGGAGGTTAGGGAGCCACGGCTAGGCGCTCCTCGACCCGTTCCGCTTTCATCAGGACCCCTTGTTCCTTGTAGGGTTTGAGCATGAAGTGGGTGGCGGTGGAGAGAACGCCTTGGAGGGTGGCAAGTTTTTCTGAGACAAAACTGGCTACTTCCCGCAGGTTGGCGCCTTCCACCACGACGAGGAGGTCGTAGCCGCCGGACATGAGGGCGCAGGAGCGGACCTCGCTGTAGCGCGCGATGCGTTCGGCGAGTTTGTCGAAGCCGCCTTCGCGCTCGGGGGTGATCTTGACCTCGATGACGGCGCGCACGAGGTCCAGGCCGAGTTTCTCTTCGTTGAGGATGGCATGGTAGCCGAGGATGATTTCGTCCTCTTGGTATCCGCGCATTTTGGATTCCACCGTCGATTCGTCCATTTGCAGTGCGGCGGCGATCTGGGCGCGGTTGAGCGAGGCGTCGGTGGCGAGGAGTTTCAGCAAAGGATCCATGGGCGGGAGGGTAGTAAGGCGGGGACTTCTTGCCACGCTTTTTTGCGTGGGGCTGCCTGGGGCATGATGCTTGAAACGGCCATTGCCCTTCCGGAATCTTCGCAAGGTCGTGACGATCACCCCATTCCGAATCACGCACCAGATCCATCAAGGAGAGGCCTTGTTCTTCCGTGCATCCCGAAGGGGTCTGTCCAGACGGGGCTGTCTGCGTGACCACGACAACCCGGTCACCGACAACCTCCGAATGCACCTCTGGTTCTTCGTCATGCCTCTCTCATCCAGGCTTTTGCAAATCTTCACCACGTTCAACTGCCGTTCCAAGGGTGATGTTTCTTCGTTGCGTTGCGCGGCGATCCGCACCTTGAATGAAGGCGTGATGACCCAGTGGATTCATGACCCGGCGGAGGCACTCGTTCGAGCGGGATGCTTCGGGTTGAGGGGAGAACGGGTTCGAGAAGGGGGTTGAGCTGATCTCGCGGGGATGCGCATCGCGATAACGAATTGGACGCCGCGGATGGCCGGGGGGGTGGAACGTTATCTGGCGGGCTTGGTGCCGAGGCTGAGGGAGCGGGGGGCCGAGATCGCATTTTTGTTCGAGAATGATGAGGCGGAAGGCAGCCGGGCAAGGGTGGCGGGGAAGGGGGTGGAGTGGCACGGTCCGTTGAAACACCGGGGGGAAGTCGCGACATTTCTAGGCTCGTGGAAACCCGAGTTGATCTACGCCCACGGGTTTCGGCGGGCGACTTTGGATCGGGAGGCAGCTGGGGCGAAGACCGTGTGGTTTTTGCATCAGTACACGGGTGCGTGTGTGGACGGTGCGAAGACTCACCGATGGCCGGTGATCGAGCCTTGTTCTCGTCCGTTTGGCCCGGGTTGCTTGGTTCAGTATTTTCCTCGCCGTTGCGGCGGGTTGAATCCCCTGACCCTCTGGCGGCTCTACCGTGAACAGCGTTACCGTCAGGAGACCTTGCGCCGAGCGCGTGTCTTGCTGACACACAGCGCTCATTTGGAGCGGGAGTACTCCCGATATGGGTTAGGGGTGCCGATTCGCCGCGTGCCCTTTCCGGCTGGGCCGGAGGCGAAGGTCCAGGGTCGCGGGGACCGGGATTACTAGCCGCCGTGGAGGCTTGTATTCATGGGGCGAATGGAACTTCCCAAGGGTGGCGACGTGTTGTTGCGCGCGGTGGATCGGATCGCGGAGCGGCAGGGCGAGGAGTTGGTCTTGACCATGGCCGGGGATGGAAGCGCGCGTGGGGCATGGGAAAGTCTTGCGTCGGGCATTCAATCCCGGCACCGGCACCTTTCGATTCGGTTTACAGGCTGGTTGGGGGAGGAGGCCAAGGCCGAGATGCTGGGGAAGGCGCACTTGATGGTGGTGCCGAGCTTATGGCCGGAGCCTTTCGGCATGGTGGGTCCGGAGGCGGCCTTTTACGCGGTGCCGAGCGTGGCGTTCGATCGGGGAGGGATTTCGGAATGGTTGCGTCATGACGAGAATGGATGGCTGGTGCATGCCGGAACCGACCCGGCCAACCGACTGGCCGATGCGTTGGAAATGGCGTTGCAGAATCGAGCGAGATTGCGGTCGTGGTCCGTGCAGGCCTTGGCGGGCGCGGATCGATTTGGATGGGAATCCCATGTGCGCGTTTTGGAGGAAGTGTTTGGGGAGGTGAGCCGGGGAGGCAGGTCGTGAAGGTGCTCCATGTGACATCCGGGAATCTCTTCGGGGGGATCGAGCGGCATCTTTTGACTCTGGCTTCACGGGACGCGGGCAAGACGGGTTTGAGCCATGAATTTGCGGTCTGTTTTGAGGGTCAGTTCGCGTCGATGCTGCGGGATCGAGGCGTGGAGGTGCGGCGTTTGTCGGCGGTGCGGACTCGATGGCCGTGGACTCGTTTTTGGGGACGTCGTGTTCTGGGGGAAGTGTTAAGGGCCTCCCGCCCCGACGTGGTGATGGTCCACAGCAATTGGGCGCTTTGCCACTTTGGATCGATGCTCGAGCGAGGGCCCGCCCCGCTTGTTTTCTGGCTGCATGATTTTGTGTCGGAAAGGCGGTGGATGGATCGTTGGGCTGGGCGGAGCCGTCCGGGATTGGTGTTGTGCAACAGCGTTTGTTCGATGGGCCGTTTGGAGGAAGCGGGATGGTTCGGAACCATCCCGAAGCGGGTGTTGCATCCGGCGTCGGAGTTGTCTGATCCGGAGGACGCGTGGGCGGACCGGCGTCGAGTGCGTGGGGAACTGGGGGTGGGGGAGGGGGCGCGTGTGGTGGTTCAGGCTGGGCGATGGGCGCGGTCGAAGGGACACGATCGCATCTTGGAGGCCATGGCTCAGGAGCCTTTGGACGGGGAGGAATGGCAATACTGGATTGCCGGGGGAGCGGGATCGCGGGAGGAGAGAAAGTGGCGGTGGAGTGTGGAGGCGCTGGCGGTGACATTGGGACTGGCGGACCGGGTGCGTGTGTTGGGTCATCGCGAGGACATGGGGGCGGTGATGCACGCCGCGGATGTTTACGTGCATCCGTGCCAGGAGGCGGAGACTTTTGGGTTGGTGTTGGTGGAGGCGCTGGGGGCGGGTCTGAAGATCGTGGCGTCGGATTTGGGGGGGGCGAAGGAAATCTTGGGGGGAGGCTATGGGGAGTTGGTGGATCCTTATCGCGCCAGGCTGTGGCGGGAAGCGATTGGCCGAGCGGTGGGGGGCGGAAAGACAGTGGAGGACGTGGAGCGGGGGCGCGCGCATGCGCGTGCGTTGTGTGATCCGGCTGGAGTTTGCGAGCGACTTTTGGCCATCTTGCGGGAGCATGCTAATGGCGGGAACCGTTTGGGAAAGTGAGTGGAGGCATCTGGACGATGAACGTTGATGCTTTGGGTTGACCGAGGACACGGTGAGGGGGAAATCACAGCATGGAAGTTTGAGGCCGCGGGCGTCGGGCGATCCTGTTGCGGGAGAAGGCACCGCGGTGGGCTGGTGGGGTCGGATTCGGGAGGTGCTGGCTCGAGATGCCTGGCTCAATTTGATCGTGGTGGCGGCGGTGGTGGTGGGTTTCTTTCATGGCTGGATCAAGCTGAAATTCCGGCATCCGGCCACGACATTTGTCTTCGATGCCCTGCTGATGTTGTCGCTTTTGCTGTGTTTTTTGAGGCAGGGCCGGCGGAGCTTTTTCCCGAATTGCGCCGTGACCAGAGCGGCCCTGGTTTTTTACGGGATCGCTTTGGCGTGGTTTTTTGTTCCTTCGAATCTTCCCTGGGTGGTCAAGCTGGCCTCGTTGCGGGCTTGGTGCTTTCCGTCGTTGATGTTCGTGCTGGGTTACCATTTGACGCGGGGAGTGGATCAGGTGAAGGGCTATTTTCGGTTGTTCATTCTGCTGGGCGTGGTGACGGCAGCGTATGGGATGACGCAGTCGCCGGAGGAGATTCAGAGGAAGAGCCTGGAGGATGAGTATTTCGCCAAGCGCTATGCCGGCGTCTATTACCAAACGAAGGAGGGCAAGGCGGGGGTGCGGATTTTTTCGACCTTTGTGAGCGCGGGCGCCCGAGCAGGTCAGGCGGCATCCGGTTCGGGCCTGGAGGCGATCGGCGTTGAGCACCGTGGTGACATTCCTCCGTCCGGCGGAAAGGGTTTTGCGGTCATTGCAAGGCGCTTTGATTCATGCACAAGGGCTGAGTTCATGGAGCGCGGATGTGATTACGGGGCACATGTGTCTTGCGGCCAAATCGAAGGCGATGCCCCCGTGCTCGTGGCGATCCTCGGTTTTTCCGCGCATGGTGACGCCCTTGGAGCGGCGGTTCTATCAGAGGCCACGGGCGCGGCAGTTGATCGCGATTTCTAAGCGATTCGAACGGGATCTGCGCGAGTGTTACGGATGGGACCGTCCGGCGACGCTGGTTTACCACGGGGTCGATGGGGAAATGTTTCGACCAGCGGAGCCGGGGGAACGGGACGCGGCGAGGGCCCGGTTCGGGTTGACGGATGGAGATTGGGTTTGGTTGTTCGTGGGGGAAGCCGCGAAGGGCTTGAGGGAGGCGGTGGGGCAACTTGCGCGCTTTCCCAAGGCCCGATTGTTGGTGGCCAGCCGGTCGGATCCCGGAGAGTTTCGAGTGCAGGCCCGGCGGCTCGGTGTTGCGGAAAGACTGGTGTTTGGTGGATTCCAGGCGCAACCGGTCGCGGCCTATCATGCCGCCGATGTGTTTCTCTATCCCTCTCCTTACGATCCTTTTGGATTGGTCGTGGGGGAGGCCATGGCGTGTGGGCTGCCGGTGGTTACGAATCCCACCATCGGGGCGGCGGAATGGATTGAATCCGGGCAGACCGGCATGCTGGCGGCCATCGGTGCCGGGGAAGAATGGTCGAACTGCCTCCAACGTTTGCGAGATCCCGGGTTCGCTCGCAAGATGGGAGCCGCGGCGAGACAGTCCGTGCTGCGGCACACATGGGCGGAGTGCGCGCAGCAGACCGCCTCGGTCTATGAATCCCTCTTGGGCGGCCAGCGAGGGGCCGGGTAGGTTTTTTGTTCAGAGCCTGTGTGGAAATTCGGCGTGGTCCTGTTGCCGAGAAGCAACGAAGCCAGGGGGGCCTTCTCCGCGAAAACTCTTCGGGCGGCGGATCTTTTGCCGACGGCCTGCGTTGGCTCGGACGGCGCAGCCCGCTGCGGGGATGCTCCGGCCTCGTCGCCTTGGCCGCCACCAAAATCTCTCGCCGCAGGACCGCGCCGAATTTCCAAACAGGCTCCGAGATCAACTCCAACCCCAACCCGGACGATAGGGTTCGCGGATGATAGGATCAGCGGCGGCAAGCCCCTTTGCTTTCAAGGCAACCGGATCCCAATGAATGCGGGAGCGGGTGCGGAGGGAAAGAATTCCTAACATGAGGATTTCGGTCAACCTGGCACCATATTCGAAATGGCTGCTCGCCGGAGGACCTCCTTTGCAGGCGTCGATCCAGTCGCGGTGGTGTCCTTTCGAACGGGCGATGGATTTTGGCGGAGGTGTGTATCCTTCGTGTTTGCTTTCGGGGAGGAGACGGGGCCTTCCGCCGAGTCCCGGGCTGATCAGGACTCCTTTTTCACCGACGTAGTAGGAACCGCGGGAAGGAAAGTTTTCGTCCTCGGGCCAGCCGTCAGGGACAGGCGGACGCAAGCCGCCATCATACCAGGTCACTTTGAGGGGGCCTCGCTGGCCGCGAGCGCCAAAGTGGTAGTAGCAGAGTTCACCGTGGGGTGAGATTTCTTCGTCCATGTTGCCCGCGGGCCGTGCGTCAATGAGGGTGGGATCTTGCAAGTCGAGCGCCCAGCAGGGTCCGTCGAGGTCATGGCAGACGAAGTCCCCGATGGCTCCGCCGCCGAAGGCCCAAAAGTCGCGCCACTGCACAGGGAAGTAGGCGGGGTGAAACGGGCGCGGGTTGCGTGGTCCGAGCCACAGGTCCCAATGAAGGCCTTTGGGAACGGGGGGGGAGCCGGGAGGCAGGCCGGTGAGGTCTTTGTTCCAGCGGGTGGCGCTCACCCAGGCGTGAACTTCACGGACGGGACCGATGGCGCCGGCCTGGATCCATTCGCACGTTTGGCGCATGCCTTCCTCGGAGTGGCCGATGTTGCCCATCTGGGTGGCGACACCGGTTTCTTTGGCGATCCGCGCGACTTCACGTGCCTCCCAGACGTTATGGGTCAGGGGTTTCTCGCAATAGACATGTTTGCCGGCCTTCATGGCGGCCACGCTGATGGTGGCGTGCAAATGGTCGGGTGTGGCACAGAGGACGGCGTCGATCGCTTTTTCCTTTTGAAGCATTTCGCGAAAATCCTCGTAGGCGGCGCATCGATAATGGGGTGTTTTGGCGGCGTAGTGCTTCTCGATGAGGGCCTGCGTGGGCAAGCGTCCGCCCTGGCCCTTGTAATAGAATGATTCGAGGCTGAACGACTCGGCTGGATCGGCGACGGCAATCACTTGAACGTCGTCCATGCGGAGCAGCGCCTGGAGGTTGACCCGGCCTTGGCCACCGGCTCCGACGAGGGCGACGTTGACTTTTTCGCTTGGGGGGATGAACCGGGCGCCGCCGAGCACGTGGCGGGGGACGATGGAAAAAGCGGCGACTGTGAACGCGGATCGTTGAACGAATTTGCGTCGGTTGATTTTCATAATGCGGGGGTGGATGGGACGGTGAGCGGGCGGGAAAAGTCAGGTCGCGGACGATTCTTCAGGGAGCGGCTTGCCCTTGGTTTCGGGCGCCCAGTAGAGCACGATCAAACCGAGGGCGTAGGCGCACGTCAAGATGAGCGCGGCGCAGCGGAAGCCGGAGAGTTCGAACTTGCCGTGCAATTCCGTGGCCAGCTTCGGAAGCAGGATGGGGCCGAACGCGGTCACGTAGCGCCCGACGTTATAGCAGAAACTGACTCCGGTGCTGCGGAGGCTGGTGGGAAACAGTTCGGGGAAATAGATGGCGAACCCGCCGAAGGGCATGAGCGTGCAGAATCCGAGCAGCGGCCAGAGGAACCAGACTTGCGTCTTGTCGCTGAAGGTCGTGAAAACGAAGACCGCTCCCGCCCATCCGCAGATCATGGCGAGCCCCAGCGCGATGCGGCGGCCCCAACGGCTGGCCACCGCGCTCAGAACCAGGATGCCGGTGAACCCTCCCACCTGCTGGAGAATGAACGCGTTGCTCTTGAGTGTTTTTTCGTCCTTGGAATCCAGGGATTTTTCGAGGAGGCGCGACATCTTATCCCGTTGCGATGGGCTCGGGGGATTCGCCGAGACGAAATCTGCGGCGCGGGCGGCCTCGAATCGGGTGCCGGCGGGGATCGTGTATTTGTAGAGATTGATGTAAGCGCGTTGCTGGGCGGGTTCGAGCCCCTTGACCGCGGCGGCATACTCGGCAGGCTGCGAGACGGCGACGATTCGTTGGAGCGATGTCTTGGTGTTGGCGGGCATGGGCAGGAGCGTGGAGTCGATCAATTCCCCGCTCCAGAAGGCCACCCCCCAGAGTCCGAACACGCCGGCGATGGCCAAACCGAGGCCGACCGCCACATGCTTCCTCCACGTGGGATGGCCGAAGAGTTTTCCGAGGCGCCCTTCCGTCTTGACCGCGCCGCCTGACTTTTTGATCGAGTCCCGCCAGGCGAGCCACTTTTCGGGTTCGTGCAGCGTGAAAATGCTGACGCAGGCAAGGATGGCCGGGGCGGCGCCGATCCAATAGAGGTTTCGCCAGCCCCCGAGCTCATCCATGTAGCGAATCATGAGTCCGGCGAGAATATTCCCGAACGCGGAGAGGGCTTGCAGGCTTCCCAGGGCGGCGGATCGGGAGCGATCGGGCATGACCTCGGCGATCAAGGCGACTCCGACCGCGAATTGCCCGCCCACACCGAGACCGGTGAGGAAACGGAAGACGCTGAAGTCGATCCAGTTTTTCGAAATCGCGCTGAGTCCGGTGAACAGCGCGTACACGAGAATCGTGAGCGCCATGGTTTTGGCGCGGCCCCAAACGTCCCCGAGCACGCCGAAGGCAAGTCCTCCAGTGGCCCAGCCGAGAATGAACGCCGTGGTCGAGTAACCGCCATAGACGTTCTGGACGTTGAGGTCCTGGCCTGCCATCAGTTCCCGCATCGTAATCGAGCGGGACATGGTGAAGAGTTGCTGGTCGAAGCAGTCGAACATCCAGCCCAAAGAGGCGAGGATGAAGACAGACCACTGGTATCGGTTCAGCCCCTTCCACCAAGGCAGAGGGGTTCCCGGAGTGTTATCAGGCATGCCGGGATTGTGGCCGATGCCAGGAGTTCAGGCGAGGAGTTCTTTTACAACGGTGGGCTCGGCGTCCACTCCAGTGAGGCGATGATCGAGTCCCTGATGTTTGTAGGTGAAGCGGTGATGATCGATGCCGAGCAGGTGGAGGATGGTGGCATGGAGATCGCGCACGTGAACGGGGTTCTCGACGATATTGTAGGAAAAATCGTCGGTTTCACCGTAGATCGCACCCCCCTTGACGCCCCCGCCGGCCAGCCACATGGTGAAGCAGCGGGGATGATGATCGCGTCCGTAATTGGTCTCGCTCAGGCCGCCCTGGCTGTAGATGGTGCGACCGAATTCACCTCCCCAGATGATCAGGGTGTCTTGGAGCAGTCCGCGCTCCTTCAGGTCGGTGATGAGAGCGTAGGTGGCTTGATCGACATCTTTGCATTGGGAGGGCATGCGGCCGTTGACGTTGAAATGGTGGTCCCAGTTGTTGTGGTAAACCTGGATGAAGCGGGTGCCGCGTTCCGCCAGGCGGCGGGCGAGGAGGCAGGTGTAGGCGTAGGTTCCCGGTTTGCGGGCGTCGTCGCCATAGAGTTTGTAAGTGGATGCGGGCTCGCCTTGGACGCCCATGAGTTCGGGCACGCTGGCCTGCATGCGAAAGGCCATTTCGAATTGCTGGATGCGCGTGTGGGTTTCGGGATCGCCGACTTCGCGGTAGACGCGCTCGTTCATCTGGCGGAGCCGGTCCAGTTGGGCGCGGCGGAGTTCCGACGGGACTCCGGGCGGATTGTTGATATAGAGAATGGGGTCGCCCTGGCTGCGGAAGGAAACGCCGGCATGTTCCCCGGGGATGAACCCGCTCGACCAGAGCCGGGCGGAGATGGCTTGGATTTGTTCTTTATTCGAAGGCTCGGCCACGAGGACGACGAAGGTCGGAAGATTCTTGTTCATGCTGCCGAGGCCATAACTCACCCAGGAACCGAGACAGGGGCGTCCGGTGACCATGTTGCCGGTCTGCATGTGGCAAATGGCCGGCTCATGGTTGATGGCTTCGGTGTGCATGGACCGGATGAAGGCCATGTCATCGACGCAACGTGCGGTTTGGGGAAGGAGTTCGGTGACCCACATCCCGCACTGGCCGTGCTGTTGGAAAGCGTACTTGGTGGGAGCGATGGGAAAGCGCTTCTGACCCGATGTCATCGTCGTGAGGCGCTGGCCGCGGCGGATGGATTCCGGCAGATCCTTGTCATACCATTCCTTCAGTCCAGGCTTGTAATCGAACAAGTCTATTTGGGAAGGCCCACCGACCATGTGGAGGTAGATGACACGTTTGGCCTTGGAGACGTAATGGGGAAGGGATGGTTTGCCGGCTTGGACTTCTCCCCAGAGTTCGGAGGTGGCGCCGAGCAAGCTGGTGAGCGCGGCATAACCGAGGGCGTTTTTACCCCGGGCGAAGAATTGCCTGCGAGTGAGGTGATGACGGTATTGTTCGTAAGGGTTCATTCGGCCTCCAGGGCTACTTGTTCAACGTTTCGTCGAGGTTCAACAATTGGTTGGCGACGATGGCGAGGGCGGCGAGTTCGGGGGCTCGCTTGGTGGAAACCGGTCCCGGGCTTTCACCCACTTCCAATAACGCCATGGCGTCGGACGTTTGGGCGCGATAATGGGCGATCGCGATGTCGTAAGTCTCCGCCGCCAGCCGGAGGTCCCCGGCGTCGAGTGATCGGAGCAGCACTTGGCGGGCGATGAATTGAATGGCCTGATCGCGGCGTCCGCGAGAGGCGCGAAACGCGCGGGCCGCCAGGTGGCGGGCGGCTTCGACGAATTGCGGGTCGTTCATGGTGACCAACGCCTGCAAGGGAGTGTTGGTGCGCTCGCGCCGAACCGTGCAGACCTCGCGGCTGGGGGCGTTGAGCAGGTCCATGCTGGCCGGGGGCGCGGCGCGCTTCCAGAAGGTGTAGAGGCTGCGCCGATAAAGATCGCTCCCCGAATCGTGGAGGTAGAGGCGGGTGTTGCTTTCCGGCATGGCCACCGCTTCCCAGACTCCCGGAGGCTGGTACGGCTTGACACTTTCACCTCCGATCCTGGGCGACAACAATCCGCTCGTGGCGAGGGCGTAGTCGCGGATCATTTCGGCGTCCATGCGGAAGCGGGGACCCCGGCTCAGGAATCGATTGGCGGGATCCTTTTCATTTTTCTGGGGTGTGGAGGCGGCGGATTGACGGTAGGTCGCCGACGTCATCATGAGCGTGTAGAGGTGGCGCACGTTCCAGCCGCTCTCGCGAAACTCCACGGCAAGCCAGTCGAGCAGTTCGGGATGCGAAGGCCGTTCGCCCATGATGCCGAAGTCGTCCGACGTGCGGATCAACCCGACTCCGAAAACCTCCTGCCACATGCGATTGACGGTGACGCGGGCGGTGAGAGGATTGCCGGCATTGACCAGCCACTGCGCTAAACCGAGGCGATTCGTCGGGGCGCCCTGAGGGATGGGGGGAAGCGCCTGAAAGGTGGCGGCTTTGACCTTTTCTCGAGGTTTGTCGTACTGGCCTCGGAACAGAACATGGGCCATCGGTTCGGAATCCATTTTTTCTTTCTGCACGTGAGTCACCGGGTAGTTCAGGATGAACGAGAGTTGCTCGGTTTCGAGGGCCGCAAGGGATGACCGCGCGGTTCGGAAAGGTTCGTGATGAACGGCGAGGAAATAATCGAGCACGGGTCCTTTCTCTTCGCTCTTCCATTCTTTGAGCGGTTTCTCGAGGAGGCTCTTCCAAAACTCGCGGGCCAGGGAAATCACTTCCGCCGAGAGCAGCGGACGGCTGAAAAACCGCAGATCCTGAATGGCACCCCCTTCGAGAAATTGTCCGGGCGAACGGTGGCCGAGCCGAAGCGGGGCGGAAGTTTTGATGGGGCCGTTCCACGAGCGGGCCTTGTGGAGTTCCAGATCGACGGGGCGTCCGTCGAGGTAGAGTCTGACCCCTTCGGGCTGGCCTGAACCGTCGTAAGTCATGCACAGATGCTGCCATACGCCCAGCTTCGCCACGTGCTGACTCGAGCGGAGTTTGACCGCGTTGTGAGGCCAGGCATGGGAGAGCTTGACTGTCAGTTTGGCTTGCTCGAAACCGATCTCCCATCCGCGCGACCTGGCATCCGCCTCCATGCGGCCCAGGATGGGAGCGACCTCGAAGTACCTGGAGGGAAAGTACGCCCAAAAGCTGATGGAGAACTCGTCGCGAGTTCCGAAATCACCCAACTCTTTGAAGGCTACCCGACTTTCCTTCTTCCAATGCCAGGCGGGGCCGAATTTGCCGTCCTTCCTGGTTTCCAATTCTCCGGTCGTCGTGGCGCGAAGGGGTTTGCCACCTCGCATGCCTTTGACACCTTCGGCAAGTTCCCCTTGCAAGGGGATCCGAGCGATCAAGCTTCGATGGAGATCCGATTCGAGCGTGTCGGCCTTGCGATGGGTGAGCCACGATTCAAAGGCATTCTCAATGCTTTTGTCCTGGCGAACATCCTCGACTTGTTTCCGGGCTTCTCCGATCTGATCTTGCAGCCGGGTCCAGCGATCCCGTTTGGCCTGATCAGGAATGACCGGGATGCTGGGGGAAGAGTTCTTGATGTTCCCATCGAAGCCTCCTTGCGTGGTGTTCCGGAAAAAGGCCTCCATGGAGTAAAAATCCTTCGTGGTAATGGGGTCGAACTTGTGGTCGTGACACGACGCGCAGCCGGCGGTGAGGCCGAGCCAGACGGCGGACGTGGTTTCGACGCGTTCACGGGCATAGTGCGCGAGGATTTCGGCTTCGATGGAGCCCGCTTCGTTGGTGGTGAGGGCGCACCGGTGAAAACCGGTGGCGATCAGTTCTTCCTGGCCGGCTTCCGGAAGCAGGTCCCCGGCGAGCTGGAGGATGGTGAAACGGTCGAACGGCAGGTTGCCGTTGAAAGCCCGTATCACCCAGTCCCGGTAGGGCCACATTTCACGATAATTGTCGAAATGAAGTCCGTGCGTGTCGGCGTAGCGGGCCGCATCCAGCCAATAGCGGGCGCGATGCTCGCCGTAGTGCGGAGAGCGAAAGAGCGAGTCAAGGAACCGCTGATAGGCGTCGTGGGTTCTGCTTCGGACCAATGCCTCCACGAACTTGGCATCGGGAGGAAGTCCGGTGAGATCGAGAGCGGCGCGGCGGGCCAGTTCGCGACGTTCGGCGGGCGGTGCGGGCGAGAGGCCGAGTTGTTCGAGTCGATGCAAGATGAACGCGTCGATCGGATTGCGGACCCAATCGGCGCGCTGTGTTGGGGGAACGGGAGGCCGCTCGGGAGGAACAAAGGCCCAATGGGGCTGCCAGGAGGCACCGAGTTCGATCCATCGTTTGATCGTCGTCTTTTGGGAGTCGGAGAGCACTTTGTGCGACTCCTTTGGGGGCATGAGATCGTCTTCGTCCGTGGTGACCAGGCGGCGCCAGAGTTCGCTCTGGCCGGGATGGCCGGGAACCACCACAGCTTGATCCTTCTTGTTCTTTCCAAAAAGACCCTCCTTCGTATCGAGTCGAATGCCTCCTTTGCGGGACCCGGGATCGGGTCCATGGCAACTGAGGCAATTCTCGGCGAGAATGGGTTTCACGTCCCGGTTGAAGCGTAGATCGGACTCGGCGGCCGGAAGAAAACCGATGGAGGCCATGAGAGCGCAGAATGCGATCGTCGGGAGCCGAGTTGGGCGGGAGAGAGACTGGAGGCGCGAGGGACGTGATGATGGCGAGGTGTGAGCCCTTGCTGGGCCGGGCTGACCGAGAGGAGGGCTTGGTTTTGGGACAAGCGGGCGGAGTGACGCAACGGGCTTCATTGGCCATGGAGCCTAGCGGAAGAACGTTCGTCCCGCAAACAGTAGAGATCACGGGACGGGAAATTTTTTTGGCAAAATATCAGCGGATCTTGAACGGCATGGCGTCCTTGTTTGTGTTGCTCCTCGCTGACCCAGTGAGAGCCTCAGATCATTTGAGCTGGGTGAGATTACGTCGAGCCCACTTGGCGGTAGACGAGGCGGAGATCGGAGGTGGAAAAATCGTTTCTGTTTCGGTGAGCTAGCCGAACAACCCAACGACCGCCGAGGCATGGACTCGGGGATGGACAGGCCGAATGATCAGGCCGCTTCCGGCTGCTCATGCACGGCCGCCAGCAGGGTCCCAATGGTGCTCTATTCCGGCGGGATGTTCATGACGAAAACGGGCGACGCGTCCGCAGGAACGATCGCACTACGGATATGACGCCGCCGGGAGCGTTCTGGCCCGGACCAGCCATAATGGACGCGTGCCCTCGACGTTTTTCAGCAAAAACCAACCCGACAGCGTGACCCGAGAGGGCACCTTCACCGTGGGCGCGACCGATGCCCCGGGGACGGACCGCCGGCGTCACCAACACCGTCTATCTCCCCTTCAACGTGACCTGCACCGACGGCACCGACGGCAACATGAGGTCAGACGGACGGATGAGCTACACCTGGGACGACGAGAGTCAGGTGATCTCACTGACGAGGCTGGTGTTTGAAAGATTGAATTCGTTCATGACAACCTGAAACAAAAGGCTCGCGAATGAAGATAGATACAACGCACTTGCTTAACATCATAGAAGTGGCCGAAGTGCGATCGTAAGGGTTTCGAAAATAGTTCCGAAGTGCCATCGCATGTGGTTTCCAAATCGATGGTCATGTGGGGAAGGGGATCTCGGAGATTATCTAAGTTGTGCCCCTCTCCCTCTGCGTTGTCTTCATGAACATCGGTGATTCTGCTGATGGTGTGAAGCCGGCATGAAGCCCCAGCCTTCGGCGCTCGCCGGTCACGGTTCGGCACGCGCATCCAATTGCCGCGGATGCCGGGTGGGTTCGCCCCAGGTCAGGAGCTCGTCGTCGCGCAGGCGCAGTGGCTTTGGGTTGTGATACCAGCCGTTTTGGGAAAGGCCATCCGGGAAGTCGTGCACCAAGAGGCCGGGTTCGTTGATCGCCAACTGCTGCGCAATCGTGGCATCGGGCCGGGCCACAAACGAACCCCAATGCGAATAGGGCTGCGAGGAATTGTTCGCGACGGCCCACAGGCGATTATCCGCGCAGCGCGTCGGGACCTGGCGCACGCTCAGCACGTCGAGGCAGTTTGCGCCCTTGCCACGGGCGTTGTGAAACGAGTGCAGCATCAGGGTCACCCCGCGTTCCCGGTAGGCCATGTAGATTTGCGGCCAGCAGATGTCGTAGCAAATCGCCAGACCCACGCGGACGCCGCGAATGTCGTGCACCGCGAAATGGTTGCCAGCGGAATAGCATTTCTGGTCGCCGCCGGTGCACATGCATTTGTCATAGCGATCCACGACTTGGCCGTCGGGGCCGATCAAGTAAAGGCAGTTGGTCGGCTTGGTCTCCGCATCGAGGTAATGGGCCGAGCCGAGGACAAGCCACAGACTCAGCGCTTTCGCCAACTCACGGAGCACGGAGGTTTCCTTGCGGAGCAACGCCCAATCGTAGCCGGCGAACGACCGCAAATCCACGCCCGCGTAACCGGAAAGGCTGGCTTCGGACGTGTGCAACAAGTGCGCGCCCGCCTTCGCACCCCGGCGCATGAACTCCCGAATCTGCCGGGCATTCTCCGTCACGTCGCCACTCACCGGGAACTGGCACGAGGCCACGCGGAGTTTGTCTTTGGGCCGAGGGGACTCCGGCGGCAACGGGTTCGCCTTCCTGGTTTCCTCTGCCGCAGGGACTCTGGCCGCAAGCGCGGCAAAGGCCGCTCCGCCCAAGCCCAAAGCGGCGCGGCGCGACAGGGACATATTGGGGAGGTCAGGGATTCCGTTCATGGCGATGTTTCCTTTCCAATCTTGCTGCGACTCAAGGTCTGTTGGCTCTCGCCCCGGTCGCGGCTAATTGCCACCAAGGTCACGTCGGGGCCTGGACGGTTCTCAACTTCGTGCGGCGCGTCTCGAACCGTGCTGCCTGGCACAGGACGGAGAGTTGCCCTAAGCGATCGGGGTCCGAGACGCAAATACCCGTGTTCCCGCGCCGCCCAATCGCCCAACCCGGTCTAGCCGTCCGTCCCGAAGTTTGTCTGTTGTGTGGCGCAGGCTGCCCAGCCTGCCGTATCGCCGACTGCCTGACGGACCGGCGGGTGGAGGACGAGGCCCTTCCATGCTCTCCACGCGCCTGGTTCCCTTCGTCGCCCCGCAGGCTGGGCA
>Ga0194132_10002591_pt1 | contig 33501 bp, 31 predicted proteins | sample TA2KigOf80mmetaG_FD_148612 | JGI IMG/M metagenome (GOLD analysis project Ga0194132, IMG submission 148612) | Freshwater microbial communities from Lake Tanganyika, Tanzania - TA2015054 Kigoma Offshore 80m | ecosystem: Environmental > Aquatic > Freshwater > Lake | place: Tanzania: Lake... | reverse complement strand
TCAATTGTGTCCATTCGGTCATGGTCAGGTCCGTTGGATAAACTCGCGGCAGTGTATTCATCCCTCAAGCTTACCAATCCCTTTTTCAAAACACTCTCTTAGCACAGGGCGCTCGACCCTCGGGCGTCAGAAAAGTGGAAACGTTCGCTCGACCGTATCTTGAGGATCTGATTTCCACGACGACTCCGTATGATCGCCTAGCGTGCATTAAAGCCGTAGAGGCTGCTGCTACACTCTATCGGAAACTCCGAACCCAGCTTGCCTCGGCGTCTTTCACTCCACGACTGGAAGCCGAGGCTGCAGCGATGGCGTATCTTGGGGAGATTGAGGGTAGAATCCGCTTGATAGAGAGGGCAAACTAAGAGGGCGGCGGGCACAGCCCGCCCTACGTGTCCTCATGGGCCTCAGGTAAGGCGGGCTGTGCCCGCCGCTGCCTCATTTATCTACTTGGAGGAGATACGATGGAAACCCATCAACTTCGCACCGTCCGCACCATGTGCCCAATGAACTGCCACCCAACCCTATGCGGAATGCTGGCAGATGTTGAAGGTGACCGCCTCGTCAGCGTACGTGGCGACAAAGACAACCCCGATAGTCACGGCTTTCTGTGTGTACGCGGACAAGCGTCACAGGAAATCATTGGTAACCCGAAGCGATTGCTTTATCCGATGATTCGGGATCGTCGCGCCGATGATGCCAGGCGGCAGGTGAGTTGGGATGAGGCGTTTGCGTATATCACTAGCCGGATGCGAGCGGTCGGACGTGAAGCTGTTGGTATATGGACTGGTCATGGCATTGCTAGTACCAACTATGGGGCTCGTATCTATGGTCAACTGGTGCGACGTTTTGCCAATTTCTATGGTTGTCAGTGGTGGAGCTCGACGATGATCTGTTGGGGGTTGGGTGCATTCGGTTTGGGAATGACCGGCGTACTGGAAACCAACACCAAGGAAGATATGGGAGAGCACTCGCAACTGATTGTGTTGTGGGGCGCGACACTGGCGAGCCAGCCAAACACCGCGCGTCATATCATCGCGGCGAAAAGGCGCGGTGCGTATGTTGTCGCTATCGATGTCCGCCACACTGAGGCAGCGGCACAGTCAGACGAAGTGTTCCTGTTGCGGCCAGGAACCGACACGGCGTTAGCTCTTGCTATGCTGCATGTCATTAGTACGGAAAAGTTGTATCACAACGAGTTTGTCGCCCAGCATACTGTTGGTTTCGATGAATTAGCCGCCCATGTACGTGCCTATACTCCGGATTGGGCAGCGGCGATCACCGGCATTGCTGCTGAGCGGATTGTCGCGTTAGCGCGTTGTTATGCTACGACGCGTCCGGCCATGATCGTTTTGGGTGGGAGTTCGATGCATAAAGGTGACAATAGCTGGCATGCTGGACGTGCAATTGCCTGCTTGCCCGGACTGACGGGCAATCTCGGTATCTCAGGCGGCGGATTCGGGCCGCGCCATGCCAGTTCTACTCATGGTCAGGCGTTAGCGAACCTCATCGCTGAAGAACGGCGACCAGCCGGGAACTATATTCCCAGTCAGATGCCGCAGATCACTGCTGCCCTGCGCGAGCAACGAGTGCGAGTGCTGTTCTTGTTGGGCACGAATACCATGTCGTCATTTGCTGACACTGAACAAATGGCTGAAGGACTCGACCGCACGGATTTGGTGGTCAGTTACGATTTGTTTCTGAACGATACTGCGCGCCGTTTTGCCGACGTGATATTGCCTGGCACGGCGTGGTTAGAAGAACTGGGATGCAAATCGACCAATACGCATCTGTACTTGATGGAACAAGCGCTTCCTTCGCCTGGCGAAACGCGACCTCTGAGTCAGGTGCTACAAGGCTTAGCACAACACTTACAGTTAGATGGTTTCTTTCCGTGGAACTCGCAAGAGGCACTGATCGATGCAATCCTGAATCATCCGAGCACTGGTCATGTCACCGTTGCGCAGATGCGACAAGAAGGCGGCATGCGTCCGTTGCAGATTTCGCATGTGGCTTATCCTGATCGTCGCTTTTCGACTCCGTCAGGGAAAGTCGAATTCTACTCCGCGCAAGCGCAGGAATCGGGCTTACCGCCACTTCCTGTATACGAAGAACCCGCACCGTCTTCCTATCCACTCACGTTAAGCCAGGGCAGAACACTGACGCATTTTCATAGTTTCTATGATCATGGCAGAGCGTTACCGTCGTTGGCGCAGCTCGATCCGGAACCGTACGTGTGGATCTCGCCTGGTGATGCTACAGCCCGCAAGGTAACGGATGGGGCGATGATTCGCGTCTACAACGAGCGTGGAACGCTCCAGGCCCGTGCGCGTGTCACGGCTGAGGTACCTCCCGGGACTGCATGGATGCGCGATGGATGGTTGGGGTTGAATAGCTTGACCTCAGGACAGCCTGTGCTGCCTGATGCCGCAGTCTGTATGTACGGCTTCTCAGCGGGACAGGCATCGTTTGCGGCGAGAGTTGAAATAGAGTCGGTATAGAGCCTTTGCGAGAACACGGCATGAAGCGTTCTTCTTTGGTGGCTGTCAAGATAGTCTTGACGGCGCTATCGTTGTCAGGTTATCCTTGACAACTCTGAAGGAGGATAACCTCATGACCAAGACAAAACGAAAAGTGCCGCTCTATTGTTCATTCTGTCGCAAAGACGAGCATACTGTAGAAAAGCTGATTGGTGGTCCTGGGGTGTATATTTGCGATGCCTGCGTGGACATCTGTAACAAGATCCTAACCGGAAAGTCCGTGCCGTCGTTTCCTGGATGGGAGACGTTAAGCGATGACGATCTGCTCGATACGCTCCGTCCGGCCGCAGTGGCGTTGGATAATGTCGAGAGTACGTTGAGGCAACACGTCACACAGTTGCGAGGACGTGGCGTGACGTGGATACGGATCGGTGAGGCGCTGGGCGTCTCACGACAAGCGGCCTGGGAGCGATTTTCCGGGGAGGAGTAGCACCGTAGTTTCTTCGACCACTGCGAATCTGCTACACCACCTACAGACGGCACGATACGTAGGCGCGTTTCTCCTGCGTTTTCGGAGAAGGGCCGCCAGAAAAAAGGGGGAGAGTATGCGGTGGCCGGTTCGCTATCACATCATTGGCTTGCTGTTCTGCAGCACGGTGGTCAATTACATCGATCGGGTCAACATCTCGGTCGCCGCGCCCGTCATCATGAAAGAGACCGGCTGGGATAAGGCACAGTTTGGCTTAGTGTTTTCCGCCTTTCTAGTTGGCTACGCGCTGTTACAAATTCCCGGCGGTATGATCGCCGATCGTTGGGGCGGACGCAAGGTCTTGGCGATCGCGTTCTGTGGCTTCTCCTTGTTCACGGCGCTGACCCCGCTTGGTGAGTCGACCTTTGTACTGCTCATGCTGATGCGGTTTTTCGTGGGTGCATTCGAATCGGTCACCATACCGGCCCTCACCTCACTCAATTCGCGGTGGATTCCGCGGGCTGAATTTGCCCGCGCGCAGACTCTGAGCCTCTCGGGTCTCACCATCGGACAAATGATCGCCTATCCGCTCACCACCTGGATCATTTTGCATTGGTCGTGGCAGGTCGTGTTCTATGTGAATGCGGTGTTAGGTTTTATCTGGGCGTTCGCGTGGCTGCGCTATGCCACCGACACACCTGAGACCCATCCCCACATCAGCGCAGAAGAACGTGAGTACATTACCTCACAGCTCCCGCCGAAACCTGCTACTCCACTTCCTGTCCGTGCGGTGTTCACCAGTCCGTCTTTGCTGATGGTCTCTCTGAGTTACATGTGTTTCGCCTACATGGGATGGATGTTTCTCTTCTGGTTCCCTGACTACCTGGTAGAAGGACGGGGCTTTTCGATGACCAGGATGGGAATCATGGGAGTCATCGTCCAAGCCGCCGGCTTTGTTGGTATTCTGACTGGTGGGGCGATCTCCGATCGGCTGCTGCGCACGGGCTGGAGTCCTCAGTTCGCTCGTGTACGCTTCCCTGGGATCGGCGTGACTTTGTCGTTGCCATTTCTGATTGCCGCAACGCAGGTGGAGTCCTCGACACTGTGTGTGATACTGCTGATTGGGTTCTTCTTCATGTTTGCCACTGCGATCTCCGGATTTACAACCGTGGCCTTAGAGTTTAATCCCAGCTTCGCTGGATCAATCTTCGGCATGATTAGCATGTTGGGAAGTTTCGCCGGTATTCTTGGTCCGATGACGGCAGGCTACATGCTGAAGCAAAGTGAGGGCAATTGGGCGATCCCGTTCCTTGCCGCAGCAGGAGTCGGAGCGGTATGCGCAGCCATTCTCTTTGTTGTCCAGATTCGCCCGATTGTGGTGGATTCTTTTCTTCCGGCTAGGGGCACGCTCCGTGAGCAGCCACATTAAGAAGCGGTTGAAAGCCTACCATTCGTTCCCTCAACGACTAGAGCAGATTGCAATTGCATTTATCCTAATTCCCAACATTCGACCCTCAGCCTAGCCCTCTCCCTGGCAGGGAGAGGGAAGATCGAGCGCAGCGAGAACGGGTGGGGGTAATGCGCAGGATAAAGCCAACTGAAAATCGCTATAGAGAATTCAGTCGAGAGCGTTCTCTTTCCTTATCTTGGCAGTTGCAAGGTAAACGTACTGCCTTCGCCCTCTACACTCGACAAAAGAACAGCACCATCGTGTGCAAGCATAATCTTTTTCGTCAGACTCAGTCCCAGTCTATACCCACCAGTATCCCTCCCACGCGATTTGTCCACGCGGTAAAACGGTTCGAACACATGGGCTTGATCTTCAGGCGTAATACCTGGCCCGTGATCACTAACAGAGACACTGACATGAGCGGCATCATGGAACACGCGAATTTCCACTGGTGGGCCGATAGGAGGTGTATACTTCAGCGCATTATCGACCACGTTACGCAACGCAATGCGTACGCGGTCAGCATCGATTTCCAGCAAAAGCGTGTCTGGAGCAGCGACGAGTTGTACCGCCGGTTGTCGGCCCTGATACGCGCTCACTACCTCTTGTACAAGCCTCACCAGATCAATTTCAGTTTTGCTTAATGCTCCATAGCTGCTGGACAGACGTTCTGTCTCCAACAACTCCGTCACCATCGTCTCTAACTCACGGGTGTCGCGTTGGAGCTGTTCACGAATGGATTGATCCGACACAAACTCCAGCGCTACTTTCATGCGTGTCAGTGGCGAGCGCAGTTCATGACTAACATCGAGCAATAACTGTTGCCGGGCTTGCAGCATCTGCCGGACTTGCGTGATCATGTGATTGAATGAAGTGGTTAACCGACCCAGTTCGTCAACCGTTCGCGCCGGGACCTCATAGGCAAAGTTGCCGCGCGCAATCTCCTGTACGCCGGTATTCAGCCAATGCAGAGGACGAAAGAGCCAACGGACAACCAGGTAACTGCCTGCGAGAATCAAACCAATCACCGTGATGAGCCACAACAATACCCGACGAGGGCCGCGGCGAAACGGCTCACGCGGAAAGAGAAACGTATACTGCACATGCTGTCGGTCCAGAGTAGCGAAAAAGTGTTCACGATACCGACCGAAGCGCCGAGGCTGTGACTGGGGAAAAACCTCTCTCAGCTCATTGGCTGAGGGGACTGACGGCATCGTGGACCATTCTCCATCTGTCGTGCGCACCCGAATGTGTATACCCAACTCTTGCGCCAACAATTGGGCTTTCTCGTGTTGTGGCGGGTTTCCCAGTTCGTCTGCCAAATAGTCGACATACCTTTGCAGATGTTTGCCCAGTGGCGTCTCAGCAAATTCTGAACGATCGAACGTCAAATGGAAAATAGCCCCAACGGTGAGCATTAACACTACCGTCGTGCCGGTGTAGACAAGCACCAACTTGAGGAACAACGAGCGTCGGAGAAAGACGAGGCGCTTCTGGAGGGTAGTGAAAAAGGCGCTGGATTTCACTTGTCTTTCTCAGTGGTATTGGGAGATTTCTTTTTTCCCTGCGGAGCACGAGCGCTCTCGTGGCGCGCGGTCACTGGGGTTGGTAAGAACAAATAGCCAGTGCCCCAGACGGTTTTGATGTAGCGTGGGTGTTTAGGATCGTCCTGGAGCTTTTGCCGTAAGCGGCTGACGGCGACATCGATCGAGCGGTTGTAGGCTTCCCAGTCGATGCCGCGGAGCTTATCCATAATTTCCTCTCTGCCAAGCACCGTCCCAGGACGGTGCAGAAAGAGGGTCAGGACCTCAAACTCAGAGGTGGTGAGATCAAGCTCGGTCTCATGCAACCACACCCGCCGCCCACGGAGGTCAATCGTCAAATCCTCGGCTTGGAGGTGTTCCACAGGCGACACAGGAGTCGGTACTGTTCCTGCACGCCTCAGCAGCGACTGCACCCGGGCGACCAATTCGCGCGGCTCAAATGGCTTTGCCAGATAGTCATCGGCACCAAGTTCGAGTCCAGCCACACGGTCGGCGAGTTCACCCCGTGCCGTCAGCATAATGATCGGCACGTTGCTTTCGCTGCGGATCTCTCGACACATGCTGAAGCCATCGCGATCCGGCAACATGATATCGAGAATAATCAATGCCGGCGCATGGGTGCGTAAGAGCTTCAACCCCTCATCCGGGCGTGCCGCGGTTAACACTTGTAGACCGAACTGCTGCAGATAGGTCTTGAGCAGTTCGGTCAAGCTGCGATCATCATCGATGATGAGGATGGTTGACATGTGTAACCGCGATCACCGGGGATTAGGTCATTTACTCTGACTCATCATGATGATGCTGCATCCGCTCTCTCATCCGTTCAAGATGGTCAATGACCTTAGTTTTCTGTTCAGGAGTCAACGTCGCGTGCAGTTCAGCGACTCTCGCGACGATCTGAGGGGCGACCTGACTCAGCGCGGCTTGTCGCTGCTCGAAGAGTTGCAGCACTTTCGTTTGATCAAGCTGGTTACTCTCGATCTGGGCTACGATCTCATCGAACAGCTGAGTTCGCTCATTGCGGAACTCCTGCCGCGCCTGTTTGATCGCTTGATGAATAGCTTCGAGCTTGACCTTTTGCTGCTCATCAAGATTGAGCCGCTTGGCAACCCACTCAACTCCATGACGTCCATGTCCTCTATGCGCGTATGCTCCCCAAGACAAAGCCCCAATGACCGTTGCCACTCCAGCAATGATGACCAAAAGCTTCCGTTTCATAACAACCTCCTCTGGTATGAGAACTTTCACCAACGAATATAGGTGTTCCCACACCGCAAGTCTTCTCAACTTGGTAACGGATTGTAACAATGTGTAACAAAGAAAGGCTAATGAGTTTTGACAATCAACTTCGGTAATACGCGGCTGACAAAATCCCCCCTAGCCCCCCTTTACAAAGGGGGGAATTGGAACGGCCCCCTTTGATAAAGGGGGCCGCGCAGAGCGCGGGGGATTTCTGCGGCGAGATGGGTAATAGGCGGCATTACCGATTTTGCCCGTCAAAGTTCATTAGGCTTGAGGTTGGAGGAGAAAAAGGAAGGCAAACTAATGTGCCGGTTCTCGAACGTCTTCAGCGATGACCCCATCGACCAAGCGAATCTTCCGATCACAACGTTCAGCCAGGCGTGGGTCATGAGTGACGATCAAAAATGCCGTACCGCGTTCCTGATTGAAGCGACGTAACAGTGCGAAGATGTCATCTGCGGTTTGGGTATCGAGATTGCCCGTCGGTTCGTCAGCCAGCACGATCTTGGGCGTCAAGATCAACGAGCGGGCAATCGCCACGCGTTGCTGCATACCGCCGGAAAGGGCAGTTGGTTTCTTGTTGACCGCATGGGCGAGCCCGACAGCTTCTAACAACTGGAGAGCTTCGGTGCGGCAGGTTGACGTGTAGTCGCGGTCTCGCATCAAGGCAGGCATTAAGACGTTCTCTAGCGCGGTGAACGCGGGCAAGAGATGATGAAACTGAAAAACAAAGCCTAACGTTGATAATCGAGCCCGCGTACGTTCGTCTTCACTGGCTTGACCAACTTCCTGACCGTTCAAGCGATACGATCCGCTACTGGCAGGCTCCAACAAACCGAGAATGTTGAGGAGGGTACTTTTGCCCGAGCCCGACGGACCAATCAGTGCCGTGAACTCGCCTTTATTTACCGTGAAGCTCACACCGTGTAACACTTCCTGTGCGATTGGTGTGCCCTCGTTATAGGTCTTACGAACATCATCAAGCGCGATAATGGGCGTTGACATACAGAGTTCCTGTGATTTACACCCGTATTGCTTTCGCAGGGTCGAGACCCGCGGCGCGACGCGCAGGTACCGTAGCCGCAAGTAAACCAAAGACTAATGCAACCAATGCGGCACTGGCATACAACTCTGGTGAAAACTGGACCTGAAATAACGTCGAACCATCAGCCGCGCGTAACACACGACTACCGAGTGCCATCAATCCAGTGCCAACGACGCAACCAACAATGGCTCCGATGACTCCAATAACCGCACCCTGAATCAGAAACACGCGTAGAATATCTCCACGCGACGCACCAATGGCGCGGAGAATGCCGATCTCTTTCTGCTTCTGGACAACCGACACAACCAGTACGCTGGTGATGCCGATCGCGACAATGACCGCAACGAACGTTCGCACGATCCGTGTCATGATGGTTTGGTTTGCCAGAGCGGTGTACAACTCACGATTGGTTTGTTCCCAGCTCTCGACTTTTTGATCGGTGCGCTGCCGCAACGTAGAGGCTATCTTTTCCGCAGTAAAGACATCTTTTACTGCGATATCGAGACTCGATGCCCCACCCGCAAGATCAAGGATCGCCTGGCCGGTGCGCAAGTTAACATAGACAAGGCGACGATTGGCATCGCGATTGCCGATGTCGTAAATCCCGCGAATGTTGAAGGCGCTACCAGTACTACGGGCAGTCTTGAGATACACTTTATCGCCGACGCCGACCCCAAGGTCTTTCGCCAGCTCGATGCCAATAATCGCGTCATCAGGGTTGAGATCAAGACTCCCCGTAACAATCTTCTCGTCCAACTTGGTCACCTGAACATAGGGTTCCGGGTCGATGCCGTATATCGTGATTGACTTATCCACTTCCCCGCGCAAGACGAATCCGGGACCTGAAACTGTCGGGGTAAGGGCAACAACTTCTGGCAGTGTCGCAAGCTCAGCGGCGAGATACTGCCACTGATCAATCGAACGCAGGCGTTGTGCCCGCGCTTGGGTCGTGGCAAGAACGACTGGCCTGTAGCCGTTGTAGAATTGTGGAGAATTCACTTCGTCAGGGGGGCGAATCACTATATGTGACTGGGTTCCTAAGGTGCGGTCAACCAGGTCGGCTTGGACACCGGTGATGACGCCGGTAATAAAGATGATGAGGCTGACACCAATGCTTGTACCGCCAATGATCAAGGCCGTTTGCATACGGCCCTCGCGGAGGAACCGTAAGGCTAAGGTACGCTCGAATTTCATCATGAGAGCACCTCACTTCGTGTGTTGGCAATAAGGCGAGGACGAACACGTGTACCTGGGGTGACCACCGCGTTGAGGACAACGTGCTCGCCAGCTTGTACACCGCGAAGGATCTCAATGTGTCCGTCGGCTTGCATGCCAGTCGTGACTGATTGGCTCACGACTCTCCCTTCCTGGACAATGAGCAGGGTAGGCGTGCCACTCGTGACTCCACGTACCGCTTCAAGCGGAACCACGAACGCATGTTCTTTGTGGGCAGCACGGACTTCGACGGTGAGGGTCATATCCGCCCGCAAATGTGCAGGAGGTTCAGGAATACGAAACCGTGCTTCAACAGTGCCACGTTCGGGATCGACACTTGGGGCCAGGTAGTACAGTTCCGCGGAGAATTTACTGCCAGGAAACGCATCGGCTGACGCGAGTGCTGTCTCGCCGACCTTGAGAAACGGGAGGTTCTTTTCGTCGATCTGCGCGGTAATGCGCGTCTCACCGGCAGTGGCAAGGGCGAGGAGTTTTTTCCCTGGTTGCACGATGTCGCCTGGTTCAACGTCACGCGTGAGGACGGTACTGGCGGCACTCGCGCGCAGTTGGGTCTGGGCTAGCTTGGCTGCAGCGAGTTCACGAGCAGCCATCGCTTCGGATAATCGTGCCTGGGCTTCACGGGTTTGTGCACCAGACTGGCGTTGCGCTTTCACTTGGGTCTGGGCCGCTTCATGCTGACTTTTGGCGACTCGATAGGCACGTTCAACTTCATCGAAACGAGCGCGGCTCAACACTCCCTCTGCTAAGAGATCTTGATAGCGACGTATTTCCCGCTCCGACCAGTCAAGCGTTGCCTGGGCTTGCGCGAGGGTTTCATTTGCCGTAGCAAGCCCTACTTCTGAAACGGTAGCGACCCGTACACGGGCTTGTTGTTCGTTGGCTTCAGCTTGTCGTAGTGCCGCTATCAATTCGTAATTTTCTAGCTCAATCAACACTTGGCCAGCCTCGACACGGTCGCCTTCTTCCACGAGTACCCGTGCCACGCGGCCGGTGATCACCGAGCCAATATCTACGCGAGCGGGACTCATAACTCGACCGGTGGCGATGACCGTTTGGATAAGTGGCTGTGCCTGCACTGAAATAACCTCAACAGTAACACCGCGCACTTGTCGCATGCCGATCAACACTCCGACCACACTGAAGATTACCAGAAGGAACAATAACTTTTTGTGTTGGATCAAGAAACGAGGCATACTTTCCCTCACTTTCCTGTGCTCAGTCCCCGAATCGCCATATCGACGCGTTGGGCGATAGCGGCGTCACTCAGCACATCGTTATTGAGGCGTTCGATCATTGCTGCAGGAAGTCCACCCTGACTGGTGAACATAGTCGCCAAGATGTTGGGCATAGCGATCCCACTAGCAAGGAAGGTGATTGCTTGGAGAGGAGGCATCTTTCGCAGCAGCCCTGCTTGCTGGCCCGCGACGACGAGTTGAGCCAGCACTGCCAGATGCAACGGGAAATGACGGCGAAAGAATTCTACCGCAGTGGGGTCGTCGCTCATGGCATCTGCCATCAAGCGACGCATCAATTGGCGATTATCACGGGCAAAGTGACCGAGGACGGTCAAAGCAGCGCGGAGATGCTCCACTGGCGGACGGTCAGCATGAGCCTGAAATGTGAGCGTTGCGAACATCTCCTGATACACCTCGTGTAACACGTGCGCCAAAAACTCCTCGCGCTTCTTAAAGTGGTAATGAAACATGCCAAGGTTCACCCCGGCTCGGTCGGTGAGCTGACGGATCGAAAAACCTCGACAACCAGTTTCCGGTAACAACTCACGCGCGGTAGCAATCAGCACTTGATCGATATTCCTGCTCGGTCGCGTCATGTTTTTATTTATACGAATGTATAATTATACAATCAAGTAGTTTTTACTCGGTTGACAAGAAAATGTATTCGACAGCAAAAATTGATGCCGTAGCCGAAACAAGGAGGGCAATCGTGAAATTTGGTGTCTTATATGATTTTCGCAATCCTTCCCGCAGTGAATGGTTCCAGCCGTGGCCAGAGTTGTACTCCAGCGCGTTTGAGCACATGCAGGAGATGGAACAGGTGGGTTTTGACTCGCTTAGCCTCTGCGAACAACATGGCGATCCCGAAGGCTACAACTCCGGTATCGCAGTCACCATGACTGCGGCGGCGACTCGCACTCGTGATGCTGCCCGACTCGATCGACCATATACCCAACAGTTGGGCCAAGCCATACGAAATTGCCTCGAAACACGAAGCTGCGTAACGAGATTAAGTCTGCGCGATCGCTTGAGGGAATCCGTCGTTGCTCTTCGGTGTGAAGTAACGGTCCGTTCAAGCCACGCGTGACCGTGAGACAGCAATAGAAGGCAAAGCCACGGTCCAGAAGTCAGAAGCAACGAGATACACTGACCAGCCGAGGACACTAAAGATCGCAGCCCCCAACAGCGTCGGACGATAACCGAGACGGTCAGCTACGTAACCAGAGGGAAATTCCAACGCTGCTACCACGACGCCAAAGACCGCTTGTAGGATCATGAGCTCGGTCATTGGTAAGCCGAACTGATCTTTCCACAGCAACGTAATGATGGCGAAGGGAAACAACGCCATCACCAAGCCGTGGTAGGCACAGAGGAGCAATGGATTGTGTGTGAGGCTGCGGGTGTACATGGAAAAATCAAGGGAAGGGAGTCGTTGCTGTTCTCAATGGCCGGCAAATGCAACAAGGCTATCTGCCAAACGTCCCATCTGGATAGTAGCGTGCGCTGTGCGCACGGAGAGCGGTCCAGGCAAGGACATCGTGCGCACAGCGCGCGCTACAGGCTATAGCGGTTCTGCGTAGGATGGGCACTGCTCACCGATCCGACGGTCGCATGCTCATAGCTCAACCACCAAATGTCCCGTCTGGATAGTCGGCGAAACAGGCGACACCTTCGGGTAACGTCAGCCACGGCTGGCCTGCTGAACACCAGACACTAAAGGTCGGCTTGATGATGCTCTTGTCGTCCAAGGTGCCACCCATCATTGAGCGAATGTCGGGATAGCGATCGAGTGTGATCGATACTGCCGAGCCACACGTCGGGCAGAAGTGTCGTTGCAACCGGTTGGTGCCATCAACTGCGGCTTCGTAGACTGCTAATGGCCCTTCAATAGTCACGGCGTGTTTGGGAAAGATCACACCAATGAGAAATGCCGACCCCGACTGTCGCTGGCAACGTTCGCACTGACAAAGCCCAATGGTCGTGGGTTCACCTTCGTAACGATAGCGCACCGCTCCACACAGACATCCCCCTGTTCCGCTATTTGCTGTTGATCGCGTCATTGAGTGTTCTCCTTCTACTAAATCGAAACCCAGAACATTCGTAGAGTTTCCGCTTTGGTCTCTGCGGATCTGTCATTCTGAGCAACGCGAAGAATCTCTTTGCGAGACCCTTCGCTCCGCTCAGGGTGACATCGCCGCTGTGCTAATCTCTTGTGGCCTGATTTAGCGTAGAGACGCCCTGCCGGGGGTGTCTCTACAAGGACATCTACATCCCCTCTTTCCTGATCTGGCTCGATAGCATACGACAAAGAGCAATCACTACGCGAGAGGCCTCAGCAAGAAGGAGGGAAACTCAATGGAAGTACATGGCTCATGTGATCCGCAATTTCAGCAGGTGCGGAACGAATTTGAACGCAATTTCCGCGAACGTGGCGAAGTCGGCGCATCAGTATGTGTGACGGTACGTGGGCGCACCGTGGTCGATCTGTGGGGCGGCTTTGCTCGTCCTGATACACAAACGCCGTGGAATGCAGATACCGTCAGTATCGTTTTTTCCTCGACCAAAGGTGCAACGGCCTTGTGTGCTCACATATTAGCCTCACGTGGGAAACTCGACCTCGATGCACCGGTGGCGACCTACTGGCCAGAGTTTGGCCAGGCCGGCAAAGGGCAAATCCCGGTGAAGATGCTGCTGAATCATCAGGCTGGTTTACCGGCGGTGCGTGCACAACTCCCCCAGGGGGCGTATGCGAATTGGGATTTAATGGGAAATGCGCTGGCGAAAGAAGAGCCGTTCTGGGAACCAGGTACCCGCAATGGCTATCATGCTCTCACTATCGGTTGGTTAGTTGGAGAGGTCGTTCGTCGCGTGTCAGGCAAATCCCTTGGCACCTTCTTCCGCGATGAAGTGGCCAAACCGCTGGGATTGGATTTCTGGATTGGCCTGCCGGAAGATAAAGAGCCGCGGGTCGCGCCAATGATCGCCGCGGCACCAGATCAGAACAGCCTGTTGTATAAAGAGTTGGTAACGCAGGGCTCCTTAGCCTCACTTGCGATCCTCAACTCCGGTGGCTACATGGGCGCCAAGCCGGAATACGACACGCGCGCTGCCCATGCGGCGGAAATTGGCGGTGCTGGCGGTATTACCAACGCCCGCGGTTTAGCCGGGATGTATGCCCCACTTGCCTGTGGTGGCACCCTCAACGGAGTACAACTTGTGGACTCTGATACGCTGGCCCGTATGGGGGCAGTGGCTTCCGCAACCGGAAGAGATGCCGTGCTTGTGATGCCGTCACGTTTCGCTTTGGGTTTTATGAAATCGATGGATAATCGTCATGCACCCGCTGGTGTGCGTGAGAGTGCCATCACCAGTGAAGAAGCTTTTGGGCATGTTGGTGCAGGCGGATCGTTTGGTTTTGCTGATCCGAAGGCCGAGATGTCTTTTGGTTACACGATGAATCGCATGGGAGCCGGGACATTGCTGACCGATCGCGGTCAGAGTCTCGTTGATGCGACATACCGCTCGTTAGGCTATCAGTCGAATGCCTCCGGAGTCTGGCGATAAGAGCAAATAAGGCAACTGCGTGCCGTACCAGAAGCGTATTGATCCCTGGGGACGACGGCACGCAGGTCCTGCGCATGGATGGTGGCGGCCGATCATGCGTCTTGGCAGGTGGACCAATCCCTGTATACGCTGACAAGCACAGTGACCATTAAATGGGCACGGAAAGGAATCTCAATGCTTGTCGTGGTCGAATTTCTTGCAGTGCTGAGTTGTACGTTGTTTACCGGTGCGGCGATTTACATCAATCTCGTCGAGCATCCCGCGCGTCTGAGTTGTGAGACAACGGCGGCGGCGCTGCAGTGGGCTCCCAGCTATAAGCGCGCGACGGTGATGCAAGCCTCGTTGGCGATCATTGGTTTTGTCAGTGGGGTTTCGGCGTGGCTGTTTGGCGCTGGCGGTATGTGGCTGGTCGGCGCCATTCTCCTCGGCGCAGTGGTTCCCTTTACCTTCATCGTGATCATGCCCACGAATCATACCTTGCTTGAGCCTGGACGAGATCTTTCGTCTCCTGAGACGCGAGCCTTACTTGAGAAGTGGGGCCAACTTCATGCAGTTCGGAGTGTACTCAGTCTGCTCGCGTCGTTGGTCTTCATCTGGTTACTGGTTGTGACTTGAACCAAGAGGTACGAGAGTGGCGGCTCTTGGAATCGCCGCTATCTTCCGCTGTCGTTTGCGACGCCGATTACTGAAGGATTTTTTGTAGAGTTCTTGAATGTCAGCCGTCAAAATCTCTCGTCGGGTTGCTTTCTGCGCTGCCAAGCCAAATCGTGGTTCGTACCCGAGGATTGTGAGTAAGTCGGTCGTCAGACTCTCAAAGATCTCAATTTGCCGCGATGACAGGTTTCTCTCCCAACTGTTCACGCGAGTAGGATTGGGTCTATGGCCAGTCAGTGAGTGTTGATTGGCAGTGTAGGGAGGCACCTGAAATCCCCGTACTTCGCTCATGATCGGGTCGAAGGGAATGGCCAGCGCCGTACACACACTCTGTAGCGTATGGTGTGGGTCGCGTACCAGGTCTTCGTAGCGCACTCTAATGACCTGCCTTGGCCACCGTATTTCCGCCGCGAAACCGTACGCCAGGCATTCTGCCCAAAATCGTGCAGCGTTTTCGATCGTATTCGGTCCCCAGTCCAGTGGCAGGACAGATGCCTCGACCGCACGACCATCGCGAACGATATGCAACATCTTGGCGTCGGGGAAACACTGGAATAGCGTTCTAGCATAGCGAATGTTCTTCGGTGTATGGTCGACCCAGAACCGTGGCGTCGGTTTGTTGACTTTTTTGCCGTAAAGCTGCACCAACCATTCCATCAGCTCACGACAGGTCATTGGCTGTTGCGGGAGCATGGGCTCATCAAGCCCGAGTTCCCAGATCCGAAAGCTGGATCGTTGGCCTACGGCGCGGAGGAGAGCGGACGCATCCACGGCATCTTCGTGATCAGCGGCTGCAAGCCGACAGATATCGAACTTGAATTGCATCTCAGGAACGCAGAGATACTCACGATGACTTCCCAACATCGCGCCGAGAAGTGTCGTGCCACTCCGTTCACAACCGCCGATAAAAAGAGGATGCATGGTATGATACGCGTCGTGCTGCTTACGTTTTGTCGGTTGAAACCGTAGAAGAGTTTGGTTATGACAACTGCTCAACCGTCGTCAATTGTGGATGAGAACCATACATGAAGCCAACAGTCTTTGTACATACCAACCATAAGCAGCTTGTCGGTGCGCTCGTCTCGGCGTACTCGTTGCGACGAAACTCTCGGCACCCAGACGCCTTCGACATACGTATTCTTGAGCATCAGGCATATCCGTTTTTTCACGCTCGTGAGGGGCAGGCATTTCTGCATAGTGGGAAGCGTCGACTGTGGAGGAACGATGATCTTCAATCCTTTACGCCGCTGCGGTTCATGCCACCGGAGCTGATGGGGTATCAGGGACGAGCTGTCGTCATTGATCCTGATGTCTTTGCTGTTGGTGATATCTGGGAGCTGTTGTCGCAGGATATGCAGGGGCGTGCTCTCATGTGTGTCGCACGCCCTGGCCACAATGGACAATCGAGCTACCTGGCGTCGAGCGTGATGCTGCTTGACTGTGCTCAACTCACCGATTGGCGCTGTGAAGCGCAATTTGCTGAATTGTTCACCTTGACGCGTGACTATACTGAATGGATGGCACTGCACCATGAACCCCCAGAACGGATCGGCTTACTAGATCTGGTTTGGAACCATTTTGACACGCTGACTGCAGAAACAAAACTCCTTCACAATACCAAACGACAAACGCAACCATGGAAGACTGGACTTCCACGTGACTATACCGTGCGCGGGAAGGGGTGGCGCTCGCAGTTCAAAACCCGGATGAAACACGTACAAGGGTGGCTGCTGGGGCGCAGTCCAACGCAAGCCTGTTACACTCCCCATCCCGATCGGCGACAAGAAGCGTTCTTTTTTACGCTGCTGCGAGAATGTCTTGCCCAGGGGGTCGTTACCGAATCCCTCATCCGGGTGGAGATGCAACAGAACCACCTTCGTCATGATACCTTCGCTGTGCTTGAGCGCACTGCTCTTATGCCAGCAGTATAGCGCGGTTAGGTGCGGCTCAATCAGTTTGATTACGTGTCTCTTACACTTCTTCTTCGACGCGTTGTACTGGCTTTTCGGCAAAGCCGAGCAACGCTTTTATCTTGAGGGCAACTTCATCGATTTCGCGTGGTATGACTGACTGCTGAGACGGAAGTGGCGTGCCGAAGACACTCGCGCGTCCACCACGGATCAACGCGTGGTGCAGCTCAGCTAAGTCTCGCCGTGGTCGCACGATACCGCTGGCAATCAGCCACTGACAAAAATAGCTCACCATGCCTGACAGCGCAGAGTGATTGTCCGACAGCGGCTTCGCATGCGCTGCAACAGTGCTTTTGATCCACGCTTTGCAACGCTTGCGCCAGTTCTGCGCTTGTTTTCGTTCGGGAAGCGGATAGATGAAGAACGGCTTCCCTGTCGCAGCGGCTTCAGCCAGCATCGATTCGCTTTCGCCGGTGACCACTAAGATGTCAGCAAGAGCGAGAAACGCGAGATAGGGATTGTCCTGGGGCGCCCCTGGCTGCCATTCATAGAGGTACACCGCATCACCCAATGCGGCTCTGAGCGCGGCGGTTGCTTCTGTGGTCGTACGACGGCTAGTCGTAACGAACAGTGATCCACCCATTGTGTTCCCCAGGGTGTGGAGATCGGTGCCAAGCTGCTGTGCAATTGTTGCGTTGAATTGGTGACGATTTGTTGCCCCACCGACCAAGGCCATGATGCGAGGATGTGGTGCCTCAGCTACTAAGGCCTGCCAGTGCTGGGCTGCTTGTTGCAGTTGTTCGGCAGAGATTCGCGTCAATGGTGCAATTGTCTCAAGCCGTTGTGGGTGAGGCGTTTGGTGAAAATAGCTGCACGAAATCACCACATCAAACAATCCTGCGACGTGTCCACCCTTACGTCCGAGTTGCACCAACCGAGTAGCGCCTCGGCTTTGCCGTTGTATCCACCGGGCCACTTGGGCAGGCCGCCATCCCGCCGCAATTATGATGTGTGGCCAGGGCGGCGTCAGTGGAGCTGACCGGGTGTGATCTACTCCGAAACGCGTTGCCGCATACGGCCCAAGGAAGAACTTCAAGACAGCGGCAGTCTCGGTGAAGTGTAATTCTTTAATGGTAAATGGCCAGCCGAGAGCATGGGCGAGCCCAAGAGGCTGCGTTGTGTTCCCTGGTCGATCGTCAACTAAGACCCACACTGTTGGGGCAGAGGTTGAAACAATATCCGTTTTCACCACTGTCTGTGCTCACTGATTGGAGAGTAACTTCGTCTTCGTGAATTCGCTCACCTTTTGTTTTATCAAACAGCGCATGGTCTACGCAAGAACAGCGCTACGCGCTAAGCGCCTGCGGGGAATGCTCGACAGTTATGAGGTTACCATTTTCCAGTCGGTAGACCAGATCAGCGACCTGCAAAAGTGCTGGTTGATGAGAGATCACCAGAATTGTCATCGTTCCACGCAGCTTGCGAACCGTTTCACAAATTGCGGCTTCACTCGCTGGATCGAGTGCAGCCGTGGCCTCGTCGAGGATCAGTAGTTGTGGCTTGTGGATGAGCGCGCGGGCGATGGCGATCCGCTGTCGCTGCCCGCCAGAAAAACGCGCTCCGCGTTCACCGACGGGAGTATGCATACCCTCGGGTAAGGGGGCAATAAAATCCCAGGCCTCGGCAGCACGCAGTGCTGCTTCGACTCCGTCTTCAGTCAGGGTGCGGTCTCCTAATGTGACGTTAGTGAAAATACTCTCATGTAACAGGAACGTTTCTTGTGGCATGTATCCAACCGCTTGTCGCCAGGCACGCAGGTCAACTGTCCGTAACGGCATGTCGTCCAAGAAGACCTCCCCAGATTGTGGGCGGATAAGTCCAACGATGACATCTGCGATCGAGGTTTTTCCTGCCCCTGAGGGACCAATGATGGCTGTGATCTGCCCAACGGGAATCTGCAGAGACGCGCTACGTAACACCACATGATTGCCATACGACAAGGTAACATCTTGCAGCGAGATTTCTCGACACAAACTCGGAGAGGTACCCGGAGGAAGATCCTCTCGTTCTGCTTCGGCACGAGCGATAGTCTCGCGCAGTGACCAAAATGCGCTGTCACCCGCGACCATTTGTTGATACTGCTTTTGTACCTTGTTAATGCTGCTGAGGGTGCGCCCGAAGAGCAATGCCATCATGATGAGACTGTTCAATGGCAGAGCCCAAAAGGTGAGGGCGATGTACAATCCCCCTGCCAGCGCTGAGACGACCAGCGGTTCTTGTAAGGCTTTGACGGCTTCTTTACTGACGACATCACGTTGCAGAGCACGGTTGAGCTGGCGCGTTTCCTTTTCGAGCAGGTGCCCGATGAGGTCTGCCCGTGCCATTGCCTTCAACGGCTTGACCGCGAAGAGCACATCTGTGAGGCGAGCCAAAAGCGCCTTGAGGAGCGAAGTCTGTCGTTTCCCAGCGCGACGAGTCATACGCACAAAGCCGCCCAAACCGCCAACGATCAACAGTCCAACCAGGGCTGCACTCAGAGTGAATTGCCAGGAAACCGTCGCGGCGATGGTCAAATACAGCAACGTCTCCAGAACGAGCGCCATGATCGTGGCACCATGCAGATAGGCCTGCGAAGCACGGTTGGCTTCAGTGGCAAAGGCGTTCGAGAATCCACCGACCGGTTGCCGGAGATAATAGCTCCAACGGGCACTGAGCACGGCGCGGAGGAGCGCGAGACGTAAATCCGTGGCAACCTTCGCTACGGTATAGCCGACACGTTTCTGCGCCAGTAACATCAAGCCAGCTTTCAGGAACATCGCGGCGACGATGACGATCAAGAGGGTGCCAATCGTCAGTTCGAGGCCGAGACCACTCAAAGCATTGCCGATCATTCTGCTCAGTGGAGATGAGCCTTTGGTGAACGTTCCTTCTGCACTGCCAGGTTGTGAGGTGGCGAGGCCAAGTAATGGAAGGAGGGTAGAAAGCCCCAGTCCTTCTGCCACCGCGGCCAGCAGCAGACACCCCAAGGTAATCAAGCTCTGTTTGGGGTACATGCGGGCAAAGGTGAGTATCAGACGCATACAACAAAGAAGATAGTTGAGAATTAAAAATGAAAAATTAAAAGTCGAGGACAGTAATGGGTTCTATTCATTCTCCGGTCATCCCGCTGCTTCTACTGTTTGTCCATCGTCCGTCTGCCCATTATTCCACAACTGCACGAGGCGAGTAGTGTGATAGGCGAATGTCACAATCTGCCACACAATGATCAACGCAAAAGTTGGTAACAGAATACCGAGTAACCATCCCACCGTGAACAATGGGAGATTGATGTTGCGTCGTGAGATGAACGTTCGCATCTGGGTATCGAAGGGAGTACGAGAATAGAGCGAACGACCTGTGCGGGCAGTGATCACTCGCGTCACGATGCGATCGAGAATATAGAAAAGGGTCATCCAGATTGTCGCTTGAAAAATCGTCGAAGACGGGTCGCCGTTGCCGAGTGCCCACGCCCAGCCAAAATACCAGAGCGGTGGATGAATGAGGTCCGTCCCGTGATCAAGAATATTGCCAAACCACGACGAGCGAAAAGTGAGGCGTGCGAGCTTACCATCAACCGAATCAAGTACGCTCATCCCGTAAGAACAGAGAAAGCCCGCCAGCCAGTATGCGTGTGCATACAAGGGAACCGCGACCAGGGTAAGAAGCACGCTGATAATGGTAATGACGTTGGGATGAACACGCCACCTCGCCAATGGGCGTACCATGCGCCACACTAACGGTGGGTATACATACTTGGTAAAAAAGTCGGTCGAGCCCTTATAGTTGGACCAGAAGAGAAAATGCTCAGCTTGCGCTCGGCTCGGATCATCAGGAATACGAAAAAGATAGGCGGGAAAATCTCGCCGCAGTTTCTTGATGTATGTTGGCACCTCAGTCAATGCAACACTTCGGCAAGCGCCTTGCGGGATATTGTGCTCGGCGAGTTCGACGAGACCGGCTTCTGGGGTGTCTCCGGTCGGTGTCGTTCCTTCGAGGCGCAGAATCGCTGTTCGTGCAGCTCCTTCGCCTCCGTGAACGGCAAGTGAGCCTGATTGCTGTGCCAGGTACTGTAACAAACGCGCATCGCTTATCGCATCGGCGGCGAGTGCAAGAAGTGGTTCGCTATTTGGCTTCTGGACGGTGCGGGTGAGATGCTCGTGGAGCGATCCTTCCTTCCGGTCCCAACGTAAAGGAAGCGCGCGTGTGAGATCCGCTGGGAGCGACGGAGGAGGAGCCGAACCGGAAGGTATCAAGATACAAACGTCGGATGGAGTAATCTGCGCCTGGAGAATCGTTCGTAGCTGGCGTTCGAGCAAACTCATGCCAAATACGCGGATTTCACTTTGTGGATTCGTGGCATCAATCCAAATGCGCAAGTAACCCCCTCGATAAGGCAAAACGGACAAGGATTGCGAAAACGTATGTCCCTCGTAGTGAGGCGTCAACCCACCCTGGCCGAGAGAGCGCGGCATTGATAATACCGCGCTCATGCCACACGAGAAGACCTTCACTGTTCTCATCCTTGCCGGTCGTCGAGGGCCGACTGATCCGGTAGCCCACGCTGCAGGCTGTAGCCATAAAATCCTCGCGCCGGTTGCGGGCATTCCGATGATCGTGCGGGTGTTACGTGAAGTCCGCGTAGCTCCGCACGTCAAACGCATCGCTGTCAGTGTTGATGACCCAGCGATCCTCAATGCTCTTCCTGAAGTGCAGTCGTTAGTTGAAAGTGGTGCAATTCAGGTGCATCCCAGTGGGCCATCGCCAGCAGCGAGCGTGTTGGGTTATTTTCAATCACTTTCCCCGTCCGAACCACTGATCGTGACGACAGCGGATCATCCGCTACTGACGGCAGAAATGGTGAGCTATTTTTGTACGGCAGTAGCCGAAAGTGGTGCCGATGTTGTGGCTGGAGTGATGGCGGCGTCTGTCTTTCGTCAACAGTATCCGCACTCGAAGCGTAGCTTCATTCCACTGCGTGATGAAAGTTTCTGCGGCACCAACCTGTTTGCTCTGTGCACGCCTCAAGCCGCGTCAGCTGCGCAGTTCTGGGGACATGCCGGGCAGTTTCGTAAACGTCCCTGGCGCTTGATTAGCACCTTTGGTTTGACGAACCTCTTGTTACTTGCGCTCAAACGACTTGACCTTCAGGCTGCCATTCCCCGTGCTTCACGGGTGCTCGGTGCACGTGTTGCAGTCGTGCAGATGCCATTCGCTGAATGCGCGATTGATGTTGATAATCTTGATGACTTGGCGATGGCGACGCAGATTCTCAAGGCACGAGAAGGTCAAAGATAATGGAATCAATTCCCTGGCATTGTCATGTTTGCGAACGAGAGTTCGAAACCCGTGATGGAGGGCTCTGCCAACGGTGCCGTACGCCTGCGTGTCGGAGTTGTTTATTCCCGATAAAGGCGACCGTGCTATCAGGCGCGAGATCTGAGCCTCAATTCGTATGCAAGAAGTGCATGACCGAGGAGGAAAAGAGTGGCCTTTCTTTATGGTCGAAGCTCTTCCGTTGGTAGGTGGTATTTCCGTCGAGGCTTAACCCTATTCAGCGAAAACTTCCGTCTGTCTGCAACGTGAGTTCCTTTTTGCCGACGAAACACTGAGCCTGGTGGTTGTAAGCGCGCACGATCATACGAATGTGAAAACGAGAGCCGTTCTGTCCATTGTTGTTCCGTTCGATACGGTACAAATGATACTGAGCGCGACGTTTTGGTCGATGACCAATGGCGGAGGAGGAGCGTACACCAATCACAGGGATCGGGTGTGTTGGACCGGGAATGCTTCGCCGTACGGTTTTATGCAGATGGCCATGCAGAACCAGCTCTGCACCTGCCCTTCGCAAGACCTGACAAAAGGCAGCCGTGTCTGTTAACCGACGGCGAGCTTCAACGGCTTCATCTGGAGGATGGTGAATAAGCACGACACGACAAAGATCCGTCGTAGCGAAACGCTGTAGTAACTGTTCGAGCTCCTGTAGTTGTTGCGCACCAACGGAACCATTCGCTGCATCCCAGGCCGCCGGCGGAAAAGTTGTGTTCACTCCGATCAGTACGACTGGCTCGCGAATACGAACGGTGGGAAACGGCAAATACGCTTTCGCCGTTTGGCCTTCGACTTCGTTGACACTCCGCTCAGGCTGAGCGGAGAGGGTTGGTGTCGAAGGTTCCCACAACCCTTGATCCGACTGTAAATACGCTTCCCAATGTTTCCACGAGCGTTCGTATGACACGGGAATATACGCATCGTGATTGCCTGGGATGATAAAGACTTTTTCTGGTGTCCCTATCTTTCGTAGCCACGGTACTGCCGCAGAAAATTCTTCTTCAAGACTGATGTTGGTGATATCGCCGGTGACAACCACCGAGTCGTGGGGTTGCTGATGTAAGTCGGCGATGAGCGTCTGCAAGACTTCGGGGCGGTAGAGGTGCTGTCGTCGCAAGGTCCATGAGAGCCAACCCAGGATACGCTTGTTGAGCAACACAAGCGGATTGGTCACACGGGCTGAAGTGACATGCAGATCTGAAAGATGAGCGAGTGTATACACGTCGTGAGTCATACGAGCATCTTAGCCTATACCATGTCGTCTACCCGTATGATAATACAACCTCTGCACTGGAACGGAGAAGAACGGCACTGATGATGAAGGAAACGAAGCATGCGTGGATTGTCACAGAGTCCCAGCACGTGCATGTCCGCGTGTGGGGGATTACACCAGCAGAGCGTTTGCGACGGACCTTATGTGCCGCAGAAATTGCGAATGACCACATCAGCATCGGTCCGACTCTCGAAGCTGTTCCTGTCTCAGGTTCTTTACTTCTCTTTCGCTCCGACTACGTATTTGATGAACGACTTGTCAGAGCGTTGGTAACGTCAACTGATACGGTGCTCGTCACACCATCAACGACCAACGATAGCGAAAAAACGGTTGCTGCGCACGTGACTGCCCCTCATGTGGCAACCGCAACCGCTCTCTTGAATAGCCGATCGTTTGCGAGAGAGGACGCTGCGGAATTGCATCTCGTCCGCCCAACGGACTTGGTTCCTGCCTACACCGCAACCTTGCGTAAGACCGATCCACCGTATGTGTTTGCCGTACAACCGGAGAACCTTGCCGAGATCGAAGCACGGATTTTTGCTGCCTCATACAAAGGTATCACTGATCTGGTGACGAAGTGGGTGTGGCCACGCCCTGCACGGGTAGTGACTCGGTGGTGTGCCAATACTGGAATTACGCCTAATGCCATCACGTTCTTGAGTTGGGTGTTGGTCGTATTGGTGACGTGGTTGTTCCTGCGCGGAGACTTTGGTCTTGGCTTAATTCTCGCCTGGTTGATGACGTTTCTCGATACCGTAGATGGGAAGCTGGCGCGAGTGACGCTGACGTCGAGCCGCATTGGCCACGTGCTCGATCATGGACTCGATATTCTGCATCCGCCGTTTTGGTATCTTGCCTGGTCGATGGGGCTTCTCTTGTCTCCTGATGGTGGTGCGCTCAGTGCTGACAGCAATGTGGCTGCGTGGCTCAGACCTGCAGGATTGATTACTGTGGTTGGCTATATCGTCGGTCGGCTGATCGAAGGGCTGTTCATGCTGTTATTCAAAATGGAGATCCACTGCTGGCAGCCGATCGATGCGTTTTTTCGCACCATCACTGCACGGCGGAATCCGAACTTGCTGTTACTATCTGCAGCGACACTTGTGGGCAGGCCTGATGTGGGCTTGGTACTGGTGGCGTTATGGACCCTCTTGTCGATTGTGTTTCATACCGTGCGCGTGTTGCAGGCGCTGGCACAACGCCTGCGTGGTCAGTCCATCGCCGCAGTGTGGCAGGACACTAGTGGGTCACCCGCTTTAGCGACAGAGGCAATGGGCAAGCTGCAACGCCAACCGGAGAGTGCGGCGTGAGTGGTGGCGGTCCGCGACGAGTGGGGTCTATGCGTTCGCAGCAATTGTTGCTCTTCCTTCCGTTGCTGTATGTACTAACGGTTCCTGTCGCCAGTTTAGCCGAGAATCAACGCGGTAATCCGGCTGCCCAAGTGCTCCCTGGCGAATTCGCCTCTGAGCATTGGGAATTTACTGCACGATTCGACTCAGGTCACTTACTGTTTGTTGAATTTATCATGACCAATATCGGTCTCGGCGATCGGAATGCAGCAGTATTTGGCCATGTTGTCCCTCCGCAGGGAAAACCCCATCGCTTCACTAATGGTCGGACAGAAAAATACTGGACCCTTTCTCCAGATCGCCTGCGGATGGAAGTGGGCACGAGTCTGCTCGATATGCACTCGCCGACGTACAAGATGCAAGTGACGAAACGGAGCGTGCGCTTAGACTTACAGATGACTCCTGATGCCCGCCCGTTGTGGTCGCCGACACTTGCTCCACCAGGCTATGCCCTCGATCTCTTAGCGCTCGCCGTGCCGATTGAAGGGACCTTGTGGCTCAAAGGAATGACCGAGCCGCTTTGCGTGCGAGGAACGGTGACGGTAACGCATAGTTGGACGAATGCTGCAGGTTCTTCTCTGGTTTTGCGGCGAGTCGAAATGTTTACCCTGCAGGAGCAGCTCCCTGTGTATGGCATTGACCTCACTGCACCAAACGGAGCGCGAAAACGCTGGCTGGTGATGAAACTGCCGGGTCAACGCGAGTATGTTTCTGAGCACTTTGACCTCTCTCTCGATGGTGAGTTGAAGAGCACGCACGATCGTGGATACAGCGTCCCGAGCGCGATGCAATTGAAGAACGCCGAGCTGGCAGGGCAGATACGATTAGAGTCTCAAATTCTCCATGCCGATCCCTTTATCGATCTCCCCCGTCCGTTCCGCTATCTGGTGTCGCTGGCACTTGATCTTCGCCCGCAGAGAGTGTGGGCGCAATCACAGTTTGAGATGACGTGGCAAGCGGCATCCAGTATCGCGTCAATGCCGAAACTCGGCGACGGCATAACCGCGGTGACGTTTCTGAGTCCACTCCCTACTACGTTGTTGCAGACGAGAGCCGAGCTGTTCCAGAGGTAACGCGTGCGCATTGGCATATTGAACAACCTGCGCGCGGGTCGCAGCCAGCGCCGCGTTGCCCGTATGTTGGCGTTTCTCGCTCGTTGTCCAGAGATCCCCCATGTTGAGACGAACTCTGGTGAACATGTCCAAGACGCACTCCTGACACTGGCAAACCAAGACATTGATATTTTAGCGGTGAACGGTGGTGATGGAACGCTCCAGCGAGTGCTGACGGAAATTGTAGGGAACAAGTTGTTTGCCAAGATGCCAGCGATCGTGCCACTGCGTGGTGGACGGACAAATATGATTGCGCTGGACATCGGCAGCCAGCGGAACCCTGTCGCTGCACTCGCCACGCTGCGTGACAGCACTCGCAGTCCTGGGTCTCTCAATGGCAGAATGATTGAGCGCGCCGTACTGCGTATGGACCTTGAGCCAGATGGAGTCACGCACTATGGCATGTCGTTCAGTGTCGGTCTGTTGCCGCGTGCGATTGAACTGACCCACCGCATGTTTCCCGAAGGGCGAGCGCAAGGCGTCTTGGGTTCAGGGATCGTTGCTGGCGGGTTGGTGCTGCGGGCGGCATTTGGCACGTTGGACGGTATTTTGCAGCCTGATCGGATGGAAATCGTACTGGAAGGGAAACCGCTACCGACGAAAGAATTTATCTTGATGTTGGTGACGACGCTAGACAAGTTCTTCTTGCGGCTCTGTCCGTTCTGGGGACGTGAGAACGCCCCCATACGCTTTCTTGCTGTCGCGGCTGGAGCGGTGCGGCCACCGTTGGTGTTGCCACGGATTTTATATGGTCGCCCACCTGCCTGGATTACCCCAGAGGTCGGCTATACGAGCCACAATGTTAACCACATCGAACTGCGAGTTGATTGTGGCTTAGTTTTGGATGGGGAGATGTTCGCGCCACGGCCTGGCCGGATCGTTCGACTCTCAGCAGCACAGCAGATAAATTTTGTACGAGCATAATAACTATGGATATTGTCCCTGTGTCTCTCAAACAAATGGTGACTGAAGAATTGCTGCAGGCGGCACCGGCGGAAGTCGATGTCTTTATTGATGCGATCCGCCAACGCTTTGGCACGACAGTGGTAGCGATTCTCTTTTATGGCTCGTGTTTACGTAAACGGGCGTTAGAGAACGAGGTCGCCGACTTTTATGTCCTTGTCGATTCGTACGATGCTGCCTATCGGTCGTCACCGTTTCTGCGATCGTCGAATACGCTTCTTCCTCCCAATGTCTTTTATATGGAACGATCCCGCGGCGATGTCACACTACGAGCGAAGTATGCGGTGATCTCATACCGTGACTTTGCCCATGCTGCCTCCTCGCAGTGTCTGCACTCAATCGTGTGGGGACGGTTCTGCCAACCCGCGCGCCTGGTGTATGTCCGTGATGAGGCTGCGCAGCATGTCGTGATTGAAGCAGTGGGACAGTCGATCATGACGATGGTGGCGCGCATTGCACCGTTATTGCTAGCCTCTGAAGAAACTGAGCCGATGGCGTTGGAAGAGTTATGGCAACTAGGGTTTCGCGAAAGCTATCGCATGGAGTTACGCCCAGAACTACCGGGGACGATTCGTGCCCTCTATGAAACCATGCCGCAACGCTATCACCGTGTCGCCGATGCGGCATTCCACGACCTTGCCCGTCATGGGTGGTTGTGGGTGCGGACGGATGCTGCGCATGGGTATGTGACGATTCCCAAGTTGCAATTGTGGTACACGCGCCTCAGTTGGCACTGGCGACGGCCTTTCGCGAAGGGCATATATTTCTTACGGCTGGCCAAGTCGGCCTTCACATTTGGTGACTGGTTTCCCTACGTTCTGTGGAAAATTGGTCGCCACCGCGGTGAAAATCTTGAGGCCACCGACCGACAGCGCAAACATCCCTTTATCTTCGGCGTGCCGGTGTTGATCAAGCTTCTGCTGCGGGGGGATCTGCGGTAGAGAAGAGCTTGCGAGTGTTTTGTCGTTATCGCTTACCATTGTCATTGCGAGCGGAGCGAAGAATCTCTCTGAGCGACCCTTCGTTACACTCAGGGTGACACATGTGGGAGTGTGATTTCTTGTGATCCAAAGACGGTGTGACGTCAGTTCGTGAGAGAGGATGCTGCAGCAATTTCTGCACAGCCGCAAAAATCCCCCGTTCTTCGGTTTGGCGATAGGGAGACCCCGGGGAAAGTTGGGCTACAAGCTGACGATGGACTGCGCCAAGGCTGTGATACGGCAGTGTTGGTAAGAAGTGGTGGAGGGCGTGATAGCGGAGGCCAACTGGTGCGGCAAGAGCAGTGAGCCACGGTAGTCCGGTCAGATTGATCGAGTCTAGCAGTTGTTCTACGGTCGTGAGTTGTCGACCGTCGTTCTGATACCGATGTGCTGCCAACGTGCGCACTTGGTTAACGATGGCAACTCCCGCGCCGATGATATACCAGTGGCATAGCCAGCTCAGGGGTAATGCGCCGTACAGAAAAGCAAAGAGTGCACTCCAGAACGCGAGGGTCGTCGCGAGTTCTAGGGTATAGCAGCGAAGATGGTCATCTCTCTGAGGAAGTGGGCGCATATAGTGTGGGTTGATGACCAACGATGAGGCTCGGGTGAGCAGGAAACGACGAAGTGGTGGCAATAAGAGGGACGGTCCCCCGAAGACTCCCCAACGCAGTGCGAGCAGTGCCGGAACGAAAATCATACCGGCAACAAACCGGAAAATATGGAACTGGCTCCACTGTGCAATCGGAGCGTATTCAGGGTCGTGTGCGGTTGCAAACGTTGCCTGGCGATGATGATCGCCGTGGGAGTCATACATCACACTCGGTAGCAAAAACGGAACTCCGACCAACAGATTCCAGGCGAGTTCGAATCCTGGTATTGAACCACGTTTCAGGTGTGCGAGTTCATGAATAAAGATAGTTGCTCGGAGAAGAGCGATAATGGCAGTTGTTGTGGCCGCGATATAAAGGAAGGAAAGAAACGGAGCGTTCATGGCGACAACGAAAGCTCCCCAGCCGATGAAGGTCGACAGAAGCAGATCACACCAGTACAGCCACGAAATTGGGAAAAACGCAGTCACGAATTGACGACGGAGGTCGGTCAGCAGACGTGTTTCTTTATCTGCGTCGTTCTGGGTCTGTGAATGTTGCTCCATTGCTCTCACCTAACGGGAAAAATAAGACAAACTCAAGAGCAAGTCCTCAACTGCCAAACGCGAGGCAAATTGCCCCATGTTTCAGCAGAATTTTCACCGAGAGGCCTTATGCCCCTTGTAAAACATGGGAAGTCTGTTATCTACCGGCTTCAGTATTGTTGCAGGGATATTACTACACACTTCTGTGGACACTTCAGAACCGCTTTCTCGTCCTGTAGTACAGGAGGACCGTCGTGTGCTGGTGACGGGGGGTACCGGTTTCATCGGTTCTCACCTGGTTGCAGCATTGGCGGAGCAAGGCTGTATACCTCGCGTTCTTGTACGAGCTACCAGCAACATCACGTCGCTGAGCGCACGTGGTGTTGAGTGCATTATTGGTGGGCTCGACGATCCCGCTGCCCTTGAGCGTGCCGTGAGCGGTGTAGACACGGTTATTCACCTTGCGGCAGTGACGCGGGCGCGGTCAGAAAAAGAATACTTTCAAGTAAACGCGGAAGGGACGCAGCATCTCGTAGAGGTGTTGCGTAGCGCGCAACCACGACCACGACGACTGATCTATGTCAGTTCACTAGCGGCGGCAGGGCCATCTCTGGATGGGGTGCCGGTTGACGTGCACGATGTGCCACGACCGATCACGTCATATGGACGCAGTAAGCTGGCGGGAGAGGCGGTATGTCTGACGATTGCAGATGAGATGGAAGTGCTGATCTTACGACCACCGGCAGTGTACGGACCTGGAGATCGTGATCTTTTTCGTTGTTTTCAAATGGCGACCCGTGGAATTCTTCCGGTCCCAACCGGTCCCGTCCGGTGGATTCAGTTCATCCATGTACATGATCTGATAAATGCTTTACTGTGTGCGGTAACGGCAGGGCAAGCGAGTGGGGTGTATCACGTAGCTGAGCCGCAACCGTACGCATGGGGACAAATTACCGATTGGCTGGCGAAAGCGGTTGGTCGGCAGGTGCGAGCTGTCCGCGTTCCTCAATGGGGCATACGAGCTGCGGCAGCAGTAAGTGAACTCGGCGCTGCCATGATTGGCCGAGCGACGATTTTTAACCGGGAGAAGGCTGAAGAGTTGCTTGCTCCTGGCTGGTTATGTGAAACCGAAGCCGTAAAAAGAGACCTCGGCTTTGAAGTCCGTATTCCACTGCCCCAGGGGTTGGTGGGAACCGCGAGTTGGTACCGCGAGCATGGCTGGTTGTAGGGAATGGTGTGTGGGGGATGCCTGCATGAGGAAATTGCAGGAGGCTGCTCTGTTGTTCCAATGGACAGCTGTGGATGTTTACGGAGAGGGGGCAAGGAATGAATCTTCTCGATAAGTGCGTGCGCTTTACTCGGGCCCGAGAGGCGCAAGCCGCTGGATTTTATCCGTTCTTTATTCCTATCGAATCGTCAGATGGTGCTGAGGTGCTTGTTCGTAACGAACCCAAAATCATGATGGGTTCAAATAATTATCTGGGTTTGACTCACCATCCGAAGGTCATTGCTGCTGCTGAAGCTGCCCTCAAGAAATATGGCACTGGCTGTACTGGAAGTCGCTTCCTCAATGGCACATTAGACCTGCACGAACAACTCGAAGACCGGTTGGCGCGTTTCTTGGGGAAAGAAGCCGCCCTGGTGTTTAGTACTGGCTACCAAACCAACCTCGGCGTGGTCTCTGCGTTATCGCATAAGGGAGACTACATCTTTCTCGATAAACTCAACCACGCGAGCCTCGTTGATAGTGCGCGCCTCGCCTATGGTACCGTCTGTCGCTACCATCACAATGATATGCGTGCGCTAGCGCAGCAGTTGGCCCAGGCTCCGGCGAATGCCGGCAAGTTGATTGTCACTGACGGTGTGTTTTCCATGGACGGTGACATCGTGAACCTGCCAGACATGGTGACGTTGGCAGAGTGTTATAACGCCGACATTCTTGTTGATGATGCCCATGCGATTGGCGTGCTCGGAGAACTTGGTGGCGGCACGGCGCAGCACTTTGGCTTAGAAGATAAGGTGTCACTGATTGTGGCAACGTTCTCCAAGTCACTTGCCTCGATTGGTGGGGTTGTTGCTGGTGCAGAGCCGGTGATCCATTACCTGAAACATCACGCCCGTTCACTCATTTACAGTGCCAGTATGCCGCCAGCCTCGGTCGCGACCGTCTTGGCCGCACTCGACGTGATTGAAGAAGAGCCGGAACGACGCGAGGCGTTATGGCGGAATACTCGTCGTATGCAAGAAGGACTCAAGAGCCTTGGCTACGATATTGGCGAAAGCGAGACCCCAGTGATCCCCGTCCTGATTGGCGATCTTGCCGAGATGATCGTGTTGTGGAAGCAAATGTTTGATTCAGGGATTTTTACCAACCCGGTGATTCCGCCAGCCGTGCCTGAACATTCGTGTCGGCTGCGTATTTCGATGATGGCTACCCATACAGACGAGCAGATTGATTACGTGTTAGATGCCTTTGCCCAGCGTGTTCGCCAACGCGCGGCAGTATAGCGCAACGGGTAAACCCCAAGGCGGTCGCGCGAGGACAAAACATGCCGACGGCAGTGCGTATTGTCCCAGTTCATGACCGCCGCGATTTGCAGCACTTCCTCAAACTTCCCTGGCAGATTTACCGCAACGATCCCTTCTGGGTGCCACCGCTCCTCTTCGATCAGAAACAACTACTCAATCGTCGCAAACACCCCTTTCACCAGCATGCTGAGGTCGAATACTTTCTTGCCTGGCGTGGTGAGGAAGTCGTTGGCCGTATTGCGGCGGTCATCAATCATCAATATGTCCAGTTTCATGAGGAGAAGACCGGGTTTTTCGGCTTCTTTGAGAGTGTTGACGATGTCGAGGTTGCTTCGGCGTTGTTGACGACTGCAGAGCAATGGGTTGCTGCTCGTGGAATGCAGCACATCTGTGGCCCCATGAACTTTTCGACCAATGAAGAATGTGCGTTGTTGGTCGACGGCTTTCACTCTGCACCAACAGTGATGATGCCGTATAATCCGCCCTACTACGCTCCGTTGCTTGAGGCAGCGCAGTACCACAAAGCGAAAGATCTGTTGGCGTACCTCTTAGATGACACGACACCGCCGCCGCGACTGGTGCATGGGGTCGAGAGATTGCTCCGCCACCAGAAAATTGTCATTCGCCCATTCAATCTCAAACAATTCAAACAAGAGGTCGAAAAACTGACGGTTATTTACCAGAGTGCCTGGGAGCGGAATTGGGGGTTCGTACCCATGACACCGGCAGAGTTCGATACCTTTGCTGATCAGATGTGGTGGGTGGCGAATCCGAATCTCTGTTTACTTGCAGAAGCGAATGGCGAAGCAATCGGCTTTGCCCTTGCCTTGCCAGACTACAATCAAGTGCTGCGCCACATGAATGGGCGACTCTTGCCCTTTGGGATTGTGAAGTTTCTCTGGTACCGGCGCAAAATCTCTCGTGCGCGGGTGTTGATACTAGGCTTGAAACCTGGATTTCGCCGACGCGGGATCGACGCGATGTTGTACTTACGCTTATGGCAAGAAGCGCCAAGAAACGGCTATCCGGTAGTTGAGTGTTCGTGGATCTTAGAGGACAACTGGGATATGCGCCGCGCTCTCCAACGCATGGGAGCGCGACTGTACAAGACGTATCGGGTGTACGAGAAGCAATTGGCAAACGCGACAACGTCATAACAAGAGGTGATGTCCCTGCTGAAGGGACCTTCCCTCAGTCCTCGGGGGAAAGACCGGAACGGGGTAAAGCGTTCGTTGCGACGTTGCTACAATCTTCTAGTGCTTACTGGTACTTGTCAAAAACCCCAGCACCTCTTCACTATGCCCCGCAGGTTTCACGCTGGTGAATACCTTCGCAATCTTTCCTTCGGGGTCGATGACAAACGTATTGCGTGCCGATAACTTTGCGCCGTTGTACTCCATCACCGAGCCGTATTTCGTTGACACGGCGACATCGGTGTCTGCCAACAGCTTAAAACTCAGCTCTTCTTTCGCGCAGAACTCTTTGTGTGATTCCGCGGTATCCACACTGACACCTAGGATCACCGCATTCATCTTTTCGTACTTTGCCAAATCCTGTTGGAAGTTGCGCGCTTCAAGGGTGCAGCCGCTGGTGAAGTCTTTCGGATAGAAGTAGAGCACAACCCACTTGCCGCGATAATCTTTGAGGCTGGCGGGCTTGCCTTCGTTGGTGGTGAGGCTGAAATCGGGTGCCGGCGAACCGACGGCTGGCGTGTCGGCTGTTGCGTCACTCCATGTCAGGATTAAAGACAACAGCAAAGAGACACTCACTGATAGCATATATTCAGAAAACCATTGACGCAGGGTCATGCAAGCCTCCTCTTAGGCGAATTCTGGAAAAGAAAATCCCCCTATATCAGTCAGGAGTAGCGGGGCGGATGAAGATGTCCCACTTGGGCAACTTGGGATGACGCTCCAGTCGCGCTTCGACCGTCCGCATGGCTGTCTTGTTCAGGGTAATGCCGCGCA
>Ga0194132_10002588_pt1 | contig 33527 bp, 28 predicted proteins | sample TA2KigOf80mmetaG_FD_148612 | JGI IMG/M metagenome (GOLD analysis project Ga0194132, IMG submission 148612) | Freshwater microbial communities from Lake Tanganyika, Tanzania - TA2015054 Kigoma Offshore 80m | ecosystem: Environmental > Aquatic > Freshwater > Lake | place: Tanzania: Lake... | reverse complement strand
TCTTTGCGCGATCCCTGCTCACCGCGGACGAAAAGCGTTGCCTCTTTCGAGTAGCGGCAAGCAAGCCCGAGTGGGAGGTTGCGTTCTGCGCGGCGGTGATCGCAGTGAACACCACATGCCGGAAGGTCGAAGTGCTGAACCTGCGATGGGCTGATGTAGACCTGTTCGCGCGCGTCCTCACGATCAACCGCAGCAAGACAGAAGCCGGACGGCGGGCGATTCCTCTGAACGCTGAAGCGATGGCAGCGCTCGGGAAGCTGCGGGCGCGGTCGGAAGCTCATGGAGGCGGTGGCCCTGAGCACTTCGTCTTCCCGGCCTGCGAGAACGGCATCATTGAGGTAGGAAAGCCGCAGGCGGGGTTTCGGACGGCTTGGCGAAGTCTTGTCAAGGCGGCGGCTCGCAGAGCGGGAGACGCGGCGGCGGATGGAATGACTGGCCCGGATGCGGAGAACGCGCGTAAGCGCGCGGAGCGGGCGTTCCTCGGGTTCCGGTTCCACGACCTCCGCCATCAGGCGGTGACGGAGCTTGCCGAAGCGGGAGTCACTGACGCGGCCATGCAAAGCATCGCGGGCCACCTTTCGAAGAAGATGCTCGATCACTACTCGCACGTGCGGATGACCGCGAAGCGCCAAGCCGTCGAAACACTTGGAGGCGGGCTGATCGATACCCCCGAACACGCTCAACGCCGCGCGGGCGGCAAGGTGAACTGACGCATGGTCCGACCGGTTACGTCACAAATCACGTCACAATCGCCGAGCGGCCCCGCAGGCAATTGCGCCTACCTCATTGAAAACAATTGGTAGGGACGGCAGGACTCGAACCTGCGACCCTCTGCTTAGAAGGCAGATGCTCTATCCAACTGAGCTACGTCCCCAGCTCTGCTCCTAGGATACCAACGGTGTCAGCACCACCCGGCCGGTGATCGCGCCGTTGCGCATCCGCTCCAGGGCCGCGCCGGCTTCGGACAACGGCGCTGTTTCCACCCTGCAGCGGATGCCGCCGGCGGCCGCAAGGTCGAGCAACTCGCGCAGGTCCTCGCGGGTTCCCACCGCCGACGCGATGATCCGGTATTCGCCCGCCACCAGCGTCACCGCCGACACTGAGATCGGCTCGGCGGGCATGCCGACCACCACCAGCGTCCCTCCTTTGCGAAGGCATGTGAGCGCGGACTCGTAAGCCGCCTTCGCTCCCGAACACACGATCGCGACATGCGCGCCGCCCAGGGGACGGAGCGCTTTGCGTGCCTGTCCGGTCCGCAGGTCCACCGTCAGGTCCGCACCACATTCGCGGGCGAGCGCGAGCTTGTCCTCCGCGATATCGAGCGCCGCCACCCTCACGCCACGGGCCTTTGCGATCTGGACCGCGAGGTGCCCCAGTCCGCCTACACCGAACACCGCGAGCGTTTGTCCGGATTCGATTCCGGATGACTTCAGAGCCTTGTACACCGTGAGCCCGGCGCAGAACAGCGGCGCGGCGTCCTCGAGCGAGATGCCGTCCGGGATGCGTGCCGTGTGGCTTGCGGGCGCTTTGACGAACTCGGCGAAGCCGCCATCCACGGTAACGCCCGTGATCTTCTGCTCGCCGCACAGTGTCTCCCGGCCGGTGGTGCAATACTCACACATGCCGCAGGTCCAGTGCAGCCACGGGACCCCGACCCGGTCACCGGGCGCGAAACCGGAATCCGGGCCCGCCGACTCGACGACGCCCGTCACTTCGTGCCCCAGCACCAGCGGCAGCTTCGTGATCCGCTTGAGCAGATCCCAGTCGCCGTCCGCCAGGTGCAGGTCGGAATGGCAGACGCCGCACGCCTTCACCCGGATCACCACTTCGCCCGGACCAGCCACCGGGTCCGGAATCTCCCGCAGCGCCAGCGGCGCGCCGAATCCGTCGAGAATCACTGCTTGCATGCGTCATTCCAGGATACCGTCTACTGTACGGAGATGGCCGTGGATCCGGTCAGTCCGCCGGCGGTCACGGTGAGCGGCACGTTGTCGCCGGCCGGGGCCGACGTGGACACGGTCACGTTCACCTGGTAGAGCCCGGCGAGTCCTGGCGTGAGTCCGGCGAATCCCACCGCGGCGGGTTGTCCGGCGATCGTTACGGTGACCGGCAGCAGCGCGGCGGCGAGTTCGGCGGATGGCGCGGCTCCGCCAGCAACCACGGCGCCAGACACCGGGCCCAGACCGGAACAATACACGACGATCGTGTCGCCGCGCCGCGCAGGGTTGTCCGTCGAAACCGGAACGCCCCGGACATCGGTGGCGGCAAAAATCACCGGTTGCGCAACTGACACAGCGATATCAACACGGTTGCTCCAGCGGCTGCCTGCCCGCACCGACACCTGGTGCGGAACGTTGGCGCGCAGGTTGTACAGCGTCTGCGCGTTGATCTGACCCGCGCTGGTGAAGTAGAGCGGCACGGGGTTTTCGCCAATGAGCAACTGGGTTCCGCTCAGCCCGTTGGGTAGCGGGAACCCTGGAGCGGTCTGGAGGGCTGTGGCGAGACCCGTTCCAAAAGCTGCGAGGAGCCCTCCGGACGCGATGGGCGCCGCCGAGAATCCAGGGAGGCTGACCACGCCGTCCGGGGCGAGATACGGGACTCCCGGAGTCGCCGTCACCGTTCCCAGGATCGACAGGCTTCCAAGGAGTGCGCCGCTGGATGCCGCCAGACGCAACTCGGCCGGTCCCGTGGTGTTCGGCACGGACCAGGACCCAGCCCAGCGCCCGTCGCGCAGGCTGGCCAGTGACAGCATCGCGCCCGGTACATCCGCGGTGACCAGTCCGGTGCTGACTGGATTCCCGCAGTTGTCGCGGACTTGCACTTCGACGTCCTCGGCAAGTCCACCCGCGGATTCGAAGTTTCCAGGCAGGGAGACCGGCAGGATCTCCAGCCGCGACGGCGTGCAGGCGCCCTGCGGACTGAAGACCAACACGAGGTCGACGGTGTGAATGCGCGGGCTGCCGGTCCCCTGAATGGCGAGGATGGACCGGTAGATGCCCGGCGCGACTCCTTCGAGATTCACTCCCACTTCGATGGTCCGCGACTCGCCCGGCGGGACCACGCGACGCGAAGTGGTGTCGAGAGTCCAGGGGCGGCTGTCTCCGGTGATCTGCACGTCGATCGTCATCGCTCGCCGCGACAGGTTCCGCAGGGCGAGGCGGCGGGGCGAGGCCGGCGTCCCGGGCGCTGCCAGAAAAAGCAGCGAAGCCGCGGACGGCACCGGCGGCGGAATCGCGTCGGCGCCGAGGAGACGAAGCGCGGCGGTGAACAGGCGTGGCGAATTGTCCGCTGCCTGCGCGGCGACGCGGATGGTGGCCTGGTGGACGTCCGCGGAGAGTCCGCTTGAATCCGCGGTGATTTCGACGGGCGAGAGCAGTCCGGGCCGTGACGCATCAGAGGCGGGGCTCAGAGTCCAGCCAGTGGGCGAGGTGGTCTCCCAGAAGAAGGCAGCCGAGCCCTCCAGGATTTCGAATTGGCGGGGCGTGGGAGGCGGTCCTCCGGCCACGGCGGTCAAAGTGGCTCCGTCGCGCGACAGTTGCAGCACCTCGGGGCTCGCGCTCACGCTGAGGCTCACGGGGACGACGGTCCGCAGCGCTCCGGAGGTGATCACGATTTCGCCCGCGTAGGTTCCGGGATCGAATCCCGCCGGATTCGCCTGGACCACCAGCCGTGCGTCAGTGCCCGCCTGCACGGATCCGCTGGCAGGCGCCACTGACAGCCAAGGCGCCTGGGAGGCGGCGTTAAACGCGACTGGCGTGGGCGCGGGATTCCCGATCAACAGGCCTTGCGGCGCGGGCACCCGTCCGCTGCGCGCGGTGAAGAAGCGCAGACCCGCCGGGCGCGCTGTCAGCCGCGAGGCTTCGATCGTGGGCACGGTAAGGCGGACCGGAACCGTGACCATGCGGTTCGTGGCTCCGCTTCCCGTGATCACGATCTGGCCGGAATAGCTGCCTGGGGAGAGGCTTGCGGAGTCGGCTGTCACACGGACCAGCGCGGGAGTTCCCGCCGCCGATGCCACCGCACGCAACCAGCCTCCGCCGCTCTGCGTGCTCACGGTCACGCTGACTCCGGTGCCGGGAACCGCGGCGGTGATACTCAAGTTCTGCGGCGCGTTCGGAGTGAGCTGCAGCTCAGAGGGAAACGCTTCGATCGGACCGAACATCCGCAGCGAACAGGCGCGCGATCCCGTATTTCCACGGTTGTCGGTGAGGGAGACTCCGAATTGGAAATTGCCTGCCTCTGTGGCTGCGCCAGCGATCAGGCCACTGGGATCGAGCATGAGTCCACCGGGAAGCGCGCCGTCGGTCAATGCGAACCGGTAGGGTGGAAATCCACCGGAGGCGCCGAGCCGGAATGAGTAAGGCGTCCCGATGCCTCCGTCGGGCAACTGGCATTGGGTGACGAACTGGAGCGGAGCGGAGACCACGAACGTCTCGGCATTGGAAAAGAACTGCGCGAGGCCCTGCTGGCGGACGGAGATCGTGTAGTCGCCGGGCTGCTGGATTCTGCTGGCCGGGATCACGGCCGTAATGACATTGGGAGCGAAGAACGTCGTTGCGAGGTCGGTCTGCTCACGGCCCGGTGAAAACAGGACCGCCACTGCGCCGGTGACGAATCCGACTCCGCGGATCTCGACGCGGACGTCATTGGGGCCGGCGACCACGCCGTTCGGTGATAGCGAAGTGATGGCGAGGGTTTGGCCTTCGGCGGCGCTCACGACTCGCAATGAGCAGGGGAGCGTCGTGGTGCGCCCGCCGGAATCGGCGGTCTGCAAGGTGAATGTTGACTGCCCTACGGTCGTCGCCGCGCCGGAGATGGTTCCGCCCGGAGCCAACTGGAGCCCGGCGGGGAGTGCGCCTGAGATTACGGACCACACGTAGGGCGGTGTTCCCCCCGCCGCGACAAGCGTCGCTGTATAGGGTACGCTGACCACGGCATTCGGCAGTGGACACGTGTTCTGAATCGAGAATCCGCCGACGACGGTGAAGGTCGCGAGGTTCGAAACAAGGACCTGTCCCTCAATCTGGCGCGTCACCGCGATCGTCACTTCGCCGGGGCTGGCGAGAAGTCCGGCCGGGACCGCGGCGATCAACTGGCTCGGTGGCGAGAACTGGGTGCTCAGCACCGTCGCGTTCAGCGCGCCGAACCTCCAGACCACACGCGCTTCGGGGGAGTAGTTGGCGCCAGTGACAATCAGGTTGAGGTTCTGCGTACCGGCGGCTGCCGATACCGGCGTCACCGATTCGATTGTCGGACGTGCCTGTCCGTAAAGCAGACCGGCCGCGGCCAGCGGCAGGGTGAGAGCAGCACGCATCATCGGGGGAGGATGCTCCTTCCGGGCTTGAATGGAGCGGTGGACGCGTCCGCTGCTCTTATTGTCGCTGAAATCCGCGGCGTTGTGTACCTTGCCGCCAGATCGTACGCCGTGGAGATATGATAGAAGTCGCAATGGATCTGGGAGGTAATCCGCCCAGTGAAACTTTTGACACAGGGGACAAAAATGAGGTTCAGACTTGCATCCGCGTCTCTTCTCGCTCTGGCCACGTTCGCTCAGACCGACTCGACTCAGATTCTGGGGTTGGTCACCGATCCCACCGGCGCCGTGATTTCCGGCGCGACCGTGACGGCAAAGCGCGTAGCCACCGGCGACGTGAGGAGCACCACCTCGAACGAAACCGGCAACTACATCTTTCCGCCTGCTGAACATCGGAGAGTACGAAGTCACCGTCGGCGCGGCGGCTTCAAAAGCGAAGTCCGAACCGGCATCGTTCTCCAACTGCAGCAAAAGGCGCGGCTCGATTTCGTTCTGCAGGTCGGCCAGCAAGTGGAACGCGTCGAAGTGGCCGCCACCGCTCCGCTGCTGCGAACCGAAGACGCAACGCTCGGCTCGGTGGTCGACAATAAGCGGATTGTCGAGCTCCCGCTCAACGGCCGTAACTTCGCACAGCTTGCCACACTGATGCCTGGCGTCAATTTTGGCGCTTCACGCATGGGTTTGAACGGGCAGGGAACGATCGCGAGCGTGCTGGCGATGCCCGGCCAGATCGCCGGGATTTCCGCGAACGGCCAGCGGGACGCCAACCAGAACATCACGCTCGACGGCGTGGTGGCGGTCGATTCCCACCACTCGGCGATGCTGTTCTCGCCTTCCATTGAAGCGATTGAGGAGTTCAAGATTCAGTCGGCGGTCTACTCGGCCGAGTACGGCATGAACTCGGGCGCGCAGGCGAATCTGGCGATCAAGTCCGGCACCAACCAGTTCCACGGCACGGGGTTCGAGTTCGTGCGCAACGATACCTTTGACGCCCGCGGCTTCTTCCTCGCTCCCAACGCAAACAAGAACAAGCTGCGCCGGAACCAGTTCGGCGGAGTGGTGAGCGGTCCAATCGTCAAGGACAAAACGTTCTTCACTGCGAACTACGAAGGCCGGCGCGAACGGCGCGGGTCTCCTTCGCGGACCGCCGTCCCCACATTGGCGATGCGCAACGGCGACTTCTCCGAAATCGTCCAGCAGGGCAACCGCTGGTATCCCGCCGATGCCAACGCCCCCGTGAACCGCGCGATCCGTGGCGTGGGCGCCAACGCGGTTCCGTTCCCCAACAACGTGATCCCGCGGAACCTGATTTCGCCTGTCGCGATCAACCTGCTCACGTCGAAGAAATCCAGTCCATTCGCCGATGGCGGATTCCTGCCCTTCCCGAACGTGGATGAGACGGCGCGGGCAAACCGGGCGACTCTGAATCTGGCCGGGATCAACAATCAGATCCTCGACTCCGATCAATACCTCACCCGCGGCGATCACCGCTTCTCGGAGAACGACCGCGTGTTCGGACACTACGTGCTGGTGGATTCCACGTTCGTCGACGACCCGCTGACGCGAGTCTTCAAAACATCGACAGACTACCGCGCGCAGCACTTCGCCGTGGGTTACTCCAAGATCCTGACGCCCACCATGCTCAACGATTTCCGCTTCGGCATGAATCGCATGCGCGTCGTGCAGGGCGGACTGCAGACCAACACGGACTTCACGCACCGCGATCTCGGTCTCGACCTTCGCGTGGTGGCCGACGGCAACCGGACGCTGCGTCCGCTCGAGGAGGGCGTGCCATCCATTTCGCTCGCGGGCTACACGGGACTCGGCTCGGGCAACGCGCAGATCAACAAGAAGATCGTTTGGGAGGGATCGGACAACTTCCTTTGGACCCGAGGCAAACACAACTTCAAGTTCGGCGGACTCTACCGCGCCAACATCGTCGACTTTGCGGGCTCCAACCTCCCTCGCGGCCAACTCAGCTTCACGGCCGACATCGCCGGTATTCCGGACTCGATGGCTGCGTTCCTGCTGGGCATTCCCCTTTCGGCGAATTCGGCCGAGGGCATGCCGGCCGGCTTTATCCGGCAGACGAAAATGGGGCTGTACTGGCTGGACGATTTCAAGGCCACCTCGAAGCTGACGGTCAACTTCGGCCTGCGCTGGGATTACTTCGGACCCGTGGAGGACGCGCAGGGAAAGATCCGCACGCTGTCGTTCCAGCAGGGCCTGGCCCAGACCATCGGCGGCGTCTTCACGCCGATGCTGACTCCGAATCCGAACGTGCGCGAAGCCCTCTACGAGACCAATAAGAAGCAGATCATGCCCCGCCTGGGCATTGCCTACCGCTTCAACGAAAGCACGGTGCTGCGGATCGGCGGCGGCAACTTCTACAACGCGCAACAGACCAACAACTTCTCGATCCTCAACTTGAACCCGCCGTTTTCGGGTTCGGCGGTGTTCCAGAATGACCGCAACACGCCCACGGCGACGATCACGGATCCGTTCCGCGGCTCGCCGGTGACGGGGTCGCCGGCGGCGCTGCTGATGCTCGGATTCCTTGATGAGACGGGCCGCTCGCGGTACCGCAACAACGACATCTGGCAGTGGTCAGCGGAGATCGAGCGCTCCTTCGGTAGAAACTACGTCCTCGGCGTGGCCTATGTCGGCAGCGCGGCATCGAACCTGGAAAACAGCGTCCAGAACTTCAATAATCCGGACCCCGGCCCGGGCGCGGTGCAGGGCCGCCGTCCGTTCCAGACCTACGTCGATTCGCGCGAGCCGAACCGGCCTCTGCCGCTCGGAACCATCCGGCGCAACGAATCCTGGGCGTCGACCAACTACAACGGCCTGCAGGGCCGCTTCGAAAAGCGGCTGTCCGCCGGGTTGACGTTCAACACCGCCTTCACCTACTCGCGCGCCCACGCAATCGGCTACGGCGCCAACGAAGGCGCCGGTTTCGGTCCGAACTTTCCGCAGAACCCGCGGAACCGCGAGGCGGACTACGGGCGGTCGAACATTGACCAGCGTCTGCGGCTAGTGTTCTCCAATCTCTATGAGATTCCTTTCATGCGCGGCGCCAAGGGCGCCAAGGGCTTCGTCCTCGGAGGATGGTCCTTGAACTCGATCGTCACGCTGCAGTCGGGCCTGCCGGTGACGGTGGCGCAGACTGGCGACTCTCAAAATACTGGGCCGGCTTCCGTACAGCGCCCGCACGTGGTGGCCGGAGCGAGTGTCCCGCGCGTCTGGGGTCAACGCGGAATCACGCGTTGGTTCGATACGTCGGCCTTCGTCCGGTCGAAGTTCGAAGGATCCACGGGAGACGGACTGTTTCTGCCCGGGACTTTGGGCTACGGCAACTCTGGCGTCGGCCTGTTCGACTCGCCGGGGCAGAAGACTTGGGACTTCGCGCTTTTCAAGGAGTTCCGGGTGAAGGAAGGCCACCGCGTGCAGTTCCGTTGGGAGGCCTTCAACTTCACCAATACGCCCCAGTTCGGCGGACCGGACCGCACCCTGGGCTCGGCGACCTTTGGCCAGATCACAGGCACGCAGGTCAACAATCGCGAAATGCAGTTCGGCTTGAAGTATCTGTTCTAGAGCTTCCGCTCACTGGCTGTTGCGAATGTGCTGGACGATCGCCCGCGTGAACGCCTGAACGAACGGCCGTCCGCCAGTCATCAGGTTTTCCCGCGTCATGTAGTCGTTCTCGATGTCCGGTTCAACACCCGCGTTCTCGATGTAGCGGCCATCCGGGCGGACCATCAGCGTTTGTGTCACTCGCGCCGAGCCCTCCGTGTAGGCGCCTGCGGTGAGAGTGCTCACGCTGCCGCCGGCGCCGGCCGTGCGGTAGCCGAACAGAATTCCGCGCCCGTTGTCCTTGATGACCGCCGGAAACATGTCCGCGCCGGAGAAGGACACGTCGTCGATCAGCACCATGAGCGGCTTCGTGTAGGCAATCGTAATCCCGTCGGGCGTCGCAAACGGCGGAATGTCGAGCGACGGCTGAGTCAGCGACAGCGCACCGGTCCGGCCGCAGTTTTCTTCATACGCGGTGCGGACCGAGCGGGCGAACCGCTCCAGCACATCGATCTCATAGGCCGGCGCTCCCGCGGCGCGCGCGGCCTCCAGGTTCGACTCGAAGCGGCGCACCATGGCCCAGGTGGCGCGTACTTCGTATCCAACCGTGCGGAAGGTCCGCGGCATCAGCACGGAGGCGAGCCCTTCGACGATCTCGATGCGTCCACCCGGGTTGTGCATCACGTCGACCACCAGTCCATCGGTGTTCTGCTGCAGGAACACGATCTCGCCGACCAGCCGCGCCAGCTCGGCATTCTCATCAGTGCCGGCGAGCGGCGAGAATCGCGGTATCCGGATGAAGCCGATGCGCAGTCCGTCGGACTGGAAGGTCCCGGTAATGAATTGGTCATTGGGGCGGCCGCCGATGCGCATGACGAATCCGTCCGGAAGACGGAACACCGGGTTCAAATTCCCAATTCCAGCCCCAGCCGTTCAGCCTTCTCCAGGAACTGCGGAAGGCAGAGGTCAGCCTCTACGGCGTTGACGCTGATCAATTCGTCGCCGGTCTCGAACGGGAACCGGTCCGCTGGCAGCCGCTGCCGGATGATGAAGTCGATCAGCGGCCTGCCGTCGTAGAAATCGACTCCGAACGAGAGGGTGGCGGTGAACGCCGAAGGGATTTCGAAGCTGGCGTGGCCGTCCTGGAGGGAGGCGGCGTACTCGCGGAGCACACCGTAAAATTCAATATCATTGCGGGCGGCCGCGGACTTGGCGATCCACGGGCGGAGGTCGAGCATGTCGACATTGAACAATTGCTGTTTGATTTCGTAGGGTGCGTAGTGCTTGTTGTAGAGCGCGGCGAGGCTTCGCAGGTCGTCCAGCCGCTGCTGGCTGGTGAGCTGTGCGCTGAGGCATGCGGCGCCCAAAAGGGAAAGGGAAAGGGAAAGGGTTTGGGCAATCATGCCTGTTCGGATGCGCTTGGCGGCAAACCGGTTACACTCCTTAAGTGCCGCATCCGGACGTCGAACACCGCCTGCACGCCAAGAAATTTGCAATTTGGTGCGCGTTTGGACTTCTGACCGGCTATAATCTTCTTCACTATGCCCAAAGTCAGACCCATCCCCAAGGGGTATCACACCGTGACCCCGGGCCTTGCTGTCCCCAGCGCGGCCGAATTTATCAAGTTTTGCAAGAAGGCCTTCGGCGCCACCGAATTGATGCGGCTGCCCGGGCCGGGTGGATCCGTGATGCACGCCGAGATCCTGATCGGCGATTCTCACATCATGGTCGGCGATGAGATGCCCGGAATGGGCAGTCCGTCGGCCAAGACGCTCGGCGGCAGCCCGGTGAATTTCTATATTTACACCACCGACTGCGACGCCGCGTGCAAGAAGGCTGCAAAGGCCGGTGCCACCGTCCAGATGCCCCCAACCGACATGTTCTGGGGCGACCGTTATTGCCGCCTGGTGGATCCGTTCGGCAACTGCTGGGCGCTGGCGACACACATTGAAGATGTCGATCCCAAGGAAATGAAGAAGCGGGGAGCCAAGTTCATGAAGGACATGGCCGCCGCTGCCGCCGCGGGCCAGGCCCCGTGTGACACGCCTCCGGCTGGGGCGCCATCCGCCTAGGCGTGATCCAGTCGCGGTTCGCGTCCCGGTGGTGGATCCTTGCGGCGTGTGGCATCTACTTGGTGCTTTGCGCGGTGGCGATCGCCCCAGGCAGCGGACTGCAGTATGACGAAGCTCTCATGGTGCTGGGGGGTGCGCAAATGCGCAACTCCCCAGCGATTCTTCCCCTGCCCCAGGATCCGGATACTTGGCAGTGTGTGGGCGGGCGTTGCTTTCCGCTGATGACAGTGCGCTACGTGGGCGCGCTGAAGGAATACCTGGCGATCCCCGCCATGGCTCTGTTTGGGACCGGAGCGGGAGTGGTCCGTGCCGTTGGAGTGTTCTGGGCGGTGTTGGGAGTGTACGGCATCGGCCGGATGTTCGGACCTGCGCCAGCTTTGTTGATGGCCGTTAGCCCAAGCCTGGCCGGCCACACGGTGTTCGACAATGGCGCCGTCGCGGGCTGGATCGGGGCGCTGGGCTTGGTCTGCATCGCCGTAACGCGGTACGGTGAGGTTCCGGGCGCAACCCGTGCCTTCGTGGCCGGAGTGACGCTCGGACTTGCAGTTTGGGCGCGCGCCAATTTTCTATGGATCGCTGCGGCAGGGGCGGTTGGCTGGAGTCCGGGGCTGATCGGGTGGGTTCGCGCGAATCCCAGGCACGTGGGACTCGTTGCGGCAGGATCCGTTGTCGGCGCGACTCCGTTCCTGATCTATCAGGCGGTGTCGGGGTTCGGCACGTTCGAGGCCGTTGGGATGTTCTCGCAGGCCGGAAGCTGGACGGACCGGCTCGGGCCACGCGCCGCCATGTGGGCCGAGTCGCTCGTCTGCGGACGCGAGTATCGCTCGATCTGGGGCGGAGGGCCGGTTCCTCAGTGGCAGGTCTTTTTCCCTGCTGTTGTCCTGGTTCTGGGCTGGTTGTGGTCCCTGCGGAAGTCCGGTGCAGCGCGGGGAGCGGCGGTCGCGCTCGCGATTTTTTACGGATTCTTGTTCTTTTCGCGCCTCCCCGTCGCGGAACATCATTTCGTCCCCGCATTGCCCCTGGCTGCCGCGGTTGCTGCGCTCGGGTGGACAGCAGCTCCGCGGCTCGTGGCGCTGGCGGCAGCCGGACTGTACACGGCCGTGTGCCTGAGCTGGCACTACCAGGCGCATGCGGGGTTGCGGGCCACCGGCGGCATCGGGCAGTGGTCGTCGGCGATTCTCGACGTGAAGCAGCATCTGGAATCGAAACAGGCGGGGCGCGAGACGAGGATCCTCGACTGGGGCTTGCAGAACAGCCTGTTCGTGCTGTCAGACACAAGGCTCCGCACGCGCGAGGACTTCGACTCGCACTGGGGAGTGGCGGTTGGCCAGGGAGGCCTCTTTCTCACCAACTCCGCGTCGGGCACGTTTTTCCCGAAGCCCTACGGTGGATTCCACCGCGCGCTGGCCCTTGCTGGATATCCGGTTGAACCCATGGTGTTCCGCGAGCGGACCGGGCGCATTTTCGCGGAGCTTTGGGATCTGCCGCCGTCACCGCCGCGGTTCGCTCCTCCGAAGTTCGCGAAACTCGAGGCGGGAAATCCTGCGCACGGGGCGCAATTCGTTGGAGTCCATGAGATCGAGCAGGGAGTCTGGCGCTGGACCCGCGGGCGTTTCGCCCTGCTCTTTCCGGCACAGTCCGGAGCCCGGACCCTGACCGTGGATCTGCACGTCGCTGCCAGCGTCATCTCGCGGCTCGGACCGGTGACGCTGTCAGCCTGGGCCGGAGAGCACCGGCTGAATCCGGAGACGTTCCATGGTTCCGCCGACTACACCTTCCAGCGCCCCGTTCCGGAAGGCGCCGGGGATCCGCTCGCCGTCCATTTCGCGTTGGACCGGTACCTGGCCGCGGGCGCCGTGGACCCGCGCGAGTTGGGCCTCGTGATCAAGGCTGCGTCCGTCGAGTGATCCCGCTCGCGTTGGTCTCGAAGATCAATCGCTTGGTGGCTTCCGCGAGTCCTGACTCTTGCATTTTGAGCACGGCCGATTGGAGGGAAAACAACGGAGCGTTGGTTCCGAAGAGGATCAGCCCGGGCGGGAGCCGCTCAGCGAGACGCGCGATTCCCTCGACGCCTTCCACCGTCGCGATATCGAAGTAGATCCGGGTTGCGTTGGCGAACGGCCGGAGCTTGTCGCCCCGGAGCGCGGACCACCAGTTGAGCACGACAACCCTCGCCTCGGGGATCCGCTCGACGGTCTCCGGCAACGGCGCGAGGTCCACCAGCGGCACACGCACGAGCGGATGCTGCGTGCGCACGTCCTCCACCGAGACCGCGATCTGCACGGCCATCCGGTATCCGGTGGCGAGGCGCAATAACTCCGTGAAGACTGGATCCGCCAGCGCGTAGCCATGGTAGTTCGGATACAGGCGGATCCCCGCCATGCGGAAGTCCTCCGCGCAGCGGCGCAGGTCTTCCTGCCAATCCGGCAGTTTCGGATTCACGGCGCCGAACGGAAGCAAGAGTCCGGATCCGTGCCTGCGGCACTCGTCGGCGAGCCGCGCGTTGACCGAGCCGATGTCGCGGTGCAGCAGCGCGTCGAAGCTCGATGCCCATGCCTGCGTGACACCCGCCTGCCGCAACTGCGCCACCAGCACGGGCGTCTCCTCCGCGTCCAACCGGCGGAATGGCCAGCGGGACAGCGTGACGTTCGTGTCGGTGATCACACCGGATATCCCTTGGCGCGGAGGGCGGGCGCGAACAGGCGGCGCAGATTCCCGCCCAGCACCAGTTCCTTGGCTGAATCCGGAATGCCGGCTCCCAGCACCTTGGCGGCCTGGGACGCGAAGCTCCTGCCGCCGACGTCGCTCCCGTAGACCACACGTTCGGCGCCCAGCTCGCGCACCGCCATCTCGACCACGCCCGATACAGGATCGAGGCCCGCCACCTCGGCCAGCACGTTCTTCGCTTCGCGCAGGATGCGGATCCCGCGCTCCCAGTCGCCTCCTGTATGGGCGCAGATGAAATTGGCTCGCGGATGGCGCTTGGCGAGTTCCACCAGGTCATAGGGTGTCGACTCGCCGGGCTCGTTGCCATCGGCCTTCATCCAGGTGTGCTGCACGATCGGTGCGTGCATCGCGATGGCGCGCTCGACGATCGGGTCGAGCTCTGGCGAATTGCAGCGCTTGTCGGCTTCCAGCTCGCCGACGCCCACCATGGGTCCGTCGCGGACGCAGCGGTCGAACTCGGCGAGGCTGAACTCGAGGTGGCTCGGACTCAGGTAGACGGAGCCAAAGGCCCGGTCCGGGAACGCGCGGACAGCGCGCATCACACGGTCGTTCTCTTCGCGGAGCTGGTCCGGCGTTGGGTGAAGGGCGGACGAGTATCCCTGCGACAGGATGAGACGCTCGATCCCCAAGCGGTCCGCGCACCGGATGAGCACTTCCATCTTCTTCTCGGGCGTGTCGCCGGGCGTGTTGTAGAGATGGCAGTGGATGTCCCAGATCCGGAACTTGGCCTGCTGGCCGTGGGCGAGGTAGGCGAGTCCCGCCGCGGCGGAGCCCAAGAAGGCGCGGCGGTGGAGCATGGCTTACGCTTCGGGAACGCCAGCGCGCCGGTACGCCTCGCGCACGCGGGTGAGCTCGTCTTCGGCTTCGAGGACCCCCAGCGCCTGGACCATCTCACGCACTGGAATTTTCGGGTCGTTCGACCAGAAGATACCGCAGTCCTCGTCTTCGTAATAACGGAATCCCACCTTGGCTCCGTACTTTTCCCGGAGCGCCTCGCCCTTGCGGAGCTTCGAGCTCCAAGGCAGGATCGCGTAGCTGAGGTCGATCTCCTGAACCAGCACCTGGGAGGGCGCCTTGATCTGCGCAGTGATCTTCCCGGTCGGCTCGAAGATCGAAGCATTGTTGCGCCAGGTGCTCGACACGATGTAGCAGCGGTGCTCGGCGGCGCGCGCGGCCGGATGTGCGGTCTGCGGCGATTGCGTGGGCCAGGCGATGATCTCGGCGCCCTTGGCCGCCAGAGTCCGCCATCCGCCGTCGAACTCCATGTCGTAGCAGATCTGGATGCCGAGCTTGCCGAAGTCGCAGTCGAACACGGGATGATCGCGGCCGGGGGTGGCGCCGCCCTCCATGGTCCGGCCATCGCCTGAAACCACCAGGTGGACTTTGCGGTAGGTTCCTGCCGGCTTGCCCGTGCGATCCAGGAGTATGGCGGCGTTCGAGCAACGGGGCGGGTCGTCCGCTTCGCGGAGGTAGGTGGGGACCACGATGTAGCAGCGGTGTTCCCGTGCCACGCGGCCGAATGTCTCGCTAATGGGTCCGGCGAACGGAAATGAGCGGGCGAGCGCCTCGGTTCCCACTTCACCGGTGATCGCTGCCTCAGGAAGGATCGCCAGGTCGAGCCCACGGCCGTACAGCCGCTTGGATTCCCGCGCCATCTGATCAACGGTCGCGGTGAGTTCATTCAGCCGCGCTTGCAGTCCCGGATGTGTGACCCAATACGCCTGCATCGCGGTGCCGGTGATCACCTTGCGAGGCGGGGATCCGGACCGGCTCACGCGGGTCGCCGCGAACGCCGCCGCCGGTCCAGTCAGAAGAGTGCGCCGTTTCACCTCACACCATCATAGTGTTCCCAACCTCGTGCAGCAATGTTCCTTCCTCACGATCCGGATACGCGCCGCGTGTGGCCCCTCCAATAGGGTTCGCGGAGGTCTTTCTTCAAGACCTTGCCGCTTGGGTTTCTCGGAAGCGTTGGCAGGAAGTCCACCGAGCTGGGACACCGGTACCCGCCCAGCCGTGTCCGGCAATGGGCGAGCATCTCCTCGGCCGTCGCTGTGGCGCCAGGCTTCAGGACCACGAACGCCTTGATGGTCTCGCCCCACTTCTCATGCGGGATCCCGATGGCCGCGGCATCGGCCACAGCCGGATGCCCGAACAGCACCTCTTCCACTTCGCGCGGATAGATGTTCTCGCCACCGGAGACGATCATGTCCTTGATGCGGTCTTCAATGAACACGTAGCCTTCCGCGTCCATCCGGCCCGCGTCGCCCGTGTGCATCCAGCCGCCGCGCAGAGCTTCGGCGCTCGCACCGGGCTGGTTCCAATAGCCCACCATGACCTGCGGACCCCGGGTGCAGATCTCGCCGAACGTGCCCGGAGGAACAGGCTGATCATCCAGGTCGACCACACGCATCTCCGTGCCCAAGGCCGCCCGGCCCGCCGACAGCAGCAGCTCCGGACGATCGGTGACACCGCGTTGGTGATCGTCGGGCGACAACACGGTCACCGCGCCGCTGGTCTCCGTCATGCCGAAACCCTGCGAGAAGCCGCAGCGGAACGCTTCCATCGCACGGCGTAAGGTGGCCTCGGCGATCGGCGACGCACCGTAGCCGATGAATCGCAGCTCCGGATAGCTGCGCGCGCCCGCATCTGGCACGGCGACCAGGCATGCCTGGATCATCGCCGGAACGAGCAGCGCGAACGCGATCCGGTCTTCGCTCAGCGCACGCACCACTTCCGAGGGAACGAAGTTCTCCTGGATATAGAGACTCCCGCCCACCGCAACCGCGGTAAAGGCGACGGCTACCGCCGCGATATGATAAGCGGCGCCACCATCAGAGTCCGGCCGCGGGGCATCTCGAATCCACTGGTCAACTGCACGACCTGGGACGTCAGGTTCGACTGCGTGAGCATCGCGCCCTTGGGCCGGCCCGTGGTCCCGCTCGTGTACATCTGGATCAGCAGGCTGTCCTCCCGCGCGTTGCAGGCGGGCTCCGCCGTTGGATGCGCGGACGCCCAGCTTGCGAGGGATTCGATGGGAATCACCGCTCTCGACCCGCCGAGCTGAGGCGCATACTCGTTCGCCGCAAACACCACGGCGCAGCCGGAATCGCTAAGAATGAATTCCCAATCCGCCGCCGTGATCCGGTAGTTCAACGGTACGGGCACTGCTCCAGCCTTCGACGCCGCCAGGTACAGTAGCGGATACTCGATGCAGTTCTTCGCCAGGATTCCGAAGCGGGCGCCCTGAGCGAGTCCAGCCGCGGTCATTGCGTGGGCCAGGCGATTGACCTCGGCGAGCGCCTGGCTCCAGGTGACCGCGCGTTCGGACTGGCAGGCGAATTCCGCGTCGGGCTGGCGGATGGCGAAGTAGTTCAGGTAGTCGTGCAGCAGCATATTGGTTCCGAGTATTCTATACGAGCTATGCCTTGTCGAACGAGGGGACCTTCATCCGCTCCCCACCCTTCAACGCCGACTGGTGCGCGATGATCCCGGGAACCATCATCGCCAGCGCATCATAAACATCGATCACCGGCTTGCGATCCTCCACCAACGCATTGATGAACTCCGCCGACAAAAACACATGCGACCCGCCGTGTCCCGACGCATGGCGCATGGACGGCGGGATCATCTTGTCCTGCAGGTAGTCCGGATACTTCACCGCCTCGGCCTTGGACAGCCGCTTCTGGAACAGGTCGCCATGCCGGCCGGTGTTGGCCATGTACAGCGTCCCGTTCGACCCGTACCAATTGGCGCGCTCACCATCCTCACCCACCAGCCAGAAGACGTTGCAGCGGACCATGTGGCCCTTGTCCGTCTCCATCAACGCGCTCTCGTTCCAATACGGATTCTTGTACCGGTTCTCCGTCAAGTACGGATGCTGCGACCCCCATCCGAGCGCCGACACCGACCGGATCCGCTCGCGCGTCACACCCACCACGAATCCGAGGCAGTGTGTGGGGTACTGCATGGGCGCGAGTCCCCAGCGCCAGGACCGTGAGCCATCAGGCTCGTAGAAACGCGTCTTCTTGTTCTCGACAAGCTCGCCCAGATCACCGCGGTCATGGTAGTAGTTGATCTCGGAATAGAAGATCTCGCCGAGCGCACCCGAGTCATGCAAGTGGCGGGCGTGGATGCAGCCCGGCCGGTAGTAGCTCGTCTCGCCGAGCATGTACTTGAGCCCCGTGCGCTCCACAACGGACTTGAGCCGCGCCGCCTCATCCAGCGTCTGGCAGGTCGGAACGGCGCAATACACGTGCAGTCCGCGGTTCATTGCCGCCTCGACGTGCTTCACATGGTCGAGCGCGCCGGAAAAGATGGCGACGGCGTCGAGCCGCTTCTCCTGCTTGAGCATCTCCTCATACGATGGATACGCGGTGTCGCACCGGAACACCTGCTGCATTCGGGCGCGGCGGTCGGCACGCAGATCGGTGACCGCGGTGACGGTGCAGTTGGGATGTTCGTGGAACGAGAACTGCGTGCCGAACCCGCCGCCCACGATGCCCAGCCGGATCTTTTTCGACGAGGACGGCGCTGCGCGTCCCACCTGCATCGCGGCCAGGGACGCGGGCGAAAGCAGTCCGCCGCCCGCTGCATACAACATCTCTCTTCTGCGCATGGTCGCACTACTCTACCTCATTTTCAGACCGGACTTGAATTCCCCTCCCCAAATGCTGTATCAATGGCCTGATGCGTTTTCGAACCCGACATCTCCTGATCCTCGCTGTTCCGCTCTTGCTTTTGGCGCAAGGCAACCAGGCCAGACGAGTGCCCCGCACACCCGCTGAGGTTGCGCGCCCCGGTGGAAAGCTCCCCGGAAATCCGAAGATCGCGCTCGTGAAGATCGCTGACGGATTCCTCGATCCCACCAACGCCGCCAGCGCCAATGACGGTTCGGGCCGCATTTTCGTGGTCGAACGCCTGGGCAAAATTCGCGTGGTGCGGCGCGATGGCACAGTCCAGAAGGAACCCTTCCTCGACCTGACCAACTTCAACCCCTTGGGCTCCGACGTCCAAACCGGATTCGTCGAGCAGGGACTCTACTCCGTCGCCTTCCATCCCCAATTCCGCACCAACGGCTACTTCTACGTTCACTACGCGTCGCTCCCGTTCAACGGCGACGGCGTCATCGTGCGCTTCCAGGCGGACCCGAGGAGTCCCAATTTCCTCACGCCGGAACGGACCCGCACCACCGCCAAGGTCCTGATGCGGATCGAGCAGCCCTACTACAACCACAACGGCGGACAGATCGAATTCGGACCCGACGGCTTCCTGTACATCGCCAGCGGCGACGGCGGATGGGAAGGCGATCCGCTTGAAGCCGGACAGGACTTGAGTTCGTGGCTCGGCAAGATCCTGCGCATCGACGTGAATACCCAGGACAACGACAAGGTTCCCTACAAGATTCCACCGTCGAATCCGTTCTATGGCGCGAATGCCGAGCGCCTGATGTCGCTGTTCGGAATCTCCGAGCTCGACTTCTCGAAGATCAAGACGCGCGGACGGCCCGAGATCTGGGCGTACGGAGTCCGCAACCCGTACGAATTCTCATTCGACCAGAAGACCGGCGACCTCTACATCGCCGACGTCGGCCAGAACCACTGGGAAGAAATCATCTACCAGCCCCGCGCAAGCAAGGGCGGCGAGAACTATGGCTGGCCGAAGCTGAACGGAACCAAGTGCTTCCCAATGACCGGTCCGGACGACAAGTGCGCGCAGGTCGGACTCTACCCCGCCGCCGAGTATCCGCACGAGAATCCGTATCCTGGCGCGCCGCCCTTGAAGGACGGCTGGGGATGCTCGGTCGAAGGACTCGGAGTCGCCAACTACGGCGGCATGAACGGCGTCTACCTCGTGGGCGACTGGTGCTCGGGGCGCGTGTTCGGACTCGGTTGGGACGGCAGCAAGTGGCAGTTGGAAGAGCTGCTGCACACCAACCTCCAGTTCACCGCCGGCGGCTACGACGAACAGGGCAACGTGCTCGCGGTAAATTGCAATTGCTTCTACACATCGGACCGCGGCGCTACCGGCAATCCTCCGGGAACGCTGTGGCGCGTCGTGTCCGCCGATCAGGTTCCGCCGGGCGCACAGACCGCCCGCACGATTCCGAAGGGCGTCTCCCAGGTGTCGTCGAACGACCGCGTGTTCCGCCATCCACTCGACAACACCGCCCTCGATTTCAACAGCGCGCCGGACGCGAGCCTCCAGCCGCAGGTCCGCCAGTTCCGCGAAACGGGCCGGAATCCCTACAACGGGAACCCGGGAGCAATCGCCGAAGGCAAAGCCGCCTACGTCCAGAATTGCGCGGGCTGCCATCTGGAGGACGGCACCGGCCGCATTGGTTCAAACCTTGTGGATGGCCAGTACAATCACCCGCGCGTGAGCACCGACATCGGAACCTTCGAGGTGATCTACGCGGGCGGCACGGGAGCCATGCAGCCCTATGCCGGACGTGTACCGAACGACGTGATCCTCAAGGTCATGGCCTACATGAACTCGATCAAGAAGCGGTAGCGTGCGCGCCCTCCTCTGGGTTTTCCTGCCCAAGCTGATCGGAGGGCTGCACACCTTCGCGCTGAACCTGATCGCGGTCCGCGCCTTGCCCCCGGAGCAATTCGGGGGCTTTTCCTTTTGCACCACGCTGATCGTGCTGATCGACGGACTGCTAGGGTCGGCGGTGGATCTCGGCGTGATTCGCGAATCGCCGGACCCGCCCGCACGCCGGTTCACCGCTGCCGAGTCCGCGGGCGCTTTGCTGAAGGCGGCGTTCGCGCTGGTGATTCTCCTGCCGGCACTATTGTTGGGCCGCGAATACGCGATGAGCGCGGCCGCCACCGGCGCGATCCTGTTGCTGCGGTCGGTGCAGACGCACTTCCAGATCCGTAAGCAGTTTGAACGCTTCGGCGCCGCGGAGCTGATCCATGTCGCAGTCCGGTGCGGGGTACTGATCACGCTGCTGTGGAGCGGCGAGCAACGGGTATGGGTCCTGCTGACGGCCTACGCGGCCGCACCCGTGGCGGCGCTCGCGCTCTATCCGGCGCGGCGTCCGTTCGCGCAGACTGGGTTGGCCGAGGCGATGCGGGCCCTGCTCCAGTTCCTGCGCGAGACGCTGCTCGCCACCGGTACGGGAACCACGTTGTCGCGCGCCGACATCCTCGCGCTTCGCTACTGGTCAACACCGGCGGAGCTCGGGATCTACAGCGCGGCCAACACGATTGCGATGGTCCCTGAGCTGGTGGCGAGCTATCTCGCCAACGTATTCAGTCCGGGCATCGTGCCGCGTGTCCAGGCAGGAGTGTTCCGCGGCTTCTTCCGGCGATTTCACGCTGCTGCGATTCCGGCCGCTGCGCTGTTGCTCGCCGCCTCGCTCGCCGTGCTGCCCGGCATCATCGAGTCCCTGTTCCCGGCGCGTTACGCCCCCGCGATCCCAGCGCTACGCATTCTGCTGCCCGGAGCCTTCGCCTCCGCGCTGCTGTTCCCGCTCGCGGTCAGCTATCTGCTGTTCTACTCGCCTCGCACATTCGTCCGGTTCGACCTGGCGATTGCGCTCTTCCTCATCGCCGGCTATGCGTGGATGATCCCGCGCCACGGGGCCGAGGGTGCGGCGTGGGTCACCGTGGTCTTCCGTTGCGTGAAGGCCGCGTGGATCCTCGCCGCTGCGTTCCGGCTCCGTCCCGCTCAGACGAGATCGATCTGAAAAATCCAGCCCGCCGTCGGACTGTCGTTGTTCGGCCAGCCCGGATGGATGCCCGCATCGCAGCCGTACAGTTTGCCCTCGTGCATCGCCAGCCCGTGCGGATCGCAGGAGCCGGGCTCGAAGTCGACTGTTTCGAGCACCCGTCCCGTGGCGGTGTCGTAGCGTGCGAGACAGGGGCGGAACTCGGGGTACCGCTTGCTGTCATTACCCACCACCTGCCACATCGAGCCATCGGGGTCGAAGGTGATGTCGTGGTAACGGACACGGTCCGGCGCCTGATAGAACGGAATCATGAACTCGGGCTGCCAGGTATGCGGATCGACGCGGAGATTCCCGCGCAACCGCAACGATGAGATCCAGAGCTTCCCCTGATGCCACTGCCCGCCGTGGCTGCCGCCGCCATCGGGTCCGCCCAGTGGAATCTGGCGGTGGCTGACGAGCTTCGAATTCATGTCCACTTGGAACACACCTTGTGGCGGCGCGTTGGCGATCATCCACACGTAGCCTCCGCCCACCGCCATCCCGCTCGTGTTGCGCGATGGCGTGGTCACCGTCTTGAGGACCTTGCCGGTCTTCCAGTCGACAAGCCAGGCCGACTCATTGAGCGATTTCGGCTCCGGCAGCTTGTACCGGCTGGCATTAGCCCCCGACATCTTCTGCTCGCCGATCCAAAGCCCTTCGGGCGTCGCGGCAAGCGCGTTCGGAAATCCGTCCGGGGCTTTGAACAGCTTCTTGGTCCTGGCCATCCGTTTCGTTCCCGCGGGTTTGCCCGCGACGCCACGGTTGGCGGCGGATTGCGCAAACGCGGCGCCGGACAGGGCCAGACCGGCGGTGGTTGTAAGGAAGTCTCGCTTGGTCATATCGCCGTCACGATATCACATTCGCGCGGCAATCGCGGGCGGCTAGCACCGTGTTGCAGTGGATGGTAACGGTGTCCTCGGTCTTCGCGGCATAACCACCCGCAAGCACGACGGCCACCGGAACTCCGTATTCCCGAGCGGACTCAAACACCAAACGGTCCCGCGCGCGCAAACCGTCGAGCGTCAGCGAAAGCCCGCCCAACTCGTCTTCGCAGTAGGGATCCGCTCCGGCCACGTAGACCAGCAGGTCCGGCCTGTGCGGCAGGACCGTGCCACACACTTCGCGCAACCTCTTCAGGTACTCCTCGTCGCCCGCGCCGTCATCCAGGTGAATGTCAATCGACGACGCCGGCTTCTCGGACGGATAGTTGTTGAGTTGGTGCAGCGAGATCGTATCGACGGCGGGATCTCCGGCGAAGATCGCCGCGGTTCCGTTCCCGTGATGCACGTCGCAATCGAGCACTGCCGCCGTGCCGACCGCCTCTTCCTGCTGCAGCACACGGATCGCAACCGCCACGTCATTGATCGCGCAGAATCCCTCGCCGTGGCCGTGGAACGCATGATGGAACCCGCCGCCGATATTGAACGCGACGCCCGTATCCAGCGCCTTTCGCGCGGCCAGCAGGGTCCCGCCCGCCGCCAGCCAGAACCCGTCGACGACGTGGCGCGAGTACGGAATCTCCAGCTTGACGATCTCGTGGTAGCTCAACGTCCCGAACTTGAGCCGCTGGATCCATCCCCGGTCGTGAACCAGATGAAGCTGCTCGTCGAGGATCGGCGCCGGCTCCAGGAAGTCAGCCTCATCCGCGGCGCCGTCCGCCAGCAGCCGCTCACGGATGAGCCGGTACTTCTGCGCTGGAAAGACGTGGCTGCCCAGGCGCAGATCATAGCGCTCGTGATAGACCAGCGGAAACGGCAGCAGCGTCACGGCGTGTTCCCGGCGGACTGCAGCGCGGTCACCAGCGCGGCGCCATACACATCTCCTGGCGAGCATCCGCGCGACAGGTCGTTCGCCGGCTTGGCCAGCCCTTGAAGAAAGGGTCCGAACGCCGCGGCGCCACCGAGCCGCTCCACCAGCTTGTAGCCGATGTTGGCCGAATTGATGTCGGGGAAGATCAGCGTGTTCGCGCGCCCGGCAACCGTGGACCCCGGAGCCTTCGACCGTCCGACCGCCGGTACCAACGCGGCGTCAGCCTGCAGTTCGGCATCCACGTGCAGATCCGGATTCCGCGCCTGAACGATCCGGTACGCTTCGAGGACCCGGTCGACTTCCTTGTGCCGCGCGCTGCCCTTGGTCGAAAACGAAAGCATCGCGACAACGGGTTCGATCCCCAGCAGCGCGCGCACGCTCCCCGCGGTTGACAGCGCGATCTCGGCCAATTCGACCGATGTGGGTTGGATCACCATCGCGGGATCGGCGATGGCCAGCAGCCCCTGGTGGCCATAGGAACGGTCGCGCACGCACAGGATCATGAATGTCGAAACGGTGCGCACCTTGGGCTGCGTCCCGATCGCATGCAGCGCCGCGCGTACGGTGTCGCCGGTTGAGTTCGCCGCGCCGCCCACGAATCCATCGGCGTCGCCCGCCGCCACCATCAGGCATGCGAAGTAGAGCGGCCGGCGCGCGATCTGCGCAGCTTCGACAGCCGATACTCCCTTGGCACGCCGCCGTTCGTGATAAAGCGGGGCGTATTTGTCTGACGGCTCCACGAACTCGACACCGTCAGGCGCGTCCGTGGGCCTGGCTCCCACCAGCATGGGCGCCACCAGCGACTCGCGCGCAAGCCGGGCGGCGGCCTCGATGATGCGCGGATCACCGCCTTCCGGAAAAACGACGCGCTGCTTTTTCTTCAGTGCGCGAACCCGCGCCGCCTGGGTCTCCAAAAAAGCCGACGCGGATTCGGGCAGGGACATGCAGAGGGCGAAGTTTGATTGTACTATCGCGGAATTCGCCCATGCTCGCAATTTTCCTCGCCATCACCATCGCCGGACTCGTGGTCATGATCAGGTACGAAGTCCGGCAAGAGCCGCCGTCTCACGATCCGCGATCTGCTCACCCGCACTCGGACGCATCGTGGAGGTGGTGCCCGGCCCGCCCGAACACAACCCGCGCATCGCGGCGATGTACTCGCCCGATGGTGGTGAACCATACAGGTAGGCTCAAGGCCGGCTTCGGCTATCGACTGTCGTGGGGAGCGATCCGCGACGCCGATGGCCTGTTCCGCCCAGCCGGGTACTGCAAAAAAGTACCGGTACTCATGAACCTTTTACCGGGTTTTGTGCGCGTGCCTACTCAGACAGCGATCCAAAAGGAGAAATTCAATGACTTTTCGCACTCTGACCTGCACCGCCCTTGCCGCCGCCGTCCTGGCGCCTGGAGATCTCTATTCTCAAAACCTCGCGGCCAATCCGGAGATGCACGCCGGACCGGGCCAATGGGACTATTTTTACCTCAATAAGATTCAGGCCGGTCCCTCATACGGGCCTACGGGATCGTGGGATTCCAGCCGCCAGACGGCCTACTTGCCCACGTACGGACATGTTTCCCAACACGGGTCGTCATGGTATGGGCGCATGGTCGTGCTGTTCCGGTCTGCTCCCATGCGCTCGACACTGGGCCTCCCCACCACGTTTAACGCAACCTACTTCGACGGAGTCAGCAACACCCCCAGCACGAGCGCCGTCTTCTCGATGCCACCTTCGCTACCGACACCCTCCAACCCGTCTTGGACTCCGGGTCCCTGGCAGACCAACGTTTGGGTTCCAACCGTCAATACGCTGTCCCGGCTCGCATTCCACAACCCGCTCTACGATCAGGCGCTCATGATCGACAGCGTGTATGCGTTCCCGGCCGGCACGGCCACGGCGGGCAAGGCTGCCGGAATGACCGCGCTTGACGAGGGCCACCTGACAAGTCCGGCTGGCGCGACGCCCGCGGCTCTGCAGGGTGGGCTGAACGGATCCGCCGGAGTCAGCTTCACGAAATCGCTCGTCATCGCGGCAAACCGGGCCAACGCCGGTTCACCGGTCCGGTTCCAGTTCGAGGCGGCAGCGGCGCGGAGCGGCACCGCAGGCTTCGCGGTCTACGACTTCGCCAACCGTACCTGGGTCACTCTTGCCAACGGAATGGGATTCGGGCCTATGCACGGAGTGTCGACGGCGTACGGATCACCGATCGTCACGCCCATCTTCCCGGGCACGCTGGCGAACTACATCCACCCGGCATCGGGGCTCGTCCTGGTCTCGATCTGGTTCAGCGACGGCCCCACTTGCATATCGTGTGCACCCCCACCCAGCCCGGCAGCGATGTCCGTGCGCAACTTCCAGATCTTCTAGAGCTTCAGCCGGGTGGTTCTCAATGGGGCCGCGGCAGCGCGGCCCCGTTAACCTTTGAACATCTTGAACAGCTTCCGGACCGGATCGAAGAACTCATCCACCACCCGCTCCTTCAGCGGAATGATCGCGTTGTCGGTGATCTTGATCTCTTCCGGACACACATGCGTGCAGCACTTGGTGATGTTGCACAGCCCGATTCCGTGCTTGTCCTTCAAGTCCGCCACACGGTCCGCCGCGTCGACCGGATTCATTTCGAGCGCCGCCGCATACACAAAGAACCGCGGACCAACGAACTCGCTGAACATCTGGTGTTCGCGCAACACGTGGCAGACGTTCTGGCACAGGAAACACTCGATACACTTGCGGAACTCCTGCGGCCGGTCGACATCGCGCTGGTTCACCCGCCACGTGCCATCGGAGGCGTCCGGCTTGCGCGTCTTCATCTTCTGGATCGTCTTCTTGACTTCGTAGTTCCAGGAAACGTCGGTGACCAGGTCCCGGATCACCGGGAACGTCTGCATCGGCTGCACGGTCACCGGCTGGGTGAGATCCAGCGTGTTCAGCCGGGTCATGCACATCAGCTTCGGGAACCCATTGACTTCCGCCGAGCAAGATCCACATTTGCCCGCTTTGCAGTTCCACCGCACCGCCAGGTCATTCGCCTGCGACGCCTGGATCTGGTGCACCGCGTCGAGCACCACCATCCCCTCGGACGTCTCGATCGGGTAATCCTTGTAGCCGCCGCCGGACTTGTCTCCCCGCCAGATGCGGAATGTCGCGTTCGCCATGCTACTTGTTCTCCTCGACGATCTTCTGGTGCTCCCCGGTCATCGGAACGATCGGCACACGCTCCACGCGCATCGAGCCATCGGCCGCCTTGCTGATCTCGATGTTGTATTGCCCCCACTCGTTGTCCTTGCCAGGAAAATCGTCCCGGAAGTGGCCGCCGCGGCTTTCTCTACGCATCAGTCCGGCGCGAGCCACCGCCTCCGACACCGTCAACAGGCTGTCGAGATCCATCGCCGTGTGCCAGCCCGCGTTGTACTCGCGGTTTCCGTACACCGATACGTTCGCCGCCTTCGCTTTCAATGAGGCGATCAGTTCGAGCGCCCGCGTCATCTCGTCCTCACGGCGGACGATTCCGGCGAGCTGCTGCATGTTGTCCTGAAGCGTTTGCTGGATCTGATAGGGACCCTCGCCGCCCTGGCGCTCGAAGGGAGCCACTGCCGCCTTGGCCGCCGCCTCCACCTGCGGGCTGTCGAGTTTGGGCATCGACACGGACTTGGCGTGCTTGGCCGCAAACTCACCGGCGCGCTTGCCGAACACCAACAGGTCCGACAGCGAGTTTCCGCCCAGGCGGTTGGCTCCATGCAATCCGGCCGCGCACTCACCCGCCGCGAACAGGCCCGGCACGCACGACATTTGCGAATCCGCGTCCACGCGCACGCCGCCCATCACGTAGTGCGTTGTCGGTCCCACCTCCATCGGCTCCTTGGTGATGTCGATGTCGCCGAGCTGCTTGAACTGGTGGTACATGCTCGGGAGCTTTTTCTTGATGTGCTCCGGCGCGTTCTGGACCTTCTCCTTGATCCAGGAGATATCCAGGAACACGCCGCCATGCGGACTCCCGCGTCCCTCCCGCACCTCGCGCACAATGCAGCGCGCCACGTGATCGCGCGTCAGCAGCTCCGGCGGACGCCGCGCGCTCTTGTCACCGGTGACATAGCGCCAGCCTTCTTCTTCGTTATCCGCCGTCGACGAGCGGTAGTTCTCCGGAATGTCGTCGAACATGAAGCGCCTGCCCTTGTTGTTGCGCAGCACTCCGCCTTCGCCGCGTACGCCCTCCGTCACCAGGATTCCCTTCACCGACGGCGGCCACACCATCCCGGTTGGATGGAACTGCACGAACTCCATGTCGAGGAGCTTCGCGCCAGCGTGATAGGCGAGCGCCTGGCCGTCGCCCGTGTACTCCCACGAGTTCGACGTGATCTGATAGGCGCGTCCGATGCCGCCCGTGGCGAGCACGACGGCCTTCGCACGGTAGACCTTGAACCGCCCGCGCTCGCGGTCATAACCCATCGCGCCGGCGATGCGGTCACCGTCCTTGAGCAGCGTGACGATCGTGATCTCCATCTGGAAATCGATCCCCTGGTGGACTCCATGATCCTGCAGGGTGCGGATCATCTCCAGTCCCGTGCGGTCGCCCACGTGGGCGAGGCGCGGATACCGGTGTCCGCCGAAGTTCCGCTGCAGGATCCGGCCGTCCTTCGTGCGATCAAACAACGCGCCCCAGGCTTCGAGCTCCCGGACCCGGTCCGGCGCTTCCTTGGCGTGGATCTCGGCCATCCGTGGGTTGTTCAAGTACTGTCCGCCACGCATCGTGTCCGCGAAGTGGACCCGCCAGGAATCGCGGTCATCGACATTGGCCATTGCCGCCGCCATGCCGCCCTCAGCCATCACCGTGTGCGCTTTGCCGAGCAGCGACTTGCTCACCACGCAGACCTTGGTTCCCGCCGCCGATGCCTCCACCGCCGCGCGAAGTCCCGCTCCGCCGGCGCCGATCACCAGGACGTCGTGTTCGAAAGTTTCGTAGGAGGCCACCTAGAAGATCCTCCTGTCCTGCCAGACGCCGGTCGAGCACAGTACCAGGTAGACGTCTGAGAACGCGACCCACACCAGGCTGCACCAGGCCCAGACCATGTGCTTCTTGTTGAGACACGTGACGCAATCATAGGCCGCCGCGCGGCTCGGGGACTTTGAAATCTCGTCCATCCCTCCGCCGATCAAATGCCGGAACGAGTGGCAGCCGAGCGTGTAGCCGCCCAGCAGAATCGGGTTCAGGGTCATCACGAGGCTGCCCACGTTCACGTGGAATCCGTCCGCGAACCAATACGCTTTCCATGCGTCATGAGCCAGGATCCCGATGAAGATCAGCGCGAAATAGAGGAAGTACCGGTGGATGTTCTGAATCACCAGCGGCCAGGAGCGTTCGCCCCAATAGCTCTTGCGCGGCTCGCCCACGGAGCAGTTCGGCGGATCGGCCCAGAAAGCCTTGTAGTAGGCGCCGCGGTAGTAGTAGCAGGTCATCCGGAATCCGACCGGCGCCCACATCACCAGCAGCGCCGCGCTGAAGGGCAGGAATCCGGGCCACCACGCGGGCCGCGCCGCCACTTGAAACCATGCGTGTGGCGACGGACCGACGATTTCCGGCGAATAGAACGGCGAAAGGTACGGGCCGAAATGGTAGTGGTCTCCCTGAAAGACCCGGACGTTCGCGTACAGAACAAAGGCGCCCAGTCCGATGAAGGTGAGCAGCGGCGCGAGCCACCAATTGTCGCGCCGTGAGGTCTGACCGAATCCGCCATTGCGGACCGGCACATCGATCGATGGCATCAAACCGTCAGGATATCACTTTCGCCCGTATTTCCGCGCGATCAGAACGGCTCCGGCCGCACCCACCGGAAGCCATCGCGCGACCGAACCCAGCGCTTCGTGAGCAGGCTGCCGGATGAAAAGCCAGGCGCCCGCCAACATCAGCAGGCGTAACGGTACCGGCCTCACGACACGCGCGAGAGCCGCCGCAACCAGCGGCGCGGACAGGCTGACCACCGCCAATTGGAACAGCACCTCGCGCGACGGCACGAGCAGCTTGGGCGCCGCGCTGGTCCAGTTCACCGTCCCGATCGCCAGGATCAGCACCAGGAACGAAGCCGCCGCGCCGAACAGCCACGCTCCAACCAGCCGGAACGGAGCGTTCGCCGCAAACAACGCCCCAGCCAAAGCATAGGCGCACAGCAGGTACGGATCGAGCGCCTCCCAACCGCGCTTCAGCGGAATCCACACACCGCAGAAGACCAGCAGCGCGAATCCCACGATCGCGCGGGTGATGTTGACCGCCACCGGCTATTTCTTCTTCTGCTGTTGCTGCTCGACGCGCAGGTTGTTGGTCACTTTGAACACGCCCGGCACGCCGTTGGCCTCGATTCCCGCGATATTCTTGTCGGTTTCGTTGGCCACAATGCCTTCCAGGCTCACGTTCCCGTTCTTGACGATGATGCGGATGGGCGGGATGGCCTGGATCCCGTAGCGGTTGAGCGACGGATGTCCAAACACCATGCGCGCGGTGGCGACACGGATCCGGTCATCCATTGGCGAAAGCGGCAATACTTCGATATTGTTCACCAGCTTCTCGACACCCTCGATCTTCTTCACCCGGTTTTCGGCATCAGACTTGAGTGTCGGCCGCGTCACCGACCCCATCAACGTCACGTTGTATCCTTCCACGCGGAACGACAGATCGTCGAACACACTCAGGAACGGCAACATGATCAGCTCATGCCGGATCTCGCGGACCAGGCGGTCAAAGCCGCGGTTCCCCGTTGCGGCGCCCGCTTCCCTCGTTTCCAAAACCTGCTTCTGCGCCACGGCCGGCGCGCAGAGTGTCAGAGCAAACAGTGCAAGTGTCAGTTTCATAGGCACAATCATACATCACGGTCTGGACCGGAATAATTCCTGCTATCCTTCAAGCTCGCGATGATCGTCACGGTGCAGCAGCACATTCTTCAGCAGCAATCGGACCTGTTTCCGGAAGCGCGCGGCCGGTTCTCATCGCTGTTGAGCGGGATCACGCTCGCCACCAAGATGATCCAGGCCAAGATCCGCCGCGCGGGACTGGTCGATATCCTCGGCACGGCCGGCGAAGTAAACGTCCAGGGCGAAACCCAGCAGAAGCTGGATGTGTTCGCCAACCAGGCACTCCTGCACTGCCTGAGTCCGCGGGAAAGCGTGGCCGTGCTGGTGTCGGAGGAAAACGAGCAGCCCTTGACGATCGACCGTTCGGAATCCGGCAAGTATGTCATCGTGTTCGATCCGCTCGATGGCTCCTCGAACATTGATGTGAACGTGAGCGTCGGCACCATCTTCTCCATCTTCCGGCGCGACTCACCGGACGAGCCCCTGCTCAAACCAGGGTACGAGCAGGTGGCGGCCGGCTACGTCGTTTACGGCTCGTCGACGATCTTCGTCTACACGGCGGGCCAGGGCGTGTACGGATTCACGCTCGACCCTGACGTCGGCGCGTTCGTGCTCAGCTACGACCGCGTGATGATGCCCGACAGCGGCCGGTACTATTCAGTGAACGAAGCCAATGCGGACAGCTTTCCGCTCGCCTACCGCAGCTACCTGGCGCGCCTGCGGCAACAGTCCTACAGCTCCCGCTACATCGGCTCGCTCGTGGCTGACTTCCACCGGACTCTGCTCAAGGGCGGCGTCTTCCTCTATCCACCCACCCGCGACAATCCACGCGGAAAGCTCCGTCTGCTCTACGAGGCCAATCCGCTCGCCTTCCTCGCCGAACAGGCCGGCGGGCGCGCCAGCAATGGCTACGGCCGGATCCTGGACATCCAGCCCACGGCCATCCACCAGCGCACTCCCCTCATCATGGGGAGCCGCCACGAGATGGATGAATTCGACCGGGCGATGAGCGGCTCGCTAAACTAGAAGCTTATCCATGCCAATTGATCCTCGATTTGGGCGGGACACTTCTGTCCCGCTCGCGGCGAACAAGCACCTGCTGAGATGGGTGGACAAAATGGCGGAGTTGACCCAGCCCGCCGCGATTCACTGGGTGGATGGGTCGCGTCAGGAGAATGATCAGCTCTGCCAGCAGATGGTCGAAAGCGGCACGTTTATCCGGCTGAACCAGGACCTTTGGCCCGGCTGCTACTACGCGCGGTCGGATGCGAGCGATGTCGCGCGGGTCGAAGACCGCACGTTCATCTGCTCCTATTCCAAGGACAATGCCGGACCGACGAACAATTGGGTGCATCCCGACGAGATGCGGCGCAAGCTGAAGTCGCTGTTCGAGGGCGCAATGCGCGGGCGCACGATGTATGTGCTGCCCTACAGTATGGGCCCGATCGGATCTCCGATGTCGCAGATCGGGGTCCAGTTGACCGACTCGCCGTACGCGGTGGTCAACATGCGGATCATGGCGCGCACCGGCATCGAAGTCTTCCGCGAGATCGACCGCGACTCCAAGCGCGTGGTGCCGTGCATGCACACGGTGGGCGCGCCTCTTGCGCCGGGCCAAGCGGATGTTCCCTGGCCGTGCAACAAGGAAAAGTACATCGTCCACTTCCCCGAACGGCGCGAGATCTGGTCGTACGGATCCGGATACGGCGGCAACGCGCTGCTCGGCAAGAAGTGCTTTGCGTTGCGGATTGCCTCTAACATCGCCCGCGATGAAGGCTGGATGGCCGAGCACATGCTGATCCTCGGGGTGGAGAGTCCCGGCGGCGAGAAGACCTACGTCGCAGCGGCGTTTCCGAGTGCTTGCGGGAAGACCAACTTCGCGATGATGATCCCGCCCGAGGGCTTCGAGGGCTGGAGGGTCTGGACCGTGGGCGACGACATCGCCTGGATCAAGCCGGACGCATCGGGACGGCTGCGCGCGATCAATCCCGAGGCGGGATTCTTCGGCGTGGCGCCGGGCACTTCGGACAAGACCAATCCGAATGCGATGGCGACGCTCCGGCGCAATACCGTCTTCACCAATGTCGCATTGACACCGGAGGGCGGCGTCTGGTGGGAGGGTATGACCGATGATCCGCCGGCCGAGTGCATCGACTGGCAGGGCAACCGCTGGACCCCGCAAATCGCCCGTGAAACCGGCGCGAAAGCCGCGCATCCCAATGCGCGCTTCACGGCGCCCGCATCGCAGTGCCCGACCATCGATCCGGCCTGGGAGGATCCCGAAGGAGTGCCGCTTAGCGCGATCATCTTCGGCGGACGCCGCGCCACGACGATGCCGCTCGTGTTCCAGGCGTTCAACTGGGGCGCGGGCGTCTACGCCGGCGCGACGATGGGTTCGGAAATGACGGTGGCGGCGGCGGGGACGATCGGCAAGGTCCGCCGCGACCCCATGGCGATGCTGCCGTTCTGCGGCTATCACATGGGCGATTACTTCCGGCATTGGATCAAGATGCAGCGCTCGTTGAGCGAAACGCCGCGCGTGTTCCATGTCAACTGGTTCCGTAAGGACTCGGAGGGCAACTTCATCTGGCCCGGGTTCGGGCAGAACATGCGAGTGCTCAAGTGGATCGTCGACAGGGCCCATGGCCGGTCGCTGTCGCGGGAGACACCCATCGGGTGGATGCCGCGCTATGACGACATCGAATGGTCCGGACTTGATTTTCCCCGCGAGAAGTTCGACGAGCTTCAGGCGTTTGACCGGAACGCATGGCGGACGGAAGTACTGGGACACGAAGAGCTGTTCATCGACCTTCACGACCACCTGCCGAAGGAACTGGTCTACGAGCGCGAGTTGTTGATCTGCCGGTTGTAGGATTCACCGGCCATTTTGTCGGTTTGCACGGGACACTTTGTCGGCCTGCTGCGTTGGCTTCCCCCGTAACCGTCTGAATTTTCAACGATGACGTTCTGGCGCATGGCGTGCATTGTCAGCAGCAGCCATGAATATTTTTACTATCACTGCGGTGCTCGCCGCCATGAGTGGAGCTTTACTCGCAGGGCCGAAGGTCTCAAACGACCTAAGTGATTCTCCTGGTCAACTGGTGGACGTGATCGTCCAGTACAAAAGTGACCCTGGGGCACAGGCGGAGGCCCGCGCCAACGCCCGCGGAGCTCAATTGAAGCACCGCCTCAGTTCGATCAAAGGGCACGCGCTCCGGATTCCGGCCAACGCCATCAGCGCGCTGGCGCAGGATCCCGACATCGTCTACATCTCGCGGGACCGTCCGCTGAGAGCCTCCGCGATCGATTACGCCGAGCGCGCAGCCGTGTGCGAACCGGAGACATCCTTGACAAGTGTGCCGGTGGGCGGTTGACACAAACGAAGGGTAACCGGGGGACAGCGGTTAAGCTGGGGGATGCCCTGGCGAGAGGTGAGCCGCATGGACAGCAAGGTCGAGTTTATCGAAGATTGGCAGGCA
>Ga0194132_10002587_pt1 | contig 33538 bp, 28 predicted proteins | sample TA2KigOf80mmetaG_FD_148612 | JGI IMG/M metagenome (GOLD analysis project Ga0194132, IMG submission 148612) | Freshwater microbial communities from Lake Tanganyika, Tanzania - TA2015054 Kigoma Offshore 80m | ecosystem: Environmental > Aquatic > Freshwater > Lake | place: Tanzania: Lake... | reverse complement strand
AGTACCGCAGCTGTCGGGACGGTGCCGGTCGGGACGGTGTCGGTGGGGACGGTGTCGGTCGGGACGGTGTCGGTCGGGACGGTGTCGGTCGGGACGGTGTCGGTCGGGACGGTGTCGGTGGGGACGGTGTCGGTGGGGACGCAGGGCGGGTTGCTGTCGGCGGCGATCGGTGCGGTCGAGCCGATCGGACCGGGTGTGAGCGCCAAGAGGGCCTGGGCGGTGCTGCGCCGGAACTGGTCACGAGCGGGTGCGGCGATGCCATTTCCCGCCGAGGTCTGGGCCGCCACGCTGAAGGCGATGGCTCCGACGCTCGTACTGCCGCCGGCACAGGTCAGCTGCCGGTCGACGATCCACGATCGGCCTCGATCGGCAGCAGGGAGCCGGCCACCGGCCCGGGCGGTAGCAGCGGCGAGACCGGTGCTGTTGGCGTTCGCAGTGGCACCGGGTCCGGAGCTCGACCACGCTCCGTCAACCCGTTGGACCGACTCGAGCCAGTCCAGCGCCGAGGCCACGGCTGGATCCGGATCGCCGATGCCGTCCCGCCCGTTCTCGAGCAACGCCACGACGGCCAGTGCTGTGGTGTCGACGTCGGCGGCGGCATCGGTGCTGCAGTTGCGGCCGCCAGTGAGGAACAGTCGGAATCCACCCCCCGGGCACTGCTGCGCCCGAAGGTACGCAACGACGTCTGCGGGGGCAGAACCCGTCCGGGCGAGGGCCAGCACGCCGAATGCCTGGGTGAAGGCGTTCGAACGGTCGCTGAGCGCCGGCGTGCTGGTCGGTGGGCGGTCGCGCAGCCGGCCATCGTCGATGGCCCCGGGTTCATCGACGGCTCGTCCCTGCAGCGATGCCACGAGATCCTCTCCCGCTACCGAGCGTGGATCGTTGCCGGTGGCGGTCGCAACCAGGATCAATTTGGCGGTTGCGCCAGCGAGGACCTGACCCGGTCCCACCGGTCGCGTCGTCGCAGCTGGGTCGTCGAGCAGTCGGCGGGCGAGTCGCTCGGAGGCCCCGGGTTGTCGGCCTGCAGCAGCGAGTGCCAGCACGGCGTCGGCCGCCAGTCCGGGATCGGGTACCCCTCCGGTGGTGAGGGTGTCGTTGCTCACCTCGCCCGCAAGCCACGCCGCCGCTCGGTCGGCGGCCTCGGTCGGCGTGGGTGGTCCCGGTTCGACAGCGCCGGCGTCGGTGTGCCCGAACGGGGTCAATCCGTTGGGCAGGAAGCTGGCCAGGAGGACCGTAGCGACGACGAGCAGCACTGCCGTCCACCTGGCCACCGATGTGGTGGCGGGCGCGCGTCGGGAAGCGGTGCGGGGCACCAGATCATCCCACCTGGTGTGCGGGCTCTGGTCAACCTCGGCCATTGGGTGCATGAGCGACCCAGCTACCATCGCCACGTGAACATCAAGCAGGTGGCACTGCGACTCGGAGTCCACTACACCACGGCCTACCGCTGGGTGCGCACCCATCAACTCGAAGCCGATCGGACGTCGACCGGCTGGGAGGTGAGCGAGTCACAGCTCCGCCGGTTCGAGGTCTCACGGCGGAGCGACCGGCCGACTCGGCGGCGCCGGGTGGACTGGGCGGAACGAATGCGACCGGCGCTCGAGCGTGGCGACGAGGTGGCGGCGTGGCGAGTGCTCGAGGACGCCCTCCGCTCGGGCCTGGATCCCGAGGCGTGCTATCTCGACGTACTCGTGGTGGCTCTCCAGTCGCTCCCGCCTGACGGCGACCCCGTGGACGGATACCTCGCAGCGACGGTCGCAGAGCGGATCGTGGCACGGCTCGGCGCCCGGTTCCGACGGCCCGGTCGAACCCGGGGAACCGTGGTGGTCGCCACACCACAGGGGGAGCAGCACTCGCTGTCGACGTCCATCCTCGCCGACCTCGTGCGCCTCCGCGGAGCGGCCTGCGTCGAGCTCGGAGCGGAGGTGCCTCCCGACGTGGTCCTCGCTGCTGCGCGTGCAGCCCGATCGCTCCGACTCGTCGCGCTCGGTGTGAGCGGTGCGGTTCCGCTCGATGGTGTGGCTGCGACCACCGCACTCCTCCACGAACGGATCCCGGGAGTGATGGTCCTCGTGGGTGGCCCGGGGGTGCTCAACGATCACGTGGCCGAGTTAATCGGAGCCGATCGCTGGGCGTCGGACCTGCGGGGCGCGGTGACGGTGATCGACGAGGCCCTGCTCACCGAGTCGAGCGGACGCACGCCGTCCCCTGGCGAACGCGTCTGAGCACCGTGCGGTCGATCAGCTGACGACGTCGATGCCGCTGCGGTTGCGGATTCACCACGTCGGCGGCGAATCGCAGAGAGGACGTCAGCCCTCAGTCGGCCCAGGTGCCGGCCATCGACGGGAAGTCACCGCTGATACCGACCTGCTCGAAGTAGCCCGCTTCCATTGCTTCGAGCAGATCCCCACCCGGCCCACCCTTCGTCACGGCCGAACCGGTCGGAACCGCCGTCGTCGGCGGTGGGGTGAACTCGTGAGCGGTTCGGTCGGGCTGTGCACCGGGCCACAGCGCCTGCGGTGTGCCGTTGCACAGCGGGGTCGGTTGACGAAGCGGTAGCGAGTCGAGCTCGAAGAGATCGGCGTCCGGATCGGTGAGGGCGAGTGATGCACCGATGTTGTTCGCCGCCCGATCCCGCGGCGTCAGCCACCAGCCTTCGCCGGCAGGGCCTTCTGGCGGGGCTCCGAGGAACCGCCACTCGATGAATCGCAGGATCGAGGTGTGGTCGTAGGTCCGGTGGTCGACGAAGCCCGGTCGGGCGAACGGGGACGCCATGATGGTGGGTACCCGGAACCCGGCCTGCCCGAAGTTGTCCTCGTCGTTGCCGGAGGCGAGCAGATCGGGCAGCACCGGCGGCGGCACGTGGTCGAAGAACCCGCCCCACTCGTCATAGGTGACGATGAACACGCCACGCTCCCAGCACGGGGATTCCACGAAGGCGCGGAACACGTCACGCAGAAACCGCTGTCCGGCTCCCGGATCGCAGTGAGGATGGTCGTCGGCCTGCCACCAGGGGAGGAACGGCGGGTCGACATGCACCACGTTCGGCAGCCTTCCGGCGGCACAGTCGGCGAAGTAGTGGTCGATCCCGGCGGTGTGTTGGGCCATGCGAGGGCCCCAGAACGCAATGCTCGGCAGGTCGGAGAAGTAGGACCGACATGGCACGCCAGCGACCCGGAGGCGGTCCCAGATGGTGTCCCACTGGTGGCCGAGCTCCTCGAGGGGGATGTAGTTGTTCTTGTATCCACCGGACTGCGCCGAGTGCAGGTAGCGCCGGTTGGGCTGCGTCGCTGCGAGCATCGAGCAGTGATAGCGGTCGAAGGTGGTGAAGCGCCGGGCGAGACGCGACATGAACGGCAGGTCGTCGGCCTCGTGGTACCCGAGTGCGTAGTCGTCGTTGTTCGAGCCTTCGCCGATGAAGCCGCGATCACGCTGGGCACGCCCCGAGCCCCAACTGTGGCCGGGATCGGCGAACCCGCAGCCCCGGTAGCCGTAAGGCTCTGGTCCTCCCGCCAGCGAGTGGGTCCGATGCTCGATGCCGGCGCCGTCGAGGAAGCCCTGATCAACGGAGGCGTCGATGGAGAAATCGGTACCCCACAGGGTGCGGCCGCGTTCGAGATAGCCCTCGTCGCCACCGAGCCACCCGAGGTAGTGGTCGAAGGACCGGTTCTCGAGCATGACGAACACGATGTGGTCGATCGGTGAGGAGCTCGCCGGGAGATCCAGCATCGAGCCGGTTGGGGTGCGGGTCGGGAAGTACTCGCCGCCGATGCCGAGCGCTGCTGGGACGCAGGACGACAGAGCGCCACCGACTGCTATTCCACTGCCGACCATTGCGCCGAGCCGAAGGAATCCTCGCCTGTCCAAGGTGCATCTCCACTCGCTCGCCCGAGATCCCAGATGCATTCTCGCTGCCCCGGTCGAACTGTCAAGCCCTCAGGCCGGGCGTCCGGACCTGAGTTGTCGCTGGAATCGGCCCCGTCGGATTGCCGGTATGCTCCGGCGGAGATTCGATGAGGGTCAGGCCGTGGACGGAAACACCGTGAGAATGGTCGTCAGTGATGTCGACGGGACGCTCGTGGATGCAGAGCGCACGCTTCGACCGACGACGATCGCAGCCGCAGCGAAGCTCCATGACGCCGGCGTGCTCCTGGCGCTCCAGAGCAGTCGTCCTCCTCTCGGGATGGCCATGTTCGTCGCGCCCCTCGGCCTCACCGCTCCGCTCGTCGGCTTCAACGGCGCCATGACCGTGACCCCCGATCAGCAGCCTCTCGCCGAGGTCCCGATCTCAGCCGAGGCGGCCAGCGTCGTGCTCTCGACGCTCGCCGAGGCGTCGGTGAGCATCTGGGCCTTCGAGGGTTCTCGCTGGCTGGTCGCTGATCGTGACGGCCCGCGGGTCCAACATCACGCAGCCGATGTCCGCTATCAGCCGGAGTTGGTCGACGACGTCGCCGCTGCAGTCGCCGGCCTGAGCGTCACCAAGATCGTCGGTGTCAGCGACGACCACGATGCCGTTGCCCACGCCGAGGCGCTCCTGCACGCAGCGTGTGGGGCTCAGGTGTCCGCCACCCGAAGTCAGCCGTGTTACCTCGACGTGACCGATGCCCGGGCCGACAAGGGGGCGGGGCTGCTGTCGCTGTGCGACCTGCTCGATGTTCCTGCCGAGGCCGTGCTGGCGATCGGTGACGGCGCCAACGACACGGCGATGTTCTCCGCTGCTGGAATCGGCGTGGCCATGGGCAACGCCAGGCCTGAGGTCCGGGCGGCAGCCGACGTCGTGACCGGAGCGAACACCGCCGACGGTTGGGCCGATGCCATCAACGACCTCGTACTCGCCCCAATGCACACCTGACCACACCGCCGGCGGCGTGATCACACGCCCCGGTCGCCCGACAAAGGAACTGCCATGACCACACCGAACGAACACACGCAGCGTCTGCACGACATGGGTCAGAGCCTGTGGATCGACAACATCACCCGAACCTTGCTCGACGATGGGACGATCGAGCGGTACATCGACGAGTACTCGGTCACCGGGCTCACCTCCAACCCCTCAATCTTCGACAAGGCGATCGGCACTGGCGCATACGACGACGTGATTGCCGCAGCGTCGGCCGACGCCAGTGACGAGGACATCTTCTTCGCCCTGGCGATCGAGGACCTGCAACGAGCAGCAGACCTGTTCGCGCCGATCAACGAACGGACAGACGGCGTCGACGGTTGGGTCTCACTCGAGGTCTCCCCGGAACTCGCCTACGACACCGACGCCACCGTGGCTGCGGCACTCGACCTGCACCGTCGGGCGGGCCGGGACAACCTCTTCATCAAGATCCCCGGGACCCCTGAGGGCCTGCCGGCGATCACCAAGGCGATCGCCGCCGGGGTGCCGGTCAACGTCACGCTCCTGTTCGACGCCGATCAGTACCGCGCCGCAGCCGACGCGTTCCTCGACGGGGTCGAGCAACGGATCTCCAATGGGGAGGATCCGGCAGTGGATTCGGTGGCGTCGGTGTTCATGTCTCGCTGGGACACGGCGGTGTCGGGGCAGGTCGGCGACGACCTCCGGAACACGCTCGGCATCAGCGTCGGTCTGGATGTCTACCGGGCGTATCGGGAACTGCAGGACTCCGAGCGGTGGCAGCGACTCTCCGGCCAGGGAGCCCGCTTGCAGCGGCTGTTGTGGGCCAGCACCAGTTCCAAGGACCCGTCCGCTCCGGACACGCTGTACGTGAGCGGCCTCGCTGCGCCGCTGACGGTCAACACCATGCCTGACGTCACGCTCCTCGCCTTTGCGGACCACGGGTCACCCGGGGAACCGCTCCCGGCCGACGGAGGCGACGTGGACGAGCGGTTGGCGGCCTTCGAGGCGGCTGGCGTCGACGTGGTGGCGCTCGCCGGCAAGCTCCAGAGCGATGGAGCGGAGGCCTTCGTGGCGTCGTGGCGTGAACTCATCGATCGGATCCGTTCCCAGCGCCAGGCAGTGTCCTGAGCCGGATGAGCCCTTTACGACAGCCCAGATGAGCCCTGGACGACAGCCCAGATGAGCAAGGAGCAGGAGCGTGACTGACCGTGCCGACCCGCCGAGCCCGATCCCACCGATGAACCTGCCCGAGTGGCAGGCGCTGGTGGAGCACCGGGCCGCCCTCACCGGGTTCGACATCGCCGAGGCGTTTGCCGCTGACGCCGGTCGGCTGGCGAGCATGTCGGTTGATGCCGAGGGGCTCCACGCCGACCTCTCCAAGCACCTCGCCACGCCGGAGACCCTCGACCTGCTCGTGGCACTCGCCGCGGCGAGCGGACTGAGCGATCGGATCGAGGCGATGTTCTCCGGTGAGCACATCAACGTGACCGAGGACCGATCCGTGCTCCACGTGGCGCTGCGGATGCCTCGGGACGCACGACTTGTCGTGGATGGAGTCGATGTGGTCGCCGAGGTCCACTCCGTCCTCGACCGCATGGGCGTCTTCGCCGAGTCGGTCCGCTCAGGGGCGTGGCTCGGGGCCACGGGGCAGCCCATACGCAACATCGTCAACATCGGGATCGGTGGTTCCGACCTGGGCCCGGTGATGGCGTACCGCGCTCTGCGTCACGTCAGCGATCGGAACCTCAACTTCCGTTTCGTCTCCAACGTCGACGGAACCGACTTCGTCGAAGCGACGCGTGACATCGATCCCGCAGAGACGCTGTTCATCGTCTGCTCCAAGACCTTCACCACGCTCGAGACCATGACCAATGCCCGCTCGGCCCGCGACTGGATCGTCGAGGGGCTCGGGTCCGAGGAGGCTGTCGAGCGCCACTTCGTGGCGGTGTCGACCAACGCAACGGGAGTGGCCGACTTCGGTATCGACACTGCGAACATGTTCGGGTTCTGGGACTGGGTCGGTGGTCGCTACTCGATGGACTCGGCGATCGGCCTGTCGACCATGGTGGCGATCGGCCCGGAGGCGTTCGCCGATCTGCTCGCCGGGTTCCACGCAATCGACGAGCACTTCCGGACCACTCCCATCCGAGAGAACCTGCCGGCCCTCATGGGGCTCCTCGCCCTGTGGTACCGGAACTTCTGGGGCTGCCAGACCATTGCGGTCCTGCCCTACGAGCAGTACCTCGAACGCTTTCCGGCGTACTTGCAGCAACTGACGATGGAGTCCAACGGCAAGCACGTCACGCTCTCGGGGGATCATGTCGAGGTCGACACGGGTGCCATCTACTGGGGGGAGCCCGGAACCAACGGACAGCACAGCTTCTACCAATTGATCCACCAGGGCACGTCGATCGTTCCGGTCGACTTCATCTGCTTCGCCCGGACGCCCAACCCACTCGGCGACCATCACGACCTGTTGTCGGCGAACGTCTTCGCTCAGGCGCAGGCTCTGGCATTCGGTCGCAGCGCCGAGGAGGTTGCAGCTGACGGCACTGCGGCGGCAGTCGTGGCCGCGAAGGTGATGGAGGGGAATCGCCCGAGCACGACGATCCTCACTGACGAGATCTCTCCGTTCCGGCTCGGCACGCTGGTGGCGCTCTACGAGCACTCGGTGTTCACCCAGGGTGTGGTGTGGGGCATCGACTCCTTCGACCAGTGGGGCGTGGAGCTCGGCAAGGTTCTCGCCGCCCGGATCGCTCCGCAGCTGCTGAGCGACACCGACCCCGACCTGGACCACGATCCGTCGACGAACGACCTGATCCGCCGTTACCGTGCGCTGTCCTGATCCGACGCCACCGACTGGTGGACGTCGCCGTATTCCGCCCAACCCGACCAGCTCGACCGAAGGACCAACATGACAACTGAGCACCCCATGCAACTCGGAATGATCGGACTCGGCCGGATGGGCGCCAACCTCGTCCGGCGACTCCAACACGACGGACACTCCTGCGTGGTCTACGACGTCTCGCCGGATGCGGTGGCTGCGCTGGTCGATGAGGGAGCCACCGGAGCGGCGAGCCTCGAGGAGTTCGTCGCTGCGCTGACCCCGCCCCGGGCTGTCTGGATCATGGTGCCTGCCGGCTACGTGCAGTCGACCCTCGACCAACTGACCGGACTGCTCCAGCCCGACGATGTGGTGATCGACGGTGGGAACTCCTACTACCGGGACGATGTGGACCGGGCCGAGGCGCTGCGTCCGACGGGGATCCACTACGTCGACTGCGGGACGAGCGGTGGGGTGTGGGGCCTCGATCGTGGTTACTGCCTGATGATCGGCGGCGAGGACGGACCGGTCGAACGCCTCGCTCCCATCTGGAGCACGATCGCCCCCGGCGAGGGCAGTGCCGAGCCGACGCCGGGCCGCAACCGTCCGGAGGGGACCGCACAGGACGGTTGGCTCCACTGCGGTCCGAGTGGAGCCGGCCACTTCGTGAAGATGGTCCACAACGGAATCGAATACGGGATGATGGCGGCAATCGCCGAGGGTCTCGACATCATCGCCAATGCCGACGTCGGACGACGGGATCACGCCGTCGACGCAGAGACCACCCCGCTGCGAGATCCTCAGTACTACCAGTTCGACATCGACGTGGCCGAGGTCGCCGAGGTCTGGCGTCGGGGGTCGGTGATCGGCTCCTGGCTCGTCGACCTAACCGCATCGGCTCTGGCCAGGTCCTCCGATCTCGGCGACTTCGAGGGCCGGGTCTCGGACTCGGGTGAGGGTCGTTGGACGGTGCTCGCTGCGATCGACGAGGGTGTGCCGGCGTCGGTGATCAGCACCGCTCTCAACGAGCGGTTCGAGTCTCGTGACCTCGGTGTGTTCCGCAACCGAGTGCTGTCGGCCATGCGTAGCGAATTCGGTGGGCACGACGAGCGGAAGGCCTGAGCGCGTTGCAACACCACCTCGAGGTGTTCGAGGGCAGGGAGGACCTCGCCCGGGCGGCTGCAGAGTTCGTGGCAGAGCGTGCCAGGGCGGCGACCGACTCCGGCGGAAGTTTCGTTCTGGCGGTGAGCGGCGGTCGCACGCCGTGGGTGATGTTCGACCACCTCGTCGAACTCGACCTTCCGTGGGAGCGGACCGTGATCTTCCAGGTCGATGAACGCTGCGCCCCCATCGACGATCCCGACCGCAACCTCGCTAACCTGCTTGCTGCGCTCGGTGACGTTCCTGTCGATGTCCGGCCGATGCCCGTGGAGGCCGACGACCTCGACGCTGCTGCGAGCCGCTACGGGGCGTCGCTTCCGACCCTGTTCGATCTGGTCCACCTGGGCCTGGGCCCCGATGGCCACACGGCGTCGCTGGTGCCCGGTGATCCGGTACTCGACGTGACCGACCGACTCGTGGCTCCGACCGGCGGCCTCTACCAGGGCCGTCGCCGCATGACCCTCACCTTCCCGGCGCTGACCCGGGCCCGTCAGCTCCTCTGGCTGGTGGAGGGAGCCGAGAAGCGGGAACCACTCGAGGCGCTCCTCGCCGGTGACCGATCCATTCCGGCGGGCCGGGTGCACGCCGATGCATCGCTCATCCTTGCGGACAGCGCAGCTGCGGCGGGTAGTATATGAGCATGCAGGACGACGAGAAGCGCCTCGCAGCGCAAGCGGCCGCAGAGGTGGTCGTCGGTGGAATGACGGTCGGGCTCGGAACCGGTTCGACCGTGGCCCACCTACTCGATGCGCTCGCCGCTCGTTCACTCGACATCCGCTGTGTGTCGACCTCCACCGCCACAGAGGAATCGGCGCGTCGCCTCGGGATCCGCACCGAGTCCTTCGACCGGGTCGACCGCTTCGACATCGCCATCGACGGCGCCGATCAGGTGGCTCCCGACTTCTGGTTGGTCAAGGGCGGTGGAGCTGCGCACACACGGGAGAAGATCGTCGCAGCGAGTGCTGATCGTTTCGTCGTGATCGTCGATGGCTCCAAGATCGTCGATGCCATCACTGCACCGATTCCGATCGAGCTCCTCGACTACGGACTCGAATCCACCCTGCGCCGCCTTGCGGCGCACCTCGATGGACCAGTCGTGCGTCGAGACGTTCCCGTGAGTCCCGATGGTGGAGTGATCGTGGACTTCCTGGGCTCGGTGGACCGTCCCGGAGACCTCGCCTCGGCGATCTCGGCCACGCCCGGAGTGGTTGAGCACGGACTCTTCGGGCCCGAGTTGGTCAGTGCGGTGGTCGTGGCGAACGGCGCGGATGTGCGCTGGCTCGACGCCACCGGCTGAGCACCTCGGCGTATCGCGACGTCACTTCGTACCGGCCGACGGCTACCCTCACCCCGCGTGTCGAGTAACTCGGGAGCGGGCGGTTCGAGCGGGAGTTCTCCGACTGTGATCGCCGCTCGCCGACGTGTCGCCGTGACGGCGCTGCTCGCAGCGTTGATCGTGGCGCCCGGATGCCTACGGGCAGAGTACGGCTACGAGATCTCCGCGAACGGGGGCGGGCGCATCGAGCTGCAGATCCGCTTCCAGGAGGAACTGATCCGCACGCTCGAACAGGTCGGCCTGGGTGATGTCGTGCGCGGCGACGTCGGAATCGTCGAGGAACAACTCGATCGACTTCCCGCTGAGTGGCGTGACCGGGTGGAGGTCGAGTCGGTCGACGACGGCGCCGGGATCGATGTCCGGGTGAGGTTCGACGACCTCGAACAGCTCGAGGAGCTCCGGGCGCTCGGCGATGTCGGGATCCCGGTGGTGACACGGAACGGCGAGGTATGGCGGGCCGAGATCGATTACGCCTCGATCGTCGGTGCCGCTGACACGCTGGCGCCTGCCGCTGACGAGTTCACTTCGAGCGACATCGGTTCTGCGCTCAGCGACGCCCTCGGAGCGCTGGTCGGTGAGCCCGAGATCGTCCTCCGGATCACCATGCCGGGTCCGATCACCGCTGCGGACCCGGGAGCGCAGATCGACGGCCGCATCGCCTCGTGGACCGTCACAGCCGATGCGTCGGGTATGGCATTCGTCGAGTCCTCCACGGCCCCCGCAGGCCTGCTCGGGGCATCGATCGGTGGTGCTCCGCTCTGGGGTATCGGCCTCCTGGTGCTGGTCGTGGTCGCGGCGATCGTCGCAGTGGTCGTCGTGCGGGCCCGAGGTCGCTCCGCCCCAGCCGCAGGGACGGTGGCGGCGCCGCCCACTGCGACGTGGACGCCGGTTCCCCCGTCGTCGGCGGCGGTTCCTCCACTCGGGGGCTGGGCCGCTCCCGCACCGGCAACTCCGCCGCTGCTCCCGCCCGGGCCGGCGCCTTCCGAGGTCACTGCGACCCTGCCCGTGGTGTTCGACCGGACCGAGACGATGCCTGTTGCGAGCACGGCCGGGTGGCACGCCGATCCGTGGGGTCAGGCCACCTGGCGATGGTGGGACGGAAGGGCCTGGAGCGAACACGTCTGCTGAGACTGGGAGCACCCGGCCTCGGCGCTGGGCGGTCTTTGGTCAGTCGATCAGATGCGGGGCGCGCCGGGCGACGAGGTCGATCACGGCATCGAGGCTCGGGTTGACCAGGAACTCGCCGTCGAGTCCGACTGTTGGGACAGTCTCGTTGCCCCCGGCCGCGGCCCGAACCGTGGCCGAAGCGTCCGGGTCCGCCCAGATGTCGTGCATCCGAACCGGGAGTCCGGTTCGCTCGAGCCGACGGATCAGAACCGCACAGAAACCGCACCCCCGACGCCAGTACACGTCGATCGCATCGGGGCTGGCACCGGAAGTCGCTGGACCCAACCCGGGGTCGCTGTCGTTCACGTCGGGACCGGTGCTCACTCGCGACGCGGTACGACCGTCATGGTCGAGAAGCACATCTCGTCGTCGGTCCCCTCGGCGAAGACGAGGTAGCGAAGCGGCTGGTCGGGTCGCGTGCCGCGGTCCCAGGTGCACTCCACCCTGATCGTGTCGCCCTGGACGACGGGGATCGGGTCGACGGGCTGGTAGTTGAGTTGCCAGTCGAAGTCCCACACCGGGATATCCAACAGCACCGTCTCCCGTTCGGTCCCGGGGTGGAGCGTCATGCGGTACGTCGCCCCGTACTCGTGCATGTGTCCGAGCACGTCGACGATGTCGCCGGTGCGCCCGGCGCGGAAGTCGCACGTCGTCCGGCCGATCGTGCCGTCCGACTGCGCAGCGACCTGCTCGGGAGTGGTCCGGCACGCTCGGTGGAGGCCATTGGCGAGAATCGCCCCACCGACTCCGAAGCGCTCTCGGACGTCGTTGAGGGCTGCGTCACGGATGCAGAGTGGTTCGGTGCTCCCGGGCGGGCACGGGATCTCCACCGGCCCGATCAGTTCGTCGGTCGTGAGCTCGAGCACCTCCGTCCCCGCAGGCGCCAGCTCGAAGGTCATCTCGGACTGGTCGGCCGGACGGCTGTCTCCGTAGTGGTAGTGGATCTGTGCCACGAGGAAGTCACCGGGTGCGAACTTGAAGCCGGCACCGTCCCCGAAGTCCTGCGGGCGCTGGCCCGGCACCCAGCCGGCGACCAGATCGCCGCCACCGCCGGGACCCATTCCGACTGCACAGCCCCAGCCCGACCCCGAGTCCTTCGCCTCGGCGGCGTCGGCCCGGGCCCGTTGCGCTGCCGGTGCCCGATACACGAGGGCGTGGTGGACGACATCGAGTCGGTCCGGTTCGAAGGTGTAGCCGGTGATGTAGCGGGTCTCGGTCAGCTTCGGATCGAGGATGAAGCACCGGTAGTCGTCGAGCAGGCCGGACTCGCCGGCGTACGGCGCTGGGATCGGGATGGTCAGATCAGCTCTCGGGGTCTCGACGTCGTACTCCGCAGGGGCGGGTTCGACCGGTGTCTCTGCTGGTACGTCGAGTGGTGCCCCGGCCTCGGCCCACGATCGGATCGTGGCGATCTGATCCTCGGATAGACGGCGAACGTGCTTGAGGGGAACGCCGACGTCGGAGGCGTGCCACGGTGGCATGTACCGACTCCCGGTCACGGTTGCCAACCCGTCGGCGTCGGCCCGAGCGTCGCCGGCGGTCTCGAGGAGCCAGTGTGCAGCCCCGATCTGGCCTTCCTGGTGACACGAGGCGCAGTGGGTGGCAAGGATCGGCGCCACCTGGGCCGAGAACGACGGCCCGGTCGTGGCGGCAGGAGTGGCGACCACGACCTCCCGGGCCGCCGGCGGTGCGTAGTCGCTTCCGTCGATGGCGGTGATCCGAAGGGTGAGCCGGGCCTCGTCGCCAGTTCGGACCAGACCGGCCTTGGAGATCGGTCCGACGCCGTAGGTCGACAGCAGCACGGTCCCGGTGGAGGTGGCCCTGAGGGTGTTGCCGTCGAGCCTCGCAGTGCCGGTGAACTCGACCGGCGCGGGAACGTCCTTGACGGTCAGGGTGCCGCGGAGCACGACGGGCACCTCGGTGTCGTCGTCGGGAATCGGGCCGTTCGGGAGTTCGAGGGTCGTTTCGGTGAGGCGGACCTCGGGGAAGTCGTGGGAGTCGAGGTAGTCGTGGTAGAGAGCCTTGTCGCGAAGAGAATTGTCGCTCTTCAGTTGCTCGACGTTGACGACGAGGTCGCCGGTTCGTGCTGAGCCCAGGTCGGAACCGAGCCCGAAGCTCCCGGCGATCCCACTCGTGGTCAACACAGCGGTGGTCTCGACGCCGGCGAGGATCTCGTCGACCTCGACGGTCACCGACGACTGGGACGCATCGATCCGGTAGACGGTCTCGCCGGGCGAGGCCTCGAGCGGTGCCACCAGTGGGAGCGAGATGTCGATCGTGGGCTCCGGCTCGAGGATCAGGCCGATGAGATCGCGGTTGGCGAACGCCACGGCACCAGCGAGCACGAGGAACACTGCGGCGCTGCTCCGCCACGGATGTCGCCGCAGCGCTCCGAGGACGCCATTTCGAGAGGGGGCGTCATTCGGGAGCGTCGGATCCGGTTCGGAGCTGTCGATCGCTTCGGAATCGCTGTGGACCTGCACGCTGTCGGTCACCCCCGGGCGTTGAACAACGAGGCGATCCTACATCTCGACTGGTGATCGTCACGACTGCGAGCGGCTGGTGTCAGACTCGCCCGATGCCACTGGACTATGCCAACCGATTCCCCAGTCTCACGTTCGACGAACCCGCTGACCACGTGCTCCGGATCACCCTCGACGGTCCCGGTCTCAACGCCGTCGACGCTGCGGTCCACCGTGAGCTCGCCGAGGTCTGGAACGTCGTGGATCGTGACCCCGACACCCGAGCGGTTCTGTTGCAGGGTGCCGGCCGGGCGTTCTCCGCCGGAGGGAGTTTCGACCTGCTGGAGGAGATGATCGAGGACTACGTCGGCCGAACCCGGGTGCTGCGAGAGGCTCGCGATCTCGTCTTCAACGTGATCGACTGCTCCAAGCCGATCGTCTCGGCGATCCACGGTCCGGCGGTCGGGGCCGGACTGGTGGCAGCCCTGCTCGCCGACGTCTCCGTGGCGGCCCGGACCGCAAAGATCATCGACGGCCACACCCGGCTCGGTGTCGCTGCCGGGGATCACGCCGCAGTGTGTTGGCCGCTGCTGTGCGGGATGGCCAAGGCGAAGTACTACCTGCTCACGTGTGAACCGCTCTCGGGCGAAGAGGCTGAGCGGATCGGACTCGTCTCCATCTGTGTCGACGACGACGTGGTGCACGATCGGGCGCTCGAGATCGCTCGGCAACTCGCCGGTGGTTCGCAATCAGCAATTCGTTGGACCAAGCACGCTCTCAACAACTGGTTCCGGGATCACTCGTCGATCTTCGACGCCTCGTGGGGTCTGGAGTTCTACGGATTCGCTGGACCGGATGCCGCCGAAGGACTGGCATCACATCAGGAGAAGCGTGCCCCCCGCTTCACCGGTCCCACCTCGGAGTAGCGGCCGCCCTCACGCCTCGGGGGCGAACAGCGCTGCGCCGGCGATGCCGGCGTCGTTGTGCATCTGCGCAGGGACCACCCGAGTACGGGTCTCGATGAGCGGAAGGAACTTCTCGGCGCGCTTCGACACACCCCCTCCGACGATGATCAGGTCCGGCCAGAGGAGTCGCTCGACGAGATGGAGGTAGCGCTCGACGCGGGGGGCCCACTTCTCCCAGCTGAGGTTGTTCTCCTCACGCACCGATGCGGCGGCGTACGCCTCGGCGTCACCGCCGTGGAGGTGGAGATGGCCGAGTTCGGTGTTCGGCACCAGGTCTCCGTCGACGAACAGGGCACTCCCGATACCCGTGCCGAACGTGAGCATGATCACGACACCAGCCACATCCTGGCCGGCACCGAATCGGACCTCGGCGACTCCTGCGGCGTCGGCGTCGTTGATGACCGACACGCTCCGGCCGGTGGCACCGGCGAACAACTGCCTGACGTCGGTGTCGATCCAGCTCTCGTCGATGTTGGCCGCCGTGCGGACGATGCCCTGCTGGACGACCGCCGGGAGGGTCAGGCCGACGGGTCCCGGCTGTGCGATCTGACCGAGGAGTTCTGCCACCGTGTCGGCCACGGCAGCGGGTGTTGCCGGTTGTGGCGTGAGCAGCCGGATTCGCTCGGTGATCAACTCCCCGGTGCTGGTGTCCACCGGCGCACCCTTGATCCCCGTGCCTCCGATGTCGATTCCGATTGCCATCGATCCGGACTCGGTCGATTCGCCCACGATGCCTCCACGGGGTGGTCTCTGGTCGGCCGTCAATCGGTCTCTTTGGTTGAGGGACCGGTTGCGAGGACAGGCCCGATGTTCGGCCCGCTCACCTGTGCTGGCAGGCGGAGAACGGCCTGAGGACCCGACAATAGGGCAAACTGGCAACCGAACCTCGTACTCGGTCCGTTACTCAGGGGGAACACATGGCATCGACGACATCGGAAGCGGCGGGCGCTCCACCCGAGGAGCAGTCGAGCGTTCCCATCAGTCGCTGGTTGTGGCTCACCGGAGCGGTGATCCTCGTTGCTGGAGTGCTGTTCGGTTACGACCAGGGTGTCATCGCCGGGGCGTTGATCGGCATCGAGAAAGAGTTCAACGTCTCGACGCAACTCGTTGAGGTCATCACGAGTTGGGTGACGCTCGGAGCGCTCGTCGGGGCGCTCATCGCCGGCACCGTTGCTGATCGGATCGGTCGGCGGCCCGCCATCATGGGCGCCGCAGTGTTGTTCGTCGGTGGGGCGCTCGTCGAGGCGTTCGCTCCCAATCCCACTGTCCTGGTGGTCGGTCGTCTGATCGTCGGATTCGGAGTGGGTGTCGCCTCGGTGGCCGCCCCGCTCTACGCCTCGGAGATGGCCCCTACCCGGGTCCGGGGCCGGTTCGTATCGGGCTATCAGTTCGGGATCACCTTCGGAATCTTCCTCGCCTACCTGGTCGACGAACTGCTCTCGAGCGGTGACGCCTGGCGGGCCATGCTCGGCGTGTCGGCCGTCCCGGCCTTGCTCCTCGTCCTGTTGATCCTCCCGTCGAGTGACACCCCGCGTTGGTACCTGAGCAAGGGCCGCACCGATGACGCCGAGCGGGCGGTGGAACGGGTACGCCCCGATGACCCTGCTGCGGGAATGGCCGAGATCGAGGCGTCGATCGCCGAGGACGTCCCGCAGGCCACCTGGGCCGAGGTGTTCGCCAAGCGGTGGCGCACCCCGTTGCTGCTCGGGATCGGCCTGGCGGTGTTCCAGCAGATCACCGGGATCAACGCCATCATCTACTACGCCAACAAGATCTTCGCCGCAGCCGGGTTCTCGACGGTCGCCGATCAGACCGCAGCGACCACCTGGGCGATCGGCGCCGTCAACGTGGTCGCCACGCTCATCGCTGTGGCCTTCGTCGACCGGCTCGGCCGCCGCCCGCTCCTGCTCGCCGGCCTGGTGGGGATGGGTCTCAGCCTGACCGCTGTCGGCTTTGCGTTCCGCTCGCTCAGCGACATCCCGGCTGAGCCGGTCACGCAGTCCGCCGGGGTGACCAACTCGGGAGTCGTTGCACTGGTCGGTCTGGTGATCTACATCGCCTCGTTCGCCTTCTCCCTCGGTCCCGTCGTGTGGACCCTCATCAACGAGATCTTTCCTCGGGACATCCGAGGCAGGGGCGTGGCGGTCGCCACGGCGTTCAACTGGGGGAGTGCCTGGCTCGTCAGCCAGTTCTTCCTGAGCCTGACCGACTCCATCGGACAGGCGTCAACGTTCTGGCTGTTCGCCGCTCTCTGCCTGGTGGCGTTCGTGTGGATCTGGCGTTACGTACCAGAGACGAGGGGCCGCTCTCTGGAGGAGATCGAGGCCATGTGGCGTCAGCGCTCCGGGGTTGAGTGAGGAGCCGAGGAACCTGGTCAGTCGCCCTCTCAGGGCGTCCTGCTGGCGAACGAGTCGAAGAAGTCGAGCACCACTGAGTTGGCAGAGATGTCGGTGTTGGTCGGCCCGGCGAAGAGGTCGAGCAGGCTCGGCTCGCCCGCCCATGTGTGGCCGCTGCCGAGGAGTGACCAGTACTCGACGCGATGGGTGCCACAAACGGAGAACACCGACACCCGAACCGTCGGTGCCACATCACTGACGGCGGGAGTGGGTCCGCAGCCGGCTCGGGCGGCATCGGTCGCCACCACGTCGGTCACTTCGAGGCCGAGCGGCGGTGCGAACGGCACCTCGGACCCGGTCAGCGGGGCGATGGGATCAGCGGTTCCGTGGAGGATCATCACGCTCGTCGGTGGAGACGCTGGACAGAGGTCGGTCAGGTTCGTTCCCCCCGACCCGGCCACCGCCCGGAACCGCCACGGCGTGGTGCAACTCAGGGCCTGTGCCATCGCAGCGCCGGCGGAGAACCCGGCGGCGGTGATCCGGTTGCGATCGATGCACCCGGTGTCCTCGAGGTCGTCGATGAGACGGTTGATCAGGCCCACGTCGTCGATTCCGGTTCGCAGGCCACCGGGCACGGCCCAGCGCGGACCCGGATCGCTCCCGAGCGGGGTCACCACGACGTAGCCACGGTCCAGAGCCGCAGCGGCGAGGCCCGAGTAGGCCTCCCAGGCGTCGGGGCCGAGGGCGAACGGATGCAGGGACACCAGGAGGGGCCGGGGTCCGGTCCCGCCCGCAGGGACGTCGAGCGTTGCGGTGCGGGTCTGGCCCTGCCAGTGGAGTGTGATCCTGCTGCGGCCCGGGGTCAGCCCGGAACCGCTCTCGCAACCAACCGAGGGAGCGACGACCTCGCCGTTGACGATGCCCCGTCCGGGAGGCTGTGGGAGGACCGACGGTGGCGGGGCGGTGCACCCGACCGTGGCGACCACCGCCGTGACGAGGATGCCGGCAGCGAGCAGGGGGAACCGGGGTCGAACCACGATCAGCGAGGGTACCGCACCGATTGAATGCGCGCCGCTCTCGAACCCCGGGTCGATTCACCCAGCGGTCCCCGGTCCGGCGGTCCCCGGCCGGTACCGTTTACCCGGGCCGAAAAAACTGAGGTGTCACATGTCGATCGACGCAACCGAGGAAGCCGAGGCGGAGCAGATCCGGGACGGACTGGTGCAGGTGGCCGGCCTGTGGTGGGTGTTCCTCGTGACCGGGATCGCCTGGCTGGTGATCTCGCTGCTGGTACTTCGGTTCAACGAGACGTCGGTCGACACCGTCGGACTCATCCTGGGTCTGGTCTTCCTCGGGGCTGCGATCAACGAGTTCGTTCTGTTCGGTCTGGTTCGGAGCGGCTGGCGGGTCTTCCACCTCGTGCTGGCGCTGGTGTTCGTGGCCGGGTCGATCTACTGCTTCGTCTCACCTCAGGACGCCTTCTGGGAGCTGGCGAGCGTGCTCGGACTGTTGTTGATCCTCATGGGCTCCTTCCAGATCGTGGCGGCCATCCTCTCGCGTGAGTCCAGCGAGGTCTGGTGGCTCGGTCTGGTGGTCGGCATCATCGAGCTGTTGCTCGGGTTCTGGGCGTCCCAGCAGTTCTACCCGGCCCGGGCCGCGCTGATCCTGCTGTGGGTGGGCTTCTTCGCCCTCTTCCGCGGGATCACCGAGATCGTGACGGCCTTCTCGATCCGCTCGGCCGGACGGCAGTTGAGCAGCGGGGCCTGACCCGGCGCACGGGGTTCGCTCCGTCTGTCAACCTGTCCGGGTGGAACCGCACCTTCCCGACGGGGTGGCCGACGTCATCGTCGAGCACATGTCCGACATGGTGCTCGTCATCGATTCCCTCGGTCGGATTGCATATGCGAATCAGACCGGCGAGTCGGTCCTCGGATGGAGTCGCACCGACTGGATCGGTCGGAGTGCGTTCGATCTGATCCACCCCGACGACGTCGGCGCAGCGGCCGAGTCGCTCGCTACTGCGTCGACATCCGGTCGGGGGATCAAGCAGCCGATCGAGTTGCGGGTCCGACGGGCGTCGGGGGAGTGGCACCCCGTGGAGATCATCTCGTCCAACCTGCTCGACGAACCGGCGGTACGGGCGCTCGTCGTCGCGGCTCGCGACCTCTCAGCGAGGGCCGAAGGCCTCGCTGTGGCCGAGACGGAGCGCCGGCGGTTCGAGCAGGTCTTCGACCGCTCGCCGTTCGGCATGGCGCTCGTCGGCGCCGACGGGCGGATCATTCGCCTGAACGACGCTCTCGCCCGACTCGGTGGTCGGTCGCAGGCCGACCTCGCCGGCTCCACGCTGGTCGACCTCGTGGTCGATGATGACCGGGAGCGTCTCGAGGGCCACCTGATGCACCAGTTGGACGCTGCTGGTTCGGGCGACGAGATCGACGCCGATTGGACCGAGGTCCGGTTCATCGACGAGTTGGACACGCTCCGCTGGATCCGGATCTCGCTCGCTCCGGTCGTGGCTGCGAGCGGCTCTGTCGACTACCTCGTCGTGCAGTGTGAGGACGTGAGCGAGGAGCACGTCCTACGGGAGCAGTTGCTCTACGGAGCGACGCACGATGATCTCACGGGGCTGTTGAACCGGGTCGGGTTCCAGAGCGTGTTCGACCACGTCGTCGAACGGGACCGTACCGTTGTCGCCGCAGCGGCGTTGGTGTTCGTCGACCTCGATGGGTTCAAGACGGTCAACGACCGATACGGCCACGCTGCGGGCGACATCCTGTTGGAGGTGGTTGCCGGCCGGATCCGGCGAACGGTCCGAAACAGCGATGCGGTGGCCCGGATCGGAGGGGACGAGTTCCTCATCCTGCTCGACCCGCTGCCCGACCCCGAGGTGGCCATTGATTTCGCTGAGCGGATTCGCTCGACGCTGTTGGAACCAGTCGAGCTGCCGCAGGGGTCGGTGATCGTGAGTGCGTCGATCGGCGTGGCGGTCGCCGGTTCCAGCGGCCCGCTCTCCGAGGGCCTCAACGCCGCCGACGCAGCGGCCTACTCGGTCAAGCGTGCCGGCGGGAATGCCGTGGCGTTGGCCACCCGGTGAACGAATCGGTCGACGCCACGCCTCGTCCGGAGAGCGTGTCGTTGGCGGATCGGTTGGTGGTGGTCACCGGCGCCGCCCGGGGCATCGGGCGTGCGGTGGCCGCCGCCGCAGCGGCCTTCGGGGCGGACGTAGCCCTCGTCGACCGCTCTCCTGAGGTCGAGGCTGCTGCCGATGGCGTCCGGGAATCGGGCCGACGTGCGGTCGTGGGCACGTTCGACGTCCGGGACTCAGCGGCGGTGGCGGAGTTCGCAGATCGGGTGCGGCACGAGTTCGGCCGGATCCACGGCCTCGTCAACAACGCCGGTGGGACCTTCCACTCGGCGTTCATGGACAGCAGCGCCCGAGGCGATGCGGCGCTCGTTTCCGAGAACTTCACGAGCGTCGTCGACGTGACCCGGGCGTTCGTCCCGTTGATGGACTCCGGTGGGTCGATCGTCAACGTCACGTCGAGCGAGGCGTTTCAGGCTGCGCCCGGCTTTGCGGTGTACTCGTCCATGAAGGCCGGCGTCGAGCAGCTGACCCGGACACTCGCCCTGGAGCTCGCAGCGAACGGGATCCGGGTGAACAGCATCGCCCCCGACGGCATGCCGACCCCTGGGGACGCCGAGCTGTCGGCCGAGGTGGCGGAGCACTCCCCGTTCCTCCCTCCGCCTGTTCCGCCGTGGGGTTCCTTCGCCCCGCCAGAGGCTGCAGCGGGCGTGGTCGTGTTCCTGCTCGGCGATCTCGCCGGGTTCGTGACCGGGGCGACGCTCAGTGTCGACGGCGGGCTGCGTGCCGCCGGCGGGTGGCATCGCCGCTCCTGAGACCCGCGGCCCGAGCCCGGGCCCGCTGGGGGAGACTGCCGGTGTGTGGCGCCTGACCCTGCGAACCGCCCGGGTGCACTGGCGGCGATTCGTGCTCACTGCGAGCGCAGTCGTGATCGGTGTGGCGTTCGTCGTCGGTTCCTTCGTGCTCACCGACAGTCTCTCGACCTCAATCACCTCCCTGCTCGAGGAGTCCTCGACCCGCAGCGACCTGATCGTCCGTCCCGACGGAGCCGGAGGGGGCCGGGGTCCCCGGGGTGTCTTCGGCGGTCCGCGGTCGGGCATCCCTCTCGACCTCGCCGACGTGATCGCTGCGGTCCCGGGTGTGGCGGCGGCGTCGCCGGTGGTGTCCGGTCCGGCCCAGCTCCTCAAGGCCGACGGGACCGCCGGAGCATTCGACTTCGCCCTGATCAGCAACTGGCCGGACCAACCGGATGCGTTCGGCGTCGTCCTCGAGTCCGGTCGGCCACCGGCGGCTCCCGGTGAGGTGATCCTCGACCGGAACACGGCCACCGATCGTGGAGCGAACCTGGGTTCGACGGTCCGGATCGCCACGGGACGGGGCGTCGGGGAGTTCTCCGTCGTCGGCATCGCCACACAGCAGGCGGGATCGCTCGTGGCGGCTGCACCCGTCCTCGCCGTCACACTCGCCGAGGCGACCGAACTGGTCGGTGTCAGCGGCTCGGTCGGATTCGTCAACGTCAGCCTCGATGCCGGGGCTGATTCCGGGGCGGTTCTCGCATCCGTCGCTGATGCGGTGGGGCCGGGATACAGCGTGGTGTCGTCTGCCGAGCTGCTCGCCGAGGCCCGGGAGCAGGTCGACGAGGTCCTCACGACCTTCGTGGGACTGTTGCTCGGTTTCGCCGCCGTGACGCTCTTCGTCAGCGGCTTCCTCGTCTGGAACACCTTCTCGGTGGTACTCGCACAGCGAACGCGTGAACTCGCCCTGCTCAGAGCCGTCGGCGCGAGTCGGCGACAGGTCCTCGCCACCGTGGTGGGCGAGGGCGCAGTGGTCGGGGTGTTCGCCTCGGCCGTCGGGGTGGGCGCCGGTGTGCTCCTCGCTGCCGGTCTCCGACGCCTGATCAGCGTGCTCGGGGTCGACCTCCCGGCGGCCCCGCTGGTGCTCGCCCCGCGAACGGTGGCCGCCGCGCTCACCGTCGGTATCGGTGTCACGCTCGTGTCGGTACTCGGTCCGGCTCGCCGTGCCACAGTCGTGCCGCCCGTGGCGGCGGTCGCAGCGGTCGACGCCACCCCGTCACGTCGAACGCTCGGCCGGCCGATCCTCGGGTCGATCCTGCTCGTCGCCGGCCTGATCGTTGCCTCCCGCGCAGGGGCGGTGCCGGCGGAGGAGGTCGAGTCCCGTGTCCGGTTGATCGCTGTCGGAGGGTTGCTCGTCTTCCTCGGCGTGGTGGGTGTCGCCCGGTTCCTCGCCGGACCGATCATCCGGGGCATCGGCTGGCCGGCGAGGAACCTGGGTGGGGTGGCCAGTCGGGTGGCGGCGGCGAACGCCGTGCGCAACCCTCGTCGCACCGCATCGACTGCCTCGGCGCTGATGATCGGCCTGGCGCTCGTCACGACCACGCTCGTCGTCGGCGAGTCGGTCCGGACCGCCGTGCGGGAGGGACTGGCTCGATCGCTCTCGGCCGAGGTCGTGGTCGACTCCGGTTCGATTGCCCCGTTCGATGCCGATGCCGTCGCCGCTGTGTCGGCGACCCCCGGGGTCGAGCAGGCCGTACCGCTCGGGATCGCCCGGACCGACGCCGTGGGCGGACCGGGCCGGGTGACGATGACCACCGGGGACCTCGACGCCCTGGTGGAACTCGTCGACCCGGAGGTCGTCGACGGTCGTCTACCAGAGGCCCCGGGCGAACTCGCGGTGGCCACCCGCTGGGCCGAGGACAAGGGCGTGCGCATCGGCGACACGTTCGACCTGCGCTCTGGGACGGTGCGACGACCGGTCACCGTCGTCGGGAGCTACCAGCGGCGGGAACTGTGGGACGACACGATCACCGTTCCGGAAACGCTCGAGGGGCTTCCGGGGGTGGACGCCGTCGCCCGACTCGTCTTCGTCGATGCCGCCGAGGGCGTGTCGGCTCCCGTCCTGGCCGAGGATCTGGCCCAGGTCGTGGCTTCGGTGCCCAACTCCTCGGCGAGGGTGACACCGGAGTTCGTCGAACGCCGCACGTCGTCGGTCGACATCATCCTCGGGATCGTCAGCGTTCTGCTCCTGTTCGCAGTTGCGGTCGCTGCGCTCGGCATCGCCAACACCCTGGCATTGTCGGTCGTCGAGCGAACCCGTGAGCTCGGCCTCTTCCGCGTCACCGGGATGACCCGCCGACGGACCCGGCGCATGGTGCGGGTCGAGGGCGTCCTGATCGCCGCGTTCGGCGCAACGCTCGGCCTGGCGCTCGGCGTGGCGTTCGCTGCGGCGCTCGTGTCCGTCCTCCCCGCCGAGACCGTCGAGTTCGGCCTGCCGTGGCCCCGGCTGGTTGCGGTCGCAGTGGCGGCCGCCGTGATCGGTGTGCTCGCAGCTGTGCTCCCGGCGCGTCGGGCGGCCAGGCTCGACCCGCTCGCTGCGGTGGCGACGAGTTGAGCCTCGAGTGCCGACGTCGGCGTCGTGTCAGGTCGGGGTGGAGCGTCCGGGGTTGGCGCTGAGCGAATCGAAGCGTCCCGCCGGTCGAATCGTCCGGTAGGCCTCCACCACCGGGGCGAGCTCCGCCGGTGTGGCGCCGTGCAGGATCACGCTGTCCGGTCCGTGGTCGAACTGCGCGAGCACCTGCGCTGCACACTGCTCCGGCGTCCCAGTCGCCGCCGCGGCGAGCCACTCGTCGGGGAGCAGGCCAGCCACGTGGTCCAGCACCTCGACGGTGCCGACGGCATCGAGCGCACCCGGGGTCGACGCAACGATCGGATCCGAGCGGAATCGGGAGAGCGGCTCCGGGTCCCAGTCGTTCACCCGGATCATCAAGTCGCCGTACCCCTGGAGGTAGGTGGCGAGTCGACCGACGGTCTTTCGGAGGCGGAGCTCCTCGCTCAGGTGGTCGCCAACGGTGGCCAGCACGGACCATACGCGCACCGATGCCGGATCGCGTCCGGCCCGGTCCGCACCCCGGCGTACCGCAGCGACCGAACGCTCGAGGGTCTCGTCGCTGAAGTAGGTGTGCAGGACCACCCCGTCGAAGACGCCGCCTGCGAACTCGAGGGACCGCTCACCCATGGCGCAGAGGATCACGGGGATGTCCTCGTCGAAGGTGCTCGACTGATGCAGGAACGAGTGGTGGCCCGCAGGTCCCTCGTGGCCGACGATCACGTCGCCCCGCCAGAGCCGCCGGAGCAGTTCGACGGTGTCGGCGAGTTGAGCGCTCGTGGCCTCGCCGAGCCCGTACAGGCCGTTCAACAGTCCGATCCCCCGGCCGAGGCCCAGCGCGAACCTCCCGCCGGTGAGACGGTGGGCGGTCGTCGCCACCGTGGCGGTGACCATGAGGTGCCGGGTGGTGATGTTGGTCGCAGCGGTGGCCACGCCGAGCGTGGTGCTCGCGGCGCCGGCGGCACCGGTGAGCACGGCTGCGTCCTTGACGTTGAAGCGCTCCGAGATGAACAGCGATCCCAGACCGAGCTCCTCGGCATCAGCGGCCTCGCCGAGGAGGTCGTGGGGGTCCTCGGTGTGGCCGGCGAGCCCGTAGAACCCGAGCTCGGTGAGCTGGCTCACCGCTGCTCGTACCAGAAGCGCAGCGGCTCGGGCTGCGGATCGACGAGCAGGTCGGAGGTGGTGTCGAAGCGCAGGACCGGGCGGGAGGTCTCGCCGACCGCAGGCCAGTCCGGCAGCCCGTCGGCGGCGGGGGCTCCGGCTGTTGCGAACGCCACCCACGCCTCGTGCAAGGCCCGGGCGAGCGGCTTGGGGGCCTTCGGGCCCACGAACACGTGCAGCCGCTGGTCGTCCACGAGGTCGAACACGAACGGGATCTCGATGGCGTGCGACGCGCCGATCAACCCCCCCATGGCCGGGCTGGCCCAGTCCCAGCGGTACTGGAACACCGGCGCGTGCTGCGACTGGGCGTCCGCCAACTCGGACGCCGGTACCCGGAACACCACGTCGGTCAGCACGGCGGTCTCGACCTCGCCAGGTGTCGCGTCGGGGAACTCGGCCCGGTACGCGGCGATGGCCGACTCGGGGTCGGTGCAGAGCAGCTCGAGGCGCTCGGCCAGTTTCTCCTCGGAGTCCGCGACCGGACTCATCAGCGCGAACAGCTTCCACTCCTCGAGCGTCGTCCCGACGACGAAGGGGATCCCCGCTGCTGCGCCTCCGGCGATCGCGGCGAGCGGGTCGGCGGGGACCTCGGCGCCGTCCGCGACGGGGCGAAACGCCAGGAAGGCGAGCGGGCTGTCGTGTTTGCGCAGCGCCGCCTCGGGGTCGGCCATGCGGGCGGCGTTGATCCGGCCGTGGGCGGCGAGGAGCGTGGCCACGTCGGCGTCGAGCAGCTCGGGGATGCTGTTCAGCTGCACCTCGGCGAGGAACTGCTCGGTGTCGGCCCGGGCGTCGGCCAGCGGCCGTGCGGCCGACGCGGCGCCGGACTGGGCGACCACCCGGTGGAACAGTCCACGAGCGCGAGGCATGGTCGCGAGCAGCGACACGCTCATGGCGCCGGCGGACTCGCCGAAGATGGTGACGTTCCCGGGGTCGCCACCGAACGCGGCGGCGTTGTCCCGCACCCACTCGAGCGCGGCGACCTGGTCGAGCAGGCCGACGTTGCCGGACCCGGCGTAGCTCGGGTCGAGACCGCCCAGTTCCAGGAACCCGAGCGATCCGAGCCGGTAGTTGACGGTGACCAGGACCACGTCGCTCTTGGCGAACGCCTCACCGTGGTAGAGGGGCGAGGAACCAGAACCCATCTCGAACCCGCCGCCGTGGATCCACACCATCACCGGCCGGGCCGGCTCGGCGTGCACGTCGTTCGTCCAGACGTTCAGGTAGAGGCAGTCCTCGTCCCAGGTCTCGGTCTCGCCGCCGAAGAGCGCGTCCATCATGGAGGGGTTCTGCGGGCAGATCGGTCCGAACTCGTGCGCCGGACGCACACCCGCCCACCCGTCGATCGGTTGCGGCGGCCGGAACCGCAGCGGACCGACCGGCGGTGTGGCGAACGGGATCCCGGCAAACCGGGCCACCCCGTCATGCCAGGACCCCTCGAGTGCGCCGTGGGAGGTGGTGACCTCGACGGCGGTGCCGTCGATGGGTGGGTGCGTTTCGAGTGACATGGCTACTGGTTACCACGCGTGCGCCCGTCACCGCTCGTGTGCTGGTTGCGCCCGGGCGCTACCGTCGCCCGGGTGAGCATCGACTTCTCCCTCTCGCCCGAGCTCGAAGCGATCCGAGCCCGGGTCCGGACCTTCATCAGCGACGTGGTCCAGCCCGGCGAGGAACGGATCGCCTCCGAGCGCCTCGAGTCACAGGACCGCGACGAGTACCTCCGGACGCTGATCGGCATGCGGATGCGCGCCCAGGAGGAAGGCCTCTGGCTGCCCCACATGCCCGGCGAGTGGGGTGGCATGGGCCTCGGTCACGTCGAGCTCGCGATGGTCCAGGCCGAGGCGGCCAAGAGCTACTACGGGCCGTGGGTGCTCAACTGTCAGGCGCCGGACGAGGGCAACATGCACACGCTCCTGCACTGGGCGACCGAGGAGCAGGCCGAGCGCTACCTGCGGCCGCTGTGCGAGGGGCGCGTCTGGAGCTGCTTCGCCATGACCGAGCCCGAGGTCGCCGGCTCCGACCCGACGCTCATCCGCACCCACGCCTACGCCGACGGCGACGAGTGGGTCATCAACGGTCACAAGTGGTTCATCTCCAATGCGCATCGCGCCAACTTTGCGATCCTCGTGGCCCGAACCGAGGACGACCCCGACCTCCCGCAGGCCGCCAACACGGCCTTCATCGTCGACATCCCGTCCGAGGGCTGGAACGAGGTCCGCCAGATCGAGACGATGCACGGCTCGACCGGGCACTCCGAGATCCTCATCGAGGACCTCCGCGTCCACGAGTCGCAGATGCTGGGCGGTCGGGGGCAGGGGCACCTGCTCGGCCAGTACCGGCTCGGCCCGGCTCGCTTGGCGCACTGCATGCGGTGGATCGCCCAGGCCGAGGTGGCGCTCGACATGATGGTCGACCGGTCGCTGCACCGGTTCTCGCACGGGTCGCTCCTCGCCGAGAAGCAGGGCGTCCAGTGGATGATCGCCGACTCCACCGTCGAGCTGTACCAGGCGAAGCTCATGGTGCTGCACGCGGCGTACAAGGTCGACCAGAACCGACTCGACGGGTCGGTGGACTTCAAGTCCGAGGTGTCGATGGCCAAGCACTTCGTGGCCAACATGTTGAACCGGGTGATCGATCGGTCCATCCAGGTCCACGGCGCCCTCGGGTACTCGACCGACACGCCGCTCGCCCACATGTCACAACACGCCCGCTGGGCGCGATTCGCCGACGGGGCCGACGAGATCCACCAGATGCGGATCGCACAGCGGACGATCGCCGCATGGAAGGACACGGGTTCGACGAGCGTCGCCACCGGCGGCCTCCCCATCTGACCCCTCTCTCTCCCCCCGCTCCCCCCGCTCCCCCCGCTTTGTGGTGCGAGCTACATGCGTCCGCATGTAGCTCGCACCACAAAGCCGGTGGGGGGGGTGGGTGGCTGGGTTAGGGGGGCGGGCGGCGCCAACGAAGCGCAACGGGTACGGCGCACACCACGGCGTAGACCGTCACCACCGTCCAGAACAGCGGGTCGCCCGGCGTCTGGAGGTAGCGCGCCAGACCCACACCGACCGCCGGTGCGGCGATGAGTGAGAGGCCCACCGATCGCCTGGGTGCGTAGCGGACGAGCCCGAGTTGCTCGGCCCACCACTCGATCACGACGGGGATCGGGAGCAGGAAGAGGGTGACCGGATCGGCCGCCTCGGGCCAGCGGAGTCCGACGAGCGCCAACGCCACGGCGCCGAGCGTCGCCGGCCAGAACCAGACACACCGGCGGCACACGTGGTGTCCGCAGACCACCGCACAGCGGTCGAGCTGGTCGTCGTGATGGTGGCTCAGCCAGAGACGGGTCGCCGACCGGGGTGTGGGCCCTGATGCGGATTGCACCCCTCAATCTTCGGCGCTCAGCACCGGAACATGAGTTTGCCGGAGGCGGCGCAGATCTCGGAGATGATCGCCATGCCGTCGGGCAGCACACCCATGCCGAAGAAGCCGTGGACCAGATCGTCGTAGCAGCGGTACTCACACGGCACATCGGCGGCCTCGAGTCGTTCGGCGTAAGCGGCCCCCTCGTCGCGAAGCGGGTCGAATCCGGCGGTGACCACGAGAGCCGGTGCGACGCCGCGGAGGTCATCGGCGAGCAGTGGTGATGCCGCTGGCGAGTCCCATGTGGCGACCTCCGGGAGATAGTGCCCGCGGAACCACTCCATGTCCTCACGGGACAGGACGAAGCCGGCGGCGAAGAGGCGGTGCGACTCGGAGTCGAAGTGGGCGTTCGTGGCGGGGTAGACGAGGACCTGCGCAACCGGCGGGCGCTCGTCGTGGCGACAACGCTGCGCCACGACCGCAGCGAGGTTGCCCCCGGCGCTGTCACCCATGACGCCGATGCGTCCGGGGAGAACGCCGAAGTCGTCGTGGTGCTCGGCGATCCACCGGAAAGCAGCGACGGCGTCATCGACAGCAGCGGGGAATCGGTGCTCGGGTGCGAGCCGGTAGTCCACGGCGATGACGGCACACCCGGAGACGTCGGCGAGCAGTCGGCACGTTCCGTCATGAGTGTCGAGATCGCCGACGACCCACCCCCCGCCGTGGAAGTAGATGATCGCCGGCGATCGCTGGATCTCGCCGAGGCGGCGGTAGATGCGGACACCGATGTCACCTGCCGGACCGGGGAGGAAGCGGTCAACGACGTGGATCCCGAGTCGGGTGGGCATCCCGATCGCAGCCGCCCGGCGCATGTCGCGACGGCGACTGGTGACGTCCGACGAGCTCACGCTGTTCCCCGTTCGTTCGCCCAGAGCGATCAGCGCCTGTACCGGCCGAGACAGCACCCGACCGTCGATCGTCACCGGTGGCGCCCCGATCAGACGATCGAGCACGGGTCGTGGCAGTCCCAGCAGGCGTCGGGCCGCTCGTGTCAGGACGTTCGCTCGTTCTCTCCTCACTGGTTCCTCCCCGTGGTCGTTGCGTTCGTTCGTCAGCTGCGCAGGATCCGTCCGGCACCCTGGACCAGGGCCTCGTCCGAGGGTGCGCCGTCGAGTCTGGTCGGGACGCCGTTGACGAGCGTGTGGGTCACGCCGGTCGGTGCGTCTGCGGTGAGGCGCTCTCCCTCGGCGGGAAAGTCCACGATCCGTCGCAGCGGACCGGGGCCGACGGTGTCGGGGTCGAACACGCACAGGTCGGCGGCCATCCCCTCGACCACGAGGCCCCGGTCACGCAGCCCGAATACCCCGGCGGGCTCTGCGGTGAGCTTGTGCACCGCCCGCTCGAGAGGCATCACTGCGCGTTCTCGCACCCAGCGGCCGAGCAGGTCGGTGGAGAAGCAGGCGTCGCAGAGCTGGCTCACGTGCGCGCCGGAGTCTGCGAGTCCGATCAGCATTCCGTCGCGTGGGAGCAGCCAGGCGATCGCTTCCTCGTCGTCGTTGGCGAGCACCGACTGGAATCGTGTGCGCAGGTCCTCCTCGAGGGACAGGTCGAGCACGACGTCGAGCGGAGTCACGTTGCGCTGTTCCGCGAGTGCCACGACCGAGGTGCCGATCAGCTCCGGGTGCAGCGTGGACTCCGCCACCTTGAGTGCGGCGAAGTTGAATGGAATGACACCCCGGCCCTGGAGGTCCGCCCAGGCCTGTTCCCGCCACGCCGGGTCGGAGTACGCCGCGATCCGCTCGTCGCGTGAGACGTCCATGAGCTCCTGGAATGAGCGCCGCATGTTGAAGGTGAACGGCTCCTCGAGGTGCATCTGGAACACGAGTGGCCGACACGACACCTGAGGCCAGACGTCCACCCCACGGCGGCGGGCCTCGTCGTGTTCGGCGACGACCCCCTCGTGGTAGGGGATCCCGGCGATCGTGAGCAGCGCTGTCCAGGTGATCGGCCGGCCGATCTCCTGCTGGAGCGTGAACACCTCCTCGTTGGTGAACACCCCACCGGGGAGCATGGCCACGACGCCGCGGTCGGCGGCGCGGAGCGGCGCGGTCAGCGCACGGAGTTCGTCCAGGTCGGCGCGTCGGCTCGGAACGGGGCGGCCGCGGTCACCGTTGTGGGTCGGCGACGCGCTGGTGGCGAATCCGATCGCCCCGGCGTCCATCGCCTCGGCCACCGCGGCGACCATGCGTTCGAGCTCGGCGGGTGTGGGGTCGCGGTCGTAGCCCTCGTCGCCCATGGCCCACAGACGCAGGGCCGTGTGCCCGACGTAGCACGCGTAGTTGAGTGCCGGACCGACCTGCTCGACGGCGTCGAGGTACTCCGGGAACGTCTCGAAGGAGTCCCACGGCACACCCACGGTGAGCGTGTCGAGGCTCATGTCCTCGACGTGCTGGAGCGTCCGCGCGAGCAGGCCGACGCCCTCGGGGCGGACGGGGGCGATGCTGAACCCGCAGTTGCCGGCCACGACGGTCGTGACGCCGTGCTGGCTCGACGGGGTCAGGCGGGGGTCCCAGAACACCTGCGCGTCGTAGTGCGTGTGGACGTCGATGAATCCGGGTGTCACCACCTGGCCGGTCGCATCGAGGACGCGACGGCCGCTGAGGCCCGTGCCGATGTCGGAGATCAATCCGTCCGAGACCGCCACATCCGCGACCCTGCCCTGGGCACCGGTGCCGTCGATCACGGTGCCTCCCCTGATGACGATGTCAGCGATCATGGCGTCAGTATCGCCGCATTCAGTCGTGGAGGGTCGAGCTGCCCTCAGGTGACAGAGGCATTTTCGTTCCCGATACCCCCGAGGCGCGTTGATGGGGCACCCGATCGGGGTAGCGTCGGAGAATGACAGAACATGCAGATGCTCTGGTCCTCTTCGGGATCACAGGCGACCTCGCCTACAAGAAGCTGTTCCCCGCGCTGTACCACCTCGTCGCGAAAGGCCGGGTGACCGGTCCGATCGTCGGCGTCGCATCGACCGACATGAGCATGGACGACCTGCGAGATCGGATCCGCAAGTCGCTCAGCGACGATGAAATCACTCCGTCCCCCGACGTCTTGAACAGTCTCTTCGGGGCGCTGAGCTACGTCCCGGGTGACTATCAGGACCCGGCAACGTTCGACCGGGTGGCTGAGGCAGTGAAGGACGCCCGACTCCCGGTGTGCTACCTCGCCATACCGCCATCGTTGTTCGGTACCGTGACCGAACAACTCGCTCGTGTCGGGATCGCCGATCGCGCCCGGCTCGTGCTCGAGAAGCCCTTCGGTCGGGACCTGGCCTCAGCGAAGGAACTCAATCGCATCGTGCTGGCGGCGGTTCCCGAGGACCGGGTGTTCCGGATCGACCACTTCATCGGGAAGGAGCCGGTCCTCAACCTGCTCGTGTTCCGCTTTGCCAACGCCCTCATGGAGCCCATCTGGAACCGTCGACACGTGGCCCGGGTCGAGATCACCATGGCGGAGCACTTCGGGGTGGAGGGCCGTGGTCGGTTCTACGACTCCGTGGGCGCCCTTCGGGATGTCGTGCAGAACCACCTGTTGCAGATCGTCAGCCTGCTGGCCATGGAGCCACCGGTGTCGCTCGACTCCGATGCGCTCCGCAACGAGCACACCAAGGTGATCAGCGCGACGTCGGTGAAGAACCCGGCAGAGGTGATCCGCGGGCAGTACGTCGGCTATCGCAACGAGGATGGCGTCGACCCCGAGTCCGATACCGAGACGTTCATCGCCATGGAGCTCGCCATCGACACCTGGCGGTGGGCTGGCGTTCCCTTCCTCATCCGTACCGGCAAGGCGCTCCCGCAGACGGTCACCGAGGCGTGCGTGGTGCTGCACTCACCACCCAAGCTGCTCTTCGAGCAGGACGGCCAGAAGATCGAGTCCAATCGCTTCCGCTTCCGACTCGGACCTGACTCGATGGTCCAACTCGAACTTCAGTTCAAGGAGCCGGGTGAGGAGATGCGAACGAGGACCGTGGACCTCGAAGTCGACGGTCGTCAAGCGCCAACCGGTTCCCCTGCGTACGAGCGGCTGATCGGTGACGTGATCGACGGTGACGCCCGCCTCTTCGCCCGTCAGGACACGGTGGAGGAGTCCTGGCGCGTGGTTCAGGCCGTGCTCGACGATCCTCGTCCGGTCGTGCCGTACTTCCGGGACTCGTGGGGACCGCCCGAGGCCTTCAGCGTCGTCCCCGGTGATGACGACTGGATCCCGAATCTCGAATCGCATCAGGGCTGAGCGGCGCAGCGCCAGCCAGGTCGAAGCTGAAGCGGTCCCCGTTGCGGCCGAGCCGTGCAATCGGCAGGTCGAGAACCGCCCGGTCGGTGACCACCACGACTCGCCTCCCACCGGCGCCGGCAGCGGCGGCGACTGCAGCGATCCAGGCTCCATGACCGTCCCGGGTCCCAGCCGGGGCACAGACGACGGTGCGGCTCACGATGTCATCCTCGAATCGCTGCTGCTCCCCCGAGGGCAGGGCCCACTTGAGCGACGGGTCGGCGACGACGGCGACCTCCACGTCGGGGTGTTGCCGGCGGAGATCCTCGATCGCCGAGTGCAACTGTTCGAGCGAGGGGGTGCTCCGTCGCCACCCGGCAACGGTGTCGGCGTCGAGGAGGACCGTCGTGTCGGTGGTCACGAACGAGCAAGCTAGACGGTTGGTGCGTACGGTCTGACCCCGTGATCGGAACCGTTCCTCAGCTCGTCCCCGGATCCGGTGGCGGCCGCCCCTTCGATCCAGCGACCGAGGCGCTGATCGGCTCCACCGCTCGGAGCAGCGTCGAGGACCGCCGGGACACCGGCCGAGACGCCCGAGGCCCCCGTGCACGAACCTCGGTTGCCGACTGGACCGCGGCAGCGGGCCGTCCCGATCCCGTGGCGGTGATTGAGCAACCGAACTCCAGCCGCCTCGCCGCCCGGGTCCCGCAGCGGCGCCGGAGAATGCTGCTGAGCCCGTTCTCGTTCTACCGGGGTGGTGCGGCGGTCATGGCTGCCGGCCTCAGTGTCCAGCTGAGTGCCGGACTGGTCGTGCAACTCTGTGGCGACGCCCATCTCGCCAACTTCGGTCTGTTCGGATCGCCGGAGCGAGAGCTCGTGTTCGACCTCAACGACTTCGACGAGACCCACCTCGGTCCCTTCGAGTGGGACGTCATCCGACTGGCGGTAAGCGGTGCGCTGCTCGGTCGCAACCGGGATGGTCGCAGACGGAGCAGGACGATCTGGTGCGCTCCACGGTCAGCTCGTACCGCAATGCCATCGGTGTCTTCGCTGATCGGTCGAACCTCGAGGTCTGGTTCGCCAGCATGCGTGCGGAGGATCTGGAGGGATTCACCGTGAACGCCAAGGGACGTCAGCGTCTGGAACGAACCGTTT
>Ga0194132_10002586_pt1 | contig 33541 bp, 24 predicted proteins | sample TA2KigOf80mmetaG_FD_148612 | JGI IMG/M metagenome (GOLD analysis project Ga0194132, IMG submission 148612) | Freshwater microbial communities from Lake Tanganyika, Tanzania - TA2015054 Kigoma Offshore 80m | ecosystem: Environmental > Aquatic > Freshwater > Lake | place: Tanzania: Lake... | reverse complement strand
GCGGCGCCCGCGTCGGTGACCTTGTACTTGAGCTCGAGCGACTCCTGCTTCGGCACGAAGGCCTCGTCGAGCGCGCTCACCTCGACCGTGTAGCCCTTGAGCTTGATGGCGGCGGCTTCGACCTTGGCGACGACGGTCTGGTGGGCATTCGCGGGGGTCGGCTTCTCGCGCAGCAGCGCCTCGAAGGTGACGTCGTTCTCGCCGGGCAGGTTGAGCGGCGTCCACTTCACCGCCGTCTCGCCGGCCTTCGCCTCGAGGACGTCCAGCAGCGTCTTGTCCTGGAAGATGCGGAACTCGACGCGCTGGGCGTCGGTGGGCGCGCCCTCGGCGCGAAGCTCGATCTCCGTGCCGGCGAGGGCCGCGGCGCCGCCCCACGCGGCGTTCTTGAGCTCCAGGGTTTCGAGGGTGAACTTCATTGAGCGGGCGATCCGCCGCCGAGTATAGCCGAGCGGACTATCCGCCCGTGAGCTCCCTGCGAGGCCGCGGGATCGACCGCCTGCCTAACGGCGGCGGCGCGGCGACACGAAGCCGTTGGCCTCGTCCGCGGCGCGCGCGGCGGCGGAGCGCTCGCGCGGCGGGCCGTAGCCGCCGCCCCCGGAGGACTCCACGAAGAAGACGTCGCCGGGCCGGACCTCGATCCCGACCTCTTTCGTCTTCAGCACGCGCGGCGGCTTGCCCTTCGAGAGCAGCCGGTAGCGGTGCGGCAGCGCGTCCTTCGCGCCGAAGAGCCCGTACGGCGTGTGGCGCACGCCGTCGCCCGCGGTGTTCGCGACGCCGGGTGTGTCGATGTCCACGCGCAGCCGGAGCACCGCGCCCACGCCGCCGCGATGCTGGCCGTCGCCCGCCGAGTCCGCGCGGAACTCGTGGTGCTCGAACGTCAGCGGGAAGCGCGCCTCGGCGACCTCGACGCTGCCGAACTTGATCCCGCCCGCGGCCTGGCCCTCGCCCGCCGTCTCCCAGCCGTCGCCGACCGCGGTGGCGCCGCCGCCCGGCCGCGCGTGGAACATGTGCCAGATGAAGCCGCGCTTCGTGCGCGGGTTCACGCCCTTGATCGCGATGCGGAACCGGCGGCCCCAGCCCGCGAGCGCGCGGTCCGGGCACGCGGGCGCGAGCGCCTTGATCACCGCCTCCATGATCTCCTGCGCGCAGTGGTTCGTGGAGAGCGTCACCGGCGCCGGCGGGTTCGGGTGCACGATCGTCCCGGGCTTCGTGAGCACCGTCACCACGCGGAAGCTGCCGGAGTTCTTCGGCGTGCGCGGGTCGATGAGGTAGGCGAACGCCATGAACACCGAGGACATCGTGTTCGGGTACGCGGAGTTCACGAACCCCGTGACCTGCGGGTGCGAGTCGCGCAGGTCGACCGTGAGGCTGTCGCCTTTCTTCGTGACGGTGGCGCGGATCGCGATGTCGGTCGCGCCGTGGCCGTCGTCGTCGAGCACGCTCTCGCCCTTGTAGACGCCGTCCTTCCACCCGGCCACGCACGCGCGCGCCTGGCGCTCGGCGCCGTCGAGGATCTCGTCGACGGCCTCGGTCACGGTCTTCGCCCCGTACTCGTCCACCAGCGCGAGCAGCCGGCGCTCGCCGAGCCGCGCGGAGCCGATCATCGCGCGCAGGTCGCCGAGGAAGTCGTGCGGGTGCCGCACGTTGGTGACGATCATCTGCAGCACGTCCTCGCGCACCACGCCGGCGTCGTAGAGCTTGAGCGGGGTGATGCGCAGCCCTTCGTGCCAGATCTCGCTCGCGCCGGGGTTGTAGGCGCCGTGGGTCGCGCCGCCGATGTCGCTCTGGTGCGCGCGGTTGATCGACCAGAACGCGACCGCGCCCTCCACGAACACCGGCACGAACGCGGTCAGGTCCGGCAGGTGGTTGTTGCCGTGGTAGGGATCGTTCAGGAGGAAGACGTCGCCGGGCCGCACCTGCCCCGCGAACGCCCGGCTCACCGACTCCGCCGCCCACGGGATCGCGCCCACGTGGATCGGCACGTGGTCCGCCTGCGCGACGAGCCGCGCCTGGTCGTCGCAGATCGCGGTGGAGAAATCGCGGCTGGAGTTGAGGATCTGCGAGTAGGCGGTGCGGAGCATCGCCTCGCCCATCTCCTGGACGATCGCCTCGAAGCGGTGCGTGAGGACGCTGACGGTGATCGGGTCGGACATGGCGTGAGGCTACACCATTAAGGTATCCTCGCGCCGCACATGCGACGCGCGCGGTTGCGGGGCCGCTTGCTCCTGTTGGTCGCGCTCGCCGTCCTGCCGGCGTTCGCGGTCATCGCGTTCACCGCGCTCGAGCAGCGCCGCACCGCGCGCGCGGCCGCCCAGGCCGAGGCGCTCGCCCTGGCCACCCGCGTCGCCGACCACCACCGCGCATCGCTCGCGGCGAGCCGCCAGCTCCTCACCGCCCTCGCCCGCCTGCCCGTCGTCCGCGCGCGCGACGCGGGCGCCTGCTCCCTCACGTTCGCGGACATCCGCGAAGACTTCCCGCGCTACACGGGGCTCTTCGCCCTCACCCCCGCCGGGGACGTCTTCTGCGGGTCGCCCGCACCGCCGCGGCCGATGAGCTTCGCGGGCCACGAGACGCTCGAGCGGGCGAAGGCGACGAACACGTTCGCCGCCGCCGTCCCCCGCGCGGGCGGCGTCACCGGCCAGGCCGCGATCGTCCTCATCCTGCCCATGCTCGACGAGCGCGGCGCGATCGTCGGGTACATCGGGGCCGGGCTCGATCCCGGCTGGCTCACCGCCGTCATCGCCCATCACCGCGTGCCGGGCGACGCCGAGGTGCTGGTCGTGGACGAGCAGGCCACGATCGTCGCGCGCTGGCCCGAGCGGGCGGGCGTCCTGGGCGCGAGCGCGGAGGAGCTCGCGCACGTGCGCCGCGCCCTCGGCGCGCCCCACGGCGTCGCGCACACCCGCGATCCGTGGGGCGTCCGCCGCCTCGCCGGCTTCACCACCGTGGAGGACGCCGGCGCCCGGCTCGTCGTCATCGCGGCGCTCCCGGAAGACCGCGTGCTCGCGCCGGCGTACGCGGCGTTGCGGCGCAACGCGCTCGTCCTCGGCGCGGTCGCCGTGTGCGCCTTCGCCATCGCCTGGTTCGGGGCCGAGCTGCTCCTGCGCCCGCTGCGCGAGCTCGTGGCGATCACGCGGCGCCTCGCCGCCGGCGAGCTCGGCGCCCGGGCCACACCGTCGTCCATCGAGGAGCTCGGCGGGCTCGCGCGCGCGTTCAACGAGATGGGCGCCACGCTCGAAGCGACGCAGGCCGCGCTCGACGCGCGCCTGCGCGAGAGCGCGGCGCTCCTCACGGTGGCGCGCGTGGTCGGCGAGACGCCCGACCTGAACGAAGCGCTGCGGCAGATCTCGCGCGAGCTCGCGCGCCTCACCGGCGCCGACACGGTCGCGGCGCTGCTCGTGGGGCACGACCGCACGGTGCTGCAGCCCATGGCGGGCTATCACCTGCCCAAGCACGCGGCCGAGGAGGTCGCCGCCTCGCCCCTCGCCCTCGGCGACGTCCGCTTCCCCGACGAGCTGTTCGAGGGCGGCCGCGTCGTGTGGACCGCCGACGTGGCGGGCGATCCGCGCTTCGAGAGCGTGGTGTTCCAGAGGTTCCCTCACCGGTCCGCCGCCATCGTTCCCCTGCGGCTGCAGGGCGAGACGTGGGGCGTCTTCTACCTGATGTGGTGGACCACGGAGCGGCGGCTCGCCGACGAGGAGGTCCGCCTGCTGCAGGGCATCAGCGACGAGGTCGGCGTCCTCATCCGCACCGTGCGGCTCTACCAGGAGGCCGAGGCGCGGCGGCGGATCGCGGAGGCGGCGAAGGAGCGCTACCGCCTGCTGTTCGAGCGCAACCTCGCCGGCGTGTTCCGCAGCTCGCGCGACGGCCGGATGCTCGAGTGCAACGACGCCTTCGCGCGCATGCACGGCCTGACCCGCGACGAGGCGCTGGCGCGCCCCGCCCGCGAGTACTACGCGGACGCGGCGGACCGCGACGCGCTGCTCGCACGCCTCGACGAGGACCGGCGCGTGCAGAACCACGAGCTCCGTGTCCGCCGCGCGAACGGCGAGACCTTCTGGGTGCTGCTCAACATCACCAAGGTGAACGACGGCACCGGCGAATACCTCGAAGGCGTCGTCATCGACATCAACGACCGCAAGCAGGCGGAGGCGGGGGAGCGCGAGGTCGCCACGCTGCGCTCGGTGGCGGCGCTCGCCAACGCGGCCGCGCACGAGATCAACAATCCGCTCGCGGCGATGGTCGGTCACCTCGATCTCGAAACGTTTCGCACCGAGGACCCGGCCACGCGCGAGCGCCTCGAGAAGGCGCGCCACGCCGCCACCCGCATCCGCGAGATCGTCGCGCGGATGCATCACGTGACCCGGCTGGAGATCGCACCCGATCCGCCGGGGCTCCCCGATCGCCTGGACCTCAAGCGCTCCGGCGAGCTGGACGGCTGACTACCGGCGCGGGCGCGGCACCCGGCGCAGGAGCCACTCGACGCGCGGAACACCTGGTTCGTGAGCTCCGCGGGACGCTTGCGCAGCGCCCAGCGGTTCGCAGGACGAGCGCGCCCTCGAGGCCGTCGCGCGTGGAGACGCGCACCGGCTCGCCGTTGAGCGTGGTGCCCGTCTCGCGCGCGCCGAGGAAGAGCTCGCCGGTGGTGGGGTTGTAGACGCCGCCCGCCACCGCCGCGCCGTCCTCCGCGAGGCCGATGGACACCGTCCAGGGCGGCACGTGCTCGAGGAGCTCCCGCGTGCCGTCGAGCGGATCCACGATCCAGACGCGGCGGTGCCGCAGGCGCGCGCGGGCGTCCGTCGACTCCTCGGACAGCCAGCCTTCGTCCGCGACATGCCGAGGATACCGCCGCCGCTCAGGCCGCGGCCGGGCACGCAAGGGACACGCCACTGAACGATTGACGCGGCCCGAGGTAGGCCGGAGACTGCCCCCGGAGGAGACCCGCATGGCGCGCCGCACAGTCGTGATCGCGATGATGATGCACGAGACCAACACGTTCTCACCCGTCCCGACGCCGCTGGAGGCGTTCCGCCCGCTCACGGGCGCGGCCGCGATCACCGAGTTCAAGGACACCAACACGCAGCTCGGCGGCTTCCTCGACGTGGGCCAGCGGATGGGCGCCGAGGTCGTGGTGCCGTTCGCGGGCAGCGCGCACCCGTCCGGGTACGTCGAGCGGCGCGCGTACGAGGAGATGTGCGACGCGATCGTCGGCGGCGTCCGCGGCGGCTGCGACGCGGTGTGCCTCGCGCTGCACGGCGCGATGGTCGCCGAGCACGTGGACGACGGCGAAGGCGAGCTGCTGCGGCGCATCCGCGCGGTGGCGCCCCGCGTGCCGATCGCCGTCGGCCTCGACTTCCACACGCAGCTCACGGCGGCGATGGTGGAGCACGCCACCGTCATCGCCGGCTACTGCACGTACCCGCACATCGACATGGCGGAGACCGCGCAGCGCGCGGGCAAGACGCTCGTGCGCACGCTCGACGGCGAGGTGCAGCCGGTCATGGCGTGGGGCTTCCGTCCGATGCTCACGAGCACGCTCGCGCACACGCCCTCGCGCCAGCCGATGAAGGACGTGATGGACATGGCGATGGAGGCGGAGCGCACGGGCGCCGTGCTCAACGCCTCGGTGTTCGGCGGGTTTCCCCAGTCCGACATCCCGCACCTCTCCTGCTCCGCGGTCGTCGTCTGCAACGGCCAGACGGCGACGGGCCGGGCGCTGGTCGACCGCATGCTCGACATGGCGTGGGAGCGCCGGGCGGACTTCCTCTATCAGGGCGCGCCGCTCGCGAGCCAGATCGCGCACGCGCGCACCCTCGGCGACGGGCCCATCGTGCTCGTGGACCACGGCGACAACACGGCGTCCGGCGGCACGCAGGACGTGATGAGCGTGGTGGCCGAGGTGATGAGGCAGGGCCTCGACGACGTGGTGGCGGGGCCGATCTGCGATCCCGCGGCGGTCGCGCGCATCGTCTCCGCCGGCACCGCGGCCAGCGTCACGCTCGACGTGGGCGGGCGCATCGACATGCCGCAGCTCAATCTCAAGGGCCAGCCGCTGACCGTGAGCGGCAAGGTCACGCGCATCACGGACGGCGCGTTCACGGTGACCGGGCCCATGGCGACGGGCACGCGCATCCGCATGGGGCGCACCGCGGTCCTCGACACCGGCAACATCCAGCTCGTGATCGCCGAGCGCCGGGCGGAGCCGTTCGACCTCGGCGTGTTCACGCACGCCGGCATCGACCCGCGCCGCAAGCGCTACGTGCTCATCAAGTCGCGCCAGCACTTCCGCGCGGGGTTCGAGCCGATCGCCCGCCACATCGTGCTGTGCGACGGCGACGGCGTGACGAGCTCGGACCTCGCGCTCTTCGACTACCGCAAGCGGCGCCGCCCGCTCTATCCGTTCGAACGCGACTTCAAGTGACCGCGTATTCGTGCGCGTTCTGCGGCGAGGACAACGACGTCTTCGCCGATCCGAGCGGCGGGCGCCGCCAGACGTTCACGGAAGACTGCACGGTGTGCTGCCGGCCGAACCTCATCACGCTCACGTTCGACGCCGACGGCGACCCCGAGGTCGCGGTCAGCCAGGAGTACGACGCATGAGCGCGGCGCTGGGCGTGCACCTCGTCGGCAGCGTGCCCCTCGCGAGTCCCGAGACGGTCTTCCGCACCGTCGCCGCCGCCGTCGGCGACCGCGTGCGTCGCCTGCCCGACGGCGAGACCGGGCCGCGCGCGGACTGGATCGTGTGGCAGCTCCCGGTCTTCACCGCGCACCCGCTCCTCGAAGTCGTCCCGCCCGATCCGAAGAGCTGGCGCCCGCTCGCGCGCGTCTGCGTCGCGGAGCACGCGCGCATCGAGGACGTCGCGTTCGGCCCGCTCGGCTACGCCGAGGCGGCGATCGCGTCCTACCGCGTGTTCGCGCGGCTCAAGCGCGACGGCGTGGTGCCCGCCGGCTGCCGCTTCCAGGTGAGCCTCCCCACGCCGCTCGCGCCGGTGTGCGCCTTCGTGGTGCCGGACGACCAGCCGCGCCTCGAGCCCGCGTACGAGGCGCGGCTGCTCGCGGAGCTGCGCGCGATCCTGGACGAGGTGCCCCACGACCAGCTCGCCGTGCAGTGGGACACGAACTTCGAGATCGGCATGCTCGAAGGCGTCTTCCCCACGTGGTTCGCGGACGCGAAAGGCAGCATCCTCGAGCGCCTGCTGCGCCTCGCGCGCCAGGTGCCGGCGGACGTGGAGCTCGGCTATCACCTCTGCTACGGCGACGTCGGGCATCGGCACTTCACCGAGCCCGCCGATGCGGGCAAGCTCGTGGACGTCGCCAACGCGCTCGCCGCGAGCCTCGGCCGTCCGCTCCACTGGCTCCACCTGCCGGTCCCGCGCGAGCGCGTGGACGACGCGTACTACGCGCCGCTCGCCGAGCTGCGGCTGCGTCCGGAGACCGAGCTGTACCTGGGCCTGGCGCATCACACGGATGGCGTGGACGGCGGCGCGCGCCGTATCGCGGTGGCCCAGCGGCACGCCCCGCCGTTCGGCGTCGCCACCGAGTGCGGCTGGGGCCGGCGCGCGCCGGCGAGCATCCCCGCGCTGCTCGAGATCCATCGCGCGCTGAGCGCGCCGGTGCACGCGGCGGCGCCGCAACGCGCCTTCGCGTGGCCGGACGGCTTCGCGCGCGTGCCGGACGAGGACTGGACGCGCCAGCCCGTCGACACCTTCGGCCTCCGCTACGACACGGTCGAGCAGCACGGCTGGTATCGGAATCTCGACCCGACCGTGGGGGACCTCGCGCGGCATCTCAAGGAAGGCGACGTGCTCGTCGACTACTCCGGCGGCACGGGCATCCTGCTCGACCGGCTCAAGCTGCGCATCTTCGACCGGCAGGTCGGCATGCTGATCGCGGACAGCTCCCCGAAGTTCCTGCGCGTCGGCGTCGAGAAGTTCGGCGACGATCCGCGCGTCGCGTTTCGCCTCCTGCACTGGCTCAAGGAGGAGCGGCGGCTCGCGTATCTGGAAGAGGTGCTCGACGAGGCGCTCCTCGCACGCAAGGTCGACGCGCTCGCCTCCACCAACGCGATCCACCTCTACGACGCGCTCCCCCACACCCTGGCCTCGTGGGCGCGGGTGCTCAAGCCGGGCGGGCGCGTGTTCGTGCAGTCGGGCAACATCCGCAACCCCGACGCGAAGCCCGCGGAGTGGATCCTCGACGAGACGGTGTGGACGATCCACGAAGCGGCGGTGGGACTCGTGCGCAACGATCCGGCGTACGCGGCCTACCGCGACGTGCTCGACGACGAGGCGCGCATGGCGGCGTACGTGGCCTATCGCGATCGCGTCTTCCTGCCCGTCCGTCCCCTCGACTACTACGTGCGCTCGCTGGAGGCCGCGGGCTTCCGGATCGAGGACGTCACCGCGCGGACGATCGAGGCGCGCGTGAGCGACTGGTTCGAGTTCCTCACGGCGTACCACGACGCCGTGCTCGGCTGGGTCGGCGGCAGCGCGAAGGTGGACGGCAAGGGCGCGAGCGAGGCGGCGGTGCGCGACCGGCTCGCGCTGATGCGCCACGCGATGGACACGCTGTTCGGCGGCCGCCCCGCCTTCAAGTGCTGCTGGACCTACATCACCGGGGTGAAGGGCTAGATCCTCGGCCGCACCCGCTCGCCGAGCGCGCGGATCAGCGCCGTGCGCGCGGCGACGAAGCCCGTGATCAGCAGCCCGCCGATCCCCGCGTCCACCACTCCGCGCAGCCGCGCCGCCACGACGTCCGCCGGCCCGACGGCCGCGAAGCGCTCCGCCAGCCACGCGCGGAGCAGCGGCTCGCGATCCAGCAGCGCGGCGTTGGGGCTCGGGCCGAGCGCTTCGTGCGCGGCGGGACGATAGCCCTGCTGCACGCGACGGATCGCGTCGGCGAGGTCCCCGGGCACGTGCTTGCCCTCGAGCGTGAACCGGAACACGTGGTGGGCGTTCGAGGCGAGCTCCATCGCGATCTCTTCGATGCCGGCGGCCACATCGTCGGTCACGTTCGCGCGCACGAGCGTCCACAGGTCGATGCTCGCCGGATCGCGCCCGGCGCGCCGCGCCCCCGCGTGCACGTGCGCCACGGCGTCGCGCACGAGCGCGGGCTCGAGCCCGACGTTGACGAGCACGCCGTCGGCGATCTCGCCCGCGAGCTGCAGCGTCTTCGGGCCTTCGGCCGAGAGCCAGATCGGGATCGCGCGCTTCGCCCACGTGAGCCGCACGGGACGATCGCGCCACGTCGCCTCGCCCTTCACGTGAAGATCGCGCACGGTGCCGATGTAGGCGCGCATGTCGGCGAGCGTGGCGGGCCGCTCGGCGAGGTTCAGGATCGCGCTGTCACCGGAGCCGATGCCGAAGAACGTCCGCCCGGGCGCGATCTCGTCCACCGTCGCGATGCCGGATGCGGCCACCGCCGGATGGCGGGTGATCGGATTGGTGACGCTGGGACCGATGCGGACGCGCGACGTGGCCTGCGCGCACAGCGCCATCGTCGCGTAGAGCTCGCGGAACACCGACTGGCTGTCGGCCATGCCGACGAGATCGAGCCCGACGTCCTCCGCAAGGCGCGCATCGGCGACCGTGGCCGCCACGGTGCGCGGAAGACAGAGAATCCCCAGCCGGGCGCGCGGGCTCGTAGCGTCCGCCGCTACACGCTGAGGAGTCGGGCGAGCGCGCGCACGTCGGGCGCCGTCTCCAGCGTCGTCACCGCGCGGAGCAGCGTGTCCACCTGCGCCTCCGGCAGCGCGCGCCCGGCGGCGTCGCGGAACTTCACCTCGAGCTCCGCGTCGGTCAGCGGGTTGCGCGGCGCGCCCTTCGCCTGGTCGACGCGCGCCACGAGCGTGCGGCCGTCCGTCAGCGTGACCGTGACTTCGGAGAAGCGCGTCGCGTAACTCTCGCGCGTGGTCTGCTCGGGGTGCACGACCATCCGCACCTTCGGCATGAAGGCCTGGACGTCCGCGCGCCGCACGCGCTCGTCCATGAACTGCGCGAGGCCGACCGTGCCGTCGAGCAGCGCGACCGAGACGCAGTACGGCATCGAGAACTTTCCCTCCAGCCCGGTGTCCGCCCGCTCGTAGATGAGCTGGTGCGGCGCCATGTAGCCCACCGCGCACTCCACCTTCGTGATCCGGTCGGGCGTCAGCCCGTGGCGCTCGCGCAGCGCGAGCACCGCGTCCAGCGACTGGTGCGTGCTCGCGCACGCGGGGAAGCGCTTGACGCCGATGCCCGGCGCCACCATCTCGTGCGGCGCGCCCAGGCCGGCGACAGTGAGCTCCCACTCCGGCTTCATGCCGGCGCCGTGCGTGGAGCCGAAGCCGTCGCCGTGCTCGAGCACCTGCGGGTTGCCCGTGAACCCGGCCGCGGCGAGCTGCGCGGCCTCGAGCCCGCAGCGCGCCGCATGGCCGCCGTGCCACGGCTTGCAGTCGGTGCCGAAGTTCGCCTTGATGCCGCTCGACATCGACGCAGCGATCGCCAGCGCGCGCGCCATCGCCTCGGCGTCGAGGCCCAGCAGCGAACCGGCGGCGGCGGCGGCGCCGAACACGCCGAGCGTGGAGGTCGCGTGCCAGCCGACTTCGTAGTGCGCGGGATTCACCGCGCGGCCGAGCTTGGACTCGATCTCCACGCCGACCACGAACGCGGTGATCAGCGCCGCGCCGGACAGCCCGTCGCGCTCGGCGAGCGCGAGCGCCGGCGGCAGGACCGGCACGGACGGATGTCCGGACAGCGACCCGTGCGTGTCGTCGTAGTCGAGCGCGTGCGCGGCGACGCCGTTGACGAGCGCCGCATCCTCGATCGATGCGCGCAGCACGGTGCCGGCCACCGTCGCGTCCGTGCCCGAGCGCCGCGCGAGGAGCGTGCGCGCGCGCACCGCGGTGTCCTCGCCCGCGCCGGCCAGCATGACGCCGAGCGTGTCGAGGATCGCGCGCCGCGCCGCGTGCACGACATCCGGCGGCAGCGTCGCGAACGACTCGCCGCTCGCATACCGTCCCAGCCGCTCGATCACCGTGGGTCCGTTCGCCGCCGTCGTCGCCATCGTGGCCTCCCGCCCCGCGCGCGTTGGGCCCGATCGTAACAAACAGGTCTACGCTATGGTCGGGAGGGATCCGATGGCGGCGACGACCTCGCGCTCTGCTACGGCACGTGGACCCTGCGCGGCACGAATGCCGACGGCACGCCGCGGACCGTCTCCGGGCGGAGTGTCGAAGTCCTGCGGCGGCAGCCGGACGGCACGTGGCGCTGCATCCTCGACGATCCATTCGCGACCGGGGTGAGCGCGTCGTAGGAGCGGTGTACCGTGGGAGCAGGAGACTCCCGCGATGCCCCGACTGCTCGTCTTCACCGCGCTCCTCCTCCTGTCCCCCGTCGCCGCCGCCGCGCAGCTCCAGGGCGTCGGCAGCGAAGCGGCGATCGGTGCCAACGGCACCGGTGAGGCGTGCCGCGTGCGCGTCACCCAGGACGATGCCGCGCGCGGCCTCACGCGCCTCGTGGTGCTCTGCGACGGCTGGCGCGCGCCGAGCGGCGCGCTGCTGCACTTCCGGGTGGCGCGCGACACCACCCCCGAGCGCCTGCTCACCGACAGCGCGTTCCAGAGGAGCTACGAGGCGCGCCTCACCGAGTGCAAGGCCGTGGAAGCGACGAGCCTCGGCGACGGGACGCCGGCCGCGCTCCGCCAGTGCGTTCGCGCCGACGGCGGCTGGCCGATGGTGGTCATCGCCGCCGCCGCGAGCGGGCGCGGCTACGCGCTCGAGACGTTCCCGACCAACGTCCGCGTGCTCGAGGCCGCGATCGGCGTGCTGCAAGGCAAGCCGATCGCCGGCGCCGCGCGCCAGGGCACGCAGTCGGCCGCGATCCGCCGCGCCGAGACGATCGTCGGCGCGGGCGGCAAGCTGATCGGCGTGCAGGACGTCGGCGCGGTCGACGCGCTGTGGCGCCTGGCGAAGCTCCAGTTCCGGTCGGGCAACTACGTCTCGTGCGAAGGCACGCTCACGCGGCTCCTCGAGATCCACGAGCGCGTCATCGGCCCCGACAGGCCGGGCGCCGGCGCGATCCTCAACGAGCTGGCGCTGACCATCGGCCGGCAGCACCGGTCCGCGGACGCGGACAAGGTCTTCGCGCGTGCCGAGAAGGTCGTGCAGAAGACGTCCATCACCGACGAGGCGCTGCTGCTGCTCGCCTATCGGGCGAGCGTGCATCGCGACGACCGGCCCGCCGAAGGGCTCGTCTGGGCCGAGAAGGCGATGGACATCGCGAAGCACTACCCGGAGACCGGCAACGGCCGGCCGTACACGCTCGGCACGTACGCGCGGCTGCTCCGCTCCAACAAGCGCCTGCCCGAGGCGGCGACGGCGGCCGCGCAGTCGCTCGCCATGGTGGAGCGCGGCGGCCGCGATCCGGACTGGCGCACGTGGTGGGTCGGCGAGATGCACGAGCTGCTCGGCTTCATCGCGCGCGAGGACCGGCGGTTCGACGACTCGCGCAAGCACTTCCAGACCTCGCTCGCCCGGCACGAGCAGCTCTGGGGCGAGGCGGGGCCGCGCACGATCGAGTCGCGCATCTCGCTCGGCCGCACCGAGCAGGCGGCGGGGAATCTGTCGGCCGCGCTCGCGCAGTACCGCCGCGCCGCCGAGCTGCAGGTGAAGAATCGCGCCGCGCTCGAAGGCGCGCGCCCGATCGGCGTGCTGCCGTACCTCGACGCGCTCAGCCAGACCGCCACCGCGACCCCCGCCGAGCGACCGAAGCTCGCCGCGGAGATGCTGTGGGCGATGCAGATCCCGCGCGGCACCGAGACCGCCAAGGCGCTGCGCGCCATGTCGACGCGCATCGCCGCGGGCGATCCGAAGCTCGCCGGCGTGACGCGCGCGCTGCAGGACGCCGATCGCCGCGCGACCGCCGCGCGCCACGCGCTCGCCGCGGAGCTCACGAGGCCCGCGGCGGAGCGCGAGACGAAGGAAGACGACCTGAAGCGCCAGGTCCGCGAGGCGGAGGAGAGGATCGAGCAGCTCGAGTCGCAGCTGCAGTCGGAGTTCCCGCGGTACGCGCGGCTCGCGAGCGAGCAGCCGCTTTCCGTCGCGGACATCCAGGCGCTCCTGCGTCCCGACGAGGGGCTGGTTGCGTTCACGCCGGGCCCGAACACGACGTTCGTGGTGCTCGCCCGCAAGGACGCCGTGTCCACGTACCGGGCGCGGATCGGCCGCGACGGGCTCGAGGCCGAGGTCAAAGCGCTCCGCGAGAGCCTCGACCTCGGCGCCGATCCCACGCGCGCGTTCGACGCCGCCCGCGCGCGGCAGCTCTACGTCACGCTGTTCGGTCCGCTCGCCCCGCGGATCGCCGAAGTGCGGCACCTGCTCAGCGTGCCGAGCGGCGCCCTGCTCTCGCTCCCGCTCGGCGTGCTGCTCACGAAGGAGCCCGCGTCGCCCACGGACTACACGGCGATGCCGTTCCTCGCGGCGGACGTCGGGATCAGCGTGCTGCCCTCGGTCGCGGCGCTCCGCGATCTGCGCGCGGTGGCCGGACGCTCGCGCGCGGCGGAGCCGTTCCTCGCCTTCGCGGATCCCGCGTTCGGCGGCACGCCGAAGGACCGGCGCTCGGTGAGCGACCTGGCCAACGCCTGCCGCCAGGGGCGCGGCGTGGATCCCGCGCTGCTTCGCACGCTGCCACGGCTGCCGGAGTCCGCCGACGAGGTGAAGCGCATCGCGGCGGCCCTCGGCGCCCCGCCCGACAGCGTGGTCCTCGGCGGCGACGCCACCGAAGCGCGCCTGCGCCGCACCGACATGAGCCGGTACCGCGTGGTGGCGTTCGCCACGCACGGCCTGCTGCCGGGCGAGCTCCAGTGCCAGGCCGAGCCGGCGCTGGCGCTCACGCCGCCGGCCTCGCCGTCCCCCGCCGAGGACGGCCTGCTCGACGCGAGCGAGGTCGCCACGCTCACGCTGGATGCCGACTGGGTCGTGCTGTCCGCGTGCAACACCGCGGGCCCCGACGGGTCACTGGGCGGCGAGAGCCTCTCGGGCCTGACGCGCGCGTTCTTCTACGCGGGCGCGCGCGCGCTGCTCGCCTCGCAGTGGGCCGTCGCCTCGGATCCGACCGTGGAGCTCACGACCGGCGCGTTCGCGGCGCTCGCGAAGGACCCGGGCGCCGGCAAGGCGGAGGCGCTCCGCCGCGCGCAGGCCGCGCTGCGCGCGACGCCGGCGACCGCGCATCCGTTCTTCTGGGCGGCATTCGTGCTCGTCGGCGACGGCGGCGCGGCCCGCTAGACGCGGATCTCGATCCACGCGCGGCGTCCGATCCGGCCGCCGAACCGCGCGACGAGATTCAGCAGCCGCTTCTGCCAGCCGTACTTCGCGACCAGCGCCGCCTCGATGCGCTTCGTGAGCTCGGGGTCGTCGACGAGGCGCGCGGTCGCGTCCCGCCACCGCCCCTTCACGCCGCCACGCGCGTCGCACGGCGCCACCCGCGCCCGCGACGACCGGCGCAGCCGCTTCACCTTGCCCGAGTCCGCGGTGGTCCCCATGTAGAGCGCGCCGTCGAGCACGACGTACCACATCGGCGTCGCGACCTCGGCGCCGTTCGCGCGGTAGGTGGCGAGGCTCAGATAGCGGGTGTCGCCCAGGCCGGTCACGCCTTCACGCACTCCAGGAACGTGATCGGCGGCGCGGCCAGGAACGTCCGCCAGAACGCATCGCCGTGCACGAGGCGACCCTCCGAGGACACGCGACAGGGATGCCAGCGCACGGTGTGGAAGCCCGCCGCGCGCAGCGCCTCCTCGTGGCTCGCCGTCGACAGCCAGTAGTTCTCGATCGCGAACGTCCCGTCCTCGAGAAAGAACGTCCACGTGACGGGGGCGCCTTCCTGCCATGGGCCGGGCACGCTCGTCTCGAAGCCGTACTGCCGATACGACGGCGCGCGGGAGAAGTCGCACGCGGGGTTCGCGTTCACGGTGACGAAGCGCCCGCCCGGCTTCAGCACGCCCGCGACGCTCTGGCACATCGCGCCGAGCACCGCCCGCGTCGGCGCGTAGTTCAGCAGGTACGCGGCGACGACGAGATCGTACGTCTCGGGCAGCTCGAGCGCCGCCCCGTCGCCCACGCGGTACTCGATGCCGAGCGGGGCCTCGGCCTCCTGGCGGCGCGCGAGCGCGATCATGCCGGGCGAGAGATCGACGCCGGTCATGCGCGCGGCCCCCCGGTGGCGGAGCTGCCGGGTGTAGAAGCCCTCCCCGCAGGCCACGTCGAGCACGGCGAGCCCCTCGACGGGCCCGATCGTCGCCAGCAGCGTGTGGCACTCCACGTCGGTGCGCCACGGCGTCTGCTTGGAGCGCTGGTACTGCTCGGCGATCGGGTCGTAGTCGAAGGCCATCTCCCGTACTATACGGGCCATGATCAGACACTTCTCGAACGTCTACGCGGGCCACATCGACCTGGGCGACATGGGCCAGAACGCGACGCCGGCCAACGAGCGCCGCTACACCAACGCGCAGCTCGCCGGCGTGTTCGCCAAGACCGAGGCGATCGCGCGCACGATGGACGAGCACGGCTACTCGATCCTCTGGCTGGCGGAGCACCACTTCCAGCACGAGGGCTACGAGGTCATCCCCAACCTCATGATGGCCGCCGTCCACCTCAGCCACCTCACCGCGCGGCTGAAGATCGGCTGCGGGTTCAACATCGCCCCCATGTGGCATCCGCTGCGGCTCGCCGAGGACTTCGCGACCGCGGACATCCTCACGAAGGGGCGCACGGTGTTCGGCGTCGGGCGCGGCTACCACACGCGCGAGGTGGAGACGTTCGGCGCGCCGATGCTGGACCAGGAGGCGAACCGCGCGCTGTTCGAGGAGCAGGTCGAGATCATCATGAAGGCCTTCCGCGAGGAGCGCTTCTCGCACAAGGGGGCGCACTACACGCTGCCGCCCGAGGTCCCCTACCGTGGCTACACGCTGAAGGACCTCACCCTGGTGCCGCGCCCGATCCACCCCGTCGAGTGCTGGCAGCCGGTCGTGAGCGCGGGCGCGCGCGGGCTCGACTTCATGATGAAGCACGGCATCAAGGGCCTCATCGGCGGCGGCGCCGCGACGATGGCGACGAAGTCGATCTACGCGTTCCAGGAAGCCGCGCACCGCGCGGGCAAGGACTGGAAGCTCGGCGAGGGCCTGAGCCTCGGCATCTTCTACTACCTCGCGGACTCACGGGAGCGGGCCATCAAGGAGCTCACGCCGTACTACGAGGAGCACGTGAAGATGTTCGGGCCGCTCGGCTTCGTGCCGGGGATCACGCCGGCGCAGCTCGCCGCCTCCACGCAGCGCGGCGGGTGGGACGCCGCCGGCGTGCCGAAGGTGACCGACTACATGAAGGTCGGCGCGTGGTTCGCGGGCACGCCGGAAGAGCTCGTCGCCTACCTGCGCGAGCTCGAGCAGAAGTTCCCCGGCCTCGAGCACGTGCACCTGAGCAACAGCATGGGCACGCCGCAGGACGTGATGCTCGAGCAGCTCGCGCGGCTCGGCAAGGACGTCATGCCGCACTTCACGAACCGCTGAGAGGACCCGTCATGTTGATGCGCAAGCTCGGCCGCACCGGTCTCAAGGTCGCCGCCCTCTGCCTCGGCGGGAACACGTTCGGCTGGACCACCGACCAGCAGGCATCGGAGGCGGTGCTCGACGCCTACATGGACGCGGGCGGTAACTTCATCGACACCGCGGACGTCTACTCGCGCTGGGCGCCGGGCAACAAGGGCGGCGAGTCGGAGACGGCGCTCGGCCTCTGGATGGCGGCGAGGAAGAACCGCGCGCAGGTGATCATGGCCACGAAGGTCTGCGGCCCGATGGGCCCGGGCGAGAACGACAAGGGGCTCTCGCGCGCCCACATCGTGGACGGCGTCGAGGCATCCCTGCGCCGGCTGCAGACCGACTACATCGACCTCTACCAGGCGCACTGGGACGACAAGGACACGCCGCTCGAGGAGACGCTGCGCGCGTTCGACGACCTCGTGAAGCAGGGCAAGGTGCGGTACATCGGCGCGTCGAACTACGTCGCGTGGCGGCTCACGTCGGCGCTGTGGCAGAGCGACGTGAAAGGCCTCGTGCGGTACGAGTCGATCCAGCCGAAGTACAACCTGGTCTTCCGCGACGAGTACGAGCGCGAGCTCGAGCCGCTCTGCCTCGAGCAGCAGATCGGCGTCATCCCCTACTCGTCGCTCGGGAGCGGATTCCTGTCCGGCAAGTACCGCGCCGGGCAGGCGCTGCCGTCCACCGCGCGCGCCGCGGGCGTCGAGAGGGGCTACATGACCGATCGCGGCTTCGCGGTGCTCGCCGCGGTCGACACGGTGGCGTCCAAGCTCGGCGCCACGCCGGCGCAGATCGCGCTCGCGTGGATGATCCACCGCCCCGGCATCACCGCGCCGATCGCGAGCGCCACGTCGGTGGCGCAGCTCAAGGAGATCGTCGCGTCGGTCGACCTGAAGCTCGACGCCGAGGCCATCGCCGAGCTCGACGCGGCGAGCGCCTGGAAGTAGGCGTGGGCGGGCTCAGTAGCGGGTCAGCAGCAGGTCCGCGACGGGAATCCGCGCCTCGGGCGCGGCGAGCGGCGTGACGACGGCCGGCGGCGCGAAGGTCTCGACCGAGCGGTAGCCCCAGCGACGCTGTGGTCCCGCGAGCCGCGCCGGATCGCGACGGACTTCGAGCACGCTGTGGACGATGTTGACGATCCAGTAGTCCTGCACGCCGCCGCGCGCGTAGATCGCGGCCTTGCGCCCGCGGTCGAATCGCAGCCGGCTGAGTGAGACCTCGACCAGCAGGTCGGGCCGCGTCGGCGCGGCGTCATAGTAATCCGCCGGCGTGCCGCGGACGACGTACACATCAGGCTCGGGCCGCGATAGCCGCCCGGATGCGAAGTGCTTTCCATCACGAACGAGCCAGCCGTCACCGAAGGCGCGGCGCAGGGTCATCGCCACCTGGTCGCACGTCGCCGCGTGGCGCTCGCTCTGCGGCTCCTTGACGACGAGCACGCCGTCGAGAAGCTCGATGCGATCGTCTTCGGTGAACACGTCGCAGTCGATCGCACGCTCGTACTGCGCGCGCGTCCAGCGCTTGGTCGGAATCCGCATGACCTTCATCCACCGCAGGCTAACGAGCGCCTGCACGCCGGTCAATGTCCCGTACCCGATACAGGCCCGTCCGTCACGCGCGGCGGCGCTTGCGCAGCTCCTTGGTGGCTTCCTCATCCACCGTGCGGCCGTCAACGGTGAGCGCGACGCCGTAGACCTCGCGCGCGAGCGGCGCCGCGATCTTGCCGTCGAGCACGTCGGCGAGGACGGCCGCCGGATCGCGCTCGAGCGGGTCGCCGTAGCCGGCGCCGCCCGCGATGTACTCCCAGAGCTGGTCGCCGGGATGCAGGACGATCATCTTCTTCGACGGCAGGTCCTCGCGCGTGCCGTCCTTGCGCAGGATGAACGCGTGCGCGCGCGCGCCGGGCGCCCCGCCCTCGAGGCCCCACGGCGAGGACGCGAAGCGCTCGCCGCGGTGCGAGATCATGACGTCCGTGGCCGTCGCCTCGAAGACCTTCTCGAGGCCGAGCCCGCCGCGGAAGCGGCCCGCGCCACCGGAGCCGTTCCACAGCCGCACGCGCGGGATGCGGATCGGGAAGTTCATCTCCACCGACTCGACCGGGATGTTCATGCAGTTCGACACGTCGGTCTCGATGACGTCGATGCCGTCCTTGTCCGGGCGGGCGCCCATGCCGCCGGCCGCCAGCTCGCTCGCCACGAACGGGCGCCCCGTCTCGGGGTCCGTGCCCCCGAACGCCATCACGAGCAGCGTGCCCGAGTTCGCCGCGGGCATCTTGCCGGGCAGCGCGCCGACCAGCGCGCCGAGGATCGTGTCGGCGATGCGCTTGATGGTCGCCGTGCGGCAGCTCACGGGCGCGGGCGGCCGCGGGTTCACGATGGTGCCCTCGGGCAGCACCGCGTCGACCGCGCGGAAGCAGCCGCCGTTGTTCGGGATCGACGCGTCGGAGATCGCGCGCACGGCGTAGTAGACGGCCGACATCGTGGAGGCCGGCACGGAGTTGAACGGGCCGCGCACCTGCGGATCGCTGCCCGTGAAGTCGAACGTCATCGCGGAGCCGCGCACGCGGAGCGTCACCGCGATCTTCACCGGATGCCCGATGTCGACGCCGTCGTCGTCGAGCCAGTCCTCGAAGGCGTAATCGCCGTCCGGGATGTCCTCGATCTGGCGCCGGGTGAGCCGCTCCGCGCGCGTGAGCAGCTCCTCGATGTACGCCACGGTCGTGTCGACGCCGTGCGCCGCGAACAGCTCGCGGAGCCGCACGCCGCCGAGGCGGCCCGCCGCCACCTGCGCCATCAGGTCGCCGGTGAAGACGTCGGGCAGCCGCACGTTGCGCGTGAGGAGGCGGAAGAGGTTCTCGTCGAGCACGCCGGCGCGGAAGAGCTGCGTGGGCGGAATGATCAGGCCTTCCTGGTAGAGCTCCGTCGCGTCGGTCGGCACGCTGCCCGGCGTGCGCCCGCCCACGTCCTGGTGATGGCACATCGTGCACGCCAGCGCGACCGCGCGCCCGTCCGCGAACACCGGCACCGCGAGCGTGATGTCCGGCAGGTGCGTGCCGCCGTCGTAGGGGTCGTTCAGCAGGAACGCGTCGCCCTCCATCATGCCCTCGGGCGGGAACGCGCGCACGATGCGCTGGGCGGCGAACTGCAGCGCGCCGAGGTGGATCGGGATCGCCGCCGCCTGCGCGATGGTCTCGCCGCGCGTGTTGAAGAGCGCCGCGGAGGCGTCGAGGCCTTCCTTCACGATCGGCGAGGCCGCGCTCTTGAGCAGCGTGAGCTCCATCTCGTCCGCGATGGCGTCGAGCCGGTTGCGCAGGACTTCCAGGAGGATCGGGTCGATGCGCATCACGCCCTCCGAAGACGCAGGTTGCCGGCGTCGTCGACGAGGGCCGTCACGCCGGGCGGGATCACGGTGGTGGTGTCGAGCTGCTCCACGATCGCCGGACCCGCGAGCCGCGCGCCGACCGGCAGCGCCGCGCGCTCGTAGATCGGCGTCTCGACGAACGCGCCGAAGTAGGCGCGGCGCGTGTTGTTTGAAGGTGGGAGGGCCCCGAGATGGCCCCCCACGCCCCCCCGGGTTGCGCCCGATCCGGCCGGTGAGGCCGGTGCCGTCGCGCGCACTGGGGGGCTCGGGGGGCCATTTCGTGGCCCTCCCGATTTCAAAGAATACGTGTGGACGGCGCGGAAGTTCATGAACTCCACCGGCTGCTGCGTGCGCGCATACCCGTAGACACGCTCGTGGACCTGATGGAACGCCGCGACGATGCCCGGCACCGCGTCCGGCGTCACCGGCACGGCGATCGGCACTTCGAGCTCGTACGCCTGGCCGACGTAGCGCATGTCCGCCGTGTACGCGACGCGCACGTCGGGCTCCGCCACGCCCTCCTCGCGCATCCGCGCACGGCCCGCGGCATCGAGCTCCGCCAGGCACCGGTTCACGGCGCCCAGGTCCGCGGCGTCCGTGCGCGACTGCAGCGTGCGCGCGTGGTGGTGCTCGATGGCCGCCGCGAGCAAGCCGAACGCCGCCAGCACGCCCGGCGCCTCCGGCACGAGGACCTCCGCCATGCCGATCTCCGCCGCGAGCGCGGCGCCGTGCACCGGCCCCGCGCCGCCGAGCACGACCAGCGAGAACGCGCGCGGATCGTAGCCGCGCTTGATCGTCATCAGCCGGATCTGGTCGGCCATGCGCGCGTTCACCACGCGGTGGATGCCCGCGGCCGCGGCCACCGTGTCGACGCCGAGCCTGGCCCCGATCGCCGCCACCGCGCGCTCCGCCGCCGCCACGTCGAGCGTCATCGAGCCGCCGGCGAAGCGCGCGGGATTGAGGTAGCCGAGCACCACGCTCGCGTCGGTGACGGTCGCCTCGTCGCCCCCGCGTCCGTAGCACGCGGGGCCGGGCTCGGCGCCGGCGCTGCGCGGGCCGACGCGCAGGCCGCCCGCGCCGTCGATCCACGCGATGCTGCCGCCGCCCGCGCCGATCGTGTTCACGTCGACCATCGGCGTGCGCACCGGATAGGGCCCGATCGCGCCCTCGCTCGCGAGCAGCGGCTTGCCCTCGCGCACCACCGCCACGTCGTTGCTCGTGCCGCCCATGTCGAGGGAGACGAAGTCGCGCACGCCCGAGCGCGCCGCCGCCGACCCGGCGCCGATCACGCCGCCCGCGGGCCCGGAGAGGAAGAGCGTCACCGGCTGCCGCGCCGCGAGCGCGGCGGAGACGATGCCGCCGCGCGAGCGCATGATCAGCGGCACGCCCCGCACGCCGAGCGCGCGCAGCGCGGCTTCCAGCCCCGCGAGATACCGCTTCACCACGGGGCCCAGGTACGCGTCGAACGCGGTCACGCAGAGGCGCTCGTACTCGCGGAACGTCGGGTCGACCTCGGAGGAGAGCGACACGCTGATCTCCGGCGCGAGCTCGGCGATCAGCTCGCGCGTGCGTCGCTCGTGCAAGCCGTCGACGAACGAGAAGAGGTAGCACACCGCGACGGCGGCGACGCCGTCGGCGCGCAGCCGCGTCACCGCCGCGCGCACGTCGTCTTCGTGCAGCGGGACGAGCACGCGGCCCTTCGCGTCGAGCCGCTCGCGGATCCCGAGGCGACGCCGGCGCGGGGCGAGGAAGGTGGGCACCTCGGGATCCATCTCCAGGTCGTACATGCGCGAGCGCTTCATGCGCCCCAGCTCCAGCACGTCCTCGAAGCCCTCGGTGGTGAGGATCGCGGTCGTGGCGCCCTTCTGCTCGAGGACCGCGTTGGTGGCGACGGTGGTGCCGTGGATGAAGCGCTCGACGTCGCCCGGCGCCGCGCCCGCGAGCGCGAGCACCCGCGTGACGGCGGCGGTGATGCCCTCGAGCAGATCCTTCGGCGTGCTGGGCACCTTCGTGAGCGTGAGGCGTCCGGCGCGGTCGAGCGCCACGATGTCGGTGAAGGTGCCGCCGATGTCCACGCCGATCTGCAACGTACGATCCTCCCGGCGGCGCTCACGTTACCATACCGGCCATGCGAGACCTCCTGGACCGCCTCGACGGCTGGCGCGACGAGCAGCTCGAATTCCTCGCGCGGCTCGTGAATCACGACAGCGGGACCGACGACGTGATGGACGTGAACCGGGTCGGCGCGATCCTCGCCGAGCGCCTCGAGCGCCTCGGCTTCACGCTGCGCCGGGTGGCGACGGAGCGCTTCGGCGATCACCTGGTGGGCGAGAAGCCGGGCACCGGCCCCAAGCGCTTCCTCTTCGTCGGCCACTACGACACGGTGTTCCCGTCCGGCACCGTGAAGCAGCGGCCGTTCCGCATCGACGCGCAGGGCCGGGCGTGGGGCCCGGGCGTGTACGACATGAAGGGCGGGCTCGCGGCGCTGCTCTACGCGCTGCGCGCGCACCAGGAGGCGCGGACGCGCACGTGGGCGGAGACCGCCGTGGCCGTCGTCTTCAACTCCGACGAGGAGCGGCTCTCTCCCACCTCGCGCCCGGTCATCGAAACGGAGGCGAAGCGCGCGCACAGCGTCGGCATCCTGGAGCCCGCGCGGCCGAACGGCGAGTACGTGATGGCGCGCAAGGGCGCAGGCACGTTCCACCTCGAGGTGACGGGCAAGGCCTCGCACGCGGGCCTGCAGCCGGAGCTGGGCGCGAGCGCGATCTGGGACCTCGCGCAGAAAGTCGCGGCGCTCCACGCGCTCACCGACTTCGAGCGCGGCACGACGGTGAACGTGGGCACCGTGCGCGGTGGCGAGCGGCCGAACGTCGTCGCCGACCGCGCGTCCGCGGAGATCGACCTCCGCGCGTGGAGCCAGGCGGAGGCGGACGCGGCGATCGCCGCGATGCGCGCGATCTGCGAGCGCGCGCACGTCCCCGGCACGACGCCGCGGTTCAGCGGGCAGATCCACTTCCCGCCGTGGCCCCCGGGCCTGCCGGGCACCGAGCGGCTGCTCGCGATCATGCAGAAGGTCGGGCAGGAGCTCGGCGTGAACGTCCGCGCGATCAAGACGGGCGGCGGCTCGGACGGCAACCACACCTCCGCGATCGCGCCGACGCTCGACGGCATGGGCCCGAAGGGCAGCCGCGCGCACAGCGAGGAGGAGTTCATCGAGGTCGCCACGCTGCTCGAGCGCACGAAGATGCTCGCGCTCTTCCTCGACCGCTGGGCCGCGGAGTTCGAGATCCCGACCACGTGAGCGCGCCGTCCCTGCTCGTCCTCGACTTCGACGGCGTCGTCTGCGACGGCATGACGGAGTTCTTCCAGAGCGCGTGGCTCGCGTGGCCGCTGGCCACCGGCATGGCGTTGCCCGACGACCGCCGTGACGAGCTGCGCGCGCGCTTCGCGCAGCTCCGTCCCGCGGTGGAGTCGGGCTGGGAGATGGCGCTGCTTCCCGCGCTCCTCGCCGCGCGCGACCCGCACGACGACGTCAGCCTCGAAGACGAGTGGGGCGCCGCCCGCGACAGCCTCCTCGCCCGCTACGACGTGGCGCCGCGGACGCTCGCCGACGCGCTCGACGCGGCGCGGGATGCGTGGATCCGCCGCGACGCGTCCGGCTGGCTCCGCTGCCACCGCTTCTATCCGGGCATCGCGGACTGGCTGCGCGGGCTGCTCGACGCGAAGCAGCTCGTGTACGTCCTGTCCACGAAGGACAAGCGCTTCCTCGACGAGCTCCTCGAATGGCAGCGCGTCGCGCTCCCCTCCGCCCAGGTGATCGGCAAGGAGACACCCCGACAGCCCAAGTGGGCGGTGATCCAGGCGCTGATCGACGCGCACGGCCTGCCGCGGACCGGCCACGGCACCTGGTTCGTCGAAGACCGACTGCAGACGCTGACGGACCTGCGCGTGGACGCCCCGCATCTCGCGGGCATGCGGCTCTTCCTGGCGACGTGGGGCTACGTGTTCCCTCGCGACGTGGCGCGCGCCGCCGAGGTCGCCGGGGCGCGGGCGCTTCGCTTGGCGGAGGCCACCGGCCCGTTCAGCGCCTGGCCGCGCTGACATCCGCGCACGGTCGATCGTGTCTCAGTTCCGATACCCGTAGCGGGATCAGTAAACCGGTGCGAACGCCTCCACCTGGGTCTATATTCGCCTCATGCCGGTATTCAGCGATCCGCATGCGGAAATTAGGGGGCTCCCCAACTACACGATTCCTGAGGCGGCGCACTATCTCGATATCTCGGCATCCACTCTGGCGTCCTGGGTCGTCGGGCGATCCTACCCGACCCAAAGCGGTCCGCGACGGTTTCGACCGGTAATCAGCCCGGCACAGCGCCGGCCAATCCTTTTGTCGTTCATCAATATCGTTGAGGCGCATGTCCTGCACGCCATTCGCCATCAGCACAACGTGAAGCTCCCCAACGTGCGCCGGGCACTGCAGTACGTCGAAGAGAAGCTTAGGACGAGCCGTCCACTCGTCAACCAACAGTTCAGGACAGACGGGGTGGACTTGTTCATCGACTCATTGGGCGAACTCGTGAATGCCTCCGAGGGCGGCCAGCGCGCGTTCCGTGAGGCATTTGAAGCGCATCTCTCGCGCGTGGTGTATGACAAGACCAAGATTGCCCGTCGCCTCTTCCTCTTCACTCGCGCTGGCCACGTCCAAGACCAGCCGCGCTATATCGTGGTCGACCCAACGATCTCATTTGGGCGTCCGATCATCGACGGCAGCGGCGTGCCAACGAGCGCCGTTTACGAACGCTACATGGCCGGTGACGAGCCCGAGAACTTGGCGCTTGACTACCGTCGGACGCTGCCAGAGATCTACGAAGCAATCCGCTGCGAGAGCCGAGGCAAGCAGCACTCCTTCTAACGATTGATCTTCTTCGTAGACAGAAGTCTGGGGGAGATTGACGTACCTACTGTTCTCAGAGGGGCCGGCGCCGCGGTCGCCGTCCACTCCGATCTATTCCCCGACGCCGCCGCAGATCGTCTCTGGCTCACCGAGTGCGGTCGACGCGGGTATGTCGTTCTCACAAAAGATCATCGGATACGAACGCACGAGATTGAAAGGCGCGCGATTGTTCAGCACAAGGTGCGCGCGTTCTTTCTCGTGCCACGCAAGCTGACCGGCACACAGAACGGCGCGGTCTTCGCCAAAGCACTAGATAAGATGCGGCGCTTCTGCGCGGGCAATATGCCGCCCTTCATTGCTTTCGTGTATGAGAATGGCCGCGTAAGGCTTATCAAGCGACCAAAGCACTAACGCCCGCGACCGCTCACCGCGTCAGGCGAAGTGACACGCGACCTGAAGGCCGTCGACCACGCGGAGCGGCGGCTCTTCCGCCGCGCACCGCGGCTGCACGAGCGGGCAGCGCGTGCGGAACCGGCACCCGCTCGGCACGTCGCGCGGGTTCGGCGGCTCGCCTTCCAGCGCGAACGTCTCCCCGATCCTCCGCTGGCCGATGCGCGGCACCGCGGCGAGGAGCGACTGCGTGTACGGGTGCCGTGGCGCGGCGAACACGGCCGCCGTGTCACCCAGCTCGACGATCCGGCCGAGGTACATCACGGCGATGCGCGCGCACATCGCGCGCACCACCGCGAGGTCGTGGGAGATGAACACGTAGGTGAGCGCGAACGTCGCCTGGAGACTCCGGAAGAGCTTCAGCACGCTCGCCTGCACCGACACGTCGAGGCCCGACGTGGGCTCGTCGAGGATCACCAGCCGCGGCCGCAGCGTGAGGATGCGCGCCAGGCCCACGCGGCGCTGCTGGCCGCCGCTCAGCTCGTGCGGATAGAGATCGAGGTGCGCATCGGGCAGGCCGACCGCGGTGAGGATCGCGCCCACTTCGCGCTCGCGCTCCGCGCGTGACAGCGCGGTGTGGATCTTGAGGGGCTCGTGCAGCGAGGCGCCCACTTTCCAGCGCGGGTCGAGCGAGGCGCCGGGGTCCTGGTAGACGTACTGAAGATCCTTGGCGACCGCGCGCCGCGCGCGCTTCGGCAGCCGCCCGATCTCACGTCCCGCGAAGCGGATCTCGCCCGCGGTCGGCGCGTAGATGCCCATGACCGTCTTGCCCAGCGTCGACTTGCCGCAGCCGCTCTCGCCGACGAGGCCGAGCGTCTCGCCGGGTACCACCGCCAGCGAGACACCGTCGACCGCGCGCAGCCAGCCCACGCGGCGGCCGAACGCGCTGCGGACGGGAAAGTGGCGCGCGAGATCGACCAGCTCGAGCAGCGGGGCGCTCACGGCGCGTCGCTCACGGGATGGTGGCAGCGGACCGCGTGCGCCTCGGCCAGGAGGCGCGGCGCCGGCCGCTCGGCCTGGCACTCCGCGGTCGCGAAGTCGCAGCGCGGATGGAAGCGGCAGCCGGAGGGCGGCGCGACGAGGCTCGGCACCTCGCCCGGGATGTCCCGGATCTCGCGGCCGGCGTCGGGGATGCTCGCGATCAGGCGCCGCGTATACGGATGCGCGGGGCGCCCGAAGAAGGCGTCGGTCGGCGCCGCCTCCATCTCCTGCCCGGCGTACATCACCACCACGCGGTCGCAGATCTCGTGCGCGGTCCCGAGGTCGTGGGTGGTGAACAGGACCGACACGCCCCGCTCCTTCACGAGCGCGCGGAGCAGGCGGAGGATCTGCGCCTGGATCGTGACGTCGAGCGCGGTGGTCGGCTCGTCGGCGATGACGAGATCCGGGCGCGGCAGCAGCGCCATCGCGATCATCAGGCGCTGGCGCTGCCCCCCGGAGAACTCGTGCGGCAGCCGGCGCAGCGCCCGCTCCGGCTCGGGGATCTGCACCGCGCGCAGGATCTCGAGCACCGCCTCACGGTCGGCGCGCCGCCGCTCTCTCGGGTAGCGGCTCCACACCGAGCGCGGCGCGCCGTCCCCGCGCGGCGACTTCCACTTCATGAGGTCCATGATCTGCGTGCCGATCGGGAACACGGGGCTGAAGGACGTGAACGGGTCCTGCGGAATGAACGTGATCGCCCGCCCGCGCACCCGGTCGTTCACCACGCGCGGGTCCTCGCGGAGCAGGTCGACGCCCTTGAAGCGCACCTCGCCGCCACGAATGCGCGCCGGCCCGCTCGGCAGCACGCCGAGGATCGCGCGCGCGAGCGTGGTCTTGCCGCAGCCGCTCTCGCCCACGAGGCCGACGACCTCGCCGGGCGCGATATCGAGCGTGATCCCGTCGAGCACCTGCGCCGGCCCGCGGTCGGTGAGAAAGTCCACGCGCAGGCCGCGGACGGCCAGCAGCGCCGCGGCCGTCACCGGTCGCCCGCCCGCCCTCGGCGGAGCCGCGGGTCGAGGACGTCGCGCAAGCCGTCGCCGAGGAGGTTGAACCCCATGACCGTGAGGAAGATCGCGAGCCCGGGCGCGGTCGCATACCACCAGGCGTCCGGCAGGAACTCGCGCGACTCCGCGATGGTGCGGCCCCACTCCGGCGTGGGCGGCGGCGGGCCCAGCCCGAGAAAGCCGAGCGCGGCGGCGGTGAGGATCGTGAAGCCCATGCCGATCGACGCGCGCACGATGATCGGCGAGGCGATGTTCGGCAGCACGTGCAGCGCGGTGAGCCGCCACGGCGAGGCGCCGAGCGCCGCCGTGCTCTCCACGAACACCTCCTTCTGCAGCGCGCGCGTCTCCGCGTAGACGACGCGGGCGAACCACGGCCAGTACGTCAGCGACAGCGCGAGGATGACGTTCGGCAGCGACGGGCCGAGCGTCTGGGCGATCGCGATCGCGAGCACGACCTGCGGCACCGCGAGGAAGACGTCGGAGACGCGCATGAGCAGGTCGCTGAACCAGCCGTGGTAGTAGCCCGCGACGAGCCCGATGGGGACGCCCAGGATCAGCGAGGCGCCGACCGCGATCACCCCGATGAGGATCGTGATGCGCGCGCCGAACAGCAGGCGGCTGTACACGTCGGCGCCCATGCGATCGGTGCCGAGCCAGTGCGTCGCGCTCGGCGCCTTCAGCCGCTCGGAGGGATGCAGCTCGAACACGTCGTCGGGATGCGTCGCGAGGACCGGCGCCAGCGCCGCCGCCAGCACGAGCAGCCCGATCAAGATCAGTCCGAGGAGCGCCGAGCGATCGCGAGCAATCCGTCCCAGCACGAACCACACGGCGCTCACCGTTCACCGCTCCGAGCGCGGGCTTCGCCCGCGCAACCCTGCCGCTGGGGGGAGGCAGGGAGGAGCGCGCCGAAGGCGTGCGACGACCGCCGGAAGGGGGGCGAAGCCCCCCTCCGGGTGGTCATGTCGCGCGCTCGCGCGGGTCGACCAGCGTGAGCGCGACGTCGACGAGGAGGTTCACCACGATGAAGATCGCGCCCGCCCACACCGTGAAGCCCATCACCGCGTTGTAGTCGGAGCGGATGATCGCGTTCACCGCGTACGTGCCGATCCCCGGCCAGTCGAACACGGCCTCCGTGACCACCGCGCCCGCGAGCAGGATGCCGAAGAGCAGGCCGATCTGCGTGACGGTCGACGTGAGCGCCGAGCGCAGGATGTACTTCCAGACGATGAGCGGCCGCGGCAGGCCCATGGCGCGCTCGTAGAGCACGAAGTTCGACTGCATGACGTCGAGCACCCCCGCCCGCGTGAAGCGCACGAGCGTCGCGAGCGCCGGGAACGCGAGCGTCGCCGCGGGCAGCGCGAGGTGCCACAGCGCGCTCGCGAGGGTGGCGCCGTCGCCCGTGAGCACGGCGTCCACGAGGTAGAGCCCGGTGATCGGCGGCGGTGGAAAGCCCTGCAGGCGCCCGTTCAGCGGCGCGATGCCGAAGCGCATCGCGAAGAGGAGCTGCAGCATGATGCCGAGCCAGAAGCTCGCGATCGCGAGGCCGGACACCGTGACCACGCGCACGGTGTGGTCGAGGATCGAGTTGCGCCAGATGGCGGACAGCACGCCGAGCGGGATGCCGACGACGATCGACGCGAGCATCGCGACCAGCGTGAGCTCGATCGTGGCGGGCAGCCGGTGCGCGAGGTCTTCCACGATGGGGCGGCGCGTGTAGAGGCTGGTGCCCATGTCCCCCTGCACGAGGCGGCCGACGTACTCGACGAACTGCACGGGCAGCGGACGATCGAACCCGAGGTCCTTGCGCAGCGCCTCGACCTGGGCGGGCGTCGCCGTCTCGCCCGCGACGAGCGCGACGGGATCCGCGGGAATGACGCGCGAGATGACGAACGTGACCGCCAGCAGCCCCAGCAAGGTGGGCACGAACCACACGAGCCGATGGAGAAGAAGCGCGAACAGTCTCATGAAGCGCTAGGCCGAGGGCGTTCGAGCGCCGGCTTCGCCGGCGCACTCCCTCCTGGGGGGAGGCAGGGAGGAGTGCGCCGACAGGCGCGCGACGACCGCCGGAAGGGGGGCGAAGCCCCCCTCCGGGTCACTTCGCGTAATACACCCAGCGCATGTCCTGGCCGTTGCCGATCGGGCTGAACCGGATGCCTTCGAGGTTCTTCGCCCAGGGCCCGAAGTACTTCGTGTTGTAGATCCAGACGCCGGCGGCGTCGTCCACCACGATCTTCGCGGCGTCCTGGTACGCCTTCTCGCGGACCTTGCGGTCCGTCGCCTTCAGCGCCGCGTCGAGGAGCTCGTCGACCTTCGGGTTCTTGTAGAAGCTCGACGCCTTGAACGTGCCCCACTGCCCCGAGTGGAACATCTCGCCGATCCAGTTGTGCGGGTCGGCGTAGTACGTGCTGATCCAGTAGACGACCATGTCGGGCGAGGTGTCCGGCTTCTTCATGCGCTCGACCATCGCCGGCCACAGCTCGCTGGTGAGCCTGGTCTCGATGCCGGCCTTCCGCAGGCCGTTCGCCATCACGGTCGCCGCCTGCTCGGTCTGGCTGAAGCCCTGGAGGTAGCCGACCGTGAGCGGGCGGTCGACCTTCAGCTTCGCCTTCGCCAGCTCGGCCTTCGCCTTGTCGATGTCGTAGCTGTAGCCCTTCACGTCCTTCGGGATGCCCCAGAGGTTGTTCGGGATCGGGACCGGGTTGCGCTCGACGGAGCCGCCCAGGATGTCCTTGTTGAACCCGTCGTAGTCGAAGGCGTAGCTGATCGCGCGCCGCACGTGCACATCGGTGAGCGGCGCGCGCTGGTTGTTGAGCTGGAACATCATGATGCGCATCGACTCGGCCTCGACGATCTTCACGTTCGGGGCCTCGCGCATCCGCTTGACCTGGTCGTTCGGCAGATAGCCGCCCGTGCCCTGGTAGTCGCCCTTGATCATGCCGAGCACGCGGGTGTTGTCTTCCTTCACGAGCCGGAACTCGATCTCGTCGATGAACTTCGGCCCCCACGGCATGAAGTGCCCGGCGAACCGCTTGGCGATGAAGCCCACGGCCGGGTCGTAGCGGCTGAGCTGGTAGCTGCCGGAGCCGGCGTCGTTGCTCGTGAGCCACGCGGCGCCCCAGTCGCCCGCCTTCTCGTTCTTCTTGAGGAGGGCGGAGTTCACCACGTGGATCTCGGGGACGACCGCCAGGAAGATCGCGGCGGGCTTGGTCAGGACGAACTGCACGGTGTGCTTGTCGACCACCTTCGTGGCGCCGGGCGCGATCATCGTCGACAACAGCGCGGCCGCGCCCTTCTTCATGGCGAGGATGCGCTCGGCGCTGTACTTCACGTCCTCCGCCGTGATCTCGGTGCCGTCGTGGAACTTCGCGCCCTTGCGCAGCTTGAACGTGTACGTGAGGCCGTCCGGCGAGACCGTGTGGCTCTCGGCCAGCCACGGCTCGAGCTTCGGCGGGTTGTCGAGCCACCGGTAGAGCCCGTCGTAGAGGTTCAGGCGGACGGCGACGCGGCCGACGTCGAAGGCCGCATGGGGGTCCATGGTGTCGTACGGGCTCTCGTTCGCGAAGACGAAGCGCGTCTGCGCCTCGGCGGAGGCGAGCGGCAGCACGGCGAGCACGGCGACGAGGATCAGCAGCGCGAGCCACGAGCGGCGGTGTGTCATGGAGCGGCCTCCAGGGTCGAGGGTTTCGACGGCGGCGGCGATGTGGCGGGGATCATAGCATCGGTGCGCGTCAGTTCACGTACTGGCCCCCGTCCACGTCGAGCACTTCCCCGGTCATGAAGCACGGCGTGACGGTCGCGAGGAAGACGACCACCTGCGCGATGTCCTCCGGCGTGCCGAGGCGCGCGAGCGGAATGCCGCGCACGAGCGTGTCGGCGCCTTCGCGCGCGATCATCCCGCCGGTGAGGTCGGTGGCGATGAGCCCGGGGCAGATCGCGTTGACGGTGACGTGCGGCGCCAGCTCCTTCGCGAGCCCGCGGGTGAGCCCGAGGATGCCGGCCTTGGCCGCGCAGTAGGCCGACCTGCTCACGGCCGCCGTGCCCGCGCCGGTGTTGGCGCTCACGGACGACATGTTGACGATGCGGCCCGCCCGCTGCGCGAGCATCGCGGGCGCCGCGGCGCGGCACCAGTTGAACGCGCCCTTGAGGTGCGTGTCGATCGTGCGGTCCCACTCGTCCTCGGTGATCTCGAGCAGGCCCTTGGGCTGCGAGATCCCGGCGTTGTTCACGAGCACGTCGATGCGGCCCCACGCGGTGACCAGCTCGGCCGCGAGGCGCTGCGCGGTCGCGAAGCCCGTCACGTCGGCCTCGAGCACGCGCGGCTCCCCGCCCGCGCCGCGGACGAGCGCGGCGGTCTCCTCGAGCTCCGCACGGCGCACGTCGACGAGCGCCACCGCGAAGCCGTTCTTGGCCAGCGCCGCCGCGGTGGCGCGGCCGATGCCGCGCGCGGCGCCCGTCACGATCGCGACACGCTCCGGCATGGCTAGGCGCGCCTCCCCTCGACCAGCGGCCCGAAGTACGCGCCGCGGTGGAACATGCGGACGGGCACGCGCGTGCTCGCGCGCAGGCGCTCGCTGGCGGCGACGTCCACCACGCCGGCATCGTCGAGCACGACGCCGTAGTCGTCGCGCGCGGAATCGAGGGAGACGAACCCGCCGCGCACATCCCGCGCCACCCGCTCCAGCGGGCGGTCGAGCGGATCGCCCCAGCCCCCGCCCCCGCTCGTCGAGAGCCGCACCACGTCGCCCCTGCGCAGGACGTTGCCGTCGGACATCGGCGCCAGCGTCCGCTCGTCGGGGCGGCCCGGGTTCACGACGCAGGTGCCGGGGCGGCCCGCGTGCCCGCCGTTGACGCCCGCCGGGGGGAACAGGATGTTGTCCTGCCGCACCGCGATGATCGCCTCGTCCGCGAGCAGCTCGATCTCGCGGATCACGCCGCAGCCGCCCCGATGGAGGCCCGGCCCGCCGGAGTCGCGGTGCAGGGCGTAGCGCCGGAGCCGCATCGGGAACACCATCTCCATGAACTCCGCCGGGTAGTTCTTCTGCGCCACGTAGTAGATCGCGTCGAGGCCGTCGGCGAAGGGGCGGGCGCCATAGCCCACCGCGATCCCGTCGCTGCAGAGGAACATCTCGTCGCGCGCGCGCCCGCGCAGGAAGTAGATGTTGTAGACGGGGTTCGACGCGGGCGCGTCACCGCCGGTCGCCAGCGCGAGGAGGGCGAGCACGTTGGACTGCACGCGCGCCAGCGTGTGCGCGCGGTTGCCGAGCGCCGCCGGCCACCGGGGCTGCAGGATGCTCCCCTCCCGCACGAGCACCTCGTCGATCGCGTCCTGCGCGCCGTCGTTGAGGAGCACGGTCGGATGCCCGGACAGCAGGTAGATCCCCACGATCAGCTTCGGCACGCTGTCGTGCATGATGAAGTTGATCGGCCCCTTCGCCTGGTCGTCGCTGGCGCGGGTGTCGATCGTGATGCGCCCGCCCTCCTTCACGAGGCTCATGCGGACGTGGAAGGCGCGCCCGCTCATGCCGTCGCCGTCCACCGCGTCCTCGCTCTCGTAGCGGCCGTCGGGAATGCGCGACTCGAGCGTCTTGCGGATCGTGTCGCGGCACTGCTGCTCGAAGAGCGCCCACGCCGCGAGCACCGCGTCGGCGCCGAAGCGCTCGAACAGCTCGAGCACGCGCCGCTCGCCGAGCTGGCAGCCGGCGAGCACGGCGCGGATGTCGCCCTGCATGATGTCGGGGAACCGCGAGTTGCGGAGGAGCACGCGGAAGACCTCGTCGTTGAGCACGCCTTCGCGATAGATCCGGACGGCCGGGATGATGATCCCCTCGTGGAAGATCTCGGTCGCGTCGGGCGAGATGCTCCCCGCGCGTAGCCCGCCGATGTCCCAGAAGTGGCCCCACGTCTGCGAGAAGGCGACGAGCCGGCCGCGGTGGAACACCGGCGCCGCGAAGACCATGTCCGGCGAGTGCGACACGCCCCCGCGCGAGCCGTGGCAGTCGTTGTACCAGTACAGATCGCCGGGCCGCATCGTCTCGGGCGGGTACTGCCGGAAGATGATCTCGGTGAGGTTGCCGAAGAGCGGGACCATCGTGCCGCACACCACCCGGCCGCGCGCGTCGAGGATGCCCGCGAAGTAGTCGTTCTTCTCGCGGATGAACGGCGACATCGCGGTGCGCTCGATGACCGCTTCCATCTGCGCCTGCGCCGCGCGCAGGGCCCCGCGGATGATCTCGCGCGTGACCGGGTCGGGCCCCGGCCCCGCGCGACGAGGTCGCGGCGTCGCGCGCGGCTT
>Ga0194132_10002585_pt1 | contig 33558 bp, 26 predicted proteins | sample TA2KigOf80mmetaG_FD_148612 | JGI IMG/M metagenome (GOLD analysis project Ga0194132, IMG submission 148612) | Freshwater microbial communities from Lake Tanganyika, Tanzania - TA2015054 Kigoma Offshore 80m | ecosystem: Environmental > Aquatic > Freshwater > Lake | place: Tanzania: Lake... | reverse complement strand
CCGCGCTGCCCAACACCTCTTGCACCATCTCATCGTCCCGCACGTATCTCACATGGTGCATTCGCGCAAAACCTAAGTAAAACATCAACACGGTCCCCATCACGAATTGGGCATTACTCAGACTCGCCGGCTGCCGCTTGACCGTTAGCTTCTCGTACAGCAGCTGCACAAACTCCAGCTTCTCCAACAACGCCGCCAGCGGTAACAGGCCGCCGTACGGGGTCAGCACCCCGCCTCCAAAGTCGTACCGGGTGGCCGCCCCGATTTTATTGGCTTTCCCCCGCGTTCTTTCTTTTCCGCTCGCAACGGCCTTTTCAGACCTCGGCGCTTTTGCTATCTTCTCCATTCGGGAGTGCTCCTTTCCTTGATCGCTCTATCAAGTCTGGATAGGTCGTCTTTGCAAACCGCCTATCCTAGGGCACTCCCGCTTTCCTTTCAATCCCTCCGTTCCGGTTCAGTCGCTATAAGCCCGTTCGGCGCATAATCTGGCTAATACCAGATTGGTTCGTCGCGATGGGAGGAACCATGAGAAAACAGCGTCATCCGCCAGTCCAAGCAAATCGTCGTTGTGTCTTGAGGGGTGCCGCCCGGCTGCTCGGTATCGGTGCAGCTTCCTTCGCTGTTCCCACAGTCGCTCGCATTAGCGCCGCGCCGCAGAATGCGGCAGCGAAGCGGCCAACCGCAAGGGAGATCATCAAGATCACGAGACTGGAAACGTTCCTCGTGAAGCCTCGTTGGCTGTTTCTGAAGATCCACACCAACGCTGGGATTACAGGCTTGGGTGAGCCTATCACGGAGGGTCGTGCCAAGACTTGTGCCGAAGCCGTGCGAGAGGTTGAGCCTTACCTCGTGGGGAAAGATCCACGTGCGGTGGCACATCATTGGCAGGCCATTTACCGCCATGCGTTCTACCGGGGAGGTCCGATTCTGACGAGTGCCCTCAGCGGCATCGACCAGGCTCTGTGGGACATCAAAGGCAAAGCTTTAGGGGTTCCGGTCTACGAACTCTTGGGAGGGCCAACCCGCCAGCGGATTCGCGTCTATTCACACGCCAGAACTCCGGAAGGGATCAAGCAAGCACGGGCACAGGGATTCACAGCTTTCAAGCCGGGACCCGCCAAGAAGCGGCCGGCTCGGATCGTGGAGAACAAAGCGTTTGTCGATCACGTGGCAAGCGACTTCGCAGCGTTGCGCGAGGCAGCCGGCCCAGAGTGCGACATCGGGATCGATTTCCACGGGGCGATTTCGCCCCAAACGGCGAAGCTGCTAATCAAAGTGCTCGAGCCTTACCAGCCGTTCTTTGTCGAAGAACCTGTGAATTGCCAGAACGTGGAAGCGATGGCCGACATTGCGCGCGGCACTCACCTGCCGATCGCCACCGGCGAACGGATCTTCACGAAGTGGGGCTTTCGGGAAATCCTGGAAAAGAGCGCCGCCAGCATTCTCCAACCTGATTTATGCCATGCCGGCGGAATCACCGAAGTCCGGTTGATCGCAGGGATGGCCGAAGCCTACTACGCTGCGCTGGCGCCGCACAATCCTCTGGGCCCCATTTCTCTCGCAGCTGGCTTGCAGATCGCCGCTTCGATTCCGAACTTCTTGTGCCAGGAGCAGGTCAGCCTCGGTGATGGTTACATCAAGAACCCGTTCCGGGTGAAAGACGGCTACGTGGATATTCCCCTCGGACCCGGATTAGGAATCGAACTGGACGAGAATGCCATGGCCGACAAGATCGGGCACGACTGGCGCAATCCAGAGTCCTACGACGCTGACGACGACTCGGTGGTCGACTGGTGAGGCTGGAGTGAAAGCACTTTCGAGGATCCCCCGGTTCCAGAACGAAGTTAACGATTGCGGACCAGATCTCCCAGTTTGATCTCGCGTCCGGCAATGATCGTCCCGGTTGCGGAATCATTGTCCGCTTCGTCAACCCGTACCCGCCCGATCTCTGTGACAATTTCCCGTAAAGGCTTGCCCGTTGCAGGATCCTTGACGGTCCTTTCTACCCGCAGCACATTGAGTGTTGTGCCTGCTTCAAGTCCGTGAGATCGACCCACATTCAGGATCACGCTGTTTCCGGTCACGTCAGCGACCATGCCTCGGATCTCTGGAGAACCGGACGGAATCTTGTGAGCGAACAACCCCAGCTGGCGAGCCAGGTCGTTGACGGCCGCATGCGTCGCCTCGCCGAGGATCGTTTCCCTGAACTGGCTGCTGTTCATGTTGACGCTGCCAGCCCCAAAGCCTCCGCGTCCGATCACCAGGCCGCCGAGCAACAGGCCGCTGCGGGACGATTGGCCTCGGCCAGTCGAAGACGCCAGCACCTCGCCCGTATTGATATCAATCAGACGCGCCGTCACTGCCACCAGAGCTTTGCCTTCGCGGGTTCCCACTCTGCCAGCACCTAGACCGCCCCTGCCGCCGCCAATTCCGCTTGCGTTGAAGTCCCTTTTCTCGGTGCCAAACTGAGTGACGCTACCCAGGATGATGGCATTGACTCCGAGCACTTTTCCGATGCGAGCCGCACTCGAGCTGTCAGCCCGCTCGCTCGTAGAGAAGTTCTGCTCTGCCAGAACTGTGTCCAGTTTTCTTCGCTCGATGACGCTGAGGTTGCCCTCACTGACCAGACGGTCGACTAGCAAATCCGAGATGCCTTTCCCGATGTCCCAATTCCCGTCCCACCAACGCTGAACGGTTACGAACTCGAAATCCATGACACTCACTCGTTTCTTGGGTGGCTCGGCCAAGCAATGCTGTGCCAATAGCAGCATCGCGAGGCTAATTGCTGCAAATGCTTTTGGAGAAGAAAGAGCACGTCTTGTCATCGAAGTTCCTCCTTTGACGGCGTTTTGCCTGCGTCGCGCGCCACTCCGGGCGTTTGCCTAACAGAGCCCAGAACACAGCTAGCTGCGATTTCCTGTCTGCAACGGTAGTTCGGCCATTCAGGTTCAGGTCGTGCCTTGAGACCTCGCCAGACGAGAACCAGGTGGTGGGTGCCGATGCTTAGATTGCGCAGACTGGCTATTCGGTTGTTTGCGTTGTGGGAAGAAATGTTGCCCTTTTCCTCAAGCCTGGGCTATCGATCTTCGACCGGGGCTTGGCAAGGGACTCGGGCTGCTGCCCGCGGCTTTCGCTTAAGCTTGCCGTCCTGATGGAGGAAACAGGGTTTCAGTTCCCAAAAGAGGATGAATGTCTGCCTACAGGGGACGTCGGGCTAGAACCCTGCGGAGTGGCCGCCCGAACGGGCGTCAGAACCAAGAACCCTGTCCTTCCAGCCCCGAACAGTTATCCATGGTTCGAAGGGATGCGGCTACGCAGAAAAGCGAGGCTTCCGTCCTGCCGTTGCGGTCAGTTATCCCGAAGAAGAGCTGCAAAGAAGCCTGCCACGACCGCGATAAGACAGCCCAATTTTTCCGCGTTCCCCAGCGTGCCAAACTGGGTAAAGGCGATCCACAGATCCCCGTGCAGAAAGCCAACCACGATCATCGCTCCCAGCAAGAAGGCTAGCGGAAACGTGATGAATCTCATGGACACCTCCTTCAATCCTTTTGCAGGCCAACCGCCAAACCTGAGTCCCTCGGAACACGGAGTCTTCTCAGCGTGGCTCAGAACGCCTAATGGAAATCCTTGTCTTTGCGTGAGCACTGCCTTGCCACTCTTGGTCTGTAGAGATTCTCAAGGACGTCCTTCTGTGCGCTGGGTGCACCGATCAAATGGATTCTTGCATTTCTGATCCAGCTTGCGAGCGATTAATTCGAAATCTCGTACACTATCTGCATTCGCGACGATAAGGATTTGCTGGACCTCCCAGCGCAATCTGCTAGCTTGTCTTGAAGAAAGCCGGAGAGACCTGTGAAGACCATAGCCGAGATTCGAAAGGAATGGATCGATACCCTGTTTTCCACGCAGCCAGCCGACCGTCCTCACGCAGCGGCTGAAGTCCGAGACCTTTATCAGGCCGCAGGTTTTGGGGATCCTCAGAACTTCCTTTGGTTCGACTCTCCGCTGCAAGCGTCGTGGGCCGTCGCGCTACTGCTAACGCCTCACAGCAACATCTGGCAACAGCTTCTGGCAAGCGCGGAACGAACGCGCCCTGCGAGAGAGATGCTGAACCAGGTGCGTGCAGAGATCTGCCGGCAGGCCGTCCTGCCGCAGTGGGATGAAGCCCTAGCTGCCTTGGGAAAGCCCTTGGGCCAGCACTGGGCTCATCCTGATTTTTCCCGGGGCTTTCCAAAACTTTTGCAGACGGAGATCGTTAATGCGCGATTCCAGCTGTACGAGAACCCAGCGAATCTCTTTGCCGTGCCCTCAGACTCCGACGATTTGCATCGCGCCGAACAACAACTCTTCGCTGGAGCCAGCAGCGTGATGGTTGCCCAGGTCGAATGGCAAACGACGAGTTCGATCCGGTCGGCGTCGTTTCTGGCCGACTATTCGTTCCGCCAGATGGCCGCGGATGAAGTCGAAGCCGGCGCGCGCTCGAGGCCGCCTCTGTTAGCTGCAGCCTGGAGCATCGCCCGTTCGGCGGGGCTCTGGTGGCCGTTTGCCAACGGTGCAGTCCTGGCCGATCGGCCTACGGAGGTTCATGTCGACGAGCGCTGGCTGTTGCATTGCGCCGAAGGTCCAGCGGCCGTGTACCGTGATGGAGCCAGGCTGTTCGCTTGGCATGGCTTCAGTCTTCCAGAGCGATGCATTCTGCAACCCGAGAGTTTGACTCCTGGCGATCTGAAGCCACTCCCGGCGGATTTCCGGAAGTACGTCGAGACACGATTTGGCAAATCCAAACCGGCAGGGAAGAAAGCCAAGACCAGCGACATTCTGAAGGCCGAGCTGCCGTCAGATCCAGCCGCTCGTCTGGAAAGCCTGCGAGCACACGCCGGTGGACGGTTGACTCTGTTCGAGCGCTACACGGCCGGGGAGCACACGAAAGTCTGGTCAGAGTTGGTTGCGCTGGGGCCGGCGGTGCGGCAGGACCCCGCGGCCGCTGATGCGCTTGCTGTGGCGTAGGAAACGATGCGGCGGGTGGAAGCCAACGTGAAAACAGTCGTGGCGCGATTGCAGCGAATGAACTACCAATTCAAGACCACCGGCGCGGCGCTCGACGCCTGGATTGAGAGAGCGGAGCCGCTGACGCAATTCGACCCCTCGCAACCAAAAGCGGGTGACTCACTGCACCTGCAAAACCTGCTGAACATGCTCAAGCTGGGGCGGAACAAGCTTGCCGAGCAGGTGGCTTCGGCCAAGCAGGCACCGCGCGATCGCACGGTGAGAGCGCATGTTCTGCCGAGCCGGCAGGTTCGCAGGCAGCTCGCAAGGCTAGAGAAGATGGCGGGAGCCCTGCCGCTGTCTCTCCGCGCTTTCTACGAGGTGGTCGGCGCCGTCGACTGGATGGGGTCTCATCCAACTCTCGCTCCGACAGGGACCGGCGCCGAAGGCATCTGTCCCGATCCGCTGGTTGTCTTTTCGGTCGAGGACGCGCTGGAGGAAGTCGGTGAGGGAATGGATGATGACGAACGATTCATCACCATTGCGCCAGACGATCTCCACAAGGCCGACACGAGCGGAGGCGACCCTTACCAGGTCGCTGTCCCCGATCTGCGCGCGGACGGAGAACTGCTTAACGAACGGCATCGCTTGCTGTTTGTCGACTACCTGCGACTCTGTTTTCGCTTTGGTGGGTTTCCAGGCTATGAAGGACTCGAGCGCGGCGTTCCTGCGGAGCTTGCCATTTTGAGCGAGGGGTTGTTGGATTTCTGAGTTGGATCGCTCCTGACTGACGCCGCTCCCAACTCCTTATTTTGCCCGGCAGGTGCCGCTGCCTGGCTTCAAGCCGATCTTCCGCTCGGCGACACATCTTGACCCGGGCTCAGGGCAGCATGATGCGGCCACCACTCACGGCCAGGGTCTGCCCCGTCATGAAGCTGGATTGGTCCGACAGCAGGAAGTAGGCGACGTTAGCGATTTCCTCGGGCTGGCCGAGTCTGTTCAGCGGCGTGTTCTCGACAATGGACTTCGTGGCCTCCGGTCCCAGCCCCGCGCCCATCTCGGTTTCGATAAGTCCCGGGGCGATGCAATTGACGCGGACATGGGGGGCAAAGGCCTCAGCGCAACAACGGACCATGGAAACGATGGCACCCTTGCTTGCCGCATAATGAATCTGTCGTTGCCGGGGCCTGAGGGCGGCAACTGAGGAGATACAGACAATCCTTCCGTATTTCCGCTCCAGCATTCCGTCCTTTACGGCCATGATCGATAGGAACACGCTATCGAGATTTATCGACAGGGTTTTCTTCCAGGTCGTCCACGAGATCTCCTTGTGGCTTTCGAGAATGCTGATGCCGGCGTTGGCCACCAGCAGGTCGACAGGCCCCAGAGCCTCACACGTTCGAGCCACGACGGAGTCGACGCTTGCCGGCTCGGAAACGTCACCCTTGACCAGGACACACGGCACGCCCTCTCGCTGCACTTCCCTCTGAGTGTCCACAGCGTCTGCGTCGCGGCTGAAGTAGTTAATGGCCACGTTGGCGCCGTGCCGCGCTAACCTCAGCGCAATCGCGCGGCCAATGCCGCGCGATCCGCCCGTGATAAGTGCCGTTTTACCTGCCAGGTCTTTAGGTGTCATATCGAGTGGTTGAGATGGTCAGAAGCAAGTACTTCTCCAGGATCGGCAGCACATCCTTCTCGAACTGGGGAGGGGCTTGAGCTGCGGCCGGCCTTGCGACGGCGGTGCTGAACAGAGAAAGCAGGCTCAGGAGTCGCAAAGCAAGGCGCGTGCCCTGCAATCGAGGGGTTGTTAGGTTCCGCTCGATCATGTGACCCAGGACAACGGTGTACGGGGAAGAAATCCAAAGCACAGCGCTTGTAGTGCCGCACGCCAGTGCGGCCCGGCACCAATTCGCTGGTGCCGGGCACTGGAGTTTGGACATTCGAATGTGAGGTGAACGCATGCGTTCACCTCCGGACGGCGACCAGAATCCTCATCCAGCAACGGTCACGGCCCAGAGGTCTGCTCTCACATTCGCCCTGTGCCGCGGCTTCCCGTCCGATCACCTGCCCGAAGCCCCAACCGCCATCGACGATGGCAAACGACTCCGCTTCGCGAACGACGCGGATATGGGCGCCGATCGTGATGAGGTTCTGCTCCATCCAGCGCACGTACTCCGGTATGCGCATCACGCCGTGGGAGTCGTGCCCGATGAGATTAGCGTTCACCAGCGCTTCCGAAACAATCCGAGCTTCGTCAGTGGTTGCGCCAGCCGCCTGGAACACCCGCTGGCCGATCTGCTTCAGTGGGTCCGCTTGAAAAACAGGCATCGTCAGATCCAGATCAATCGCGGCTCGCTCGAGCGTTGCCTGGAGGGCGAGGCTCCTGCCGAGGCGGAGAACTTCCGATCAAGCTGCGGGGAGTGGGTCTGCACCGGCGACGTCCGGTGGCCACCCACGAAATGCTACGCCTTGCCCTTCCACAACTCCCTGGCTCGCCCTCGCAGCTCGCCGATCCGCTGCTTCGATTTGCGCACGGCTTCCGCATACCCTTCGGGCGTGGGCTGCGGGCCCTTCAGATAGCCCAGAATGATGTCCTCAGCCTCGATGAAGGGCTCGCAGAGCGCTGCCACGGCTGAAGCGATTTCGTGTGGGATATTCACAACGCCATTCGCATCGGCGTGCAACAAATCCCCAGGCCTCACTTCCAAGCCACCCACGCAGACAGGAACATTGACTTCTTGAATGCGGCAATAGCCGTGGGAGACGATTACCGACGAGGCCCAGCAGGGGAATTGAAGACGGTCAACCTGCTCGATGTCACGAGCCCCACCGCTGGTGATCAACCCAGCGAAGCCAAACGTCTTGAGCGCCGTGGCCATGACCTCTCCATAGGTTGCCGCTTGCGGCGGGTCGTCGAAATCCTGAAACACCACCATTCGTGGCGCGGGCGTTCCCATCGCGTCCGCAATCAAGCGTGACATGCCTCCGTAAGAGTCGCCCTGCTGGGCAGGATAGGCCGAGCGGAAGGTCGCAGTGACTGCGTAGCCGACGGCCGGCGGCAGCTTCGGGTAAATGGCTTTCAGAGTCAGGTTCGTGTAACCCGCGACATAGGACCGAATGTCGAAGAGCTCGATCACATTGGCGACGGTGGGAGAATCGATCTTGCGCAGCAACGCAAGTTCTTCGGCATTCAGGGTTCTTGCGGTCATAGTGGCCTCATGGATTGGAAGAGAATTGCAATCGTTTGAGCTCGGTAACACGCTTATTTGTAGCACATCCGAGGGCTCCAAGTCAGTGCGCAGAACGCGTACCGTAAACCACCTGTTTGGAGCCTTGAGACTTCACCGGCGCGCCAATCCGCAACCTCTGGCCTCCGGTATGAAGGTAGCGCAAAAACCCGAGGTGCCCACGAAGCTGCGAAGAACGGAAACTTGCCCTGGACGCACCTCTTCGCGGACGAGACCAGTTCGATGCGGCGCCTCTCGACCGATATTCCCTAGATGAGAGGCGAGCGCAGAGCGATGGCGCACCAGAATGTCGGCATTTGGACGCTGGCGGCTCTTGAGGCAGTCAAGGAAATTGCGGACGTAATCGCCCGTCATTCCATCGCCACGATCGCCCAGTTCCGTAACTGCCGACCTGGGGCTGAGGTCATTGCTTGTTCGGCATCTCATTGCCGTTCCAAATGTCGTGAGTGGTCTTCCACGAACCATCGGCTTCACGCTTCATGATATTGATGTACTTTGCGGTTGAGGAGCGTGCGTCTCCTCCCCGCTTTGGGATCATCGTCACCTCAGCAAAACCTCTTCCGAAGGCAAGGTCTGCCGACACCTTCACTTCGTCGTAGCAGCTCTTCAAGCGAGTCTCGTATTCATCGAAGATGTGTTGGTAGTAAGAGTGTACGGCAGCTTTGCCTTTCCGTGTTGGCTGATCGGGCACCATTAACAGGCCGTCCTCGGTGAAGTGAGCGGCAATTCCGGCGGCATTCCCTTGATTGAAAGCGTCAGCCCGGGCCTTGCTGGCTGCTGTGATCGCAGCGATATCCTGCTGTTCAGAACTCGGACCGTGTTCCTCTCGGTTGCACGCCTGAAGGCAAAGCATTGAAGTCAGGCACGTCAGAGAGAGGATCCGGAGTAGAGCATTTAGAGGCATCGTTTCTCTCCGATGAAAAGCGTCAAGACTGACGTTCGCTATTCGGTTGCGCGCGCAGAGCTCAGGATCAGAGGAGTTTTAGAACGGGTCGTTGGTCGCGGTTGTTCGGTCAATCTGAATTCCCTCAAAGACGGAGATGGCGCTTCTTGACTTCCTCGGCCATGTAGCGCGCGGTGCGGACTGCGAGCGCCATGATCGTCAGTGTGGGATTCTTTTCGGGATAAGTGGTGAACGCGCTGCCCCCGACGACGAACAGATTCTTCACCTCGTGTGCCTGGCAATACGAGTTCAGAACGGAAGTCCGCTTGTCATGGCCCATTCGCACGGTTCCAGCCTCATGGCTTCCAAAGCCTGCCGGCGCTTCGAGTGTGTTCACAACCCAGTGCGCGCCTGCTGCATGCAGGATTTCGCGTGCCTTTTCGACCATGTCTTTCCAAAGGGCGAGGTCGTTTTCGCCAAACCGAAAACGCAGCACGGGAATCGGAATGCCCCAAGCGTCCAGCTGGTTGCGATCCACGGTGACGCGGTTTTCCGGTAGCGCCAGAACTTTTCCCCAGCATCCCATTTGCACAAAGCCAGGCTGAAGTTTCCGGACTTCCCTCTTGAAGGCGCTGCCAAAGCCGTCGAGCAGCTTTGCCTGATGGGGAAATAGGAAGCCAGCGTAATTCAACTGGAAATGGAAGCCGCCACTGTAACGGTTCTGTTTCCCCGACAGGTGATTGAACCGAGGAATATAGGTGTGGTCGGTGGCACCGTCGTTATTGATGGGATGAGTGCCAGCCAAATCTTCCAGGTAGCCGATGACGTTGGCCGCAACGTTGCCATGAAGATAGCGACCGACCATGTCATTGGAGTTGGCAAGGCCGTGCGGAAACTGGGGCGATCGGGAGTTCAGCAGCAGGCGGGCCGATTCCGGCGCGCCGCAGCAAACGGCAAAGATCGAGGCTTCGATCGCTTCCTCTTTCCGGCTGACGGCATCGATGACCGAAGCACTTCTGACCCTCCCTTCGCGGTCGACCTGAAGCTCGCGCACAATCTTGTTTGCGAGCAGCGTGAAATTGCCCGTCTTCATGGCCTTGGGAAACATCGAAACCGGGACGCTGAAAACCGCGCCCACATCGCACCCTTCCATGCAGCGGCCGCAATAGTGGCAAGCCGGCCGGTTGTCGTACGGCCGGGTGAGAACCGCCTTGCGGGCGGGGATCATGCGTATCCCCATCTTGTTGCAGGCGCGCTTCACGATCTGCTCGCTGCAGCGCAGGTTCAGCGGAGGCAGAAACTCTCCATCCGGGATGATCTCCAGGTTCTCGCGCGAACCGGTGACGCCGATCATTTTCTCAACATGGGAATAATACGGCGCCAATTCCTGGTAGGTGAGCGGCCAGTCTTCCTCGACGCCTTCCAAACTGCGCTCGCGAAAATCCCGCTCGGCAAAGCGCAAGGCGACCGCGTTCCAGTGGATGCTCCGTCCGCCGACGGCGCGAATGCGATCGACACCGATCGGGTCGCTGTCTTCGTAGCGAATCGCTTCGCGAACTTCTTTCGGATAAGCGGGCGGCGGCGTTCCCGGCCGGCGCTTTCCGCGAAAAGGCAGTTCGTAGGGCCAGGCATGAAACTGGAACTCTTCGGGCCTGATGACACGGCCAGCCTCGACGAGGGCTACCTTGGCTCCGGCTTCCGCCAGCTCCTTGGATAACACGCCTCCGGCTGGTCCTGATCCAATGACGCAGACATCAAACGCCATGTTGACTCCAACCTGCGGCGAGGCACTCGCCGGAACTTTGGCCTCAGTCAGGGCGTGTGCTGGCCGTTACCTAGAACCCACGGCACCAGCCGTGGGTAACAGATTGATGAAGGACCACCATTCGCGGACGACAAAAATCCTGCTCCATACTCGCCCACTGGCTTTATCCCCTGATGGGCTGTCAGTCGCAGCGCATCACCGGCGTTTCGGCTCTCCGCAGCGGGACTTCCGGCACATCGGGTTCTACTGAGCGGGCAATTGGTAGCCCGGCTTGTTCATCTTGATGCGATAGAGATTTCCGCCGGCGGTAACGTAAAGCGTCTTGCTCTCGTCGCCTCGGCCAAAACCCACGTTGGTTGGAAGCACGGGGGTGGGAATGCGAGCCAGTTCCTTGCCTGTGGGCGAATAGACATAGATCCCGGGCCGGCTGATGGCACGGACGGCGACATAAAGGTTTCCCTCTGCATCTAGCACGAGCCCATCGGGCCCGTCTTCGGGAGCGTAGTCTACAAAAACCTTCCTGAACTTAGCTGTACCGTCCGGGTTCAGATCGTAGGCCAGCAACGCCATTCGGCCCTTGAGGACAGGCGTCCCGTCAGGAATGCGGAACATGCCCGTGGTCCCGTTGTCGTTGGAGACCACGTAGAGCGTTTTCTGGTCGGGGGAGAGCGCCACGCCGTTGGCTTTGCCGGCATCGGTGATGATGCGATGCACCGAGCGATCCGGATCGATCCGGTAAACGGCGTTGAAGGGCTGCTCGACCGGCTCGTGTCCCAAATAGCGGGGGTCGCTGAAGTAGATCCTGCCTTTCAAGTCGATGGTAATGTCATTGGGAGAATTGAAAGGCCGGCCTTCGAAGAGTCCAGCCAGGATCTCGCTTTTGCCGGTTTTCATATCGGTTCGGGTCACGCGCCGGCCGCCGTAGTCGGCCCCTTCGGCTACCACCATCCGTCCCTGGGCGTCGAACTTGATTCCGTTCGACATGCCGCTCGGAGAGCGGTACACCGTGGTCTTGCCCGTCTTCGGGTCGAACTTCATGATGTGGCCTGCCTGCATTCCGGAGATCGCCGTAAAGGTGATGTCACTAAAATAGATGGTGCCGTCTGGAGCCGAAGCCGCTCCCTCCGTGAGCACACCGCCGGTAAACAACAATTCGAGCTTCGATCCGGCTGGGAGAATGTCGGCGGAACCGCTGGGCGGCGCTGCGGTTTGCGCGAGTACGAACGAGGCGTTCAACAGAAGGCAAGTCGTGAGTCTTTTGAGCATAGTTATCCTTTCGTGTTTGTTGAATTGAGAACAGAAGACCGTCTAAGCCAGAATTTCCCGAATGATGTGCCCATGAACGTCGGTCAGCCGCCGGTCGATGCCGTTGTGTCGATACGTGAGCTTCTGGTGGTCGATCCCCATCAGATGGAGAATCGTGGCGTGAAGGTCATAGGAGGCCGTGACGTTCTCCACTGCTTTCCAGGCCCATTCGTCGCTCTGGCCGTGGGAAACCCCTCCCTTGATTCCAGCACCACCGAGCCAGGTGACGAAGGTGCCGCCATTGTGATCGCGGCCCGAGCTGCCCTGGCTGAAAGGCATTCGCCCGAATTCGGTTGTCCAGATCACCAGCGTGTCGTCGAGCAAGCCACGCGCTTTGAGGTCCTTGAATAAGCCCGCTGCGCCCGTGTCGGTGCGCTTGGCAATAAAGCCCAACTCGGAAACGATGTTGCTGTGGTTATCCCAGTTCCCCGAAGCGCCGTTCGTGCCGCTCCAGACCTGGACGAAGCGAACGCCCTGCTCGAGCATGCGCCGGGCGATGAGGCAGCTGCGGCCGAAGTCTTCCGTGTCTTTGTCGTCCAAGCCATACAGTCTGCGTGTGGCGTCCGATTCCTTCGATAGGTCGAAAACGCCCGGGATGCTCAGCTGCATTCTGGCCGCCAGCTCGTAGGAAGCGATGCGGGCTTCCAGCCGGGAGTCGCCCTGCCAGCGGGACAGATGCTCTCGATTGATTTCGTCCAAAAGCGAGAGCCCTTCTTTCTCGCTTTCCGGGGTGATGTACGCCGCTGACTTCGGCGCAAACAGATCGTTGATCGGCACCGGTGCCGTTGCCCGCACCAAAGTCCCCTGGTGTGCCGCCGGCAGAAAGCCCGAAGAAAAGCTGCCTTGGCCGTTGTATGGCAGTCCTCGCGAATCGGGCAGCACGACAAAAGCCGGCACATCTTCATTCAGTCTGCCCAAACCGTACGAAAGCCAGGCGCCCAGGCAAGGGAAACCCGGCAGCTTAAATCCAGAATTCTGCTGATAGACGGCTGGGCCGTGCACGTTGGTTTCGGTGGTCATGGACATCAGAAACGCCAGATCGTCCACGCAGGTGGCAATCTGCGGCAGCACCTCGCTAACCCAACGGCCACACTGGCCGTGCTGTTTCCAGGAGTAGGGACTTTTCATCACGATGAAGCCGGGCGAACCGGTCACCGATTCCACCTTGAGCCCTGGCCCCGGGTCGAACTTCTGTCCGCTGTACCTGATCAGTCCCGGCTTGTAGTCGAACGTGTCTGGCTGGCTCACGCCACCATTCATGAAGAGCTGAATCACCCGCTTGGCTTTAGCGCGGTGGTGAAGTCCACCATTCAGGTCTGGCTGGCCGCCATGCGCTGCCTGCGCCTGCAGCTCTTCTTGCAGCAGGAGATGCGACAAAGCGAGCGCTCGGAATCCACCGCCCACCGAAGCCAGGAATTCCCGGCGCGTTCGGAGCTGCCGTTCCATCATGATCTGGTTCAAACGTTCAAACATGGCAATTCCTCAGTAACTTACGAACTCGACGACGCTCGCCAGAAACCGCCAACCGCTCCAGCCAGCCGGGCTTTCAAGCGGTTCATGCCTCTCAGTTCACAAACATGAATTCGTTGCCGTTCAGCAACACACGGCAGGTGTTGGCCATGCCGTGTTTGGTCGCATAGCCCTGTAAAGCCTTGGCCTCTGTCGCTGTCGGTGGGCGGCCCCACACTAGCTCGCACGCCGCGTCGATTTGTGAAGCCAGGTCCGCGCTCACTTGGCTGACTCGCTCCGCAAAATGCTGCGCTTGGCGAACGACGAAACGATTATTCCACATCGTCAAGGCCTGAAGCGCGGTAACAGAAACGTTCCGAACTGGGGATAGCTGCGAAGCGTCGGGACAGTCCAGAGAATCCATCAACGGATCGGTCACGGTGCGAAAGACGTAACGATAGATGCTGCGCCGAAAACTCGCCGGGCTGTCCACGTCAAAGCGGTTGTAGTCGATGATGGGAGTCACGCCCACGTTGGGGTCGTCGTAAAAGAACTGCTTCACCGGAGGGCCGCCCATCGTGACGTCCAGTTTCCCTGTCACCTGCAATATTGAATCGCGCACCGACTCTGCGTCCAACCGGGTGCGATTCATCCGCCACAAATACCGGTTCTCTGCATCCACCTGGGCGTACGCTGCGTTCCCCTGCGAAGACTGCCTGTACACCGAGCTGGACAGAATGAGACGGTGCAGTCGTTTAAGCGAGCCATCATTCTCCACAAACCACGCTGCCAGCCAGTCCAACAACTCGGGATGACTTGGCGAGCCACCCATGCGCCCGAAGTCGTTGGGCGTGTTCACCAGACCTCGGCCAAAATGATAGTGCCAAACGCGATTGACGATGGAGCGCCAGGCCAGGGAGTTTTTGGGATCGCTAATCCATTCGGCCAGCGCTGCACGGCGCGCGCCTTCTTGAGTGCTGCTTTCGAGTCCAAGACTCGCTCCGAGCCCTGGAATGAGCGACAGCGCGCCTGGTGACACCAGCTCACCGGGTGTGGTTATTTCACCCCGTTTCAGAAAATGAATCGGGCGCGGCACGCCACGCGTGGGATGGAAGTTGCCAGCGTCGGCGAAATCGTTGGTTCCAGCATAAACCATCTGCGATGGGGGAAGTTTCGCCAGTTGCTGGCCGATCTCCGCCACCTTTTTTTCGATGCTCGCCAGCTCCGTTCGGAGTGTGGGCTCTAGCAAAGAAACGGCCAGCTCCTTCCGTTCTTGCTGTCGTTTCTTGATTTCGAGGTCCAACTGCCAGCGCTGGCCAGAGTCTTGGAGAAGCTTCACGGCTCCGGCCCAGGCGACAGGTTCTCCATTCCCATCGATGAACTTCAGAAGGCTCGTCGCTCCATCGACCAGAGCAGCCTTGCTCCATTGCGGCAGATTCTCTACCGAGTCCTGAGCGGTCACTCTGGCGCCGGCCGCGACGTTCTTCTCTCCTGAAAAAGCCAGCAGCTCAGCAAGCGCAAAGAACCAATAGCTGGGGCTGTCCGGCGCAGGAAAAGCAGTCACACGCAAATACCGGGCAGCGTGGCCGATGTTCTGAATCGCAAACGGTGCGGTGCGTGGATTCGGAAATGAATCCGCGGAGTGATCCGCGATCACATGGCGGCTGGCAAATAGCGGGTCGTTTGACAGATCGACTCGAAATCGCGCCGGAAATCCGAAGCCCAGCGTGCTTCCGTGCTGAACCGGCACAAGGTAGAGGTGATCGATCGTGACTGGCTTGCCGAAATCGATCTGCACCCATCTTGCCGCTTCTGCTGAAGAGGCGACCTGGCTCTGGTAGCCGAGACTTTTGGTTGCCAGCTGAGGCGCTAGCTTGTCGAGAGCGTCGAAATCCCGCTGAAGCCTTTGGATGCGCGAGTCGAGTTCCTGCAGTTCCCCACTCACCAGGCTCGCGGCGATCTCGTCAATCTTCCGGCGACGCTCATGCAGAGTCCACTTTTCTTTCAACAGAGACTGTCGTCGCGCATGGATGGCTGGGTCCTGATCATAGGGCCGGTCGGCGCGATCAACGCCCGCGAAGACGGCCTGGAGCCGGTAGTATTCCCGCTGCGAAATTGGGTCGAACTTGTGGTTGTGGCAACGCGCGCAATGAACCGTCGTGCTGAGAAAAGTCGACATGGTCGTCATCACCATGTCGTCCCGGTCCAGCGTCTGGGCTCGCTTCTTGTCGATCGTGTCGTCGACGATCGACATCATTGAACTCTCATCGAACGGCCCGGTCCCAATAAAACCGTTAGCTACGGCGGCGTCTGGTTCATCCGGGAACAAAACATCGCCAGCGAGCTGCTCTTTCACGAAACGCGCATACGGCTTGTCTTCGTTGAAAGAACGAATCACGTAATCGCGGTATGGCCAGGCATTGTCACGAGGCCGGTCCTGATCGTGCCCATGACTATCGGCGTAGTGCACGACGTCCAGCCAGTGACGGGCCCAGTGTTCACCGTAGCGCGGACTTGCCAGCAAGCGATCCACGACTTTCGAATAGGCATCGGGAGCGTTGTCGGCGAGGAAAACCCGAATTTCGCCGGGCGTGGGAGGAAGACCCGTCAGATCGTACGTGATCCGGCGCAAGAGAGTACGACGGTCTGCCTCCGGCGATGGCCGCAATTTCGCTTCTTTTAGCTTGGCCAGAACGAATTGGTCGACCGGAGTGCGAGCCCAGGAACCTCCCTTTGGTCGAGGCAGCACGGTCTTTGCCGAAGGCCGGTAGGCCCAATGCACAGGCTGAGCCGTGTAACCCTTGGGATCAAGACCGTCGGGCCACTGAGCACCCTGGTCGATCCAGGCGCGCAGCAATCCGATCTCGGACGGCGACAGCCGCTCTCCCTGAAGCGGCATCACGAGATCAGGCTGCATACCTGCCACCAGCCGAACAACCAGGCTTTCCGCGCTGCGGCCCGGTTCGAACGCCGGTCCCGAGATACCACCCTTGGCCGCGCTCGCCTTCACATCCCAGCGCAATTGCCCTTTCTGTTGACTGGGTCCGTGGCAGGAATAACACTTGCCAGCCAGCAGTGGGCGGATGTCTTTGACGAAGTCCACTTTCCGGTTCGAAGCGGGCGGTAGAGCGTGACTGCCCGGCGCGCCAACCGGCGATCCCGGAACCGTCTTCGTCCGAGTCTGAAGAGCGAGCCCATTGGGCCATGGTGCGCCTTGATCGATCCAGGCGCGCAGCAAGGCAATCTCGTCCGTGGTGAGTGGCTCTCCCTGTCCTTTTGGAGGCATCTCCAGCGCCGGAACAAGCCGCGCCGCGAGTTGAACCAAGCGGCTGCGGGCGCTGTCGCCGGGAAGAATATCCACTCCCAGATCCCCACCCTTCAGGGCAGGCTCGCGATCATCCAGGCGCAAGCCGCTCATCGATAGCTCGGCGGAATGGCATTTCAGGCAAGATCTCTCCAAAAGAGGTTGGATGTCGTTGACGAAATGGACTGTCCTGACGGCCGCGGGATGCAGTTTGGAGAGGTCGATGTTCTGCGCCATGGTGCTGGCAGATACCAACAACATCACTCCGCACCATCTAGCTGAAGCCCGTCGTAAAGGCCTTAGGTCCATGCGCTTGTGAAGGGTGCTCACCTGCGTCGATTTGCTGCGACACGTGCCGGGTTTCAGGAATTCTATCAAGAAACTCAGCCGCTCAGAGCGAAAATGACGTACCTATGATCGATGTTCCGTGCTCACTCCGAGGCCTTGTTCCGATGAGCACGGCTGTCGCGAGAGATGACTCTCAGGCTGTGGCCCACTAACTTCGTGAATGAAGCTCGCTGGGTTCCGCGTTTGCGGGAACGTTGAAGTTTGCACATTCTCTGTGAGGCTCACGTGCTTGTAGTGCCGGACGCCAGTGCGGCGATGTGAAGCACTGGCGTGCTTCACTACGAACGGCCGCGGGTTCCCGTGGAAGGCGACAGTGTGAGGCTATTCTTGGAGATCCCCGCGAAAGATCCGTGTGGCGCGGCGCCCAATCCGGCAACATGATCGAAAGCTCTCCGGCCTTTGCGATCGGCTTCTGTCATTTCGCTCCAACCGTTGGGAGCTGGTAAAACTCGTAACGGATCATCCATCTCTCTTCTTTCCCCGGCTCAATGTGCATCTCGATGTAGGGCTCTGGAGAAATGTTGCTACGGATGGACCAGAAGACGAACTTCGACAACGGGCGGTCGCCTGTTTGTCTCACTCCCGCGCCGGTCTTCCGATTCTCCACCCGGATGTCATAGTCCCGCGAGCTGCTGCCGTGGCCCTCGAGGTACGTGAACACCGTTTGTCCTTTCTGCAGCTCTTGAAGATAGGCTAGCTCCTTTCCGCGAGTCTCGGCCAAACCTTTCAAATCGCTCGTGGCGCGCAGATCGAACGGGAATTTCACGACGAAATCCGGACCAGACGGCTGGCCGTCCAACATGAAGAAGTTGTGGTTGTACGTGTGGGTCGCGATCGCCTTCCGCCCCGTGTTCTTCAGGCTGTGGTCAAGAACGAGCTCCGGTTTGCCATTTGGTAAATGCACTCGCTTGCGGTAGGTGTAGGCATAGCCAGCCGTATCGGCGAGCTGATGAGTGAACTCAATCCAATCCTTGTCCTTCTTCACACGCCACTTTCCCGAGTCCACAATCTCATAGGTATTGAATGAACTGTAGCTCGGCTCGGCAGGTTTGCGTAGCGCGCCCACACCGATCTTGACGAACGTCTCACCCGGCTTGGCTTCGGCGTAACCCAAACCAGCTCCATTTGTGAAGAACTCCTCCACCGGGCCGGTTATGGCGTCGTGCAGTTTCGGATCATAGTGTTCGAACCACTTGCCAAAATAGCTGTGGGCATTGCATTCGAGGCTGGCGATCACACCCGACCAGTCGAAGCGCGTTCCCCGGTAGTAGCCATTTTGCGCATCGGGAAGATAGAGCTTTGCAAGAACGCGTCCATTCGAGATCTCGGCTTGCGGAAAATCTGCCGCGGGAGCCGTGTTCACGAAAAGCAGAAGCAGCAGACACACACGAAACCGGGTTTTCAAGTTCGTAACCTCCGTTGAAAAGAAAAGTCTGTGGATCGGTTCGATGCTGCGTTATCGGCTCAAGATCTCGATCACCTCGCGCACGGTCTTGCGCTCGCCGAGGCGAATCAGCCGGGTGACTGTCCCTGCTACGACCCCAGGCCGTTTTACCACTCTGGCAATGGCAGCCGCCTGCGAGTCGAGTTCTTCGACGATGCTGCCTCGCTGCGCCGGGGCAGTTGCAGCCAGCCGCTCGGCTGCCTGCCAGGCGCAATCGCGGGCTTTCGTCATGCTGAAGTTGATCAGAACATCTTCGGCTGCGCCTGAAAGGCGATCGAGCCATCCAAGCAGAGGCCAGATGGTTGTCAGCTCCGCCTTCACATCATCCACGAGTGCTGCGAGAATGCGATTGATTCGATCGAAATCGTTCTTAAGCCCCGCCAGCTCTGGGCCCGGACAAGCTTCAGCCGCCGCGACAGCCAGATCGAGGTTAATGTGGGCATTGATCCCCAGCAACAAGTGCTGCAGTACGATCGGCCACCACTCTCCCGCTGCGTCGAAGGCCAGCCGCCACGAGGCCGGCACCGCCTTCCCCTGGCCATAGCGTTCGAACGCCTCCAAGTACCGGTTTGCAAACAGAATGTCTAGACGTTCCATGCGACGGCCATCTTCGAAATGCCCGTCGTCGATGCCGCGCGCGACTTGCACCGTGACCTTGCGGTACAACGCTGGAAAGTATCCGAGGCGGCTTCCGGAGGCAGCCGCCTGCGCGATAATTCGATCTAGATTTTGAATGACTTCGTCAATATCATCGATTGGCAACGTTTTCCTCGGAGTAGCAGACGAGGGCGAGCCGAGTTCAAGGCTTCGCCGAGACCTGCGTGGCAGGCTTGAGATGTTCACAACATCCTTTGGCCGCAGACGCGCCTGGTCCGGACACGGTTCGTCTCTGCTCGTCTGCCTAGCGAACGCGATCAGTGCCCATGGATTGCCACCGGAGCGAGCCGATGCCAGACAAGCCTGAACTTCCTCAGCCCGACCCTGATGCGCTCGTTGTTCTCAACCTCGCCGATGGTTTTCGAGCCTCCAAAGCGGTGTTCACGGCCGTCTCGCTCGGTGTATTCGATCAGCTTCATCGTCAGCCGGCAAGCTGCGAGTCGCTGGCGGAGACTCTGGGCTGCAATGCGGGCGCTCTCGAGCGCATTCTGGGTGTCTGCACGGGCCTGCGGCTGCTGAAGCGAAGCGGTGGACTCTGTTACAACCTGCCGGTGGCGACGCGATTTCTTCGGATGGCAAGCCCAGAAACGCTGAGTGGCTACCTGCTGTACTCCGATCGCATCAGCTTCCGCCTGTGGCGGCACCTCGAAGACGCGGTGCGCGAAGGGACTCATCGCTGGGAACAGGAATTCGGCTTCACCGAAGGGATCTTCGATCATCTCTTCGCCACGGAAAGAGACAAGCAAACGTTTCTGGCTGGAATGCACGGCCACGGTCTGCTGAGCTCACCGGCCGTGGTGGCGGCTTTCGACCTCGGGCGTTTTCGCCACATGGCTGACCTGGGAGGCGCCACCGGACATCTGGCGATTGCCGCCTGCCGCCGTTATCCGGAACTGCGGGCCACGGTCTTCGATCTCGCTACCGTCACGCCAACGGCCAGCCGTTACGTGGAGCTGGCCGGCCTGCAGGATCGCATCGGAGTCCAGAGCGGCGATTTCTTCACCGACGCGCTGCCCGAGGCCGACCTGTATAGCGCCGGACGCGTTCTGCACGATTGGTCCGAGGACAAAGTTCGATTTCTACTCGGCAAGATTTGCGACCGGCTGCCCACCGGAGGTGGCTTGCTCATCTGCGAGAGGCTGCTGAACGAAGAGCGCGATGGCCCGGTCACGACCTATCTTCAGTCGCTGAACATGCTGCTCTGCACGGAAGGCAAGGAACGCTCTGCATCAGAATACGAGAGCTTGGCGCGCGAAGCCGGCTTCTCGGCGTTCGAGTATCGCACTACTGGACAGCCCGTCGACGCGATGCTGGCGGTGAAATCGTGAGCCGCTTCGCGTTTCGGCGTCCTGAGAGTTTGCACCGGGCCCCCCGATGGAACGGCGCGGTCGCTGGCCAATCGTGGGCGCTTCGGAGAACAACGAACGAACTGCCTGCGATGAACGTTGGGTCGAAAACTCCGGTCTCAACGGGTTCCTCGAAGGTCTTCATAGCCGGCACACCCTAGCTCTATGACTGTCGCTCTCACCTATTCCGGACGCAGGTTTTCGACAGAAGACCTCGACCTGATGCGGCAAGCCGCAAACGATTATGCCGCCCTCGGTATCACCGAGATTGCCCGCACCGTCTGCCAATGGCTCGATTGGAAGCGGCCCAACGGCCGCCTGAAAAACCATGAATGCCGCCTGCTGCTGGAACGCCTGCGCGACGAAGGCTTCTTAAGCTTGCCTGCCCTGCGCCACTCTGGGAAGCGTGGGCCTCGCATTCTCGCCCTGACTGGCATGAGTGATACGCAGCCGCCGATTCATGCCACCACCGCCGATCTGCAACCCTTGACGGTCCGCTTAGTCAGCCCGTCCGAGGGCCGCCTGTTCCGCCAGCTCATTCAGCGCTATCACTATCTTGGCTATCGTACTCCGGTCGGCGCGAACCTGCGCTACTTCATCGAGTCGCGGGATGGCCGCCTTCTGGCCTGTCTGCTGTGGAGCAGTCCGGGCTGGAAGATGGCGGCGCGCGATCGCTGGATTGGATGGAACGCCACCCAGCGAAAGCGCAACCTGCAATACCTGGTCAACAACAGCCGGTTTCTCATCCTTCCCTGGGTTCAAGTCAAAGGACTGGCTTCTGCCATCCTGTCCTGCGCCACACGCCAGCTCCCTCTCGACTGGCAGCGCCATTACGGCTATCGCCCGGTGTTGCTGGAAACGCTGGTCGATTCCACGCGGTTCCGGGGAACCAGCTATCGCGCTGCGAACTGGATCTGCTTGGGAGAGACTGCCGGCCGCGGCCGAATGGACCGCTATCACCAGCGCCAAGAAACCACCAAGCTTATCTTCGTCTTCCCAATACATCGCAAGTATCGAGAACTTCTGCACGCCACCAAGTTAACCCGGAAGACGATGACGAACGACCGAAGCTTGCGGCAGCGCACTGCCCGAGCAATATCGCGGAAGGCCGATTCTGACTCTTCCCGAGCTCGAAGCGACTAGCCCGGATTTTCTCGCCAACCGGGCGAGAACGATGGGACACCGGTTGTGTTGCGGAGCTATTTGGTGCTCGGCGTGTCTGCCTTCGGCTTGGCGTTCTGTGCGCCTCCGGCGGCGGCTTTCTCCAGCTCTTCGAAGGCTTTGAAGTGTTGTTCGGCTTCTGCGGATTTGCCGAGTTTGGTCAGAACCTTGGCCAGCAAAAAGTGGGTGCGCTTGTTCTGCGAGTCAAAACTCAGAGCCTCTTGCAGAATTTTCATCGCCGCTTCATCCTGCCCCGCCTTGCTCTGGAGGTCTGCCAGTTCTACGCGAGCCTGGACGTCCCTGGGGTTAGCACGGATCACCTCTTCCAGCAGTCGCGCTGCCTCGGCATCTTTACTTTCCTTGATCGAGATCGTCGCCAAAGTGAACTTAGCCGCTGTCAATATCTCAGGATCAGCAGGTGACAAGGCGATGGCGTTTCTCAGGAATTGTTCAGCTTGTTGGTACTCGCCCAGGAACTCGAGTTCCAGACCTGCGCGCAGGTGCGCCGAAGAATTTTTTGGGAAAAGCTGCGTCATTTTCAGGGCGTGGTTGAGCGCCTTCTGAAGTTCTCCATTCTTCCGAAAGGCCATGACCAACGACAAATGAGCATTCGGGTCCTCAAAGCCGGTGGCGATCAGGCCGCTGATCAGTTTGATCGCTTCTTTGTAGCTGCCTTCCTCGATGAGGACGCGGCCCCATAAATAGGCCGCGAATTTGTCGTCAGGCTTAAGCGCCTGGGCTTCACGAATGAAGTCCTTTGCTTTCGCGAACTGGCCTTCATCCAGGAACACGAGAGCCTGAAGCAATAAGATCTTGGGCGCCGTTGGATCGAGTTTGTTGGCCGTTTCGAGGTAGGTAGAGGCTTCTCCATATTTGCGCATCTTGACGAGAGCAAAAGCCAGACTGTAATGAGCCTCGGACGATTGCGGCATTCGCTGCACGGTCTTCTTCAAGAGGGGCACTGCCTGTTCGTACAGATCTTTGGACGCGAGTAGTCTTCCAACGGACAGAAGCGCCCCAGGATCCTTCTCTTCCCAATGCTCGATCATCCCGGCGGTTTCAAGAGTCTTGGGTTTGTTGCCGCTTTCCAGATAAGCCCGGCACATGAAAAACAGCGCTTCCGGGTCGTTGCTAACCCATCCTTGCAAGGTTTCCAAAGTGGCAATGCACTCTGCGTGTTTCCCTCTCTTGCCGTAAACAATTCCAAGCCTGGCGATGGAAAAAGGTCTTCCGGCGCTCAGCTTGAGGGCCTGGTTATAGGCAGTCTCGGCTTGATCCAGGCGGCCCTGCTGTTCAGAGACGTATCCCAGCATGTGGAACGCATCCGCAGATGCCTTGCGAGCAATCAGCCGTCGCAGCGACGCTTCTGCTTCTGCGAATTTTCCCTCCCTGGCCAGCTTCTCAGCTTCGCCCAGTTGAATAGCCGCCGTTTGAGGGCTGCTCAACGCGCTGGTCGGAGAAGAGAGGAACGACCCGCACAAGGAACATGCGACGAGACAGGCGAAGCGCATCTTAGACAAGCGTTCGGGGATCATCAGTCTTCGGCCTCGCTAACTCGATTCTCGCAGCGCCGTGTGCAGGGTCCAGATTTCTGAACGGCGGCCTCTCGAAGGAGTATGCCACAAGGGGATCTAAGGGTTCAGGGTCTTGTTATCTCCATTCGGCACGGATGCCGCCATTCGTGTTTGTAGTGCGCCACGACCGTGGCGCACTCTGGAGTTTCTACATGCTAGTTCTGCACCGGCAAGATACCCATGCCACATCGAAGCCGTCACTCCCGAGCAAGGTCGTCACCCCGGCGGATAGCAAGCCGGGGGGGAGCCCAGGAATGGTTGGGGCTAACCCGCAAGTACCGGTACCCACAGTAAGACTGGATTCCCGCTTTCGCGGGAATGACGATATGGTATGCGCTGGCCTAGACCAAGTCTAGGCCAAGTGCCGCACGCAGTGGCGCACTTGACCGTTTGTAGTGAAGCGCGCCAGTGCTACTCATGGCCGCACTGGTGTGCGGCGCTACAAGCGCATGAGCAAACCAGCCAGTTGGCTTGGCCAGCTGCCCGACTGGCGCCCAGTGAGCGACTTCTTCAGAGACTCGAAGTCAAAACCTAAAGCGCTTCAGAGATAACTTTGTGTAGCCCTCTTCACCCTCGACGATTTGGACGAGCAGGCCTGCAGGTGGGTTTATCACGGTCTGCGTCTTGCCGGTCTTCGGCCAGAAGACCTCGACGAGCCGGGCAGCCTGGGCCTTTCCCAATCCGAAGGTCTGTCGCAACGGATTGGCTCCAAAGCTGCCACCAGAGTTGACGTGACGGTAAATGGAGCGACTCCTGCCGTCCTCCTCAATCTGGACTCGGATTCGGCTGCCGATCGCCGATCGATTGGATTGTCGTCCCACGAGTTGGACGGCCATCCAGTCATTTCCCATTCTCGGATTCTCGTACAGGGCGTCCATGTAGGCGTCAGCGGGATAGGCTCCTCCCATCTTTTCGAAGACATCCAAGTCGCCATCATTGTCCAGGTCCGCAAAGGCGACGGCGTGTCCTTTTTGAAGATGAGCGAAACCTCCCGCTACGCTGATGTCGGCGAATTTCTGGCCGGCAATGTTTAAGAACATCAGATTAGGGACGATGCTGCCAAACGAAGGATCGCCGGTTCCGAGATAGAAATCGAGGTAGCCGTCGTTGTCTAGATCTCCAAAATTACAGCCCATCGGCTGCATCGGAATCCCCAGCCCGCGTTCCTCGGCCACCTCGCGAAAGCCTCCCTTTCCATCCCCTTCGTAAAGACAAGCTTTCTCGTAGAGTGGAGGGCGGCCGAGACGGTAGAGAGCCTGATGCCCAATCGTCCCGTCGTAGCTCGAAACGAACAAGTCCAGAAAGCCGTCGTTGTTGTAGTCCCAGAACCAGCAGGGAAAACTGTTCTTGGGGTAGGCAACGCCCGACAGGAAAGTGACATCCTTGAAGGTTCCGTTGCCCTGATTCCGGAAAAGACGGTTCGTGGATTTGTAGTTGGAAACATACAGATCGGGGAAGCGATCTCCGTCGTAGTCTCCCCAGGAGACTCCTTTGGTGAACGCGTAGAATTTCACTCCCGCTTCGGCCGCAACGTCTCGAAAGGTGCCGTTCCCCTGATTCTGGAAGAGCTGCGAAGGAGCCCGAAGGTTATCGTCAGACTCATTGCCGATGAAGAGGTCCAGATCGCCGTCATTGTCGTAGTCCGCCCAGCCTGCTGTCTGGGTTGGATAGTTCACCTCGGCCAATCCGGCCGCAAAGGTAACGTCCTCGAAGACGCCATTGCCGAGGTTCCGCAAAAGCGAATTCGGATGCTGGCCCGCCCTACCAGCCCAGGCGCCCCGCAGTACCAGAACGTCCGGCCTTCCGTCGTTGTCATAGTCAGCTTGCAGCAGGTTTAGCCCTCCCAACAAGCCATCGAGGCCCGCCTCTCGGCTTCGGTCTGCGAAGGTTCCATCCGAGTTATTGACGAACAGATGCATGGATCCGGCAATGTCCCAGGTCGAGGTCACGATGTCCAAGTCGCCATCACCGTCGAAGTCGTCGACGATGACCCCGCCGGCCAAGTTGAACGTGTCGAGTCCCACATTCGTCGCCACGTTGCGAAAGTGCGGAAACGAGGCTTGGGACTCGAAGCCCGACCAGGGAATGCGAAATCGCTCTGACACGTAGTGGGGATACTGGCCCAAGGTCATGTGGGCGATGTTCAGCAGCCAGCGGGCAGGGTAGTGGTACCGGTAGGCGTCTTCGGGAGAGGAGTTCTCCAGCAGCTCCGTGAAATACTGGATCGCATTGGTTGAACCCTCCCGCAGCTTATGGATTCCACCGCCACGCAGCGGAAGAACACAGCTCTCGGTATTGTGGTGAAGTGCGCAGTTCTGGGTCTCGCCCATGCGCAGGTAGCCGACTCCGAGCTCGAAGATCGTCTTGTCTATCTGGGTCTGCTGGAGATTGGGTCCGATGTTGGGCAGAAGTCGATAAGCGGCCAGCAGATGTTCGACTCCAGCTTGCTGCCTGCCCAGCCGCACTTCCGCCACTCCGAGGTCGAGCAGGACCTGCCAGCGCTTGATATCACTCCGTTGTGGCGGAGTCGCCGGCTCGGAAGAAGGCGCTTCCAGATCAGCCAGCTGGCGGCTGAGTTCTTGGACACGTCCGTCGCCCATGAAGGGGTGTTCGTGAGCGCCGCGTGCGGCGATTTCCTGAAGAGCCTGGAGCATGCGGTCATGTGCCGGTCCCCGTTGGGGCGTTCCCGCTCCGGCAGGTTTCTGCTTCGGATCCTTGCGCTTGTGGTGAGCGTGGCTGGGATCGGAACTTCGAGACGTTTGCGTCGGGTAGGAAGGGGCCAAAGCCAGCCCCAGCGCCAAGCCCAGGGCAGCCGTCAACAGAATGAGCTTGCGAATCCGAACAAGCAACGTAGTCCTGCAACCTGAGCCACGCTTGGTGTCAAGCCTAGACGTTCCACAGAACTCTTCCATTCGGTCTGCACTTCTGGCGCGCCAATTACTGAGCATTACCATTCATAGTGACACTTCAAGGAACTCCTGCGGCAGAGCGTACTTTGCGGCCTGAAAGCGGCAGAGGACTGCCGCAGTCCAAGACGCTTCGCGAACTGCTGGCGCATGCTCTTTTGGAGAGGGCCAGTCCTCCCGCGCTCTGACAAGGGGAATGGGACCCAGGATCATGACATGGATCGGAGAACAGACAATTTCGTCACGATATGCTGCAAATCTCATTAGGGCGTTCTGCCAGTTGTGGAGTGCGCCAGTCCTCTGGCGCTCTGGCTCGGCGGGTTGGGAACGTTCTGCGTCGCGGACTGGGCCATCTGCTTGGGAAGCACTGGCGTGCTTCACTACGAACGCGAAACGGCAGCCGGCGCCTCATGAATGTCCAATCGAGCTACGCAAAGCTCGCCGGCAGTCGACGACAGCCAGAAAACACAAAAGCGGCTCCCGAACTTCGAGAGCCGCATTGTAGTCGAGACCCCTGAATAACCCCATCAGCGATCAAAAACTGTACTTGATGGCAAACTGGATATTCCGGGCTGGATTGGCCACCGTAACAAGTCCTGCGGTACCCAACTGAATGTTGGAAAGCGGCAAGAGGAACTGAGGGTTATTCAGAGCGTTCAGGAACTCGGCCCGGAACTGCAATTGACGGCCCTCTCCGCCGATGTTGAAAAACTTCGTCACGGACAGGTCGTTCTGGCGAATCCCATCGCCTCTCAAAATGTTGTAGCCCGAATTGCCAACAGGTGTAAACACCCCACCTCTCACCGGATCTGTAACGGGTGTGGGCAAGACAAAGCAACTGGTGTCAAACCACGTCTGCACCGTGTGGCCTCCTGGTGGCTTCTGGCCATCACAAATCCGATTCGGGACATTAGTTCCGCCCGTCACCGTAAATGGGGAACCGCTTTGGAAGGCTAAGACACCGGCGAAGCGCCAGCCCCCAAGGATGCCATCCACAGCCGAACTCCAACTGTTGCCAAACTTCTTGCCCTTTCCAAACGGAAGTTCCCATTGCCAGTTGGCAACGAAACGCTGCGGCGCGTTAATCTCGGTATTGGCAATATCTTGTTCCAAAGCACTCGCTTTTAGATAGTCTCTACCAATCGATTGATATGGGGTGTTTATCGTGCCGATGTTGTGAGACCAGGTGTAGGCTGACTGGAAAGCCAAGCCAGCCGAGAAGCGCTTGGTCAAGGTGGCTTGCATGGATTGGTAGCTGTAATGGTTGCGCCATGCAAAATATCACATATTGGGGCCGTTGGGAAGCGTGTTGAAGTACGGCGTCCTCACTGCAGGCGACCCCGTACCCGGCCTGGCTGCATTAATTGGCGTTGGCGAAGTGCCCGGTCCTTGTAAATGCATCGCGGTACTTCCCACATAGTTCACCTCCAGCGCAAGATTAGAGGCCAACTCGCGTTGAATGCCCAGCGACCACTGTTGGGTGTACCCACGGGGGCCATCGGGATCATTGGCCCAGACGAGAGGTCCAGGGTTGCTGACGGGATTGAACGCGACGGTGGGGATAAACCCCTGGTCCAAGGTTCGATCAATTTGCTGTGGATTGTCGGCATTGAAGAAGTTGTAACCTCCAGCGAACGGCGCGTTCCCGCTCATGAAACCAAAGGCTTTCGAAACGCCCATCCCTGACACGATCGCGAAGCCCGAACGCAGGACCGTCTTTTGGTCCAGTTGATAGGCCAAGCCTAAGCGGGGCTGAAAGTTTTTCTTGTTCATAGCGACGAGTGCGCGCGTCGAAAGAGCCGGGTCGCTGCCGCCCTGTTTGGGGACCACCAGTGTACCTGCACGGTAGTCGAAGTTCGACATCCGATCGGCCACCTCGACTTCAGGTGTAAACAGCTCGTAGCGAAGTCCGTAGGTCCAGGTGAATTTTGGGGTCATCTTCCAGGTGTCCTGAAAGTACCAGGAGTATTCCTGCCATCGCATGCCCGCGGTGCCGGAGACTCGTTTCAAGGCGCCCGAAGCCGGAATCCCCAAAAGAAATGACGCAAACGAGTTCCCGCTGGCGTTTGGATTTTTGGGGTCCCCTGTCATAAACTGGTTATAGGTGAAACTGCCTCCCGCGTTGCCGCCCAGAAGCTGGATGAACGTCTGCCGGTTCAATCGAATGTCTGTACCGACCTTGAAGGTGTGGGATCCACGAACCATCGTGACGTTATCGAGAACCTGATACGAGTTCTCGATCGTGGTGAGCGGCATAGCCCCAGCCTCACCCATCTGGGACAGTCCTGCGATACTCTGAGTCGGGAAGCCAGAGTTAATGTCATCGACGTTGGAATTGGGGATACCCAGCTGAGTTCCGTAATTAATCCCGTTACCCAGCGGCGTCGCGTCGGCGCCGGCCCTCATCCAGGAGATGCGCGCTTCGTTGATCGTCGTCGGGCTGAAGTTGCGAATCCACTGCAAACCCAGATTTGCGGCCGGATTGCTCACGTTAGCCGGCAAATACTGGGAAGCCCCCGCCGTCTGCAAGGCCCCGCCCTGAGCAGCGGGAGGGTCTCCCGGAAGGTCGCTCCAGGCCCCTGGGATGCGGGCGTGTGCGCGGCCCCAACTGAAGCGGCCTCCGACAAAGTCCTTCTCCGTCATTGTGTGATCGATCTTGACGTCGAAAGAGTCCTGGGTGCGCCGGATGACCGACGAGCTGTTGAGAATACCCTGACCCAACGCATTCACCGCGCCGGTGGGAAAGGGCATGAACTTCAGGATATTCTGCGAGACGCGATTGATTCGGTTTGCCGGGATCCGATTTCCCGGGAACGGCTGGCGGGTCCTGGTGACGGGATCCCATGTCGCGGGATCGTAGATAATCTGCGAGGTTCCGCTGAAGTCGCCCGTTCTTAGCGGCGAAGCCGCGACCGTCGAGACCCAGGTGCGGCCCTCTCGCTGACGCACGCCTTGAAAATCTCCGAAGAAGAACGTCTTGTTCTTGATGATCGGTCCTCCGATTGTCGCACCGAACTGGTTCTGAATGTAGTTCGGCTTCTCCCGATCTGTCCCTGGAGTTTTTCGATCGAAAAAGTTGCGCGCATTCAACGCCGCATTGCGGTGGAATTCAAAAACCGAGCCATGAAAGTTGTTGGTGCCCGATTTGAGCGTGACGCGGATGTTCGTCCCGCCCCTTCCCAACTCTGGCAACGCGTTGCTACTATCGATCGAGAATTCCTGTATGGCCTCAATCGGCGGCAGAACGCCTTGATAGGAGCTGGTCGCCGACACCTGCGTGTTGTTCACTCCATCCAGGGTAAAATTGTTGATCGCAGCAGCTCCCAGGCCATTTGCATTAATTCCCATGGCAACGCGCGCATTGTCCGGAATGTTGATCGAGTTAGCCTGCGTGTTAGCAACGGTGACACCCGCCATCAGTGGGGCGAGATTGAACATCGTTCTGTCGATTGTTGGCAACTCAGTGACCTGCCGAGACTCGATCACGGTTGACACCGTGGCGGTCTCACTTGTAAGCAACGGCGCCAATTCACCCGTAACCTCAACCGTTTGCGTCACTTCTCCAACCTCGAGCACCAGGTCGACCGCCAGCCGCTGGCTGGGGCGCACGACCAGATCTCCGCGTTCGACTTTCTTAAAGCCGGCGAGTGTCACCGACACTTTGTACGTTCCCGGGATCAGATTGGGTGCGACAAACTGCCCGTCCCCGCTACTCGCGGTCTTAAACTCAAATCCGGTCGAAGGGTTTGAGACCACGATCTCCGCTCCGACTGCGGCCGCGCCACTACTGTCGTTGACAGTGCCCGAAATCGTGCCCCGTTCCACTTGGCCCCAAAGGCCTGGGGCAAGACAGCAAAGGGCAAACAAGCTGGCAACTAAATGTTGCTTACCAACCCCGAATAGCATGTTGATGTTCTCCTTTTTGTTCTCCTGAATCATGGACCTTGTTCTTTGAATCATGGAACGCATTACCGCTCTTCGAGTCTCAAGCGAACGGGCCCGAGCAAGCTGCCTTGGGTTCGACGAGTTCGAAGCGTTGCTCTGACACCATCCGCTGTGAAGTCCTGAAAACCCTTCCGGTTTCCTCATCCGCCGACCCCAAGAGACTTCAAACTAGTGTATCGTTTTATGCGAGCAACGCATCGAACTTTTTCCAGCGAGCGACTCCGGCTCGCTTGCTCAGCTTGAGCCGGGGCCATTGGTCGATTGAAAACCGCCTCCATTGGGTCCGCGATGTCACCTTTGACGAAGACCGCTCCCAAGTCCGCAAAGGGATGGGCGCACAGGTCATGGCTTCTCTGCGCAACTTGGCCATCTCGCTGCTCCGTATGGCCGGTGCCCGCTACATCGCCCCTGCGCTCCGCCATTGCGCCCGCCTCGGTCCCCAAGTCTTGCGCCTCATCGGCCTCCGACTTTGACGGGGCCGTGGTCCTTCTGAGTAGGAGTCTTCTTAGTTCGTCGCATGCCCCGTACTATACTCGATTCGATTAGATTAAGCAAGTACTTTGGCAATGATTGATAAGGACCACCCGCCGAGGTGAAGGAGCTCCCGGCCGCGGCGAAACACAGTGCCACGAGACAGACCACAACCGCCGCTAACAAATATGCCAGCGGAGCGGCGGAGCCCAACAACTGAGCCACGGTGGCCGGAAGGATGAAGATGCCCGCTCCAATAACACCGTTAATCCCGATCGCCGTTAGGTCCCACGCTCTCAACTCGCGCAGCAGGCGGCTCTGAGATTGACTCGGCGTCGTCATGGACAGCGTGCCAGACCCTTTGGCGGCTCGGGCCGGGTCCACAAGCGCAGGCGCAGCCCGGGCCGCTGTGGGTTTCCTGAAATGGAGGTCGAGATCCCCAGGCCGACCGGGCAGGCTGGTCGTGTCTGATCAGCCCCGGTGTTCTGGGTGGGTGCAGCCGGGAAACTCGTCTAGGACCGTGTTTCCTACGTAGCCCAGTTCCTCGATTCCAATCTTTGAAGTGTAGAAGCCATCGATAGTCATATCCTTGATGGCCTTGAAGAACTTCGCTTGGACTACTTCGACGGCACCCGGGTTCTTGATCCGGCTGATTTCAGTCAGAAGGCGGGTTTGTAGCGCATTCGGAAGATTCACGAATTTCTTTTTGTAGCGCTGCTGGCTGGCCTTGTCGAGCCATGCCATGCCATCCAGAAAAATCTTCTGAATCTCGAACGGGGATTCCCCGACAACCAGGTCAATGTATTCGTTCACCTTGGCCTCGAATGCGCCGGGGGTTTCATCGGTAGGAATAATGAGCGATGCCAATCGCGTAATCGTCGCGTACTGGTGCCTGTTGAAGAAAGACGGGGCTTTGGCAGCACTCTCAGCTACTCGAGGCGTCGTCGCGCCATGTTGGTGTTTCTGAGCGGCAGCCAGATTGTCAAGGACCGGGAGACCCGACGCGGCACCGACGCCAACCGCAACCCTCTTGATCACTGTGCGACGATCTATTTTCTTGTCTGCGGCCATAGCGCATCCTCGTCACACCAAGCATGCGGGTGTATGGAAACGGAAACACGATGAGGTGTTTCATTGTATTCCGACCCTTTGATTTGTCCACAGCTTTTCTCGGTGATCCACGACCCCGTCAATGTCGTGAGCCTCCCTGGCGGCCGGGCTACCAATAAGGCCGTGTGAGCCAAATCAGTGGCGCGCACGTCAACAAGGTCTCAACCTCAACTCATGGACTTACGAGACTTCAACAGACCTTGCCCCGATCTGTCGGCCTAAGGGGCGAGCTTTGCCAGAGCTGCCCTCTAGCCGGTTTGACAGGTATCTCGGAATTCACTACGGTATGAACCCATGCGACAAGGCACGGTCGGCTGGATTGAAGTCATTTGCGGCAGCATGTTCAGTGGCAAGACCGAAGAGCTCATCCGGCGGCTGCGACGTGCCCAGATCGCACGGCAACGCGTCCAGATTTTCAAGCCAAGAATCGATCAGCGCTACAGCCAGGATCATCTGGTCTCGCACAGTGAAATGCGGCTGAAATCCGAATCCGTGGCCTCCGCAGACGAGATTCTCGAAAGAATTGACTGGCGGGCCGAGGTCATTGGGGTCGACGAGGCGCAATTCTTCGACGGCAAGTTGGTGCAAGTCTGCAACCAGCGGGCAGATCTTGGGAAGCGGGTTGTCGTCGCGGGCCTGGACAAGGACTACCTCGGCAGGCCTTTCGAGCCGATGCCGCAACTGATGGCCATTGCGGAGTACATCGAAAAAACCCTGGCGATCTGCATGAAATGCGGCAATCCTGCGAACTACACCCAAAGGCTGGTCGAAAGTTCAGATCGGGTTCTCGTTGGGGCCACAGGAACCTACGAAGCTCGTTGTCGACGCTGTTTTGAACCGGCGCTGCCCAAGGATGAACCGGGTGACGCCCGCTAAAGACCTAGTTGGAAGAAGCATTCCAACAAAGGGCGGGCAGCAAACTGAGCAAGCCTCCCGCCGACAATCCCCAATCGAGGTGTTGAGCAAAACCATGGCGATCCTCAAAGTTGCAAAGTTGGGCAACCCAGTACTCAGACAACTCGCTCAGCCGGTCCCTGTCGAGGCGCTCGGAAGCCATCGGATTCGGCGCTTGATCGAAGACATGATCGCAACTGTACGCGAGTACGGAGGGGTTGGCTTGGCTGCCCCGCAGGTACACGAACCGTTTCAAATCGCCATCATTGGGGAAGTGGGTGGCCTCCGCGTACAGGGCCAGGAGCCCACCCAGTTTCAGGTTTTGATAAACCCCCTGCTGGCGGTAGTTTCGGAAGAGCGGGAGGAGGACTGGGAAGGCTGCCTCAGCATTCCTGACCTTCGCGGAAAGGTCGTCCGGCATCGGGAGATCGAGGTCCGGGCATTGAACGCAGAGGGGGAGCAGGTCCAATTCGTTGCGACCGGCTTTCGCGCCCGTGTCATTCAGCACGAGCACGATCACTTGATTGGGAAGGTGTATCTAGACCGAATGCGTTCCTTCGAATCTCTGGCGTTTCTGCAAGAGTTTTCGCGGTATTGGCAGAACAAGACGGAGGGCGAGCGAGAATGCCCCCCCAAGAAAAAAGGGAGAGAACCTTGCACCGATTCTCTCCCGGAATGTTGGGAAACGACTGAAAGTCGAATTCCCCAAAAAGCTCACGCCATCAGACGAGAGCTCCGTTGGGTGTGAAAAAGATCTCGCGC
>Ga0194132_10002582_pt1 | contig 33573 bp, 27 predicted proteins | sample TA2KigOf80mmetaG_FD_148612 | JGI IMG/M metagenome (GOLD analysis project Ga0194132, IMG submission 148612) | Freshwater microbial communities from Lake Tanganyika, Tanzania - TA2015054 Kigoma Offshore 80m | ecosystem: Environmental > Aquatic > Freshwater > Lake | place: Tanzania: Lake... | reverse complement strand
GCGCGAAAACCCTCCGGGCGGCGGGTCTTTTGTCCGTGGCCTGCGTTGGCTCGGTCCTTACAGCCCGCGTTGGGGATGCTCGGACCTCGCCGCCTTGGCCACAGCCAAAATCCCTCGCCGCAGGACCTCGCGCAATTTTCGGACACGCTCTTACAGATCCACTTCGGGATATGCTCGTCGCTCGCGCCTCGTCTGGCCGAAAAATCCCTTGCCGCGAACGTGAGCGTATTTATGAAATGGACCACTTAGGCCGGATGGCTGATTGAAACACCTCCGATTATCCAATCGATCACTATGAAAACCAATTCGCTTTTCCGTTTTTCGCGCGCCGCGGGCGGCCTCGTTGTCGCGGCAACCTTGTGCGGTTGCTGCGCATCTCACATCGTCTCTTCGGCGGGCGACACCGCGGCCGGCGCAGTCAAAGGCGCGGGCAAGACCGCGGCTTCAGCGACCCGCACGGCTTCGAAGACCGCGGCATCCGCGGTGGGCACGGCGGGCAAAGTCGTGCATTCAGGTGTGACCGCCGCCGGACAAGTTGCCAAAGCCACCGTTGGCGCGGCGGCCGATGTCGCGACAGCCCCCTTCGTCATCTTTAGAGATACCAAGACTGGGAAGTCTCGCCGCGTGCCTTGCCATGATGGAATGACGTTGGCGTCGGCGCTGAAGGAGGCTGGCGTCAATGCGGAGTTGGATTCCATCAGTCTTGTGCGTGGCGCGGACAGCTTTCGCCCCGGAGGTTCCTTTGCGCTCAAACCGGGTGATGTCATCGAGTTAACGGCGAAAGGCGGCGCACCGGCTCTGGTGCAAGCGGGCGCGTTATGAAGTCACGGTGAAGGACCCTTACATCGCCGCGAAAGAGCGCTGGGCGCGCAAGATGGCCGGGCTGGAAAAAGCCCAGGCGCGCTCGGAAAACCGGCTTCCCCCTGGACAGCGGCTCGTCACCAACTTTCCCGTCCTCGATCTCGGCATTCAACCGGACATCCCGCTGGATAAATGGGAACTGAAAATCCACGGCCTGGTCGGGAATCCACTCACCTTGAACTGGGCGCAGTTCCTGGCGCTGCCGCAATTCAAAGACGCGAGTGACTTCCATTGCGTCACGACCTGGAGCCAGTTCGACATGGAATGGGAAGGCGTCGCGTTTTTTACGCTCGCGGACCTGGTCCAGCCCAAGCCCGAAGCGGCGCACGTCTTCTTCAAGAGCTACGACGGTTACACCACGAACAATCCCCTCGGCGTCTGCCTGGACGACGACGTGCTCGTCGCGCACAAGTGGAAAGGCCAGCCGTTGTCGAAGGAGCACGGCGGCCCGGCGCGAGTCATTATCCCGAAGCGCTATGCGTGGAAGGGCGCCAAGTTCATTCACGAGATAGTGTTTGCGGATCGAGATACGCTGGGTTTCTGGGAGGTGCGAGGTTACTCGAATACCGCCGACCCCTGGCTGGAAGACCGCTTTGCCTGACAAGGATTATCAGGAAGATCCTCCTAAATCCTGTCAAAAAAAACTTCAGGCCCCAGACCGCCGTTGTCCTACCCCCCTTGCTAGGATGCGAGCTAAGAAAACTCGCTATGACAAAGCAACAAATGGAATTGGGATTGGAACAACCTCTGGGATTTCGGCGCGTCGCCCGCCGCGAACGCCGCCCGACCCGCGCCCGCTGGTGGTTCGCGCAGATGCGGCAAGTGGTCGCCAACGCCGCCGAGCCTGCGCCAGTGCGTTCAGGCGAAACACAACCTCGCTTCTGCGAAATCAGCGAATAGCGTTTCGGGCAATTCTGGAGTCGTGGAAGGACTTGCGTTTCGTTCCACCCCGGCCTCTCCCTTGGGGCGAGGGAGAACTGATGCCTGGTGTCTCCCTGTTTCCTCACGGGCCGGCTCACGGCCCAGGAACCGAAAACCGTTGCGGACCGCAGCCTTTAGGCTGCTTTCACGCACACTTTGGAGTTCGGCGTGGAAGCGACCTGAAGGCCACGATCCGAAGCGACGGTTCGCGGGAAGGGTTAGAGATGGGGGGAAAGGCTGGGCATGGGGACCAGCGCGGACCAGCGCCATCAACCTGGATTTCCGCTTTGCAAGGGACTTGGGGTATCGTAGAACTCCCGTCCCGCGTGGCGGGAACCGATGAAACCCGAAGTAGAAATCTACGACACGACCCTGCGCGACGGCAGCCAGGGCGAAGGCATCAATTTTTCAGCGGCGGACAAACTTCGCATCGCTGAGCGCATTGATGCGTTCGGGATTCATTATATTGAAGGCGGCTGGCCGGGCAGCAATCCCAAGGACATGGAATTCTTCCTCCATGCCCGCCGCCGAAAATGGAGAAACGCCAGGATCGCCGCCTTCAGCATGACCCGCCGCAGGGGGATCTCCGTCGAAAAGGACGACCTGATGCGGCAAATCCTCGAAGCCGAGACGCCCGTGGTCACTATTGTTGGCAAATCCTGGCTCCTGCACGTCACCGAAGTGCTCCGCGCCCGGCCGGACGAAAACCTCGCGATGATCGCCGACACCATCCGGTTTTTGAAGGACCACGGGAAGAAAGTGATCTATGACGCCGAGCACGCGTTTGACGGATTCAAGGACGATCCCGGATACGCCCTGGCCACGTGGCAAGCCGCGGAACACGCGGGCGCCGCATGCATCGTGTTGTGCGATACCAACGGCGGCTGCTTGCCGGCCGAGATCGCGCGCATCACGAAAGACGCGAAGAGCAAGCTGACCGCGCGGTTGGGTATTCACACGCACGACGACATTGGCGTCGGCGTCGCCAATGCCGTCGCGGCCCTGGAAGTCGGAGCGACGCACGTCCAGGGGACGATCAACGGTTATGGGGAACGGACGGGCAATTGCAGCCTGACGAGCGTCATTCCAATCGTTCATTTCAAAATGCAGAAGCTCGGCGTTCCGGCCAGTTCGCTGGTGAAGCTCCGGGAACTGTCCGAGTTCGTGGACGAGATCGCGAACGTCCGCCATGATCCTCGCCGGCCCTGGGTCGGCCAGACCGCCTTCGCCCACAAGGGCGGGATGCACGTCCACGCCATTGACCGCATCACGCGCGCCTACGAGCACATCAACCCGGAGGCGGTGGGGAATCAGCGCCGCGTGCTCGTGAGCGATTTGAGCGGGCGGGTGAATGTCTTGCTTAAAGCGAAGGAGCTTGGATTCGAGCTCGCGCCGGATCAGCCTGAAACGCGGGAGATCACGGCTCTCATCAAGGAACGCGAGAGCCAGGGCTACGAATATGAAGCCGCGGAAGCTTCGCTGGCCCTGCTCATCCGCGGCGTGCTCGATCACAATCCCGAACTCCTCTTCACTGTGGATGCCTATCATGTCTCCATGCGCCGCCAGGGCAGCGAATCTCTGTGTGAAGCGACCGTCAAGGTCCGGGTCGGCAGCGCGGTGCATCACACGGTTGCCGAGGGCGACGGGCCCGTGAATGCGCTGGATGGCGCGCTCCGCTCCGCGTTGGCGAAGTCTTTTCCCAAGATCCGAAAAGTTGCGCTGACGGATTACAAGGTGCGCATTCTGGATGGCGTCGCCGGCACCGCGGCCAAAACTCGCGTGCTGATCACCTCGACCGATGGCAAGCGCGATTGGGGCACCGTGGGGGTGAGTGAAAATATTCTCACCGCCAGCCTCCAGGCGCTGGTGGACAGCATGGAATACGCGCTGGTGAGAAAATAAGGCGAATTTGCCTGGAGGTTGGGATTCAGGCAGACTTGATCCATGACTGCAATGCTCAAGAAAAAGGCAAATGACTTGGTAGCGAAACTGAAGCCTGAGGAACGCATTGAATTGGCTGACATGCTCTACGCCAGCCTCCCTCGGGGATACCAGGCGGAAGCGGACAAAGCGTGGGCTGCGGAGATCGACCCCCGTCTTGACGAATATGAGGCGGGCCGTGCCATAGTGCTGACTTCGGAAGAATCGTTCGCCCGCGCGCGAAAGGCCCTTCGTGAAGCCCGTCGCGCATCTGTCCGACGCAAATCTTGAAATGGCTGCGGCCGCGCTTCGGTATGACCTGCAGTTGCCGGGCCTGGGTGAACGCTTCCTCAATGCCGTGGCTGCGGCAGAACATACAATTCAGACTCACCCTGAGATTGGAGTGCCTTACAGGCGTGCAACACGGAAGTGGCTGGTGAAACGCTTCCCTTATGCCATCATCTACCGTGTGGAGGCTGATCGAATCCTGGTTGTGGCCGTTGCCCACGCGAAACGGCGTGAGAGTTATTGGGCCTCTCGCTTAGTGGTCCGTTTCGTAAATACGCTCACGTTCGTTGCGCCCAATTTGGCCTGGGGCAAGGCGCGACGAGCGAGCATCCCCCGCCAGTGGGGCTGTGACCGAGGAGCAACGCAGCCCCAGGCAAAATTCGGCGCAACCCGAAGGGCGGCAGTTCTTTTTCGCCAGACTTCGTTGCTTGCTCCTTACAGATCCACTTCGGGATATGCTCGTCGCTCGCGCCTCGTCTGGCCGAAAAATCCCTTGCCGCGAACGTGAGCGTATTTACGAAATGGACCACTTAGGCTGATTATCGCCGGAATTCTCTATGTCCGAAATCCCCAAAGCTTACGAACCGCAGGCCGTCGAGGACACATGGTATGACTTCTGGCTGAAGCACGGCTGCTTCACCGCGGACCCGGCGCGTGTCTCCCCCAAACGCCCGGCGTATTCCATCGTCATCCCGCCGCCGAATGTCACCGGCATGCTGCACATGGGCCATGTCCTGAACAACACCATCCAGGACATCCTCGCGCGCAAGGCCCGCATGGATGGCAAGGAAGTTCTCTGGCTCCCGGGCACCGACCACGCCGGCATCGCCACACAGGTGCAAGTCGAGAAGCAGATCAGGAAGGAAGAGAAAAAGACGCGGCACGATCTTGGCCGCGAGGAATTTCTCAAGCGCGTCTGGGCGTGGAAGGAAAAGCACGGCGGCATCATCATTCAACAGCTAAAAAAGCTCGGCTGCTCGTGCGATTGGACGCGCGAACGGTTCACGATGGACCCGGAGTATTCCCGCTGCGTGCAGAAGGTTTTCGTCGAGCTTTACAAGAAAGGCCTGATCTATCGCGGCAAACGCATGGTGAACTGGTGTCCGGCGACGCTGACGGCGTTGTCCGATGAAGAAGTCGATATGGAGCCCCAGAATGGCTTCCTCTGGTATTTCAAGGTTGAAGTCGCGGATGGCTCCGCGGGGCATCGGTCGGGCACCTCAGACAAGGCTGAAGAGGCGGAAGGATTTCAAGCTCCTTTCCCCTCACCCCAACCCTCTCCCTTGGGGAGAGGGAGTAGCGAACTCCGGCATCGGTCAGAAACAGAGGCTCCGGTTCTTCCCGCGACTCCGACAGTCGTTCCCTCTCCTTGGGGAGAGGGCCAGGGTGAGGGGAAAGGAACTGAACTTGGGGCCAACACTCCGGATCTGCCCGACGAGCGAAAGGCGAGTCAGAAGGAGGGTCCAATCGTGGATGAGCAAGGACACACATGGCTCGTGATCGCCACGACGCGGCCGGAGACGATCCCGGGCGACACCGCCGTCGCGGTCAATCCGAAGGATCCGCGCTACGCACATTTGATAGGCAAGCACGTGATTCGGCCATTGCCGCCGGAATTGCCACGCGAGAAGAAGCTGATCCCAATCATCGCGGATGAACACATTGATCCTGAATTCGGGACCGGCGTACTGAAAGTAACGCCGGCGCATGACAAAGCGGACTTTGAAATCGGCCAGCGGCATGGATTGCCCGCAGTCGATGTCCTCAATCCGAATGGCACCATGAACGAGCTGGCGGGCGTTGATCTGTCCGACTTGGACCGGTTCGAAGCGCGGAAGGTCGCGGTGGAGAAGCTTAAGGCTCTCGGCGCGCTGGTGAAGGAGCAGCCGTATGAAAACAAAGTCGGCTTCAGTCAGCGCGCAAAAGTGCCGATCGAACCGAGGTTGAGCGAGCAGTGGTTTCTGAAGTATCCGAGCGTGGAGCAATCAAAGGCCTGTGTGGAACAGGAAGAGGGGAGCGCACGCGCCTCGCGTGCCGCCGGCGGCGCCCTCGCCGACGGCCCAGAGGGCGTGAGAGATTCCAGCGGCGTCGATGAATATCAACGGCCAATTGCCGCGGACGAGGCGTCCGCCGCCGCACGCGAGGGCGCGTGCGTTCCCCAGATGCGTTTTCATCCGGATCGCTGGGCGAAGGTTTATGACCACTGGTTGACCAACATTCAGGATTGGTGCATCAGCCGACAGCTATGGTGGGGGCACAGAATTCCTGTGTGGAGAAGGACATATGGAGGTGAAGCCGAAATGCCACCCGAAGTACATGCCGCCGTTGTCGAGGACAAGGAGTACCCTTGCGTTTCAGGAGTTCCAGGTAAGTGGAGTCACTTTCGTGCAGAAAAAATTTCAGGACCCTGGACCGTTTGGGCTGCGACGTATTTTGACGAAGAAGCCAATGCTCTGAACAGGTTGGGCTTCACCCAAGACCCCGACGTCCTCGACACCTGGTGCAGTTCCTGGCTCTGGCCGTTCGCCACGATGGGTTGGACGGGCGACAAAGCCGCGGACGAGCAGAACGCGACGTTGAAGGCGTTTTATCCGACGACTGATCTCGTCACCGGTCCGGACATTATTTTCTTCTGGGTCGCGCGGATGATCATGGCGGGGTACGAGTTCATGGGCGACCTGCCTTTCCGCAACGTTTATTTCACCGGCATCATCCGCGACAAGCAGGGGCGCAAGATGTCGAAGACCCTCGGCAATTCGCCCGACCCGCTCGATCTCATTGCCCGCTACGGCGCGGACGCCCTCCGGTTCGGCACGATGCGCAGCGCCCCGCTCGGCCAGGACGTGCTCTTCGATGAGAAGGACGTCGAGTTGGGCCGCAATTTCTGCAACAAACTCTGGAACGCCTGCCGGTTCCGGCAGATGCAAGGTGGCCAGGCCGAAGGCGAGATCAATCCCGCGCTGCTCACCAGCGATGACAAATGGATTCTGCTCAAGCTGGACCAGGCGATCCGCGAGATCGACACGGCGTTCGCTGAATATCGCTTCAACGAAGTGACGCAGACGCTTTATCGCTTCTTCTGGAGCGAGTATTGCGATTGGTACGTCGAGGCCAGCAAAGCCGTGCTGAGCCTCAGAGCGTCAGAGCGTCAGAGCGTTACCACGCCGGACGCTCCAACGCTCCAACGCTCCAACGCTCCAACAACCGACGACGCTCGCCGCGCCAACAAACTCGCCGTGATCGACTTTATCCTGGGCCATATGCTGCGGCTGTTCCATCCGTTCCTGCCGTTTATCACGGAGGAACTCTGGCACGGGATGGGATTCGACCGCGATTTGCCTGCGGACCAAGGCGGCGAGACCATCATGTTCGCGCGCTGGCCCAAGCCGTTAGATGACGATTTCAAGGCGCACTACGGCCTGGACGACAGCGACGAGCGCTTCGTGAATGCGAAATACGAGTTGGTGAGCCAGGGGCGGAATCTGCGGCGCGAAGGGAACATTCCTTCGAGCAAGAAAGTGAAGTTCGTTTTCAAACCAGCGGGCCCGTTTCCCGACCACGAAGCGGATGTGCTCAAGTTGTTGCTGAACGCCGACACGCTCGAAGTAGCGTCAACCTACGATCCGCCGAAAGGAACGCCCACGATCCGTTCGGAGCTTGGAGAGCTTTATCTGCCGCTGGAAGGGTTAATCGATGTCGCGGCGGAGAAGGCGCGCTTGACGAAGGAACTCGCGAAGGTCGAGGCGGAGATCGAGAAAGTGAAGCAGCGGTTGAACAACCCTGGCTTCGTGGAAAAGGTTCCGCCGGCGGTTTTGGAGGAGCACAAGAACCGGCTCGCGGCGTGGGAAGCGAAGCGTGCGCAGCTTCAGGCGTCCTTGGACAGGCTGACAGAATCCTGATCTCGGTAGGGACGCATTCCACTGTCTTCTTGGGTGGAACAGGCCACCGGCCTGTTGCGGCAGGCTACCAGCCAGCCTGCCGCTTCCTTCGGCGGCAAGTTGCCGCCGAAAACGGGCTGGTAGCTTGTTCCACCCGGATTTACCCAGGAAAGCGTTTGGAGGACGGAAGACGCGCTCCTTACCACCAGAAGCTCGGGCCGCCGTCGGTGCGGACGTACATCTTCTCGAATTTCTGCCACGCCACGTGGCCGTCGGCGTAGAGCAAGTTGCCGCCTTCGGGGAGCCTTCCCGTCGAGTTGAGGTGCGCGCTTTGATGGCCGGCCCAGCCGCCATTGATCTTGGTGTAGCGGTTGCGGGTTCGATCGGTTTGGTTTTCGCCTTCGGAGATCACGGCGTCGGCGACGCTGACGCGTTCGGCCGGCCCCGGATTGATTTCCGTGCCGTCGCGCATGCGCCACGGTTTGGTGTTCACGCTTTTTTCCGTGATGTTGGTGGCGCGAATGCGAGCCGCGTAAAGCCAGGCAAATTGATAACCGGCGACGCGATAACCCTGGTCCCGAATCGTCTCTTCTCCGAGGGAGTCCGTGGTGAATCTCCAGAGCTCGTTGTTATCCTGCTTGGGGAAGCCGGGATCGTAAAGCACGTGCCGCTGCGCGCCGTTTCGGGTGAGGAGATTAGCCACGTAAGCGGGGATGTCCCAGGGCCAGTTGCCCACGGACTTGGTGGTCGGATCCTGGAGCGGCGGGAACCAGTCGTTGTAATCGCCGGCGTACATGAGCGACGCAATGCCAATCTGCTTCAGATTGCTGGCGCACTTGATCTTGATGGCTTTGGTCTTGGCCTTGGACAGCGCGGGCAACAGCATCGCCGCCAGGATCGCGATGATGGCGATCACGACGAGAAGTTCGATGAGGGTGAAACCGCCGCGGCGCCGCCGCAAGATTCGAGTTGTTCGATGGAAGGAACGAACTGTTTTCATTTAGGACTCCGGGGTTGGTTAATCGTTTGCGCTCGAGGACATCTAATGCAGAAATTAGCGCGCCTTGCCGGGGATGCAACGAGAAATCGGGTGCGATGTAAAGTGTCGTAAAGTGTCTGTCACCGAGAAATCCATAGCCTAACCTTTGTCATTTCAGCCGCCCCGTTCTCCACCCTGGACCCCGGACCACGCGCCCCGGCCTGGCGCCCGTGTGTTTGCCATCCCGCAGGACTTGCGTGCCGTTGACAAAGACGTGGACCATTCCCGTCGAGTACTGGTGCGGCTTCTCGAACGCGGCGTGGTCTTGGATCTTCTGCGGATCGAAGACAACCACGTCGGCGATGTAACCTGGCTTGAGCCGGCCGCGCCGCTCGAGCTTGAGATTCTCAGCCGGCAAGGAAGTTAACCGCCGAATGGCTTCCTCCAACGAGATCAGCTTTTCGTCGCGGACGTACTGGCCGAGCAACCGCGCAAAATTTCCATAAGCGCGGGGGTGCGGATTCGCCTTCAAGAATACCCCTTCGGGCGCAAGGGACGCCGCATCGGAGCCAAAACTCACCCACGGCAATTTCACCTGCTTCCGAACATTGTCCTCCGCCATCAGAAAATACACCGTGCCGACGCGGCTGCCGTCTTCGATGACCAGATCGATCGCGGTCTCCTCCGGAGATTTGCCGCGGAGGGAGGCGACTTCCGAGAGCGTTTTTCCGGTGAGCGGTTTCAGCTTCGGGTTTTTGAAACCGACCAGCAAAACTTTCTCCGGCGAACCTGCGGCAAGGTAAAGGCTCTCCCATTCGCGTGTTGGCGTGACCATTTCCTTTTTGACGCGTTCGCGGATCTCCGGATTCTTGAGGCGCGCGGCCCAGGCTTTGTAGCCGCCTTCCTGCACCCAGGGCGGCATGGCGGCGTCGAGACCTGTGGCGCCCGCGGTGTAAGTGTACATGTCGGCGGTGATCTTAAGGCCGGCGGCTCGGGCTTCCTCCACCTCGCGGAGGGCCTGGTCCAATTTGCTCCAGTTTTCTTGGCCCGCGGCTTTCAGGTGATAAATCTCGGCCGGGATGTTGGCCGCGCGAGAAATGGTGATCAATTCGTCGAGCGCTTCGAGGAAAGTGTTCCCCTCGCTGCGCAGGTGCGAAATGTAAGTCCCGCCGTATTCCGAAGCGACTTTGGCCAGCGCGATCAATTCATCCGTCCGGGCATAGAATGCGGGCGCGTAGATCAAGGAGGACCCGACACCCAGCGCGCCTTCTTCCATGGCCTGCCTCACGAGCTTCTTCATCCGCTCAAGTTCGGCGGCCGTAGGTGGCCGGTCCGCGTACCCGAGCTCGTGGATGCGGACCGTCGTTGCGCCGACGAAGGAAGCCACATTGCAGGAAACGCCGCGCCGGACCAGGAATTCCAAATATTGCCCCAGCGTCGTCCAGCGGATGGGATATTTGATGTCGCCTTGAGATTCCTGCATTTCCCTCTTCATCCGGGCGTTGAGAGGACCGAGCGACTCGCCTTCACCGAAGATTTCCAAGGTCACTCCCTGGCGGATATCACTCTGTGAACGGCCATCGTGGATGAGCGATTCCGTCGCCCAACTGAGCATGTTGATAAAGCCCGGCGCGACAGCCAGGCCCGCTGCATTCACTTCCTTCGTTGCTCGCGCGTCACGCAAGGCGCCGACGGCCGCGATGGTCTCGCCATTGAGGGCGACGTCACCGACGAAAGGAGCGCCGCCGCCGCCGTCGTAGATGGTGCCGTTGCGGAGGATGAGGCTGAATGGTTCGGCTCGCATGATCGTCGCCGAAGCGGCCAGGCTGCAAACGAGCTGAAATTTGGTGGGCGCGCGCATGCTCATGCTTCGCGCAGCGTAGCACACAGGTTAATTTTTGGACTAGAAACTTTAAGGCGTGGCGATAGACTTGATTAAAGTCCCAACTCAGCGAGGTCGCTATGAATATGATTTTTAGTTGCCCGAACTGCAAACAGCAGTTGGAAGCCGAGACCTCCATGGCGGGAACCCAGATTGCGTGCCCCTCCTGCAACACGCCCATTGTGATTCCCGAACCGGACGTCATGAACGTCCGCGCAAACCCGATGGCCTCCTCCGCCGCCGCCAAGGAAGAGCATCACTTTAGCGTGCCCGTGCACGAGGGTCCCGCAGAGGTTCTCATCACGAAATCCGCCCCCACGCTTGAGGTTTCCGCCAAGGACGGCAGCAAAAAGATGCGGATGAAATGCATCCGCCGCACCGACTGCGTGGAAGTGGGACGCGACCGCTTCGACGATATCGTGTCCGAGTTCTTGAACAAAGTGGGCGAGGACAACATCGTCAGCATCACGCCGCTCACTTACACGCACATGGACCTGGGATCTCGCCAGCTTCTCACCGACTTCGGCGTGATGATCGTGTATAAGGGTTGAGGAGGCGTGGCGGTGGAATGGTGGGTGACCCCTTCAATTAACGACGGTGGAGCGACGCTCCTGCGGAGCTTTTCTTCGATGGCATTGGCTCGGCAGGAGTCTCGGGAGTCTCGTTCAGTAGTGGAATAAGTGGAATAGGTCTTGACCGCATTGTGCGACTCCCTCATGTTAAAGTGTGTCTAGGTACCATACATGTTAGCGCAACTTAAAGGCCTGTTTTCCAACGACATCGGGATCGATTTGGGAACGGCGAACTCCCTCGTTTATGTCCGTGATCGGGGCATTGTGCTGCATGAACCTTCCGTCGTAGCCATTCAAGCTGGCACGACTAACGTCCTGGCCGTCGGCGAAGAAGCCAAACGAATGCTCGGCCGCACCCCAGGAAATATCGCCGCCATCCGGCCCATGAAAGACGGCGTGATCGCCGATTTCGAGATTACCGAGGCCATGTTGCGGCATTTCATCCAGAAGGTTCATAATCGCAAGCTGATTGCTCCTCGAGTGGTTGTCGCTGTCCCTTCCGGAATCACCGAAGTTGAGAAACGGGCGGTGAAAGATTCCGCGACCCATGCCGGCGCGCGGGAAGTGTATCTCATCGAGCAACCGATGGCGTCCGCAATTGGCGTCGGGTTGCCGGTGCATGAACCGGCCGGCAACATGATCGTCGATATCGGCGGCGGCACGTGCGAAATTGCCATCATCTCCCTGGCGGGCATCGTGTTCAGCCGCAGCCTCCGCGTGGGCGGAGATGAATTCGACGAGACGATCATTGCGCACATGAAACGGGCCTATAATCTGATGATTGGCGAACGCACGGCGGAAGAAATCAAAATCCGCATCGGCTCAGCCTATCCTCTGGAACAGGAGCTTTCGATGGAGGTCAAAGGACGCGATTTGAGCGCAGGGTTGCCCAAGACCTTGACCGTTCGCTCCGAGGAAATCCGCGAAGCGCTGAAGGAACCCCTGGCAAGTATTTTGGAATCCATTCGCATCACCCTCGAACGGTGCCCGCCCGAATTGTCCGCCGATCTGGTGGACCGCGGGATCGTCATCGCCGGCGGTGGCGCGCTCTTGCGAGGCATCGACCGATTGGTGGCCGAAGAAACCGGCCTGCCGGTCCACATTGCGGAGAACCCCCTCACCGCCGTGGCGGAAGGCACCGGTCGAGTCCTGCAGGAACTCCAATTTCTCAAGCGAGTTGCTTACTCCAGATAAAGGATGCTGAGTCATGAGCCGCCGTTGTTCGCCCGAACCTGTCTATCGGGTGAAAGATGTTTAGAAGGCCGCAGTATTTAGCCTTAATGGCGGTTGTTTTGTTGGTGCTGGTTGTTCTGAGCCTGCCGATCCAAACGGCGACGCAACTGAAGCTGGCTCTGGGAGGTTTTTTTCTGCCCTTGATCGGTTTGACCAGTTCGAGCCGCAGCGTGGCCCGGCAGGCCGAGGGCACCGTCGTTCCGCGCCGCATGCTCCTCGATCAAATCGATGATCTGAAGCGCGAGAACGAACGATTGCGGCTGCAACTCATGCAGAGCAATCTGGTTTGGCAGGAGAATCTCACCCTCCGTCAGGCCTTCGGATGGAAGCAACAATCCCGGTGGGACCTCCGGCTCGCCCGCGTGACGCTTCGCGATCCGGCCAATTGGTGGCGCACGATCCAGATCGATCTCGGACAGCGCGACGGGGTGGTCACGAACATGCCCGTGATGACCAGCGAAGGGTTGGTGGGCAAGGTTCAACGCGTGGGTCTCTGGAGTTCGCAGGTGGTCTTGATCGGCGACCCGAATTGCCGGGTTTCGGCGGTGGTTGAGGATGAGAAAGACCAGGACGGCGGGATCATCCAGGCGGATGCCTCCAGCATTCTCGATCCCTCCATCGTGGAGTTGACGTTTCTCGGCGGCCAAAGCAAAGCCAAAGCCGGCGCGTTAGTCGTGACCAGCGGTCAGGGCGGCGTGTTCCCCAAAGGCATTCCCATCGGGAAAGTCATCGAGACGCGGAGCGTCGGCTTCGGCATGTCCACGGAAGCGCGGGTCAAGCTGTCGGCGAATTTCAAACACCTGGATTACGTGTGGGTGAAGTTTCCATGAGCTACCTGAACACCGGCATTCTGGCGTTGGCCGCGTATCTGGCGGCCTACCTGGCTTCGTGCCAGACGCCGTTGAGCCATTGGCTCGGCGTTCAGATCGATTTGCGGCCGGCGCTCCTGGTCTATTGCGGTCTGCGCACGGAATGGGCCACGCTCGCGCTGGTCAGCGTTCTGGGAGGACTCTGGTTCGACGCGCTGTCGGCGAATCGCCTGGGCATTTCAATCCTCCCGCTTTTTGTCATCGCGTTCCTGGTGCATCTGAATCGCGGGCTAATTCTGCGCGAGCAACAGTACGCTCAATTCGTGCTGGGCATTGCCGCCAGCGCCGCCGCGCCCGTGCTGACGATTCTGCTGATGGTGGGCGTCGGCCAGGTGCCGTTGATCGGGTGGGGTTCAATCTGGCAATGGCTGATCATGGCGCTCGTGGGCGGGGCGCTCACGCCGGCCTTGTTCTGGGTGTTGGAACGTTTCTGCCGCGCGTTCACGTATCCGGCCGTTTCCGAAAGCAGCTTTCGCCCGGATCGCGAAATCAAGCGGGGCCGCGTCTGAGTATGTTGATCATCGACCAACTCAAGAAGAGCGACTTCAAACTGCAAGCCGTGGCGATGGCGGTGTTGGCGGGCATGACGGTCCTGCTGGGCGGCTTGTGGTACTTGCAGGTCGTCCGCTCCGATCGTTACCTCGCCAATCTGCAAGCCCAGTCCGTGCGAACCGTCCGTGTCCCCGCCATCCGCGGCAAGATTCTGGATCGAAACGGATACGCGCTCGCGCAAAACCGGCCCAGTTACAATGTGAATCTCTACCTCGAAGAATTGCGGGACAGTTTTCGATATGAGTACACGAACGGGGTTCGGAAAGAATTCAAACTCGCGAACCCGAACGTGCGCCTGACCCGCAAGATCACGGATGAATTGGAACGCCAGGCGCGCTACCGCGTCGTGAGCAACGTTCTCATGCAGGTCAGTTCGGCGATCCAGGCGCCGCGCTTGTTGGTGGAACAAGATTTCCACACCCACTACGATCAACTGCGTTCCTTGCCTTTGCCGCTGTTGAAGGATCTGTCCAAACCGCAGGTGGCGATGTTCGTCGAGCAGGCCGGCAACGTGCCGAGCCTGGCGCTTGAACCGCAGGCGATCCGGCATTATCCATACCAACACGTCGCCGCCCATCTCGTCGGCCATCTCAAACGCGATTTCTTCCCGGTGGATGATGAAGATATCTCCTTTCGCTTTCGCTTGCCCGATTATGTCGGCGTCAAGGGTCTCGAATCGGCCCTGGACCCGCAGTTGCGAGGCAAGGCCGGCGTCAAGGCGGTGCTCGTCAACAATCTGGCGTATCGGGAATCGGAGCACACCCCGATCCCGCCGCAGCCCGGACACAATGTGGCGCTGACCATCGACCTGTGGATCCAGCTCGCGGCCGAGCAGGCGCTGGCGAATGCGCCCGGCGCCAAGACCAAGGGCAAGGAGGAAGTGCGCGGCGCGGCGGTCGTGATGGACGTCAACACCGGCGACATCCGCGCGCTCGTGTCCGCTCCTTCGTTCGATCCGAACCAATTCGTCACCGGCCTCACGACCGAAGAGTACGCGAAGATGAACGACCCGGATCTCAAGCCCTTGTTCAACCGCGCCGGCTACGGCACTTACCCGCCCGGTTCCAGCTTCAAGATTATCGTGGCTCTGGCCGGACTCGAAGCGGGCGTGATTGATCCGAACGCGCTCTACCGGAGTCCGGGCTATTACCTCATTGGGAGAAAGCCGATCCGAGACACGGCTGGGTCAGGGGACTTCAATTTCCGCCGGGCGTTTTGGAAATCGAGCAATTCCTATTTCATCGAATACGGATTGCGCATCGGCCCGGAAAAAATCATCGAAATGGCGCGCCAGTTTCGCCTCGGCGAACCCACCGGGCTGTGGCCAAAGCAGGAAACGGCCGGCGCGTTGCCCGCTCCCGGTGAACTGAGAAAGCTGGATGGATCGAGGTGGATGCCGGGCGACACGGGAAACCTCAGCATCGGCCACGGCGAACTCCTCGTGACACCGCTGCAAATGGCCGTCCTCATCGCCGCCGTGGCCAATGGCGGAACCCTTCTCGCGCCGCGCTTGATCGAGCGAATTGAGCCTCAGGAAAAATTGGAAGACAGCGAGATCATTCCAGCGCCGTCTCGACAAGTCAGAGGAACGGTCAAATTGCGGGCGGAAACTCTGGACCTGGTCAGGCAGGCCATGCTCGACGACACCGTGAATCCCGAAGGGACCGGCAAACTAGCGAGAGTGGATGGACTGCAAATCGCCGGCAAGACCGGCACCGCCAAATTGACGGGCGGAGACACGGAGCAGATTACTTGGTTTGTCTCCTACGCGCCTTTCGAGAATCCGCGGTACGCCGTCATCGTCGTTGTCGAAGGCGGAACCAGTGGCGGCTTCACCTGCGCGCCGGTCGCTCGAGACATCTACAAAGAGATCGTCAAACGCGATCCGGGGATCGTGCAAAAGGCGGCGTCTATGGCCCGCGCGGCTGAGAGCGGCTCACCGCGAGTCGCAGCCGCAGCCTCCCGCAGGCAGATCGACAGCCAACCCCGCGATTTTTAGCGAATGTTTGAAGCGCATCTAAATCAACGCGAACGCCAGATCGAGTGGCCCATGTGGCTGGCGATCGTGCTGCTGATGGCCATCGGCGTTGCGTTCATTTACAGCGCCACCTCGGTGTATGACACGATGAGCCTGTGGCAGCGTTTTCGCCGCGGCTCGCTGACTTCGTTTCTGAGCTGGCTCGCGCACCAATCCTACTCCAAGCAAGTGCTGGCTTACCTGCTCGGACTGGGAGCGGCCACGGTGTTTTGCCTGGTCGATTACGGCCGACTGGCCCGATGGTCGCTGGTCCTGTATTGGCTGAGCGTCGTCCTGCTCGTGGCGGTCCTCAGCCCGCACATTGGAACCGAATATTACGGCGCCCGGCGGTGGTTTGACCTGGGCTTCTACGATTTTCAACCGTCCGAATTTGCCAAGCTGGCTTTCCTGCTGGCGATGGCGAACTTCTTGAGCCGGCCCGAAGACGAGCTGCGCGTGCCGGCGATTTTTTTTAAAGGCCTGGGCATGATGCTGCTCCCGTTTTTGTTGATCGTGAAGGAGCCGGACCTCGGTTCCGCGATCGTGTTTTTGCCGTGCGGGCTGGTGATGATGTTCGTCGCCGGAGTGCCGCTGGCTTATTTGAAACGGCTTTTGGGTTCCGGAACGATCTTGGTGGGATTGGTCCTGGTGGATGTTCTCTTCGCGCCGCCCGGCTGGCGGATTCCGATGGAGGAATATCAACGGGAACGGCTGCTGGTCTATTTCGGAAAGGATTTCGCTCCCCGCAATGCCACCCCGGAGGAGCGTCAGCGCGCCAGGGAACGTCAACTCAGCAAGACGTACAACGTCGAGCAAGCGCTGATTTCGGTGGGGTCGGGTGGCTTAACTGGCAAAGGCTGGAGGCAGGGGACCCAGAATACGCTGGGTTATCTGCCCCGGGGCGTGGCGCACAACGATTTCATTTTTTCTGTCATCGCGGAAGAAAAGGGATTTCTGGGCAGTGCGACCATCATCGTGCTCTACACGGTGATCCTGTTCACGGGAATTAAAATCGCCGACCAGGCGCGCGACCGCCTGGGCAAGCTGTTGGCGATCGGGATTGTGACCATGCTCTTCAGCCATGTCTTCATCAACATCGGCATGAACATCCGCATTATGCCCGTGACCGGCATTCCGCTGCCGCTGCTCAGCTATGGCGGCACGTCGGTGCTGTGCTCGTTGGTCGCCACAGGCATTCTGCAAAGCATCTACATCTATCGAAGGTCTTATTGATTATGAGTGAAAGAAACTTTTCTCACCGCCGCAAAGGCGGCATGCGGTTCCGACCCAGCGGCGCTCCGCCGCACCACATCCGCCGGCCCGACCGCGCTGCCAATCAGGCTCGCGCCCAGGCCATCGGCGAAAAAGCCTCCACCGAGGGCGTCTTTGACAGCGCCCGGCACCAACGCGAAATCGACCGGGCCGAGAATATCGCCGCCGGTTTGCCGCCGGACGCCAAACCCCAACCCGCTCCGGCGCCCAGCGTGCCGGAGCGCAAGAAGAGCGACTACCGCGAACCGCATCTGGAAACCCCCGCCGAAGTGAAGGAGGAATTCCAGCCGGTTCCTGTCACCGAACCGCCGCCCAAAGGCATCGTGCAAACGCTCCGTGCCGCCGCTTCCAACGTGATCAAGCGCGTTCAGCGCCTGATCAAGCCCGTCAAAAAAACCCACAAGGAAGTCGTCCTCAACGCCGAGTCGCTCGAAACGCGCGTCGCCGTCCTGGAAGAAGGCAAACTGGAAGAATTCACCATCGAACGCGTCACGGACGAACGATTGGTGGGGAGCATTTACAAGGGCAAAGTCCGGAACCTGGAGGACGGATTGAAGGCCGCGTTCGTCGATATCGGTTTTGAAAAGAACGCCTTCCTTCATTACTGGGATATCGTTCCCGCCAGCTTCGACAGCAGCGTGGAAGTGGTGGAACGCGAAACCAAGCGGCGCGACAAACCCCGGATCACGCAGCGGGACATCCCGCGCGTCTATCCGCCCGGCTCCGAAATCATCGTGCAGGTGAGCAAAGGGCCGATCGGGACCAAAGGGCCGCGGGTCACGACGAATCTGTCGTTGCCGGGACGTTTCTTGGTGTTGTTGCCCAACGCCGAGCAAAGCGGCGTGTCCCGCAAGATCGAGAACGGCGAGGAACGCCAGCGCCTGAAACGGATTGTCCGCAAACTCAAGATTCCCGACGGCATGGGCATCATCATCCGCACCGCCGGCGAAGGCCAGCAAGAGCGGTATTTCGTGCGCGACCTGGCGTTTCTGCTCGATGAATGGCAGCGCATCCAGGAACGCATCAACAAGCAGCCGACGGCGACCTGCGTTTTTCAGGAACCCGACCTGATCGAGCGCACCGTCCGCGACTTTCTGACGGAGGACGTCGAGCGCATTGTGATCGACAGCCTGCCGCAATATGAGCGCATACGCGAAATGATCGGCCGCATCTCCAAGCGCTCCGTAGGCAAAGTCAAATGCTATTCGGATTCCCAGCCCATCTTTGACCGGTTTAACATCACGCGCCAGTTGGAGGCTGCGTTCTCCCGGCAGGTCCATCTCAAGAGCGGCGGCTACATCGTCATCGACGAAACCGAGGCGCTCGTCGCGATCGATGTCAACACCGGGCGCCACAAGAACACCGGCAAAGACCAGGATTCGACCATTGTGAAAGTGAACCTGGAGGCGGCCGACGAAATCTGCCGCCAGCTCCGGCTCCGCAACATGGGCGGCTTGATCGTGCTCGACTTCATCGACATGAAATCGCGGCGCGATCAGCAGACCGTTTATCAGCGGGTCAAGGAAGGCCTGCGCCGCGACCGCGCCAAAACCCACGTCCTGCCGATCTCGCAACTGGGATTGATGGAGATGACCCGGCAACGCCACACCGAAAGCGTGCGGGCTTCGGTTTATGACGATTGCCCGTACTGCAAAGGCCGCGGCAAAGTGAAAAGCGCGCTGACCATGAGCGTGGAGATTCAACGCAAGCTGAGCGAGATCTTGAAACGACGCGGCCGGGACGAATCCGATTTCCAGCTCCGGATCATCGTTCATCCGAGCGTGCTGGATCGGTTGCGCACCGAGGACGAGAAATTGTTGATCGAGCTGGAGAAGCGCTACTTCGGAAAGCTTTCCTTCCGCGCCGATCCGGCCTTCCACGCCGAACAGTTCAAAATCATCAACGTCATGACGAACGAAGAAATGGCGAGCGTCGGCTCTTAGTCTTAGTCTTAGTCTTAGTGGGTTTACAGATCGCGGCGATCTGTTAAGCTCCCACACAACCTGACCCATGCACTCGAAGACCCAGGCCCCGCGCCCGTTCATTCCAAGCCATCAGGTCGTCGTCCTCATCTTTCCCCCTCACCGCGAACCCACCCCTTCACCCTCCCAGGAGGGGAACATGGGATCGGTGCGACAATGGTGGCTCCCCTCCTGGGAGGGGTAGGGGGTGGGTTCAGCGGGGCAATGTGCGAGCTTCGAACCGAGAATTCTCTCCCCGACCCTCATGCGCAAAATCCTCATCATTGAAGACGACCCGGAGGTGCGCAAAATGCTCGTGTCCTCCTTGCAGTCGCGCGGCTTCGAAATCATCGAAGCCGCGAATGGCCGCGCCGGGGTCCAGTTGGCGCAGGTGTACATGCCCGACTTGATTCTCAGCGACATCAAGATGGAGGGTTTCGACGGGTACGCCGCGCTCGCCGCCGTCCGGTATCAGCCGCTCACTTCGGCGATTCCGGTCGTGCTCATGACAGGGCATCCGGACGAACAAGGGAGGCGCTTTGCCATGGAGCTGGGCGCGGACGATTACCTGGCCAAGCCGTTTACGATTTCTGCTTTGCTCGCCACGATTCAAATCCAATTGAAGAAACAGGAGGCGATCAAGGACCGCGCGCTGAAGCTCGCGGTCACGCGGCACGAATCGATCGACGAAGCGCCGTCGGCTCAGACCAGGACTCCCGAACCACCCTCCGCGTCGCTGGTGCAGGACGCGCGTTCGAGCTCGGAGGTTGCGACGCCGCGAGACGCAGCCCGCGTGGTGGCGGATGCGATTCCCGTTCCGACCTTCTCGCGGACGGCGGTCCCGGTTTCGATGCCGGTCGATAACGTGGAGACGCTGGTCGAGACGTATCTTCGCATGCTCAACCGGTTTCATCCCAACCTGGGCAATACCGCGATGCGCGCCGTCGCCCTGTGCCGAACGATGGGCGAGACGCTGAAGCTTTCTGCGGCCGATTCGCAGAACCTGTGTTGGGCTGCGGCTCTGCATGATATTTCGCTGGTGGGCATTGACCGGGAGGCCGTGGGCCGTTGGCTGAGGGATCCGCGGAAGGTGACCGAAGAAGAGGACGCGTTCATCAAACGGCATCCGATCGAATCGCAAGAGATGCTTTCTGACGTGACAATCTTCCAAACCGCCGGCGGCATCATCCGCGCGCACCATGAAAATTGGGATGGCACAGGCTACCCGGATGGCCTGAAGGCGGATGCCATACCCTGGCTGGCGCGGCTGCTTTCAGCCGCCATCTCGTATTGTGGCCAGCACACGTTGGGCATCCCCGCCGTCAAACAGCTCAAGACGCATTCCGGAACGGTGTTCGACCCGGCCGCGGTCCAGGCCGTGGCCGAGGCGGCGGCGATCGCGAAATTCTCCTGAACGAGATAAAGCCTGGCCAGATCGTCGCCAAGGAGATTTACAACTCCACCGGGATGGTGCTGATTCGAAGGGGACGCGAGCTGACCGATACGCTCGTCAACAAGGTCATGGCCATCAATCGCGTCACCCCTCTCGATCAAAACGTTCTGGTGTGCTGTTGACGTGATCGATCTGGCCTTGATCGCTTTGCGCCCCGCGACGCGCCTGGACCTGGACTTTCTGGACCCGCTTTACACCGCCGCGATGCAGCCGTACTTCGAGAGAACCGGCCAATGGAATCCGCTGCTGTTCCGCATCACGTTCGATGAAGGGATTTCCCGGGTGATCCAGTACGACGGCCAGGACATTGGCTTTCTGAAAGTCCGAAGAGACCCTCAGGAAATCTTCCTCGGAGACATTGTATTGCTCCCGGAGTTCAGGAATCAGGGCATAGGCACCCATTTGATTCGCGCATTGCTGAAGGAAGCGGCGGCTTCGGAGGCGATGGTTTGGCTCAAAGTGTTGAAAGGAAACCCCGCGCGCCGCCTTTACGAGCGGCTCGGATTCACCGTGGCCGAGGAAGCTGAAGGCCACTGCCGAATGGTCATTCCGTCGGCGATCCCTTCTTCCGAAAAACAATCACGTGCTGACGGGGCAGCGTCTTGATCGTCTCGATCCACTGCAACGGATGCAATTCAGCCTCCTTGCGCACCTGCGCTTCGGACATGCGGTGCAAGCGCTTGATTGGAACGGCGGGGTCTTCCAGGCGGTACTCCACGAAGACGACGCGCCCGCCCGGTTTGAGCGACCGGCAGATCGACTGCATCATTTCGTAGGGATGCGAGAACTCGTGATACACATCAACCATCAGCACCAGATCGACGGAGTTCGTGGGAAGCCGAACGTCCGTGATCGAGCCGAGGACGGCTTTGACGTTGGTGATTTTGCGCTCGGCCATCTTCTTGGTGAACAGATCGATCATTTCCTGCTGAATATCCACACCGTACACGAGACCCGATCCGTCCACAGCCTGGGCCATGCGCCAACTGAAATACCCGGTGCCGGCGCCAATGTCCGCGACCACGTCGCCCGGTTTGAGCTTCAATGACTGCACCAGCAAATCCGGTTTTTCTTCCTCCCCGCGTTCCGGCCTTTCGAGCCAACCGGCGCCCTGGCGCCCCATGACATGGGCGATTTCACGGCCCAGGAAAAACTTTCCGATCCCGTCAGGATCGTGATCACTCCGGAACTCATAACGTGCTGACGCGGCCGGCGTGTCACTAGCCCCCAGACCCTTTTCGTCGGCGCAGGGGCGAAGTGGACCAGCGGCCAGCGCCAGGATGAGCCAGTTCCTTGCTCCGCGTCCGCAGAACAATTGCGCGAGCGTCCTGGAAAACACCCGAGCCGACCCGAGCCGACGCTGGACAACTTTCTGTCGCGGCTGCGACATGAAATGGTCCAACGCCAGTTCTCGACAGGTGATGACCTCGGGGATCATTTCGCTTTAAGGTTCAGTCCGCGGCTTTCTACGCGGAGTTCATTCGCGCCGTCTGTTCGGTAAGCCAATAACGTGCGCATCCCGTCACGCAAGCCGGAAACCCTGTCATGCCCGACGGCGCCCAGCGTCAATAACGCCGTCGAAAGAGCGTCTGTTTCAGTCGCAGACGGGAGCACGACCGCCGCCAACAGAGCGTTTTGCGCCGGATAACCGGTTCTCGGATCAATCACGTGGCCGAAGGTTCTTCCCTCCACCACGAAGGATCGGCCATGCACGGCCGAAACCGACATCGCCTCATCCTTCAACGGCACCACGGCCAGCACGGACTCGCTCAGCGATTCCTGCGTGGCGTCTGCTTGCGACAATTCGGAGGCGGACACGGCTTCGGCTTCGGGCGATTGCACAGCGACCTTCCAGGCTTCGGCGTCGGGGGGCGAGCCTAAGGCGTGCACGGTGCTCGTGCCGCCATGGATCAACGCGCACGCAGCGCCGGCTTCGACGAGGATTTCCGCGGCGCATTCGACGGCGTAGCCTTTGCCGATGGCACCCAGGTCAAGCATCATTCCTTCGCGGAGAAAGCGGACGGTGAAATCCTCTTCGCAAAGCGCGATGTGATCCATCCCGACTCGCGCGCAAGCTTCCTTGATTTCCTCCTCCTCCGGCATTTGACCGGTCCCGCCCATGAATCCCCAGCACCGCACAAGCGGCGCAATGGTGCTGTCAAACGCTCCGCCGCTTTCGCGAGACAGCTTTTGCGCGTGCTGCAGGAGCCGGAACAGACTTGGCTCAATGCGGACCGGCTCGAAACTCGCGCGGGCGTTCACGCGGCTGATGTCGCTGGCCGGGCGGTACAAACTGAGATGGGCTTCGAGCCGTTCGACTTCATTCAAGGCTTCCTCGCCCGCCGCGCGCAACCGGACCATGTCGTCGCCATGAAGGAGAATCTCGAATCGCGTTGCCATGGCCCGGCGAGCGACGGCGACGGTTTTCATCTTTGGAGAGGCCGTGGGAGTTAGCCATCAAAGGGGCAGGCTGGAAGCCTGCCCTACTTTGCGCCGAAAACAGGACGGGGTTCCGCGGAAGCCACGGAACCCCGTGATATCAAAACCCATTCGTTCGGCGCGCTAAGACAGCGGCACCATCCCATAAGTCAGCGCTTCCACCGGCTTTCCGTCGCCCGTGGTCAGTTTGCGCGTCTTCTCGTCGAAGAGGCACGCGATCTTCATGCGCTCGGACATTTCGGCGAGGGAGATCACAGTTTGGACGCGAATGGCGAGGTCGATCCCGGCGTTGGGCTCTTTGCTCGTGCGAATGCAGTCGAACCAGTTCTTCTCGTGCACCCGGAGATCCTCGTGCTGCAAACCCCGGATCGGATCGAGCGCGAATTCTTTGCGTTCGGTTTCGCTTAGGCCCTCGAATTCCTCCGCGAAGGACCGCTGCGGAGTCATTTTCACCTCGTTGCCCTGGTCGGCGATCTCGAAAGTGCCTTTATGGCCGTAAATGGCAAAACCGGGGCTCTTGTCGTTGACCGTGCTGCACGTGACCGTCACCATGTAGCCGCTTGGGAATTCGGCAATCAACTGGACGTGCTCCGGCACATCGCGCTCCGGCGTGCCGGGAGTATGGCGGTCTGTGTGAACGTGTTTTGTGCCGATGCTGATGACGCGCGAAGGGAATTCCGGGTTCCCGCTCGCCAGCATGAGCGGATGGAGCCGGTGAGGAACCAGGTCGCCCAGCAATCCCGAACAATACGGATAGTATTTGCGCCAGCGATGGAAGGCATCGGCGCTGAACGGCCGCTTGGAAACAGGCCCCAGCCAACGATCCCAATCGATGTTTTCCGGGGTCGATTCCTTCTCGATGGCGTAATTCCATTCGCCCTTGGGATTATTGCGGCAATAGTAGCCTTGCCCCCAGACCAAGGCCCCGATGTTCCCCTTCTTGATCATTTCCGCGGCTTTGTGCCATCCCTGAGCTGAACAACCTTGCGAACCGACGGTGAAAATCTTCCGGGTGCGTTTCACCGTGTCGTACACGCGGAAGGCCTCGCCCAGATAGCGCGTCATCGGCTTCTCGCAATAGACATGTTTGCCCGCTTCCATGGCATCGATGGAAATCTGGGCGTGCCATGGGTCGTGGGTCGCGACCACCACGGCATCGATATCGTTTCTCTCCAGCAATTTCCGGTGGTCGATGTAAAGGTCCGAGTCTTTCAATCCGGCTGTTTGTTTGGCCCAGTCACGGCGCTTATTGAACACGTCGCACGCGGCAGCCACGACGACATTGTTGGCGCGGGCGTTGTCGTAAATTCCCTGAAGATGGTTCTTGCCAATGCCAGATCCGACGCCGACGACGGCTACAGCAATCCGGTCGTTGGCCCCGATGACTCGCCCGGCGGCGGGCGCTTGTCCCTGTCCATAGACCGGCGTTTTCAACACGCCAGTCGCGGCTACGGCCGCGGCCGCGGCGGCGGTTTTCTTGATGAACTCCCGGCGCGTGTCACTGCCGGCCGTTGGTTGATTGCTTTTTTGTTCCATAAAACGATTTGGACAATTTAAGGTTTGCTCACTCGTTGCCTGGTGATGAAAGCCAGCTTACTCTCGTCAGACCCAGGGTCAATCCTGAACAATTGGACCACTGGCGCATTGATTTTCTTCATCAGAAAGGCCAGCGTCTGCACTCGGAAATGACGAATGACCAATTCCCAATGACTAAAGAAATCCGAATTCCCAATGACGAATGGGGCCTGATCAAGTGGGTGGCGTTCTGTCGTTCCTTAGGACTTCGACATTCTTTAATCATTCGTCCATTCGTCATTCGACATTCGAACCTGGCCGGATCGCTTTGACGCTGAACGCTGCAACGCCGTAACGAAAACTATGCCCAACCCCTGGACCGGAAAAGGAAATCCTTACACTCGCAAAGAAGTCATCGAACGCCTCCGCGCCACGCTCAGGAAGGGCCGACCGATCATCGCGGCGGGCGCCGGCACCGGCATCTCGGCGAAATTCATCGAGCGCGGCGGCGGCGACTTGATCATCATCTACAACTCCGGGCGCTTTCGCATGGCGGGCCACGGCTCGACTTGCGGGTTGATGGCGTACGGCGACGCCAATGCCATCGCCATGGAAATCGGCGAGCACGAAGTGTTGCCCATTGTCGAGGAAGTGCCGGTCATTTGCGGCGTGCACGCCACCGATCCGCGCCGGCGCATGTGGCACTGGCTGCTGCAAGTCAAGGACATGGGCTTCAGCGGCGTGAACAACTTCCCGACCCATTGCATTGTCGATGGCATGTTCCGCCAGATTCTCGAGGAGACCGGCATGAGCGTGAAGAAGGAGTTTGAGATGGTCGCGCTCGCTCGGAAAATGGATTTGTTCACGGTTGTTTATGTCTCGACGCCGGAGGAATCCAAAGCGATGGCGGAAGCGGGCGCCGATGCGATCATTGCCCACGTCGGCACAACCATCGGCGGGTCCATCGGCGTGAAAGGCGCGGCCGTCACCATGAAAGATTCCGTAAAACGCGTGCAAGCCGTGATCGACGCCGGCCAGCGCGTGCGCAAGGACATTTTCTTTCTGTCGCACGGCGGCCCGATCGCCCTGCCCGAAGACGCGGCTTACATCAACCAACACACCGACGCCGTCGGCTTCGTTGGTGCTTCGAGTCTGGAGCGCCTGGCTGTGGAAGACTCGCTCACGCAACTGACGCAGCGCTTCAAGAAGATTCCCGTGCGCAAAGAAGCGATCCGGGGAATACGGTGGCGTTAACGCACTTTCGAGTCGTCGCATTCGCCTTCACGAGAATAGGAAAAGAGTTGCATGGAAACCACACCGTTTACGAAGTGCTCAGCCTTGAAGCCGATCCTCGCCGCCGTTTTCCTCATTTCGCCATTCGCCGCTCGCGCCGGGGAAAGCGCAACCCGCGTCCGCGCGCTTCGTGTTCCGGGCGTCTCGAAGATCGTCAAGGCTCAATCCGGGACGGACGGCGTAATTCATCTTCTTTTCGCCGAGGTTGACGGCCCCCATTACGCAAACTCGCGCGATGGCGGCGCTACTTTCAGCCCGCCGATTCCAGTCCTGGATGCGGCCGCGCGGAAACCCGGCTTGGAGTTTCATGCCGAAGATCTCGCCGTGGGCAAGGATGGCCGTGTCCACGTCGCGATGTCGTGCAATGCCTGGAAGCTGAAATTGCCTCAAGAAGAATGGAGCCTGCATTACGCCACACTCGCTCCGGACGCCAAAACCTTCTCTCCCGTGCGCAATCTCAATCGGAAACCGAGCGAAGGATTCTGTCTGGCGGCCGATGAACGCGGCCGCGTGACGGCCGCCTTCCTGTCGAGCAAGCTTTTCGCCATGACGTCGAACGACAGCGGCGTCACCTTCGGTCCGTGGGCGGAACTCAATCCCGCTTGGAACCCTTGCGACTGCTGTACGACCAGCGCCACGTATGGTCCGGATGGCAAATTGGCTTTGATTTATCGCGAGGAAACCAATCACGAGCGCGACGTGTACGTCGTCCTGTGGGACCAGCGCAGCGAAAGCAAGCCGGCCCGAACCCGGCTCAGCGGCGTGAGTTGGAACGTCAACGCGTGCCCCATGACCTATTACTCGATCAACCGTACCGACACGGGGTATGTGGCCGCGTGGCCGACGAAGGGTCAGGTGTATTTCGCAAAGCTGGACCAGGAGGGCAAGGTCTTGCCTCCCGGAGAAATCAAAACCCCTGGAACAAACGGAATGCGCACGGGCATTTTAGCGTTGAGTGCCGCCGACGGCACGACGCTCGTAGCCTGGAAGAACAAGGACGTGTTGGGCTGGCAACTCTACGACGCCAAAGGGCGGCCCGAAGGAAAGCCAGGTTCGGAAACCAGCCCCGGCAATGGAGCCGCAGGCGTTGTTCTGCGCGACGGTCGCTTTCTGCTATTTCCCTGAGTGAACCCCTCAGTTGGTTGACGACGGTGGAGCGAGGCTCCCGCCGAGCTTTTGTTCGATGGCATTGGCTCGGCAGGAGTCTCGCCCCACCTCAACAGAGGGGATCCCGTCCCCCCATCCCCAAATCCCTTGACGATGCTTCGGGTCGGCGTATGAGTTGGAACATGGCTCAACAACTCATCCGAAAGGAGACTGCTTCCAAGAATACACCAAGCACACGCCGGGGGTTTTTGGCTGATGTCGGCCGAGGCATGTTGGTCGCGACGGTCGGGGCCGAAGTCGCACGCGAACTCGGATTGGCGTCCGTCGTCGCCGAGGAAATCGCCGACACACTTTCGTTCGGTTCCCTGGAACCACTGGTTTGCTTGATGCAGGAAACGCCGGTCAGCCGCTTGCTGCCCGCTTTGACCGAGCAATTGCGCTCCGGCGTGGATTTGCGGCGATTGACCGCCGCCGCGGCGCTGGCCAACGCGCGCACTTTCGGGGGCGAGGATTACGTCGGGTTCCACACCATGATGGCTTTGGCCCCGGCGCTCCACATGGCGCAGGAGCTGCCGACCGAGTTGCAGCCGCTCCCTGTCTTCAAAGTATTTTACCGAAATACCAACCGGATTCAGGAGCGCGGCGGGCGGCAAGAAGAAATCCTCCACGCGGTAAAACTGGGAAGGATGTCTGAGAATTGTCCGGACGGCGCGGTTCTGCGGAGCGTGGTGCGGAGCAAAGACGTGGACGCCGCCGAGCAAACCTTCGCTGCCATTGCCGAAAAGGACGCGAACGAAGCTTTCAACGCGCTGTTGTTTGCGGTGCAGGACAACACCGAAGTCCATCGCGTCGTGCTGCCGTATCGAGCGTGGGATTTGCTGGGGTTGATCGGCAAGGAACAGGCGCACACACTCCTCCGCCAGTCCGTCCGTTACTGTGTCAAAGCCGAATCCTGGCCGCGCACCTCAGCGTGGGACCAACCGCGCAGCCTGCTGCCGAAGCTGATCGAAGAACACAAGCTCCTGGGCCGCTCCCCGGGAGATCGGAAAGCCGACGATGGCTGGGTCGAGCAGATGAGCCAGACGATTTTCAAATCCACGCCGGAACAAGCCGCTGCCGCTGCTGCTGCCGCGCTCGCCGAAGGCATGTCCGCCGCGGACTTGGGTGAAGCCGTCACGCTGGCGGCGAATCAGCTTGTTTTGCGCGACCAGGGCCGCACGCCACGCGAAGAAGTGGCCGGCAAACCACCGGGCAGCGTTCACGGCGATTCCATCGGCGTCCATGCCTGCGACTCGGCCAACGCCTGGCGCAACATGGCGCGAGTCAGCAATGCCCGGAATTGTTTCGCGAGCCTTATTCTGGGCGCGTATCAAGTCGCTTTGGATCGCACGGCGCGCGGCGGTGATTTTCTGAACTGGCAACCGCTGCCGATTCCCCGGCATCTGAATGAGGTCAAATCGACCGATCCCGACACGCTCCTGCGCGAGGCAGACGAAGCTATTCGCGGCAATCTCCAGGGCAAAGCCAGCGCCATCATTCATCGTTACGGCGAGCTGGGCCATGCGCCGAGGCCGGTGTTCGATCTGATGCTGCGATACGCGATTAGCGAGGATGGGGCGCTGCACGCCGAAAAATTCTATCGCACGGTCTCGGAGGAATTCGCCTCCACGCGGGCGGCGTACCGGTGGCGGCATCTCGTCGCGTTGGCGCGAGTCACCGCCAGCGAATTTGGCCGCTCGGCCCCCGGCGTGGCGGAGGCGCGGGCTTTATTGAAGGTGTGAAGCCTGACAAGACACGTTCCGTGCGGAGCACCGGTCTCCGACCTGGCGTGATTCGGAGTTCGACGCTCGGCTTTATAGAGAGGAGCCTTGGTTGCAGAGCCATGCGCATTTTCCATGAACTCGGTCGTAGAGCAGGCTTTCCAGCCTGCTGGTTTGGGCGACTTTCCAGTCGCCCGCTGGACGGGACTGGAAAGTCCCGCCGACCCGCAGACAGGAATGTCTGCGCCACAGTTCATGGTCCCAATGCGCGCCCATCGGGTTTGGCGGCTATCCATGAAACGGAGCGCCGGCCTCCGGCCCGATCTAACGATCAGTTCATCGGATGGACGCGGATTGGATATCCGCTCTGCCTGCACAAGCTCGCCATCCTGGCTTGCCTCGTCGTCGCTGGTGTCGGGCAAGAGCACGGCCGGGAAAAACTCGATGGTGCGTTCCAGATCCTGAGCGACGCGGTCGATCAGGGCGAAGTGCCCGGTTACATCGCGCTGGTCGCTCGCCACGGACAAGTGATCCGGCACGAAGCTCGCGGATTGAGCGACCTCGAGAACCACATTCCGTTTGCGACCAACACGCTGTGCTGGATCGCGTCGATCACGAAACCCGTCACGGTCGCAGCGGCGATGACGCTCGTGGACGCCGGGAAAATCGCGCTCGATGATCCCGTCGAGAAATACTTGCCGGAATTCCGCGCCCAGACCGACACGAATGGCGTTCACCACGCTTTCACGATCCGCCAGATCATGTCTCACACGTCCGGTCTCGTGCCGAATCCACCGACGCGCCGTTCCGCCTGGCCGATCGGCGGGCCGTTGGACGACTTCTGGCTGGAGCAAGAGCTGCCGGAGATCGTGCAAACCATTGCGCGGAGCCAATTGCGGTTCAAGTCGGGGAGCAAACTTGAATATTCCAACTCCGCCCTGTTTGCGCTGGGCCGCGTGATCGAAGCCGTCTCCGGCCAGCCGTACGACGTTTTCGTGAAGCGAAGAATTCTCGATCCCCTGAGAATGAGCGACACCACTTACGCGCCGTCACCCGCGGAGGCGAAACGCGTCGCGGTGATCTACGGGCGGCGACAGGGCCAGCGCGAAACGGTCTTCCGATTCAACCCGGCGGTGAAAATCACGAATTCAGCGCCTGATGGCGGATTGTTTTCGTATCCCTCCCAACTCGTGCCGTTTTTCCAGATGTTCCTGGAAAACGATGAGCGCGTGCTTTCGCGCGCGGCCATGGCTGTCCGCGCTCCGTTTGATTGCAGCTTCGCCTGGTTCCGCCGCCCGCTGCGTGTCACCGAGTTTGCCCGGCTGAGGCGCCCATCACCGGCAGCCACGACCGATAGCGCGTTCCTGCCGCGCCTGCGCTGGCGAAATCGCACAACCGGATCACCTGGCCGCCCTGCGCGGGCGCTTCCAGAATGATCCAGGGCAACAGCAGGTCCTTCTCCTCCTTCTTGCGGAGGGACACTTCTCTGGCCTCGGCGAGTTTCGGCAAATCCAGGGCCGGGATCGCGTCGTCGTCGAAGTCGTTCCACTTTTGATCGTAAGCAAGCAGCAGGGGGCCGCGATAAAGCGAGACCTTTCCGGCTGCCTCACGTTCGCCGGGCAGCGCGCGCAGTTGCAGGTCGAAATCCAGCGTGACGCGATCTCCCGCCTTCCACCGCCGATTCAACTCCAGGTAGCGGCCTGCCACGGCGTTGGTCGAGGCGGAGCGGTTGAGGCGCACAGTCGTGGTTTTCGACCACGCGGGGATGCGGAGGCGCAGGGTGAATTCGCGCGAGGCCAGCGGTTCGACGCGGAGTTCGACCCGCTTTGACAGCGGATAATCCGTTTCGATTTGCAGCGCGATGGGCGTGTGGTCCCGCAGTTTGCCTTGAAAGGACATCGGCCCAAAGTAATTCACCGCCAGCCCGTCCGGCGCGCGCATGACGGCCCATTCGGAAACGGAACCCAGCCCGCGAGGCCCGTTGACGGAACAGCAGTTCAACTCCGGCGTCCCGGCGCGCGCCTGAAACACGATCGTGTGCGCCGACGCTTCGCGCACGCCGTCCATCGGGGTGTTGTAAGTCCACCAGCGGCCGGTCGGATGCTGCGCTCCCAACGCGCCATTGAACAGCGACAGTTCCAGTTCATCGGCGGCGACCGGATCGCCCGTGAGTTGCAGCATGTCGATGCTCAGCGCCATCCAGGCGATGGTGCAGCAAGTTTCGATGGCGGTGGGCGCATACGGATTGCCCGTCGCCTGTTCGCCCGAAGAAAATCCGCCTGTGTTGCGCCGGTCCCAGCGCCGGATGCTCCACCAGTGATTCGTGAACGCCGTCCGATAACGGGCATCCCCCGTAATGCGGTAAAGTTCGATCAATCCCTGCAAGCCGTGGAGGCTTTCCCAGCGCGGCTTCGGCGTCTTGAAGAATTCGACGCCCGCGAGGCCGGTTCGGAGATAATCCCCAGCGGATTCCCAATCCTTCTCGATCTCTTGCATCATGCGGAAATAGCGCGGCAGGCGCGTGAGCCGGTAAAGCCGGCCGAGCGCATGGATGATGGTCATGTTCATCTCCGGCGACCCGGCGGCGCGCACGCGGAGATTTGAATCCAGGAATGTGGTGCACACGAGATCGGCGGCGCGCTGGCAGGATTTCAACGCGTTCGTGTCGCCGGTCGCTTCGTGCCACATCAACAGCCCTTGCATGCAATGGTAATGGCCCCACAAATCCCAGTTGCCTTTCAGGCGCGTCTCCTTGGGGAACGGGCCGAGATAGCCGTCTTCGGCCTGGAGCGCGATGAGGTCGTTGACGAACTGGCCGGCGAGCTTCTTGAGTTCTGCATCGCTGGTCAGGCGCAAAGCCTGGACGGCGGAGATGAGATATTTTCCCGCAAATTCCCCGGCCCAGGGAACGAGCTTGGGAACGGGCTTGCGGTCGCGCAGGCGGAACATTTCCAGCATTCCCGGATTGGCGATGGGCGCGGACAGGAGCCAGTTGGCGGTGTTCGCGGCCACGCGCTTTCCCGCCATCCCTTCGAGGCGAAACTGCGCCTGCGGCAGCGCGTCAAACACCAATTCTCCGGCGTCCTGGCCGTGGATTGAAGGGAGGAAGGCGGCGGCGCCCAGAGCGAGAAGCCTCCGAGATGTCTTGCCGAAAACGTTCATTCTCAGAAGTGCAGTGGAAACCACGCAACACACGAGCGGCACGAAAGGGGAAGCGGTTCGTGAAACAACACGTCCACGCGGTGCGTGGGCGGCTTCCGGCTCAGATTTCATACCGTTCGTGTCTTTCGTGGTTTGAAGAGCTTGGTCCATTACGGCTTCGCAACCACGCCGAAAATACGGCCGCGCGCCGGAAATTGGTATTCCTTTTCGACGGGCTCCGTCTTCGCCGGTGCATCCACAAGTTGTCGCCCATTAGGGCGCGCGGTCAGTGCCCCGGAGCGCAGATTTCCAATCTGCTGTCTCGCAGGATTGCATCCTGCGGGGCGCCGGCTGGCTGGGGTGCGCTGAGGGTTGCCGACGCGCTGCCGATTGCAAATCGGCGATACCGCAGAGTGCAACTCTGCGCTACGAGGACAGAATCACTGATAAACTTGTGGATGTCTTCGCGAGTGTGCAGCCGCAGCCAACTGGCGAAGACGGAGTCTCGCGCTGCCCGAAGCCAATCCTTCAGGTCCGCAAAGTTGACCCACAGAAGTCAGCCTCACAGCCTTATTGTAGGATTATGGACTCAATATCCTACAAATACATTATTGACGGACTTCTAAAGCTATGTCAGCTTTTCAGCCATGACTCCAGCGATTCGAACCGACGCCGTCTGGTTCACCACCAAGGGCCAGGTTGTCATCCCCGCCTGGCTGCGAAAGCAATTTCACATCGAGGACGGCACCAAAGCGGTTGTGCGGGCCACGCCCGATGGGATTCTTCTGAAGCCGGTGACTTCAGTGACCATCCGCCGGCTCAAGGGAATTTTGAAGCGCAAGCCCGGGGACAAGCCGCTGGCTGAGGAATGGGCGGCGCACAAGCGACAGGAGCACGAACTGGAGGAGGCCAAGGATGCCCGCAGCACAGGTTCTCGATAGCTACGCGTTGCTCGCGCTGTTGCGGGATGAACCGGGTGGAGAGGGCGTGGCACAAATTCTTGAGCGCGCGGGGCAGCGCGACCAACCGGTTCACATGACCGAGGTCAACTACGCTGAAGTGCAATACATCGTGCGGCGCAAAGATGGGGACCAAGCCTGGGCGACGATTGCCTCCGAGTTGCAGGCGGCGCCCATCGATTTTCATTCGGCCGACCGCGCGCTGGCCGACACCGCCGCCGATTTCAAAGCCCGCTTCAAATTGAGCCTCGCCGACGCCTTCGTCGCCGCGCTGGCGAAGGAAAAGAAAGCCGAACTCGTCACCGGCGACCCGGAGTTCAAGGCGCTGGAAAAGGAGATCAAAATATATTGGCTCAAGTGACAATGCCAAAAGCTGTCTCTCTTGCGAATCACGAGCAGATGAACGCAATTCGCCGCCCTTTATGTGAGCCGGTCGATGCGGTCCAATGCAGAGAATTAAGTCGTTCCCACGAAGACATGAATTACTGGATTATCCAAACACGGAAAGAAGCGCAGGCAAATCGCTACAATGAACAGAGCCAACGCGTGAGGCTGGCGATTTGAGGCGTCTTCTCTAAGAGCGTGTCCGAAAATTCCGCGGGGTCCTGTTTTCGCGCCAAAGGCCGGATGGCGAGGCGCGACGAAGGAGAATATCCTCCCTGGATCTTCGACTGAGGAGCAACGAAGCCAGGCGGCCTTTG